>Ga0209515_10008208_pt1 | contig 12254 bp, 9 predicted proteins | sample Subgroupgradi54m_FD_187454 | JGI IMG/M metagenome (GOLD analysis project Ga0209515, IMG submission 187454) | Subsurface groundwater microbial communities from S. Glens Falls, New York, USA - GMW60B uncontaminated upgradient, 5.4 m (SPAdes)... ... | reverse complement strand
TACATATAGACCAGCCCGTAAATGTTTCCGGGCGCCAGTAGTCGCGTAAATATAGCGGTTCTAAAAAAAGTGCGGAGACCCCGGATAGTACGTTTATTATAAAAATTTCTCGGCGCAGATCTTTGCGGTGAATGAATAAAAACAGCCAAATCGGAAATAGCGTTACCCAAATACCGATAAGATATGCGTATTGATATGAAAACATACAAAGTTAAAAAATTTTCTTTCCCCCCCGACTCCTTTATTTATAAATGGGCGAGGTGGGATTTGAACCCACACGGGATTGCTCCCATAGGTTTTTGAGACCTACGCGTAAACCGTTCCGCCACTCGCCCAGTCCGTTTATTTTATCTCAAAAATACGAAAATTTCAAGGTTGCGAGCGTTGCAAGTTTGGGCTAAATAACTTATTATTTAAGTATGGCTTGCACAATTTCCCTTTGCAATCAAAAAGGCGGGGTTGGAAAATCTACTACGGCCCAAAATTTAGCTGCATTTTTGGCTGCTTTGGGCAAAAATGTTTTATTGGTAGATATTGATCCGCAAGCCAATAGCACCTCTGGCCTCGGCATTAACCAGCGTAAACTGGAAAAAAGTATTTATCACGTTTTGATCGGCAAAGCTCCGATTGAGGATGTTATTAAAAAAACTAAGATTTTGTCGCTTGACCTTTTACCTGCATCCTCGGCTTTAGCCGGTGCGGCGATTGAATTGGTTGACATTAAGCATAGAGAGTATAAACTAAAAGAAGTTTTGGAACCAATTCGTAAGAAGTATGATTTTATTTTAATTGACTCGCCGCCCAGTCTTGGTCTCCTGACCATTAACGCCCTGACCGCTTCGCAAAAAACGATTGTTCCGGTACAATGTGAATATTACGCTCTTGAAGGTTTGGCGGATTTAATGCGCACTATTCAATTAGTTAACACCAATCTTAATTCTAAAGTTGCAGTTATGGGCGCGCTTTTAACCATGTATGATCGGAAATCGCGCTTGCATCGAGCGGTGGAAAAAGAAATTCGCCGTAAATTTCCCGGCTATGTTTTCCAAGCGATAATTCCCCGCAATGTAAGTTTGGCAGAAGCTCCTTCTTTTGGTAAAACAATTTTGCAATATGATCCTTATAGCCACGGCGCTAAAGCTTATCGGGAGCTAGCCGAGGAAGTATTAAAAATGGAAGGTATTAGAAAAGTATGACTGGGCCTTTGGGTAGAGGTTTAGAATCTTTAATTCCAGATCAAGGGTCGGAAGAAACTCCGACTGTTTTAGATTCGCAGGAAGAAATATTGCCCCAGAGTTTGGAGGAAAATAAAATGAGCGCAAGCTCCGGGGCCGCTCCGGCCCGTACTTACGGGGATCACTTTATGCCTCGTCGGGGCGAATCTATTTTTTGGATTGAAATAGAAAAAATAGAACCAAATCCATTTCAGCCGCGACGTGAATTCGACGAAACCGCCCTAAAGGATTTAGCAAGCTCAATTCGTGAACACGGCGTTTTACAGCCGGTTCTGGTGACTAAACGCGAAATAGAAACTCCGACCGGCCTAGACGTACTTTATCAATTAATCGCCGGAGAAAGAAGGTTGAGGGCGGCTAAGCTGGCGGGTATTTCCCAAATCCCCGCTATTATTAGACGCGGGGTGCCGGACGATCGAATAAGACTGGAACTAGCCTTGATTGAAAATGTGCAAAGAGAAGATCTTAACGCCCTTGAGCGCGCTCGCGCTTTCAAACAGCTGCTTGATGAATTTCATTTAGTGCATAAAGAAATTGCGGCTCGCATTGGCAAGTCGCGGGAGATGGTTTCCAACACCATGCGTCTCCTAACTCTGCCTCCGGAAATTCAGGAATCTTTACAGACGGGTCGCATAACCGAAGGGCATGCGCGGGCAATTTTGATGGGAGGTGATGACCCTATTAAACAAAAGGCAGTTTATGAAGGCATTTTAATGGATAGATTAAATGTACGCGAGGCTGAAAATAGGGCGCGGCAGGTATCGGGAAAGGCTTTGATTCCTCGCAAGCGGCCGGCGGCTGTGCAAGACCCAGAAATGAAAAATTGGCAGAATCGGCTTCAAGAAAAATTGGGCACGAGAGTCCAGTTGCAAAAAGTTGGCGATCGGGGAAGGATCGTGGTGGAATTTTTTTCCGAGGAAGAGTTAAGGGGAATTTTAAACAAAATAATTAGTGAGCCCCACCATTTCCAGCCCTGAAAAAGCTTTTTAAATTTTAAAGTAGTTTGTAACTCACCTCTTCCACTCCTTTTATCGTTTTTAATCTTACCATTATTTTTTCCAGCTCGTTGCGATTTTTAAATTGGGCTTGAATCATTAGTAGAGGATAAAGCCGGTTTTTGGTATCGCTCGCCACACTTTTCATATTAATTTTTTGTTTGGCCATTACATTGGAAATATCTCTTATAAGGCCGATACGGTCTTTGGCGCTTAGGCGCAGTTCGACCAATTCCCCTCCTCTTTTTTCAAAAATTTCGGCCTCTCGTTTCTTTTTCAAAAAGGAAGAGACTCGTTTTCTGGCTTGAGCACTCTTGGCAAAACGCAGCCAGTCGGAGCTTGGTTTTTTATTTTTTTGAGTCAGAATTTCTACAATTTCCCCGTTTTTTAAGATATAGTCGAGGGCAACCATTCTATTATTTATTTTTGCTCCCACCGTTGTATTACCTATATCGGTATGTACTTGGTAGGCAAAATCAATCGGGGTTGAGCCTTCCGGTAGGTCTAGCACATCACCCTTTGGGGTCAAGACAAAGATTCGGTTTTTGAAAAAATCTATTTTTAACGATTCTAAAAATTCGTCCGGTTTTTCAAAGTCTTTCTGCCATTCTCTAAGCTGTTCTATCCAGGCTAGTTGTTTTTGGTTAGCCCGGGAAGTTTCTTTGGCCGCATAAGCTTTCGTCTCGCTTTTTTTAAATTCCGTATAAGCCCAGTGGGCCGCGATTCCGTGTTCGGCCTCTTCGTGCATCTCCGCGGTGCGCATTTGAATTTCCACCAGTTTTTCTTTAGGCCCAAAAATGGTCGTATGCAAAGAACGATAGCCGTTGGGTTTGGGTAGGGCTATAAAATCTTTGATCCTTCCCGGCAAGGGCCTCCACAGTTTATGAATTACTCCAAGAGTTGCGTAACAGTCCTCCACCGCCGGAACAATTATCCGCAGAGCTACGATATCCATGATCTTATTAATATCCATATCGTATTTAAGCAGTTTTTTGTAAAGACTGTAATAATGTTTAGCCCTAGCATGAATGTCTAGAAAATTAATCCCTTCTTTAGTAAGTTCTTCAGTTAAGAATGGTTTTATTTTTTTAATATAAGAATCTAGGTCCTGATATTTTCCTTGAGTGGTTTTAATCAGCCACTCGTATTCTTGGGGGTAAACGTAAGGGAAAGCCAAATCCTCCAGTTTGCCGGATAGATCTTTGATTCCCAGCCGATAAGCGAGAGGAGCATATATTTCTAAAGTTTCTAAGGCGATTCTTCTTCTTTTTTCTGCGGCCACGTGTTTAAGCGTTTCCATATTATGCATTCGGTCTGCAAGTTTGATCAAAACTATTCTTAAATCTTCGGCGATGGCGAGAAACATTTTGCGGAGACTCTCGGCCGATCTTTCGGTTCCTCGGTAGCGGATTTTACTTAATTTGGTTACGCCTTCCACCAGAAAAGCTATTTCTTCCCCGAAGTTTTTGCGAATTTCTTCGATGTTATGGGTAGTATCTTCACAGACGTCGTGAAGCAGGGCGGCGGCAATGGTTGTGGCGCCAGAACGCATTTCGGTTAGCATAATGGCTGTAGCCAGAGGATGAATGAGGTAGGGCTCGCCAGATTTTCTTTTTTGTCCGCTATGAGCATTGTCGGCAAAGTCAAATGCTTTTTTAACTAAATTTAAGTCATCCTCCGGCCGGTTTTGGTTTTTTAACTTTTCCAACAGCAAGTTGACATTCATAACTAAATATAATACGCTTATTTAGGTTCATTTTCAAGGGGGATATTAATGGCTTTTAGTGAAGGATTGGACACACGTGTAGGATATTGTCCTTCTCACTTCGTCCCTTACAGAGTGTTTACGGATAAAGAAATTGAGCAGACTTTTGGTCCCAGGTTGATTTTTTACTGCCCGGAGCCCGGTTGTGATTGTTTTGACTGGGGGAAGAGAGAGGGTCTATTTACTATTTTTGATATTGCCGATTTTTTTCTTAAGACAGATTTTTTGGAACGGTACAAAATTGTGAGGGGGTCAAAACCTAGCCGCGAAGAAGTCCCTATGATTACACAACTTTTTCGCAACGCTGTGCGTTTGAAAATTTTATTTTTCAAACAACATCCATTTAATGAGTAAAAGCGCCTATCGGGGCGCTTTTAAAAATGTTGCAGTTAAGACACGATCGTGTTAACCGCAACATTTAGGATGGCTTTTTTTGTTTCCTGGGATCAGTCCAGGAAGCGTGGTCGCAATCCGGGTAGCGCGAGCAGCCGAAAAATATTTTTTTGCGTCTGGTGTATTTAATAATTATTTCTCCTTCTTGGCATTTTGGACATTTCATTTGAATGGTCGTTAGTTCCATTTTTAACGATTTGGTATTTTTGCATTCTGGAAAGCCGGAGCAGGCAAGAAATTTTCCAAAACGGCCTAGTTTGATTACCATCGGTTTTCCGCATTTCTCGCAAATCTCCTCGGTTGTCTCGCCGACTTCGTGCTTTTCAACAGTTTTGTATTTTTCTTCCAGCTGTTTAGCAAATGGTTCGTAAAATTTGCGAATGACGTCTCGCCACTTTATCCCCCCTTCGGCGATTTCGTCTAGTTCCTCCTCCATTTTAGCCGTGAATTGAACATCCACGATTTCAGGAAAATGTTCGACCAAAAGGTCGTTTACCAAAAAGCCTATTTCTGTCGGACGCAGGGTTCGTCGGTCGTATTTTTCAACATAGCCGCGGTCCTGAATGGTGGAGATGGTGGGTGCGTAGGTTGAGGGCCGGCCGATGCCGTATTTTTCTAAAGTTTTTATAAGAGTCGCTTCGGTGTATCTTGGCGGAGGCTCGGTAAAATGTTGATTGGGTTTTAGTTCAACAAGTTTTAGTTCTTCCTTGGGTTCAAGGACTGGCAGCTCCACTTCAGCCAGTTTCAGAGGATAGATTTTAAGAAATCCGTCAAATTTCATTACTTGTCCCGTAGTGCGGAAAATAAAGTTTTTGGCACTGATTTCAGCCGCGGTCGCTTCGAAAATCGCAGGAGGCATCTGGGTTGCCAGAAATCTTCTCCAGATTAAGTCGTAAAGGCGAAACTGTCTTTTTTCCAAAAAGTTTTCAATCGATTCCGGGGTTCGCCAAGAGTCTGTGGGTCGGATAGCTTCATGCGCTTCCTGCGCTCCCTTGGTTTTAGTTTGAAATTGACGAGGGGAGAGCAGGGCATAGTTTGGTCCGACTTCTTTTTTAATAAAATCGTGAGCCGTTTGCAGGGACTCCAAAGAAAGATTTACCGAGTCGGTGCGCATATACGTTATCAGGCCGATAGGCCCTTCGCCGAGTTCGATTCCTTCGTAAAGTTGTTGCGCAAGCATCATGGTTTGTTTGGCCGAAAAACCGAGTTTTTTAAAAGACTCTTGCTGAAGGGTTGAGGTGGTGAAAGGGGGTAGGGGATTTTTAGAGACCGCGCGTTTTTCCACTTTTTCTACGATCCATTTTGCGTCGTTCAGTTCGTTTACTATTTTTTCCGCCTCCTCGGCCTTTTTAATTGCAAATTTATCAAGCGTCTTTCCGTCGATCTTTACTAAAGTTGCGTCAAAATTGCTTTTAACTTTAAGGAGTGTCGCGACAATTGACCAGTATTCTTCGGGTTTAAAAATTTGAACTTCCCGCTCGCGCTCCACAATTAGTTTTACCGCGACTGATTGTACCCTTCCTGCCGAGAGCCCCCGATAAATTTTTTTCCAAAGAAAAGGCGAGAGTTTATAACCCACTAAACGATCCAATACGCGTCTCGCTTGTTGAGAATCCACTAATCTCATATCAATTTCGCGAGGATTTTTTAGCGCCTCTGTAATGGCCTTTTGGGTGATCTCGTGAAATACAATCCGTTCAATCTTTTGAATTTTGAATTTTGAATTTTGAATTTGTTTGGAATTTGGTGCTTGGGACTTGGAATTTCCCAGGCCTAGGGCCTGGGTGAGGTGCCAAGCAATAGCTTCTCCTTCACGGTCTTCATCGGTGGCAAGAATTATTTTTTCCGCTCCTGTTGCCGCCTGCTTTAACTTTTTAACTGTCGGCGAGGCTTTGCGGGGAATAATATATTGCGGTTCAAAATCTTTTTCAACTTCTACGCCGAGTTTGGAAGAAGGAAGATCGCGAATATGTCCGTAACTTGATTCCACCACAAAGTTGCTCCTTAAAAAACGAGAGATAGTACGACCCTTGGCGGGCGATTCGACTATTACTAAATTTTTAGCCATTAGTTAGTTTATTTTTCTATAAGTGTTACCCCCGAGATTGCTAACTCTTCCTTTTAGTTCAAGCAAGGAGAGAGAAGCGATAATGGTTGAAATATCTAGACCACTTTTTTCTTTGATTAGATCAACTCCCAGCGGTTCGGCCAGAAGTTCAAGTAACAGTTGTTCTTTTTCGTTGAGTAATCCGTTGTTTTCATTCCTTACTTTATTATAGTCAATTCCCAGTTCTTCTAAAATGTCCTGTACAGAAACCACCGCCTTGGCTCCTTGTTTAAGAAGTCTATTTGGTCCGACCGAGACAAGAGAAAAAATAGATCCGGGTAGGGCAAAGACTTCACGATTTTGATCAAGGGCGAGCCGCGCGGTTATGAGCGCTCCGGATTTCTCTCGCGCTTCTATTACTAAAACTCCTTGGGAGAGCCCGGAAATTATACGATTTCGGGCCGGGAAATGTTCTTTTACGGCCGGAGTCGTCGGCGCGTATTCAGAAATTATAGCCCCGTTCGATTCTAAAAGACGTCTGGCCAGATTGCGGTTTTCGGGCGGGAAAATAGAATTTTGATCAACTCCGGATCCTAAAACTGCAATTGTTCTGCCTTTGTTTTCAATTGCTGTATCATGGGCCCTAGCGTCAATGCCCATGGCCAGCCCGCTTACAATAATAATTCCGGCTTCTGTTAATTCACGCACGAGAACAGACGTTGCCTCAAGTCCATATTGAGTTGGTTTTCTGGTGCCCACAACCGCGAGCAGAGTTTTTTCTTTCAGTAATTTTAAATTACCCCGCCCATAAAGTATGGTAGGCGGGCTTGGGATTTCTCGAAGTAGCGGAGGAAAATTTGCGTCTTCTTCGGTTATCAGCCAAATGTTTTCACGGACAAGTTTAACCATCTCTTGATCAGGGTGCAGAGAGGGTTTTTTCCACAAAATGGCCCGTAGTATATCTTCTCTTAAGTTGAGTTCTGCTAGTTGAGTTGAACTAGCTTGCCAGGCCGCCTCATAACTTCCGAATTTATCTTTAAGGGCGCGTAAAGTAGATGCCCCGACATTGGGGATAGAGTTGAGGGCGTTTAAAAATTTTAAGTCATTGCTTATATTAATAATCGAAGGATATTATATTTAAGTTCACTTGGCAATTAAAAATTGAAGGAAGCGGTCTACGAAATTAAATTTAGAAGGTGTTCAAAACACCTCTTTTTTGATCTTCTAAGGCCTCGTTAAGAATTTGACAATATAAATTTAAACCGACTTTATTAACTGCGCCTGATTGTTCTCTGCCTAAAATATTTCCCGCTCCGCGGATTTCAAGATCGCGGAGAGCAATTTGATAACCGTCGCCAAGTTCTGCGTATTTTTTTAGGGCTTCTAGCCGCTCGGCCGCTTTTTCAACCAAATGATAGGGGCGGTATAGAAAATAAGCGAACGCTTGCTCTTTGTTTCTGCCGATTCGACCGCGTAGTTGGTGCGCTTGGGCCAGGCCCAGACGAGTGGCGTCGTCCACAATAAGAGTATTGGCCGAAGAAATATCAAGCCCGTTTTCAATAATAGTAGTAGTTACCAAAATCTTGATTTCTTTTTTTCTAAATTCTTCCATTGTTTTTATAATTTCCTTTTCGGGCAGGCGTCCGTGCAGAATACCGATTTTGGGTTTAAAACCAGAGAGTTTGGAGATTGATTTTTCCAGCCTGTTTTTTGTAACTCCTAGGGTTTCAATGCGATTGTGCAGAAAATAAACTTGTCCGCCGCGTTTTATTTCAAACTCCAGCGCCCCTTTAATGGTTTTAGGAGAATGAGGAAGAACCAAAGTTTTTATGGCCAGTCTTTCCGGAGGAGGGGTGTTAATTAAAGAAATATCGCGAAATTTGGCAAGAGCTAAGGATAAAGTTCTTGGAATGGGGGTGGCTGATAAAGATAAAATGTCAATTTCGGCGCGTAAATTTTTGAAATGTTCTTTTTGTTTTACTCCAAAACGCTGTTCTTCGTCAATTATAAGAAGGCCGAGATTTTTAAATTTTAGGTCTTGGGAAAGTAGCCGATGTGTTCCGATAAGGCAATCGATTTTACCTTCGGCAAGATCTCGCAAAACTTTTTTTCCTTCTTGAGGTAGGGTTAGGCGGGAAAGCATAGATATGATAATTGGCAATTGACCGCTAAGCCGTTCTTGAAAAGTTTTTTCATGCTGGGCGGCTAAGATTGTGGTTGGAGTAAGGACGGCGACTTGTTTTCCCGAAGCAATAACGCGCGCGGTAGCGCGAATGGCAACTTCGGTTTTGCCAAAACCAACATCACCGCAAAGAATTCTGTCCATAGGATATGTTTTGGAAAGATCGGTCATGATATCTTCGGTTGCGCGAATTTGGTCTTCTGTTTCTATAAAAGGAAAAGTATCGTTTAACTCTGTTTCTATGACTAAATCCCCAAGATGAGGAGGTCGACTGGCTATGGATCTTTTCGTATATAGTTCGAGCAGGCTTTGGGCTAGTTTTTCCACGTCTTCTCGAACCTTGCGTTTAGTATTCTGCCACAGAGTACCCCCAAGGCGATGGATAATAGGGGTATCAAATCCGACATAGGGCGAGAGTCTGTCTTTTTCAAGGACTGGCACAAATAGTTTGTCTGGTTCTCCGCCTCTTCGCGCCGGCGCGTATTCAATAACAAAATATTCCTCTTTATTTAGCGGAGGGGTTACTATTTCTTTAAAGATTCCTATGCCGTGATCAATATGGACCAAAAATTCCCCTGGTTGCAGTTTTTCTAAACTGGTTAATTTTTTAGGCAATAGCGAAGTTTCTTCTTTTTCTTTTTCTCTGAATTCATAGATGGAATTGATTATATTGCCTTTAAATTCGATAAGATACGGTTTTTCTTGATTAATGGGCCAGACTTCGATTATTCCGCCGCGCCAGGCGAAAAGGCCTGGCCCACTGATTTTAGAAGATCGTTCATAGCCCAATCCAAGTATGCGTAAGGTAAGTTCTGTTGGTTTTATCACTAAATCTTTTTCTATGGCTAGAGTATGATCGCGCCACCAGGGGTTGGTGAAGCGCGCCTTTTTGATTGAAGTTTCGTTTTCTTTGAACCAAAAAATACCCCTTGCTAAATTTTGGGGGGAGAGAGAAGCGATCAACAGCTCGTTTTTACCTATTGTAGTCATTCATGGCTTTTTCCGGACCTTCTTTGATGGTTTTTTCTAAGGCCTCGATTGTTTTTTTAACTATTTTTTTGATTAGTTTTGTTTCCTCTGGCGTAAACTTTTTCAACACGAGTTTTTCGGCCGGTACATCTCGTTTTCCGCCAATTCCAATCCTAAATCTCCAAAAATCTTTGGATTTTAGGGCGCGGATGACCGATTCTACTCCTTTATGCCCGGCTGAGCTTTTGCCGAAAGATAATTTGGCTTTGCCGAGAATAATATCCGCATCGTCATGAACCACCAGGATATTTTTTGGTTTTATTTTTAAGAATCTTGCGACCGGCGTAATACTTTGTCCGGATTTATTCATAAAAGTGTTGGGTCTGATAATGATAACTTTTTTCTTGTCGATCTTCCCTTCGCTTATCTCGGTTTTCCATTTTTTTTCAAAACGAAAATCGGCGTAATCCATTTTTACCCGAAAATCTTCGGTAATTTTGCGTCCGATATTGTGTCTGGTATTTTTAAATTCTTCCCCGGGGTTCCCCAGGCCGACAATTAAAATCATATTGTAATATGGATGCGGTTCGAGGTATTTTGTTCTCTCGACAATTAGGTGGACAAAATTGCTTGGTTTCGTGCGTAAGCACGAAAATTTTGTCCTCCTTTTAGCGAGCGAGCTGCTGGAGCGAGCGATGCGGGTCGAGAAACAAAATACCGAGAATATCGCACCTAAGTTTACAATAAACCTAAAATCATATATAATCCTAGTATGAATAGCCCAGAAACTCAAGAGGAGGCTAAAGTACCACCTACCAAGAATTGGCTTTTGGAAATTCGGGAAGCTATAAAAGTACTTCTAGTGTCGCTGGCGATTGTCCTTCCCATTCGTTATTTTATTGCTCAACCCTTTATTGTCCGTGGCGCTTCGATGGAGCCTAATTTTTTTGATCGCGAATATCTGGTTGTTGATGAAATCTCCTATCTTTTAAGAGAGCCGCAAAGGGGCGAAGCAGTTGTTTTTCGTTACCCCAAAGATCCTCGCCAGTTTTTTATTAAAAGAGTCATAGGGTTGCCCGGTGAACGGGTAGAAATAAAATCCGGGAAAATAAAAATTTTCAATTCTACCCATTTAACAGGATTAACTTTAGAGGAGTCTTATCTTCAATCTTCGGAATTAGCCACTAACCCAGACTTGGTCTCTACTCTTGGGTCTAAAGATTATTTCGTGCTAGGGGATAATCGTAACTTTAGTTCTGACTCTCGTTTCTGGGGCTCTCTTGATCGAAGGTTTTTTATTGGAAGGGTCATTTTTCGAGCTTGGCCCCTGAGTCAATTGGGTGTGATAGCTAATTATTAAAATGCCTAAAATTAAATCCTCACATCAAGAAATATTAAGTCAATTTGATCGTCCGCCAACGAAGGAGGGCTTTTATGATAAATTAAGGGGCGGGCTTGCCTCTATTGCGGAATTTTATGGTTATGAGAAAATTTTTACTCCAGTCCTTGAAAATTCTTATTTTTTTCAGGCTCTTATTAAAGAAGGGATGATGCTTGATACGCCGCCTGTTTTTTGTAAAACCCGTAGCGGAGAAGAGTTTATATTAAAACCAGCGGGCGCTCTCTCGGTTTTGCGCGCTTATTTTGCCCATAGAATGTATGAATTTCCGCATCCGTTGAAACTTCTTTTTGATACGCAGGTTTTCTTTTCCCAATCTGCTTCGCCAAGAAGGACGGTCTTAAATTCAGCTTCTGTTGCTGGCAGATCTGAATATGGATTACTTATGATTGGCGAAGAAGGTCCGGTGGCTGAAGCGCAAATTATTCAGCTTATTTGGAAAGGATTGCAGGAGGCGGGTATAAAAGTTGACGGTCTTGCTTTTAGGGTTAATGCGGTTGGTTGTCTAGATTGTCGGTCGGCTTTTCGTTCTCCTTTTATGTCTTATCTTCGCAATCGCGTAGCTCGGTTTTGCCGAAATTGTAAAAAGTATATTAAACGTATGCCCACGCGCGTCCTTTTATGCGAGGAAGAAAAATGCAGAGTGGTTTTGGGTTCTGCTCCGCAAGTGCTTGATTTTTTATGTGATCTATGTAAAAAACATTTAACCGGCTTTCTTGAATTTTTGGATGAGATGAAAATCCCTTATTTTTTGGATGCAAAACTTTTTAAAGACGGTTCGCCTTTCAATATGCTCGTTTTTGAGTTAGTAATAAATCCAGAAGTTGTTGCTGCCGGTGGAGAGAAAGCGGTTGAGAGTAATGTTTTGTTGTTAGTAGATAAGAAAAAAGGATTGGTTTTGGCCGAAGGAGGAAGATTGTCCAGGGCAGGGGAACTTATGAGCGGAAAGAAAATAGAAGTGGCCAGCGGTGTGATATTTTTTGAGGCACTGGATAGTTTTACTAGGGGCTTTGGTCTTATTAAAGAACGACATCCCAAGGTGTTTTTTACTCACCTGGGGGAACTTGCTAAGCGAAAAGGTATGATGATTATTGAAGAGTTGAGAGCGGCCGGAATAGAAACTCAAGAGTCTCTGGGCCGAGATTCTATAAAATCACAGCTTAAAGTTGCGGAGAGGGTGGGAGCAGAAGTTGCTTTGTTGCTTGGACAGAAAGAAGCGTTGGACGGAACGATTATCGTGCGCGAAACTGGGTTGGGTGTGCAGGAAAC
>Ga0209515_10008204_pt1 | contig 12263 bp, 9 predicted proteins | sample Subgroupgradi54m_FD_187454 | JGI IMG/M metagenome (GOLD analysis project Ga0209515, IMG submission 187454) | Subsurface groundwater microbial communities from S. Glens Falls, New York, USA - GMW60B uncontaminated upgradient, 5.4 m (SPAdes)... ... | reverse complement strand
AGACGAAACTACTTCTGACGACCTTAGTGATTTAGCATTGTTAAATATTTTCAAAATAGGTACTTCAGCTGGTGGTGCCCGACCAAAAATTCTAGTTTCTGAACACAAAGAAACAGGAGTAATAATTGCTGGTGATCGACAATACTCAGCAGAATACAATCATTACTTGATCAAATTGCACTTAAATGAGGAGTCAAAATATCATCAAGAAAAAGTAGAGTATGCCTATTATCTTTTAGCAACACAAGCTGGTATCAATATGGTGCCTTCAAAACTAATTGATGACAATCATTTTGCTACTCTTCGATATGACAGACAAAATGGTGAAAAACAACACGTTTTAACAGCTTGTGGATTAACCGGGTGGGATTTTAAAAAACCTGAAAACTCATCCTATGAAAATCTTTTTAAACTAGCAATATCATTAGAAGTCCCCCATAAAGATTTAGAACAACTTTTCAAAAGAATGATTTTCAATGTCGTTTTTAGAAATATCGACGACCATTTAAAGAATCACAGTTTCATCTACAATAAAGAAAAAAATGCGTGGAATTTGAGTCCAGCTTATGATATTACTTATGCATTGAATCCAATCTTTAACTACACAGATGTTTCTAGAGCTTTATCAGTGAACAACAAACGCCAAGGCATAAGCACTAAAGATGTATTAACTATAGCTGAGGAATACGCAATTAAAAATCCAAAAAAAATCATTGAAGAAATAGAACAACTCACTGTGAAATGGAGTGGAATAGCTGCTGAATTAAATATCCCTGGAAAGATAATTTCGAATATTCAGAATGATTTTGTGTTTTTCAATCCGCGAAAATAGATGTGTATCTGGATTTTTTCATTTGTTTTATCTTAGGTGGAAATTTGCTTGATAGAAATATTGATGCCCAATTTTAAATCTACAGATAGTGATGAAATACTTTATAATTCTGTCACAAATTTAGTAAATATTTGTGACATTTTTTGAGTGATTATTGAAACGAATATAGAATTAAATTTTATCATTTTGTAATTTCAATCTTAATACCTGTTCAATTAAAACAAGGTGTCATCTACTAGTTGTTTTAATTGAACAGGTATTAAGTAACTCTTTATTCCTAAATTTTTCTCTGAATTTCTGAATGTGCCCGCCCATTTCCAGACTTCGCCATACATTCGCTTGTGCAGGTCTTTGACAAACTTTTCTGAAAGCAGTTGCTCTGCTTTTAGTTTTTTACCAAACGTCCATTGGATTGCCTTTTCAATATTGAGTTGCTCAAATTCGTCTAATTCTTCACGAGTTGTAATAGAAGAGATTTTCAAGCCATATTTTTCTTCATCACTTAATGGTGTTTGACCGTCTATGTACTCAAACGTTAATCCCATAAGTATTTTGGCATTTCGTGTTTTATTTCAGCTGTTTTCTGTGCAATAGCTTGCTCGATGCGTTCTTTAGAGTTTTGCTGGTCTTCTAAAGTCATTGTGTTATTGGTTCTTAATACAATTTCTTTGGCTAATTCTTTTGCTCGCTTTTCTATCATTTGTTCCAATGATTCGTGTTTAGAAATAAAGCCATACACCAATTGCATATCCATAGCATTAGCAACATCTCGTAATGAGTTTAAGGTAATTGTACCATTTGCTTCTCGTTCTTCAATTTCTTTTACACTTTGTGGTGCAATATTCAATCGATTACCTAATTGTCGTAAGGACATTTTTAAGGCATTACGAAAAGTGTTTATCCATCCTTTAGTAGGTACTACTGTTGATTTTACAACTTTGAAAACCTCTATTTTTTTGTCGGTTTGCTGTAAAAGTAAATATTGCTTATTGTTTTTCATAAGGTTATAACCTGAAATTATTAAAGCAAATTTAAGGTTATTACCTGATAAAAACAAATTATTTTAAGGTTATATCCTTATTAATTATATTTTTTAACAGTCTATACCTTGAAAAATAAATAAAGATTTTCTTTTTGTGTTGACTGGAAAAACCTTGTTGGCTTGTTCCATTTTAAACGAAATAGAAGCTAAAAATCCAAAATCAGCAGTTTTTATTATTCCTTTTGAAAAAATAGCTAAAATTTTAGAGGAAAATAAAGAGAAGGGATTCAATTTTGAATTTTGGAATCAACAATCAGCTATATTAATTGAGGATTACACAGGGAAACATAAGAAAACACAAGAATTGGTTTTGTTTATTTCTAAAATAGTTCAAAAAACAAAATCTAAAATAATTCTAACTAGTCTTGATGATGAAATTGTGCTTGAAAGCGAAAAAATAAAATTAATTCATCCTTCAAGTTGTGAAGAAATTAAAATGATCATTAAAAACTTCATTTCAGAACAAAATATTGAGCTAACAGCAGGAATTATTGAAGATTTAAGTGAGTGTCAATTTAATTCTGTTAGAGAAATTGAAAATTTCATCATTTTTATTACCGTAGAATCACGTATAGATAATAAAACTCTCAATGCATTATCTGTTAAAGAGAAATATGATAAAATTATTAAGGAAATCTAATTAAAATAATGCATAAGGGTTTACATAAAATTTGGTGAGTCATGATTAAGTAAAAAAGTGTCGACTCCCTCTTTACTCACCAGATTCTTTACAAATGTACAAACTATAAAGCATAAAAAGACCCTTAATAATTTACATAATCAATGGTTTACGATTGTTTAGAGGATTTTTGAAAACCTTCTAGTGGAGTCGGATCACGAATTCTTGAACCTTTTTGTGGAGGATTTGGTAACTTTGAAAAGGTCTTTGGATTCTATGAAATCAAAAACGATCTTGTAACACCAATTCTTTGTATCTCTATATCTTAATGTAAATCATTACTTCAAATAGACTACTTGACGAATTACTGCTTTTTGGTAATGATGTTACTTGAACATAACTTTTGAATTTAAATTTCAAACAAACTAAATTAATACTATAGAACGCCATTTCAGCTAAAAGCAAGTTTCGTTTATTCCTTGATCAACTTAAATACAGACTTCACTTTCTCTTCAGCTTTGGTTTCTAAAAAATATACACCAGGTTCACCTTCAATATTTACAACAATATTTTGACTTTCATGAAAATTCTGGAAAAAACAAATTTTCCCTGATAGATCATAAATGAAAAGATCACCGTTTAAAGGCTCACTAAAATTCAGATACAACTTTCCATCGGTCGGGTTTGGGAAGACTGATATATCAATTATATGAAACTCATCCATCCCAATACAACCATCAACAAGAAGCTCGTGAACTATAATTGAATCACATCCTTGTTGTGTTTGTAAAGTGTCGTAATAAAATCCAGCTGTAATTTGATACTGATTAAAAATCAAAGCACTATCACCTGGACAAATCGTAATACTTCCCAATGAAGTAATTGGTGGTATTGACACAGTAAACTGAACTGTTGAATCGATATCGCAAATAGAATTTTTCGCATTTATTTCGACCACGTACAACCCTAAACTATCAGTCATAATACTTACTGACTGATCAATACTATCAATATCCATAAATGTATTTGTCCAATGGTAAACTGTTTGAGGAAACTCAACACCAAATTGAACTGAATCTCCGACACAGTAGTATAAATTAGGTTGAGGAACCCCTTCAAATAAAGATGTACAATCGAAAAGTGTAAGTACTTTGTGATTTGTAATTATAGCCGGATTATAATCAAAATAGATGTTAGCATGGTTTTCAATTATACTACCAATCGGAAGGTTGTCATTCATCTTAATTTTATATAAAATAAAACCATGACTAGCTAATTCATTGGTGTTACTGTCAGGTAAATTGATATTGTTAAAAGTAAAAGTCAGCAAACCATTTGGATCAATTGAAGCAGTATAATCATGACTTCCGCAAATCGGATTCATGGACGACCAATTTAGTTTTTGATCAAGTTGATCTTTAATCGTTATAACTAACGCAGTATCGTTTCCAGTATTTTGGAACCGTATTAAATACTCAACTTCATCAATTTCCGAAGACACTAACCCAGAATATCCCAGACCGGATGGTGTCGAATTTTTATCATTAGGATCATAGGCACAAACGAGTGTTTGACTTAAAACATCCTGAGAGATAAAAAGGATATTATTCAAACCATCCAATATAGTTGTTTCAACATTAGAGATCAAAGTATCTCCCATTGAGAGAAAATCAGGCATTTCAACTTGTAAATTAATCAGGGTGTCATTGAAGTAGAAAAGATTATCAAAACTCCAATAAAGATTGCCACTCGATATCGAGTCGGGAGTAGGGGTTGCGGATATGAAAGTCAAACTATCGTCAAGATGTAGTGAAATGATCCCTGAAGGGATAGTTGTGCCTAAGTTTTCAACATTTACCCAATAATTTACAATTTGATTACAACGAGGAAATCCACCAACAAGACTTGTCGTAATTGAGTCGGATATTATAGAAGGTGAGAATCCAAAATTTACACTGTCTAAAATTGTAAAGTTTGAATCAACGGATACATTGTACGTTGATGGAGTAGAAGTTAATCCCCAATTTGTTAACGTACTTGCGAAAATATTGTACACCTGAGTTGAATCAAATAAATTGATCTGATAATTTCCTTCAGAGTCGGAAAATACATAATTTACAATCGGATTTGTATTAACTTTTATTTGATTCATTCCAACATCTGTTAAATCTAAAATACCGTTCGAATTTAAGTCGAAGAATACTTTACCTTTAACAGTAGTTTTGTTATTTAATTTAAGTTCCGTATAAAATATTCTCCCATTACAAGATGCGAAATCTATATCTCCATCTAAATCAAAATCTGATTTTGTAAAGTTAAGAGCTGGATACGTCATGATTTTTGGTCCATCAGATAGAAAATTTCCATTACCTATATTTTCTAATAAATAGGTTCCAGTAGTTTCTAAAGCAACATAATTCGAAGTACATAAAATATCAAGATCCCCATCATTGTCATAATCGATCGGTTGAATAACAGGTGAATTCATGGTTGTGGAAATCATGATTTGACTGGAAAAAGAACCACTTCCTTGATTTTTGAACCAGCTTACTTTATTCTGTCCATTGGCGCAAAGGATAATATCTTTAAGACTATCTCCGTCAACATCATCACCCAATATTTGATATATCCCCGAAAATGATTGACTTGAAATAATCGTTGGTATACCAAAAGTGCTATTACCTAAATTTTCATAAGTTCTGATTTTGTCATCTCCAATCGTAATACACACTATATCTAAATCTGAATCATTGTCGAAATTAACTGTTGTTATTTGAGTAGGATCATTGAGTGTATTATCGATAATTTGTTCTGTACTAAAGTTCCCTGAACCAAGGTTTGTAAAAAAACCTAAAACATCATTATACATTGAACTATATAAAATATCTAGATCATTATCGTTGTCAAGGTCACATGTTGTAAAGTCCCAAATTCGATATGATGACATTATAGCAACAGGAGTACCAAAACTTAAATTACTTTGATTTTTAAAATATTCAAGATGAGAAGTTGAAGACGTTCCTTTTAGAGTTATAAGGTCATCAACACCATCATTATCAATATCTGCATTAGCTATCTTCTTAAGAGAAGGTGTAAAAAATAAAGGAGCGGTAGGTACAGAAAGAATTTGTTGTGTTGGACTGAAATTCCCGGAACCCTCATTTTTTAACCAGTTAATTTTTAAGGAGTTATTTATGTAATACACGATATCATTAAGTCCATCCGAATCAATATCTGGTGAAATAACATACATTGGCATAAAAACTTCAGGGCTTAATGATTGAGTATTAATGAATCCAAACGATGTATTGTTTTTATAATAACTAATACCTGAAGTTGCTTCGTGAATCATGAAATCTGGGTAACCATCCGCATTATAATCGGCAATAGACATATTTGCAATGTAAGAGATCGTGTTTGAAATCAATCCTACTTTTGTTGATGATATAATACCATTGTTATTTGGGAAATAAAATACATCATTCCAGTCTGCAAGAACAATTTCATTAAATCCGTCCAAATTTAAATCTACTGAGAAAGTCATAAATGGTTCGTAAGACCCAATTATCCCTCCAAAACCTGCTAACTCATGTCGTGATGAAAGAACACCAGAAGTAACCTCATACCAAACAATATTATCGCCTGAAATATCAGTATTTACGATCAGATCTTCAGTACCATCCTGATTGATATCAAAAGTAGATAGAAATGGTGTATAGTCAAAATTGGACATCGATGAATAGTAATCTATTTGGACAGGAGTACTAAATGTGCCACTACCTAAATTGGTTACCATCATCAATTGTTTAGATTCTTGTGGGATATAGAAAACATCATTGTTGCCGTCTTGATTGTAGTCTAGAATTGTTAGATTTAAACTCCAATCATTGACATTTGAAGATGCAATAAATTGAGCATCTCCAAACCCCGAAATCCCAAGATTTTTGAACCAAACAATTTTATGAAAATGCAAACTAGACGCAACAATATCGATTAAACCGTCATTATCCAAATCTGCTACATCCATTCCATAAATTCTAGTAAATTGATTAATGATTTGAATTGGATTAGACAAGCTACCATTCGTAAGATTTCGATATAAATCAACTTTACCTATTGTTTGATCAAAAAAAAGAATATCTAAAAAAAACATCATTATCCATATCCGCTTTTAGTAAAGTGATATTTTCTTCAAATGATGTCATTTCCGCTACAGAAACCGGCGCTAAAAAAGTGCCTGAATTATTTTCGAAATAAAATAAATGATTAGGTTGTCCGTCGATTGTATCATGACCAATTGATAGAATGTCTATTTCTCCATCATTGTTTAGATCTAACTCTATCATTCCATTACTTATGTAAGACGTAAGTTGCTTCGTCGTAAATTGTCCGAAAGAAAGGTTTCCAAATGAGAAAATTAAAGAGAAAAAAAATAGTGTAAAAAAAACTGTTTTGAATTGCATGCCATATAGATTAATTAGTTGGTAAATATAGAAAAAAAGAATTCTGTCAGTAAAATTGTTTGTACAAAATAAAAAAAACCTGTAAGTAAACTACTTACAGGGCTAAAAGTGGAGTCGGAGGGGATCGAACCCTCGTCCAAACGACGAATTAAAAAGCTTTCTACATGTTTATTTCTTGATTAATTTTCGACCAATACCACGAGCAAGAACACCCAAAATATCAACTTATCTTCTAGAGTTTTCATCTTTACCACGAAGTGGAGTAAAGCCTATCCCGAAATTAATGAACTCCCGATTTCCGTCCCCTAACAGGTGGAGGTGACGAAGGAAGTACTCGTTCCGCCTACTAAACTTCGGCTGGAATAAAGCTTTATTAGTCTAACTAATTAAGCAGCAAGTGCGTATGACGTATTGTCAATTAAATTTTGAGACAAGTGATTAAAGAGCTTCACCTCAACGCTCTACATGCTTACACTTAACAACCGCTATCGCTGTCAAATCCAATACGACCCCAAAGAACTGCTGTAAAGATAATCAATTTTAGAGTTAAAGTTTCATGTTCCTAAATTTTACTCGTTAATTAATGATAAAAAGTTTATTTTTACGAAATCTAGAGAATGTAATTTTCGTTTAATTTCAGAATATGTTTAAATTATTAAATCCTTTTTTATTCGTTTTGTTTGTTTCTAATTCATTTGGGCAATTTACCAATGTAATGATTAGTAATTCAAATAATCCTGAGGAGGTTTCTATTTGTATAAATCCTAAAAATCCAAATCAAGTAGTTGGAGCGGCGAATATTAATAATGTTTTTAGATCTAATGATGGTGGTTTAACTTGGAGTTTTGAGACAGCTATCGATACGATGAATGGAGTTTGGGGAGATCCAATTATTTTTACTGATACTACAGGGAATTTTTTTTATTCGCATTTATCTAATCCGCCTATAACTGGTTCTTGGGTGGATCGAATTGTGTTTACTAAGTCTACTGATGGAGGTGTTACTTGGTGGGAAAATGGAACTTCAACTGGAAAGAATGGGGTTAAGGTGCAAGATAAAGAAGGAGTTGTAGTAAATCAAGCGACAAATGAAATATATGTTGCCTGGACTCAATTTGATGCTTATGGTTCTAGTAATCCTTCAGATAGTTCTGTTATTCTTTTTTCAAAATCGACTGATGTAGGATTGACTTGGAGCACACCAATTCGAATAAGTAAAAATGCAGGGGATTGTGTTGATGGTGATTATACGATGGAAGGTGCTATACCTGTTGTTGGTCCAAATGGGGAAATTTATGTCGTTTGGGTAGGTCCAAATGGATTGGTTTTTAATAAAAGTCTTGATGATGGTTCTACTTGGTTGACTGAAGAGATTTCGATAATTGATGTCCCTGGTGGATGGAATTACAATATAGGAGGATTAGAACGTTGTAATGGTTTACCTCAAGTTGTAATTGATCTAAGTGGCGGAGTAAATAATGGGACAATTTATATCAATTGGACAGATCAAAGAAATGGATCGAATGATACGGATGTGTGGTTGATTAAATCGACTGACGGTGGAAATACATGGAGTTCATTGAAAAAAGTAAATGATGACGGAGTAGGGAAACAACAATTTTTAACTTGGATGACATGCGATCAGTCAAATGGAAACTTACACCTTGTGTTTTATGATAGAAGAAATTATGATATTGCAACAGATTCTACAGATGTTTATATGGCTTATTCAAATAATGGAGGGAATTCATTTGAAAATTATAAAGTTAGCGAAAATGGATTTGTCCCAGATCCAAATGTGTTTTTTGGTGACTATATAAGTGTTTCAGCGGTTAATAATATGGTTCGTCCAATTTGGATGGCTTATGGAAGTGGAACTTTAAGTGTATGGACAGCGTTAGTAGATGCTTCTGGGTTAGGGATGAACGAAAATAGTTTAAATATTTCTTCAACAACTGATTTAAGTCAAAATACTCCTAATCCTTTTTATCAGACTACTTGGATTAAATTTAATTTAAGAAATGCATCTAAAATTAATTTAACTGTTTATGATGTTTTGGGAAATGAAGTTGCTGTGTTATATAAAGATGAATTTTTCAAATCTGGAAAATATGATTACATTTTTAATGCAACAACATATAATTTAAAATCGGGAGTTTATTATTACAAATTAAATTCTGACGAGAATGAAATGACAAAGAAAATGATTGTAAATTGAGTGTTATTAAAATGGAAAAACAAATTACTATAAAATATAGTGAATATTTAAATTGGTCAGAATTACCTGAGGCCGAAATAAAAATGGTTGAAACGGCATATTTGATAGCTCAAAAAGCGTATGCCCCTTACAGTAATTTTCAAGTTGGAGCAACTGTTTTGTTGTCAAATGGAGAAATTGTTTCTGGAAGTAATCAAGAGAATATTGCTTACCCTTCAGGGTTATGTGCTGAAAGAGTTGCTTTGTTTTTTGCAGGCGCAAATTTTTCGAATGAATCTATTCAAACGATTGTAATTGTTGCGAAAGGTGATTTAGTTCCTTTTGAAAAGTTGTTGTCTCCATGTGGAAGTTGTAGACAAGTTATGATGGAATATGAAATGAGACAAAATAAAGCTATTCGTGTTGTTTTAGTTAGCCAAAATGGTAAAACAATTGTTTTTCATTCTGTTTTAGATTTATTACCGTTTGCTTTTGGAAACTAAAATAATTTCTTAAAAAGTGAAATTGATTAAAAACGAGTAGAATATTAGTTTTTAAAGTGTAAAAGAATTAAATAATGATTAAATTGATTAAAATTTGGTTCGTTCTTGCTTTTGCTTTTTGTAATTTGATTATTTCTATTGATTTCAATTTGATATTTGATTAATCCACATCGTAGACTTCATAACTCGTTATTTTTTAATAAAAATTGTCGATCCAAAATCCTTATATTTGTCTTTCGATACTAAAACGCATAAAATATGGCTGTAAAAGCTCCAAAAGCACCAGGTAAAACAACAAAAAAATCAAGTTCATCTGGTAAAACAAAGTTTTCTAAAGAAACTTACATTAAATGGTACAAAGACATGTTATTGATTCGAAAATTCGAAGAGAAAACAGGTCAATTATATATTCAACAAAAATTTGGTGGTTTTTGTCATTTGTATATCGGTCAAGAAGCTGTTGTTGCCGGTACTGCAAGTGCATGTCGTCCGGGCGATAAGCACATGACTGCATACCGTGATCATGGACATGCTTTAGCTTTAGGTTCTGATCCAAGAGTTTTAATGGCAGAACTTTACGGTCGTACTACAGGTTGTTCAAAAGGGAAAGGAGGTTCTATGCACTTTTTTGATAAAGACAAAAACTTCATGGGAGGACATGGTATTGTTGGAGCTCAAATTGCGATGGGGGCTGGTGTAGCTTTTGCTGAACAATACAAAGGAACTGATAATGTAGCTTTTGTTTCTATGGGAGATGGAGCAACTCGTCAAGGAGCTTTGCATGAGACATTTAATATGGCAATGCTATGGAAACTTCCTGTCATTTTCATTATTGAAAACAATGGGTATGCAATGGGAACGTCAATTGAACGGACTTCAACAGTTTTAGATTTGTCTAAAATTGGAGCGTCTTATGAAATGCCTTCTCGTTCAGTAAATGGAATGTCTCCTGAAGCTGTTCATGAAGCAATAGAAGAAGCTTGTGAACGAGCTAGAAAAGGGGGGGGACCAACTTTACTTGATATTCGAACGTATAGATACAAAGGGCATTCAATGTCTGATCCTATGAAATATAGAACCAAAGAAGAGTTATCTGATTGGATGGCAGTTGATCCGATAGATCATTGTTTGAAAGTTATTGAGGATAATAAATGGTTGAAAAAATCTGAAATTGAAGATATTTCAACATGGGTTAAAAAGGAAGTAGATGAATCAATTGAATTTGCTGAAAATTCACCTTATCCAGAAGGATCAGAATTATACGAAGATGTATATGCTGAACCGAATTACCCTTTTATCAAAGAATATTAATAAGCATTTAGAAAAATAAGCATGGCGGAAATAGTATATATGCCTCAATTGAGCGACACAATGGTTGAAGGTGTTGTTGCAGGTTGGTTCAAAAAAGTTGGAGATAAAGTAGCTTCAGGTGAAATATTAGCTGAAATCGAAACAGACAAAGCAACAATGGAATTTGAATCATTTTATGATGGAGTTCTTTTACATATTGGAGTTGAACAAGGAAAAGCTGTACCTGTAAATACTTTATTAGCAATTATTGGTGAGCCAGGTGAAGATATAACTGCTGCTTTAGCAAGTGTTGCCGCAGCTTCTCCGAAAAAGGAAGAAGTAAAAAATATATCTCCTGCACCAGTTACTGAGACTGTAAAAGTTGAAGCGAAAGTAGTTGTTGCTCCAATAGCAGCCGCTCCAGTTTATACTCCAAATGCAGATGGTCGATTATTTGTATCTCCATTAGCAAGAAAATTAGCTGAAGAAAGAGGAATTGACATCAATCAAATTGCTGGAACAGGCGAGGGGGGACGTATTGTAAAAAGTGATGTGGATCATTTCAAACCATATACTCCAGCTCATAGAAGTGGATTTACTCCAGCAGCTCCAGGAGTTGAAGCGTATACAACTGAGACAGTTTCTCAAATGCGTAAAACAATCGCAAGAAGATTAGCCGAAAGTAAATTTACAGCTCCACATTTCTATTTAACAATGGATATTGATATGGACAATGCTATTTCAGCTAGAACACAATTGAATTCTGTTGGAGGTGCTAAAGTTTCATTTAATGATATGGTTGTGAAAGCTGTAGCATTATCTTTGAAACAACATCCTGTAATCAATAGCTCTTGGTTGGGTGATACAATTAGAAGAAACCAACATGTTCATATTGGAGTTGCTGTTGCAGTCGATGAGGGTTTATTGGTTCCTGTTGTTCGTTTTGCTGATACAAAAGGTTTGAATCAAATCGGTGCTGAAGTGAAAGAATTCGCTCAAAAAGCAAAAGATAAAAAATTACAACCGTCAGATTGGGAAGGAAATACTTTTACAATTTCTAATCTAGGAATGTTTGGTATTCAGTCTTTTACTGCAATTGTAAATACGCCAGATAGTTGTATTTTAGCTGTTGGTGGAATTAAAGCAATTCCAGTTGTAAAAAATGGACAAGTTGTTCCTGGAAATGTAATGAATGTTACATTGTCATGTGATCATCGGGTGGTTGATGGAGCGTCAGGTGCTGCGTTTTTAAATACATTCAAAGCTTTCTTAGAAAATCCTGTTACAATGTTGGTTGGATAAAATTTAAAATATAAC
>Ga0209515_10008203_pt1 | contig 12266 bp, 11 predicted proteins | sample Subgroupgradi54m_FD_187454 | JGI IMG/M metagenome (GOLD analysis project Ga0209515, IMG submission 187454) | Subsurface groundwater microbial communities from S. Glens Falls, New York, USA - GMW60B uncontaminated upgradient, 5.4 m (SPAdes)... ... | reverse complement strand
GAGTTGGATTAAAGCCAATCATAAGGGTTTAAGCCAACTCACTCAAAATAATTCAGGAGTTCGTCGGGCTGCGTGATGAGGCAGTCGCTCCCTTCCAGTTCCTCGCGGGGCCGGAAACCATACGTGACTCCGCAGGTCAGGATCCCCGCGTTTTGTCCCGTCTCCCGATCGACCCGGCTATCGCCGATCATCACCGCTTTTGAGGGATCGGCCCGGAATTTTTCCAGGAGATAACGGACCGCCTCCGGATCCGGTTTTTTGGGAAAGCGGGTGTCTCCCCCCAGTATTTCTTCAAAAAAGTGATCCGCCTTGAGCCCCTTCAAAATCTTTTCCGAGAATCCCTGCGGTTTGTTCGTGAGGACGACCTTCTTTTTTTGGGAAAAATGTTTCAGGATCTTTTGGACGCCGGGAAAGAAAACGGTTCGGTCGAGAAGATGCTCGTCATAATGCTTGAGGAAGATCGCCAGCGCCTCTTTGAACCGGCCTTCCCCCGCAGCCTCCATCGATCGTTTGATGAGAGGGGTGACCCCGGTTCCGACATATTGATAAATCAGTTCATCGGGAATGGAGCGAAGCCCGATCGCCTTCAGGGTGTGGTTGACCGAAGCGGCGATGTCTTCCTTCGAGTCGATCAGCGTCCCGTCGAGGTCGAAGATGAATAAGTCGATTTGCCGTTGCATTTCCAAGTCTGATATACGATTTTCGCCGGACGATAAACGAGATTTTTGCCCCCATAGCACAATGGATAGTGTACGAGCCTCCGAAGCTTGGGATGTAGGTTCGATTCCTACTGGGGGCACTATTAGGGGAAACCCTTAGGCGAAAATAAGGCTTCCCCCGATGGTGTTTTCCGTCCTTCTTGCGTAGATTTCCTTCTTCCGAGCAAATAGAGTATAGGAAAACCTATGAAGACGAAGATATTCATCATCGATGATCACCCGATTGTCAGGGAGGGTCTGGCCAGACTTATCAATCAAGAAGAGGATTTAGTCGTTGCCGGGGAGGCTGCAGAGGCCACGGAGGCGCTCCAGGGGATTGCGAAGATAAAGCCCGATTTGGCGATCGTTGATATTTCCTTGCCTGGGACCGGCGGAATCGAATTGACCAAAAATATTTTGGCCAAGCATCCCAAAATATCGGTGCTGATCATTTCGATGTATGACGAATCTCTTCACCTGGAACGTGCCTTACGGGCCGGGGCAAAAGGTTATTTAACAAAACAAGAAGCAACCGACAACGTCGTCACCGCCATCCGCAAGGTCTTGGGAGGCGATCTCTACATGACCGATAAATGGAGGGATAAGCTGGCGCGAAGGTTCGTCAGCGGCGGCACGTCCAAGGACTCCTCTCCCGGGTTGTTAACCGATCGTGAACTGGAGGTTCTGCAACTTGTCGGCCAGGGATATTCCACCCAAAAAATCGCGGAGGAGATCTATGTGAGCGGGAAGACGGTCGAATCTCATTATGCCAATATCAAAGGCAAGCTCGATTTGAAAAATTCCCATGAACTCATTCAATATGCCGTGAAATGGTGTCTTGCTGAAAAATAGAAAGAAGAGTGAAAAATGGCCCAGAATAAAAAAATAAAACGCCCTAAAGCGGTCGCTAAGCTAATGGGGTCGTTGGAAAAATTTCGTCGGATGGCGACTGTTATTCAAGATTCCAACGACGCGATCACCTTCCAGGATTTAGACGGCAACATCTTGGCATGGAACCGGGGCGCTGAACTCATGTATGGTTATTCAGAAGCTGAAGCGCTTCGCATGAATATCGTAGATACCGTGCCCGAGGAATATCAAGAAGAAGCGCGTGAATTCCTTTCCTCTCTTAAGCGTGGAGAGTTGGTGCCGACTCTGGAGACAAAACGAAAAACTAAAGACGGCAGGATCGTCGATGTCTGGCTGACCAATACGAAGCTCACGAATGACAAAGGAAACCTCACTGGAATCGCCACAACCGAACGGGACATTACGGAAAGAAAGCAGGGCGAAGCCTCCCTCAGAGAAAAGGCGCGTGAGCTCGAATTTCTCCGCGAAGGCCAAATCACCCTCTCCGATAAGATGCGGGGCGAACAGGATGTTTCACGCTTGGGACAAAGTGTCCTGAGTCACCTGGCTCCATTTTTGAGTGCGCAGATGGGCGCTTTTTACTACGTGACCGAGGAAAAGACGCTCAAGCGTGTGAGCGGTTATGCCTACTCAAGACTTGACGATAAAGAGAAGGTCATTGCCATGGGAGAGGGTTTGGTCGGCCAGGCCGCGTTAGAAAAGCGCCCTATCCTTCTCGAAAACCTTCCTTCGCATTACTTCGGGAAAATCCGCTCGGATTTAGGGGAATCCACCCCGCGGTCGCTTCTCTTGGCGCCTGTTTTTTATGAGGGAGAGGTCAATGGGGTGATTGAGCTGGCTTCTTTCGAATCCTTTTCTGAGCACCAAAAAACCTTTCTGGAGCACGTGTCCGAGAATATCGGAATTGCGATCAACACCTCGATCAGCCGGAGGAAGCAGCAAGTGCTCCTCGAAAGATCCCAGAATCTGACTGAGGAACTTCAAGCTCAACAAGGGGAGTTGAAAGCCACCAATGATGAGCTTGAGGAACAATCTCGCACGCTTCAGGAGTCCCAGACGGAACTCAAAAGCCAGCAATCGGAGCTTGAGCAAACCAACGAGCAGCTTGAAGAGCAAACCCAGGCGCTTGAACAGCAACGGGATATTTTAAACGAAAACAATGAAGCCCTCAACAAAGCTCAAACGCTTCTTGAAGAAAGGTCCGACGAAGTTCAAAGAGCAAGTCAGTACAAATCAGAATTCCTGGCCAATATGTCCCACGAACTTCGGACCCCTCTCAACAGCTCGCTGATCTTGGCAAAGCTTCTCGCGGACAACGTCGGCGGAAATTTGACCCCGGAGCAGATCCAGTACGCACATTCCATTTCCTCGGCAGGCAATGACCTCCTGAATCTCATCAATGACATCCTGGATCTTTCGAAAGTGGAGGCCGGAAAGCTTGAGATCAGGCCCGAGAGCGTATTTCTCCCCAAGGTCTTTACGATCCTTGAGAAGAGCTTCGATCCGCTGGCCAAAGAAAAGAAGCTCAAGTTTCAAATCAAGATCGATCCCGGTGTGTCCGAGACGTTGCTCACGGATCGTCAACGACTGGAGCAAATCCTCAAGAACCTGCTCTCCAATGCGTTTAAATTCACGGAAAAAGGCCAGGTTACGCTTCACGTGTCTCGGAGCTCGGACGGAAGACTTTCGCTCGCGGTGATCGACACCGGCATCGGGGTCGCAAAGGCCCAGCAAGAGGTGATCTTCGAGGCGTTTCGTCAAGCCGATGGGACGACCAACCGAAAATACGGGGGCACGGGCCTTGGGCTTTCAATCTCACGAGATCTGGCCAGACTTCTCGGCGGAAGCATTGAGGTCGAGAGCGTGCCCGGTGAAGGCAGCCGCTTCACACTCCTCCTACCCGAGACCTATGACGAGTCCCGCATCGAGGCGGCCTCTCCGAAGGCCTACTCATCGTCATCAACAACCGCCGCGATGGTCACCCCACGAGCGGAGCGAGTCAAGCCCGCGCCTTTCTCAGATGATCGGGGCGACCTTGGATCGTCTGGGCGCACACTGCTGGTGATCGAAGATGAGCCTCAGTTTGCCCAGATTCTTTTGGAGTTAGCCCACGAGCTTCACTACAAGTGTGTGGTCGCGCAAGACGCCGAAGAGGGGCTTGAACTGGCTTTCAGCCTTCTTCCGGATGCGGTCTTGCTCGACATGAAGCTTCCCGATCATTCGGGGCTCACGGTTCTCGATCAGCTCAAAGAAAATCCGACGACCCGGCACATCCCCGTCCATATCGCCTCCGTCCATGACTATGTGGAAAAGGCCCTTCAGATGGGGGCGATCGGATACACCCTCAAGCCCGCCAAACGCGACGAGCTCAAGACTGTTTTTGCCAAGATCGAATCCAAGCTCTCCCAGAAGATCAAGCGCCTCTTGATTGTCGAGGACAACAATCTTCAACGAGAAAGTATCGTCAAACTCATCGCCAGTCCCGACATCGAGATCACGGCTGTGGCATTCGCGAGAGAAGCTCTCGAGGCTCTCAAAAAGACCGTCTATGACTGCATGGTCATCGATCTGAAACTCCCAGATATGTCAGGCGAAGAGCTCCTCAAGAAAATGACTGAGCAAGAAGATCTGGCCTCATTCCCGCCTGTCATCGTTTATACGGGGCGTTCACTTTCTCGGGACGAAGAAGATGCGCTGAGGAAGTATTCTCGCTCGATCATCATCAAAGGAGCCAGGTCCCCGGAGCGGCTTCTTGACGAAGTCGGCCTTTTTCTCCACAGCGTCGAATCTCAACTCTCGCCCGAAGGGCGGCAGATGCTAAAAACCATGCGGAGTCGCGAAGGTGTCTTCGAGGGCAGGAGTATTCTCGTTGTCGATGACGACGCCAGAAACATCTTTGCGCTGACGGCGGCCTTGGAACAAAAAGGCGCCAACATCGAGGTTGCAAGAAACGGAAAGGAAGCGCTTGCAAAGCTGCAAGAGGTTCCTCGCGTGGATCTCGTCCTCATGGACATCATGATGCCCGAGATGGACGGCTATCAGGCGACTCGTGAGATTAGAAAGCAAAAACGGTTTGCAAAACTCCCCATCATCACCGTGACAGCCAAAGCCACAAAGAATGATCAAGTGCTTTGCATGGAAGCGGGCGCCAATGATTATCTTGCCAAACCGATTGATCTTCATCAGCTCTTCTCGGTCATTCGAGTTTGGGCGCCGAGATTGGGGCTGGATTAAGGTTTATGGAAGAGACTTTCACCCCGGAATTTGAGAGTGAACTTAAAGCGTTACTGGAGTCGATTAATCTCAAATACGATTACGATTTTAGGCATTACTCGCCCACTTCGATGAAGCGAACATTGGTTCAGGCGATGAATCGGATGGGGTGCCGCACGCTCTCGGTGCTTCAAGAAAAAGTCCTCGGGGACTCTTCGTCTTTCTACGATCTGGTTCAATCCCTCGCGATCCCCGTGACCGAGATGTTTCGTGATCCCACCTATTTTCTCGCGCTCCGGGAAAAGGTGATGCCACTTCTCAAAACCTATCCGTCGCTTAAGATCTGGATCGCCGGATGCAGTACGGGCGAAGAGGTCTATTCGCTTGCGATCCTGCTTCAAGAAGAAGAGTTGCTTGAGCGCGCGACCCTGTACGCAACCGATATCAACCCAAGAAGTCTTGAAAAGGCTGAGAAAGGCATCTTTGACTTGAGGGCACTCCAGACATTCACCGAGAACTACCAAGCGTCCGGTGGAAAGCGCTTGCCATCGGACTACTACACGGTGGCTGGTGGTGTGACGACATTCGATGGCGCTTTGAAGAAAAACGTCACCTTTGCGGATCATAGCCTCGTGACCGATGCGGTATTTTCAGAAACGCATCTGATTTCGTGCCGAAATGTTCTCATCTATTTTGATCGCGAGCTTCAAGAGAGGGCGTTCGGACTTTTTTACGACTCGCTTTGCAAAAAAGGTTTTCTAGGCTTGGGCTTCAAGGAGACGATTCAATTTTCACAATACGCAAAATACTTTGATCCTTTCGTGAAAAAGGATCGGATTTTTCAAAAGAGGTGATGATCATGAACTCAATCCGGAAAGAATCAAGTCGGGTCAAGATCCTCCTTGTCGATGATCTGAAGGACAATCTTCTTGCCTTAGAAGGATTGCTCCGGCGCGATGATGTCGAGATTTTCAAAGCTCAATCCGGAACTGAGGCGTTGGAATTCATGATTTCCCATGAATTTGCCCTGGTGCTCATCGATGTCCAAATGCCCGGCATGAACGGTTTTGAACTGGCCGAACTCATGCGAGGGGCGAAAAAAACAAAGAACATCCCGATTATCTTTGTCACCGGAACAGCTCTTGACCAGAGATTCTCGTTTAAGGGTTATGAAAGCGGCGCGGTGGATTTTCTCCTCAAGCCGCTCGACACCCACATGGTCAGAAGCAAGGCGAACATCTTCGTTGAGCTTTACCGGCAGAAAAAGAAGCTCGAAGACCTGGCGGAGGTTTTGAAGCATTCTAAGAATGAAATGGAGAAACAGGTTCAGGAAAGAACCGCCGAACTTTTTAAAGCCAACCAAGATTTGCAAACAGAAATTATCGAACGTAAAAGAGTGGAAAAAGAAATACTGGAGATTGTCCAAACAGAGCAAAGACGCTTTGGGTCACAACTCCATGACGGTCTTTGCCAAGATCTGGCGGGGATTATGATGGTGATGAAAAGTCTCACCCAAAAGATGGAAAGGAAGCAACCTCTTGACGTGGCTGACCTCAAGAAGATTTCAGACTTACTCCATGGAGCTGTCAGTCAAGCACGGGATACGGCGAGGGGACTCTATCCGGGGGAGCTGGAAGCAAATTCCCTCATGTATATGCTTGAAGAGTTGACGGCCAGCCGAAGCCTTTCGGGTGTTTCATGCCGGTTTTATTGTCCCGAGCCTATTCTCATCAGCAAGAATGATATTGCCACCCATTTTTATAAAATTGCCCAAGAGGGGATTGCCAATGCGGTTCAACATGGGAAGGCACAGGTCGTCGAGGTCAGCTTCGTGCGGAATAACGGCAACATTGTCCTCACCGTCAAAGATGAAGGAATGGGATTTAGGGAAGATTTCCAAAGTTCAAAGGGAATCGGCTTAAAGATTATGAAAAATCGTGCCCACATCATCGGGGCCTCTTTTCAGGTGGAACCCAACGTGCCACAGGGAGTCATCCTCACCTGCAGTCTGAAGAGCACCTTAGTACACTAGGGAAATTCCCTAGGCAAAAATCCGGGTTCCCCCGATTGTTCGATCTCTCTCTCTCTTGTTAAGCTCACCGCACAGATCATAAAGGAGAGATATTTTATGAGAAAATATAAAATGTTATTCATGAGTTTATTTTTCGCCGTTTTGGTAATCGGATGCAATGACAGTACCGGGGGAGGGGCAGACACCACCGCCCCCACCACGAGTGCCACCAACCCCCTCGGTAGTGATATAGGCGTATTCATCAACAGTGACCTCTCAGCCACCTTCAGTGAGGTCATAGATCCTGCAACCTGCACCACAACCACATTTGCCTTAGCTCAAGGGGCAACGTCTGTTTCAGGGACGGTGACCTGCGTCGGCAGAACTGCGACTTTTGACCCAACGAGCCAGCTTGATGCCAACACCGAATATACCGCGACGATCACGACCCGGATGAAGGACCAGGCAGGCAATGCCTTGGCAGCTAATAAGGTATGGAGCTTTACCACAGGGACAACGGCAGACGCCACGGCTCCTGTTGTGAGTTCCACAGACCCTGCGGATACGACCACCAGTGTCGTCATCAACAGGAACATCACCGCAACCTTCAGTGAGGCCGTGGACCCTGCAACGATCACCGGAACAACCTTTACCTTGATGCAGGGGACAACGGCTGTTTCAGGCACGGTGACTGTTTTGGGCAGCGTTGCGACTTTGGACCCAACAAGCAATTTCACAGCCAATGCCGACTATACCGCCACAATCACAACCGGGGCTGCTGACCTGGCGGGTAATGCCTTGGCTGCCGATAAGATATGGAAATTTACAACCGGTACAGCGACAGCGGCAGGTCCAGCGCCAGTCGTCCTTGGAACAGCCGGCACTTTCGCGATTCTGACAAAATCAGGAATCACCAATGTCCCTACGTCTGCGATCACTGGAGATATTGGAACAAGTCCGATCACCGGTGCTGCTATTACGGGCTTAGGTTGTCCCGAAGTGACTGGGACCATCTACACCGCCGATGCCGCAGGCCCTGCCTGCAGTGTGGTTGACCCCACATCCATGACCACGGCCATCAGCGATATGGAAATCGCGTACACCGATGCCGCCGGGCGGACACTCCCTGACTTTACGGAACTGGGCGCCGGAGAGATCGGCGGACTCACCCTCGTCCCCGGCCTCTACAAATGGGGCACCGATGTTCTCCTATCAACGGATGTCACGCTCTCGGGTGGCGCAAACGATGTCTGGATCTTTCAGATAGCGCAAAATCTAACCGTCGCCAACGGTCAACAAGTGATCCTGGCAGGCGGTGCCCAGGCCAAAAATATCTTTTGGCAGGTTGCCGGTCAAGCAACCCTTGGAACGACGTCTCACTTCAAGGGAGATATCTTGTGTCAAACGCTGATCGAGATGAATACCGGTGCCGTGATGAACGGCAGGGCATTGGCGCAGACGGCGGTCACTCTTGATCAGAATACGGTGACACAACCGTAGGGAAAACCCTTACTCAGAAATCCGGGTTCCCCCGATTGTTCACTCATCCGTTCTCTCATAGGTTCGAGGCAGCCGTTAAACTAACAAAGGAGAAACTATGAAAAAATCACTCGCAAGTTTAAGTCTCGGGTTGGGCGTTTTATTGAGTGCCCATCTTTCATCCTCGGTGGCGTACGCGACCGACACCTACAACAATAAAAAGACGACGACCGTCGAGCAAACGACCACTCAAACCACCTCGACAGCGCCGGCCGTTCGCCGCGCCGCCAAAAAAGAGGAGCCGGTGACGACGACGACATCGAGCACGACCACCTTAATCACCAAAGAGGGGGATTTGAGAAAAGTCTTGGATGAAAAAGCGTTGAAGAAGATGAAGGGCAGCCTCTGCGTGTCGGGTTTCAAACCCTATGTCGGCAATGACGGGAAAAATGTCTGCCAAGGCAAGGCCATCGTGCCCGATATCGCCTATAGTTGCGTTTGGAAGGAAGAAGGAAAAGCGGCCTATGCCCCGACGCTCCAAGGCCCGTGCGCCCTTGATTATGCGGAGCATAAAGGAAGCATCATCGTCGCCAAGAACAATTACGATTCTCACCCTCCTTTGTCTTACGGGACGGAAGCGCAATGCTGTTTTAGAGCGGCCAAGGGTCCTTCAACGAGCACGACGGAAACCAGTCCTACAACAACCACGGTAGCTCCCAAATAAAGGAAAATGATTATGACAAAAATAAAAGAAATGATCGGATTGGCAGTTGTTTTAATGGTCCTCGCCGTCAGTTTGCCGGCCCTGGCCCGAAGCCACGGAGCCTCTCCTTATGGACCTGAAGCGAAGCGGCTCGGGGCCGGGCTTTATTTGGGTGATCCGACCGGGATTGCCTTCAAGGGATATCTGACGGATAAGTTCGCCGTCAACGGAGTTGCCGGATGGGAATTTCGAGATAAGGCCCTGACTGTCATCGGAGATGTCACTTATGACTTTCTCGATATTCCGATCGATTCCCATGTCGTGACTCTTCCCTTTTACGCGGGTGCCGGTGCGAAATTGGAAATTAATGCCGGTCCTGGTGACGACACGGTGGTTGGCCTCCGAGTGCCGGTCGGTGTGGCTGTCCAATGGGTCCAATATCCCATCGAAATTTTTGTCGAAGTCGCCCCGGGCATTGAGGTGGCTCCGTCAAGTGAGCTTGATCTTACCGGAGGAATCGGTGGTCGATTTTATTTCTAACAACTTAACTGAAAAAAAGGAGAACTCATCATGCGTTATAAAAAGGAAAAAATATTAAGTCTTGTTTGCTTGTTGTTAATCCCTCTGACGGCCGAGGCGGCCGCCAGTTTTGACACCTTGACCTTTAAGCCCGCCGACGATCACGGCTATTATCTGACCCTGGAGCAGTCCCAGACCTTGGGTCAATGGGGATATGCGATCGGCGTGACGGGAGACTTGTCCAACAATTCCCTCGTTCTCAAAAACGGCTCGGGCGCCACGGTTCAAAATGCCATTCAGAAAGAAATGGCTCTTAATTTAGGAATGGCTGTCGGTTTATCCGATTGGCTCAATTTAGGGGTGAATGTCAGCGGCGTGCCCTATCAACAATTTGTAACGCCGACCACCTTGGCCCAGGATAACGGAGCCCGGATGGGAGACATCCTTCTGGATATGAAAATCAGGCTCGCCAATAACGAGAGCTCTCCGATCGGTTTAGCCCTTGTCCCTTTCATGACGTTTCCTACGGGAAGTTCCAGTCATTTTGTGGGCAACGGTAAAGTCACGGGCGGCGGCAAGCTCGTCTTGGATACCATGAAGATTGCGGACCGGGTTTCTTTTGCGGTGAACGCGGGGACACAAATCCGCAGCGGAGTGACCTTAACCCCCGGGGCTCAAAACATCGACGATCAATTTCTTTACGGTGTGGGAATGAACGTCGAAGTGGCCAAGCCGGTTCAGTTTGTTGCGGAAGTCAACGGATCGACCCCCTTCAATAACTTTTTCAAATCACAAAACAGAAATATGGAGCTCGATGGGGCTTTGAAATTCCTGCCCGGAGAAAATCACCATGTACAGCTGATCGCCGGTGGCGGCATGGGCTTGGAAAAAGAAGCCGGCGTTCCGAGCTGGCGTGTCTTTACCACGGTGGCCTGTCGTCTTCCCGCGGAAAAAGACAAGCCTCTGCCGGAATTAGTACCGGTTCCCGAGGTGAAGGAAGAAGTCATCACAACGAACAAAATCCATTTTGCTTTCAACAAGTCGACGATTCGCACCGACTCAACCTCGATCCTCAATGATATTTTGGATCAGATTAAAGGCCGGACTGAAGTCGAAGGCGTACGGATTGAAGGACATACGGACGGCATCGGGTCCAATGAATACAATCAAAAGCTTTCCGAAGAACGCGCCGCTGCGGTTCGGAACTTCTTCGTGGATCAGCGCTATCCTGCCGACAAAGTCACCGCGGTGGGTATGGGCGAGACGTCTCCGGTCGCGGACAATGCAACGGTCGCAGGCCGCGCTCAAAACAGGCGGGTGGAGTTTCATCTCCAGATCAGACCCGGATCGCACATGAGAGTTGAAAAAAAGGACAACTCATCTTCGACGTCTGAAGACAAAGAAGTAAAAACAAAATAAATGTCTTCACATTTCTACCGAAAAATACGGGCATCGTGGCTGATGCCCGTATTTTTTTTGCACTCTTTCCTTTGGGCTCAGGAACCGGCAAAGACTATTTTTCTTCCCAAGGGACGGTTGTTTTACCCCTTGATTGCGGACCCAAAACAACCTCATTTTTTTCTCGGCACACGCTATTATACGACTCCTGTGCAACATTTTTTTGCCGCTGTCGCCGGGTTTGGTGAGGAGTTCGGCCTGATTCGATGGACGGGATCTTCGCCGAATGAAGGATTTCAGCTCAGCATTGACGGAGGCCTGTCGGCCCAATTCAATTTACAATCGCCCTCCAGCAACCTGATCAACGCCGATTACACCGGCGGGATTCCCATGAGTTGGCGGAGGAACGGTTTCTCGGTTCTTCTACGGCCCTATCATCAAAGCTCTCACTTGGGAGACGAGCTTGTACTCACGACCAAGATTGACCGTATTAATTTAAGCTATGAGGCGGTCCAACTTCTACTTTCGCAAGAGTTGGGTTCGTTTCGATTTTACGGCGGCGGAGAATTTTTGATGCGACGCGAGCCCAGCGATTTGGACCGTTGGATCATTCATGGAGGCGGTGAATGGGTACGGAGAGAAACCTGGTTTTGGAAGGCGAGGCCCTTTGTCGCGATGGACCTGAAATCCTATCAGGAAAACAAATTTTTCGTCGATACCAGCTTCAAAGGAGGACTCGATTTTTCAGGAGATGAGATCGGGCGGACAGGGGGTCGCCGGCATCTCCGAGTCATGCTCGAAACGTATTACGGCTATTCGCCCCACGGACAGTTTTACACGGATAAAAATTTCTTTACCGGATTGGGAGTGGCTTTTAGTTTTTAGGACACAACCTTTGCTAGGGGAATCCCCCAGTTTAAAATCAGGACTCCCCTGATTGTCCTTCTTGGTTTTAAACCCTAGGGTTCAGGGGTTCGAAAATAACGTCCCCTATTTAAAGGAGAAAACATCATGTCTACCAATGAAAACGCATTGAATCAACACACCGCGGACTTTCGCAAAAAGGCATCCGCGCTGGGTCACAATGTTGAAGACCTGGGTTCCATTACCAGAGAGCTGGCCGGCGATGCGATTGACCAATTTCAGAAAAAAGCCGGGGGTTTTGAAAAAAGTTTCGAGAAGACGATCCGCGAAAATCCGTTGGTCTCTCTTTTGGCGGCCGCCGGTGTCGGTTTGGTCGCAGGGGCTTTTTTTAATCGCCGATAATGCGTCCTTTTTTCTCAAAGATAACTCTTGGAATCCTGGCCGTCATTTTGGCGGCCGGGATTCTTTTGATTTCCGTCTTCTTTCTGATGGTCGGGGCCGCGACCGGTCT
>Ga0209515_10008198_pt1 | contig 12268 bp, 12 predicted proteins | sample Subgroupgradi54m_FD_187454 | JGI IMG/M metagenome (GOLD analysis project Ga0209515, IMG submission 187454) | Subsurface groundwater microbial communities from S. Glens Falls, New York, USA - GMW60B uncontaminated upgradient, 5.4 m (SPAdes)... ... | reverse complement strand
TTCCAGAGTGCTTTGCATTTATTACTATATACCTAGTTTTTTTGCTATCTTTGCAAGCTCAGGTTTTTCTAATTCTTTCAGCAATTGAACAAGCATTTCATTCTTTGCTTTTTCCTGAAGAATTTGCTTGGATAGTTGCTCTGCTAATTTTCTAATCTCTTTGTTTTCTTGAACTAATTCCTTGTGACTGTTAATTTGGGTTTCAAGAATTTCTTTCTGAGCCTTGGTCTGATGATATTCACTATGTAAGCTTGATAATTCTTGTTCTCTTTGCCCGAGTTGCCAGTTAAGTTTTTGTATTTGTATTTCCAGAGAATGCATGTTTTGTTTTAGTTCAGTTACAAGTTTATGTTCTTCATTTAATGCAATTCTTTCATCAACTAAAACCTTTAATATGCCGTGAATTTGTTTTGAAATTGCATCAATGCTTTGAAGTTGTTCTGAACCTTCAAAAAGTTGTTCAAACCCTTCTAGACTTGTGTTTTCATTTTTTGCTGCTAGTCACATGTCTTTTCTTTGACGATCTTATCTTAACTTTGAGCCTGAAAGGAAGTAATACAAATGGCTGATTTTTATATTTTTAATCTAAATCATCTAATGCAAATGGATTTATTCCTTTTCCTTCATCTTTTTTAGGTTGATTTGTTAAGCCTGGTTTAACTTGAGGTTGTTGTCCTGTTGCTGTTGTTGGTTGAGGTTTACTTGTTGGTTGAGTACTGGAAGGCCCTTGTAAATTCAGAGCATTAGTATAAGCAAGAACAGTTGCACAACATAGTTTTAATTGTTTTACATACCACATGCATAATTCTTCCTGGCACATTACAGGGACATCTTTATTTATACTCAAGAGTGGACAATATGGTGTTTCGGGCATAAGTTTAATTCTAACATTATAAACGTTTTGTTTAAATATTAAGCCGCATTTATAACTAGATGTTATTTCTATTGTTCTGCTTTGCTCTTTACATTGATTCTGGAGCAGTTATACCCAATATTTTTAACCCATTTGCAATTGTAATTTTTACTGCTTCAACAAGCATCAACCTCGCTTTGGTTAATTCACTATTATTTGAAATCACACGGCATACAGTATAAAACTGATGAAATTCAGTAGCTAAATCTTTCAGATAGTTAGCTATTCTGCTTGGAGATCTTGTGATTGCTGCATTTTCTACTTCTTCTGGAAAATCTAAAATTCTTAGAATCAAGTCTTTGGTTGCAGCATACTCATTATTGTTTGCTTTAAAAATTTCCATTAAAGGATCAAATTTTTTAAAAACCGACTTCTTAAATTCTTCAATATCTATTTTAGTTTCAGCTTGTCCAATCTGTCTGAATATGCTGCAGCACCTTGCATGAGCATATTGTATGTAGTAAACAGGATTATCCTTGTCCTGTTTTTTTGCAAGATCAACATCAAAAACCATTCTGTGATCAGGATGACTTTCTGATAAAAAATATCTAAATGCATCAGGACCTACTTCATTTAGTAACTCTTTTACAGTAATAACTGCTCCTGCACGCTTGGACATTTTTACTTCTTGACCGTCTTTTTTCAAACTTACAAGCTGAACAAAAATTATTTCTAATTTGCTGACATCATATCCAAGAGCCTTTAATCCGCCTTTTAAACTGATTTCTTGTCCATGATGATCTGCTCCCCATATGGTTACTAAAAAATTGCTTCTGTTTAGTTTATTTATGTGATAAGCAATGTCAGCCACTAAATAAGTAGGCCTTCCGTCAGACCTGACAAGAACACGATCACGAACGTCGCCAAACTCTTTAGCCTTAAACCATAAAGCTCCTTCATCTTCATAAGTCCAATTACTGTCTTTTAGTTTTTTTAATACTTCGTCAACACTTTTATTTTTATGTAATTCAGTTTCACTGAACCATTTATTAAAAGTAACCTTGCATGAGGAAAGCAAGTTCTCCTGAGATTTTAAAATCAAGTTTTTTACTTCCTGCCCCAATTCATCTCTTGATGAATCTTTTTTATTCTCAAGTATTTTTTTTATATAAGGACTAATTCCCTCTTCAGGATAAAAATCTTCTTTCCACTCTACAGTCTCGCCTTTGGTTTTTTTATATATGGCAAATGCAGTATCTGACAATTTTTGTATTTGTTCTCCGTAATCATTAATATAAAATTCACTTATTGTTTCAAAGCCTGCAGCCTCAAGTAGATTTACAAGACAGCTACCAATTGCTGCTTGTCTTCCATGTCCAAGATGTAGCTCCCCCGTTGGGTTTGCGGACACATACTCGACTAACACTTTGCCTTTTGATTTTGTGGGAGCAAACCCAAAAGTGTTTTCTTGTCTGTGGACTTCTGAAAGTGATTCAGCAAGAGCACAATCGCTTACCGTCATATTTATAAAGCCAGGCTTTGCTACTTCAATATGTGATAGTAAGTCAGTACTTGATTTAACTTTATCTTTTATTTCATTTGCAATATCCAAAGGATTTTTTTTAAGTTCTTTTGCTAAAACCATTGCAATATTTGTAGCAACGTCACCATGTTGTTTTAACTTGGTTCTTTCAATCAAAGGATTAGTACTTGTACCATTGTCACTAAGTACTTTTTTAATTTCCAATTGTATTTTTTCTTTATATGACATACTAAACTGTAATTTCAATTTCAAACGATCTGTCCCAAGGCAAAGAACACTTTACATTTATATCATCAATTCCTAAAATTTCTGAAAATGTTCTGACAAAGGGACTAAGCTTTTTATTGATTTCTTCTATGGTGATATTAGAATGCCTTATTTTAGCCTGATATGCATAATCGTCTACAAATCTTGTCAGTAGGCATTTTTTGAACAAATTTTTATTAAATTTATTTTCCTTTTCTGAAATCCACCTGTTAATTCCTATTGCAAGTGCTGTGCCTGTAGAATTCGAACAAGTATTCCACCCAGCATATCCGTAGCAATTACTCCAGTTTATTTTTGATTTAATTAGAGCTTCAATTAATACAGAATCTGCTCCATTTGCATATGCCAGGTCAAGTATTATAAATGGCTTATTTGTTTGCTCGATTACTTCTAATAATTTTTTGACATTTTGTTTTGTCTCAGATGGAACATTGCCAAAAATATGATCTCCTTGTATAGAATCAGCACAATGAATACAAAGCAAGATATCTGAATCTTTATAATCTTTTATTTCTACTTCAAGCGTATTTAGCTGAGACATTATTGAATTATACAGAGAACTTGATTCATATCTTGCTCTCTCGTTCATGCCATTTGTGCTATTAAAGTACAGTGAAATAGATGGCTTTATTTTTGATCTTTCTAAAACAGCTTTTGTAATTAATATAAGAGGAATTTCATCGGTTCCTGATATAACTTTTGCTCTATTTGAGAAATTGTGCTTTTTAATCTCTTTTTCTAAATATTCTGCTTCAATAACATTCATCCCGTATTGTGCTGAATCATCACATGAAAAGATCAAATATTTAAAACAATTTTTGTGTAATGATTCCAACCAGAGTAAATTCACTGTAAGATTTTTATCTCTTAGTCCTTTATAGTCTGAAAGTACTTCAACGGGAATTTGTTTTGAGCTTTGATACCAACTTTCTAGAAGCTGTTCGTGAGATATTTCTCCTTCTTTAATACCTCTGCCGACTTTATGGGTAATCTCAGACCATTTAAATATTTTTTCTCCATAATCTTTCCAATAATCTTTTTCTTCGTCAGAATTATTGTAATTCGGTATTCGCATTACTGAACTAAAGCCATATTTTTCAATAGTGTTTAGATTTTTTATTGAATCAGCCCTTGATTTTAATTCTTCTAAAGTAAAATCATGTTTTCTGCTTTGAATTAAACCACCATAAATAAAATTATCAAGGGAAACAATCATTGTCATTTGGGCATGCGGCCGCATGCCACGACACCAACTGTCCAAGTATTTCAAATCGGACCCTTTATTTAAATTTCCTAAATGTTTTCTCTCTGGCAAGATCAAATCTATTCCTGAAAAATCACAGATTTGTTTTGGAAGTAAATAAGATACAGGTCTATTGTCTAAGGGGAGTAATGCAATAGAATTATTTTTTGACATAGTGATATTATAGATGCTTACTATGAAAAAGTGGTTGCAAGATAATTTGTCTAAGGTCAAACAAGCACTGTTTAAGACTAAATCTGTTATTGATTCAGGACAAGAAATAGAAGTTGATAATCAAATTGAAGTTAATGATGAATTGTTTGAAGGACTAATTGAAAGACTTATAAAGGCAGATGTTGGAATAAATCTTTCTGAGGACATAACAAATAGCCTAAAGAAATACATTAAAGAAAAAGAAATAAAAAAAACTGATCTTGCGACTTCTGTCAAAACAATAATTAAACAAATACTGGGTAATAAAATAAATATTGTTAAATCTGGAATCAGAAATAGTGAGAAAAAGATTTATCTGATAGTAGGTGTTAATGGTTCTGGGAAAACTACTTCTATTGGAAAGTTAGCAAAGAAGTTTAAAGATAATGGATCTAAGGTTCTTATTGTTGCTGGTGATACATTTCGTGCAGCAGCTGGAGAACAGCTTGAAATATGGGCAAATAGAACAAATGTAGAAATATTTTCTCCTCAGGAAATTAAAAAACCAGATGCAGTAGTGTATTCTGCCCTGGAAAAAGCAAAGAAAGAAAATTTTGATTTGCTGTTAATAGATACTGCAGGAAGATTGCAGACACAGAAAAACCTCATGGATGAACTAACAAAAATAGATGCTGTTGTTGAAAAACAAATAAAGACATGCCATGGCATGTCTCAACAGTATGAGAAATTAATTGTTCTTGATGCAACTATTGGGCAAAATGCCATTGTTCAAGCAGAGCTTTTTTCTAAAGCAATAAACCTGAATGGAATAATACTTTCTAAGCTAGACAGCTCAGCAAAAGGAGGTGTTGTTCTAAATATAATGAATAAACTTTCACTGCCTGTTAAATTTATTGGTACTGGTGAGCAAATTGATGATATTGCAGACTTTAGTCTTGATGAGTACTTGGATGGGTTGTTAAACTAGTTTAAAAAAAGCTCTCTATTTCCCTTACCATTAAACTTGTTTTAGCAAACTGATATTTCTCTCCATCAAAATAGTAATGATTTACTTTTTCAACAGTTATGTAATTTTTGTTTTCAATAATGACAATATCCCCAGGATATTTTATTGTTTCTTCAAGTAATAATTTCCCAATAAGTTTTTTATCAGGAAGTTCATTCACATCAATTTCATGAATACTTGAATTTATAAACTTAATCATATGCACTAATTAAATCGTACCCAACTATGGTTATCGTTTATTTAGACTCTAGGATTAAAATTTGCAATAATGGTTCCCTTTTTAGCTCTTTATGAACAAGTTTTATTAATTCTGCTTTAACCTTTTCTTGAAGTGTTTCAATGCTATTCCCATTGCTTTCTAGGTTTTCAGTAACTGTTTTAATTACTGACTTCTTTGCATCTGATAAAAACTGACCGTGTGTATTGTCTTCTTGCGTAAGAACTAAACCTTTTGCTTCAATAACCGGCTCAGTTATAATCTTTTTATTTTTAACTGTAATCATTATGCTAAGCAATCCTTCTGATGCTAGCTTATGTCTTTGTTCAATGATATGTTTATCTACATCACCAACTCTTGTGCTGTCTACCATAATTATTCCGCTTGGCACCTGACCATTTAGCTTTGCAGAATTACTTGTAAGTTCAAGTACATCTCCATTTTCCATTAGGAAAACATTTTTTGGATCAACCCCGCACTCCACTCCAAGATTTCCATGAAGTACCAACATTCTGTATTCTCCGTGAGCAGGCAAGAAATGTTTTGGTTTAACAATATTTAAAAGCATTCTTTGTTCTTCCTTACAAGCATGTCCTGATACGTGAACTCCTGAATCTCTGCCATAAACTACATGAGCTCCTTTAGCACTTAATGCATTTACTACATTTGCAACTGCTCTTTCATTCCCAGGAATTGGAGTTGCAGAAATAATAATTGTGTCTTTTGGCTGGATGCTTATTTGCCTGTGCTCATCAAATGCCATTCTTGTTAAAGCAGAAAGAGGCTCGCCTTGAGAACCGGTTGTTAAGATTACTATTTTTTCATCGGGAAGTTTTTTTACATCCTCTAGATTAATTATTAACCCATCAGGGAATTTCATATGCCCTAACTCTCTTGAAACAGTTGCCAATGTCATCATTGATCTACCGATAATTGCAACCTTTTTTTCAGTTTTTACACAGATGTCAAGTATTTGCCTGATTCTGTGGACTTGTGAAGCGAAAGTTGTAATTATTATTCTGCCTGGAGCATTGTTAAATTCTTCTTCAAGTCTTCTGTACACAGAACGCTCTGAAGGAGTATATCCTTCACGCTCAACGTTTGTGCTGTCACTAATAAGAAGAATTACTCCATCTTCAGCAGCTTTTGCAAGGGTATAAACATCAAAAAATTCCCCGTCAACCGGGGTAAAATCAAACTTAAAATCACCGGAGTGAACAATTTTTCCAGCTGGTGTGTGAATTATTAAACAAAAACTATCTGCAATTGAGTGAGTATTCCTTACATAAGTAAATGCAAGAGAGCCGATTTTAAAAGTTTGCCTTGGCCTGCCCTTATGAAGAGTTGCTTTGTCAAGCATCTGAGCTTCTTTTAATTTTTCTTCCATAAGTCCAATAGCAAGTGATGGACCATAAATAACAGGAATATCAAACTGTTTAAACATTGGAATGATTCCGCCAATGTGATCTTCGTGTCCATGAGTTATAACTAGCCCTTTAATTTTATTTTTATTTTGGACCAGGTAACTTATATCAGGCAAAACAATTTCTACTCCTGGCATGGCATCTGAAGGGAATGCAAGCCCTCCGTCAATTAAAACTATTTCATTTTCATATTCAATAGCCCAGGTATTTTTACCAATTTCACACATCCCACCAAGAGGAATAACTTTTACCTTCGCATTTGGTACTAGTGGTACATGTCCGCTTAAGTTGCTCTCACCTTTTGTTACTATTACAGTATCGTCTCCGCGTTTCATTATCCTGCGGACTTTTTTTTCTTCAGTGCTATTTTCTGTTGTCATTTTTCTCTTTCTATTTAGGCTTGTGACCGCAAGCCACTACTTGTAACTCAATATTCACATTACTGTGAGAACATTGGTCAAAACTAAAAACTTTTTCTTATTATTTAGCAGTTAACTCCCTGGAACATACTTTATTTATTACTTGTTTTAATTCATTCAATTCATTTTCATTTAATTTGACTAATGGTGGTCTTAAATTTGATTTGCATAATCCTTTTATTTCTAGCGCAGCTTTTATACAGGTTGGATTTGGTGCTTTAAATAATGCCTTAAATATTGGAAATAATTTTGTATGAATTTCTTTTGCTGGATCTATTTTACCCGCAAAGTAAGAATTTATCATCTCTTTTATTTCACTACCAACAATATGGCTTGCCACGCTAATTACGCCTACTGCTCCTATAGATAACATTGGCAGGGTTAGACTGTCATCCCCGCTATATACAAAAAAATCTTTTGGAACTATCTGTATTACTTGACTTGTGTTTTCCAGATTTCCTGTTGCATCTTTATAACCAATTATATTTTTATGTTTGATTGCAAGTTCAGCTACGGTTTGCGGTTCCATATTTATTCCTGTGCGCCCAGGAATGTTATATAAAATTATTGGTAGGCTTGTTGATTTTGCAATTTGACTAAAGTGTTCTATTTGTCCAGCTTGACTTGGTTTATTATAATAAGGTACTACTGAAAGTATTCCATCCACACCAAGTTTCTCTGCTTCTTTTGTGGATTCAATTGCTGTTGCTGTAGAGTTTGAACCTGCCCCTAAAATAACCCTTGCTTTTTTTGCAGCAGTCTTTTGGACAAACTTACACAGTTCTCTTTCTTCTTCATGAGTAAGTGTTGGGCTTTCACCAGTGGTTCCTGCAACAACAATAGTATCTGTATGAGTTTTTATAAGATGGTTAACAAGTTTTTCAGTTGACTCATAATCAATAGAAAGATCATTCTTAAATGGTGTAACCATTGCTGTAATAACTTGTCCAAAGGGGTTATTCATTTTTTTTAGGTTCAGACAAGCTGAACCTTCCTGTAATTAAATGTTTCCATAGATCGGATTTGCCGAATAAATCGGACAAATCCTTTATTTGCAAACATGTTAGCAGTTTCATTTTACCTTTTAACTATATAGTGATTACTTGTAAACGTCAATGGATTTTATTTTTTGTTTAGGTTTTTATAAGGTTATTTTATTGTAATATTACAATATGTCCAAATTAAACCGTACAGTTAATCTTGCAATCCTTGGAGCTACTGGAAATGTAGGCCGCAAGTTTCTTGACGTACTTGAAAAAAGGAATTTCCCATTTGCAAATTTAAAATTATTAGCTTCCGAAAAATCTGTTGGTAAAAAAATCAACTTTAAAGGAAAAGAATATACAGTTGAACTTGCATCAAAAGACAGCTTTAAAGATATTGATATTGTTTTGGCATCTGCTGGTGGGACCATAAGTAAAGAGCTTGTGCCATATGCTGTAAAAGCTGGAGCTGTGGTTGTAGACAATAGTTCTGCTTATCGCATGGATCCAGATGTTCCGCTTGTTATAGCTGGAGTAAATAATCATGACTTAAAAAAACATAAAGGCATTATTGCAAATCCAAATTGTACTACTGCTCAGCTCATGCCCCCATTAAAAGCTCTTCATGATTTGGCTGGATTAAAAAGAGTTGTTGTCAGTACTTACCAAAGTGTTTCAGGTGCAGGAAAAGTAGCTATAGATGAATTAACAAAACAATCCAAAGAAGCTTTGAGTAAAGACTTGCCATGGCAAGTCTCAACAAGTGCCAAGTCCCCAAATAGAAAATTTGCCTTCAATGTAATTCCTCACATAGATGTTTTTTGCGAAGATGGTTATACAAAAGAAGAAATAAAAGTTATAAATGAGTCAAGAAAAATTTTAGGATTGCCAGATTTGAAGATCACATGTACTGCAGTGCGTGTTCCTGTTTATGTGGGTCACAGTGAAAGTGTAAATGTTGAGTTTGAAAAATCTGTAACAAAAAAACAAATCGTAGAGGCATTCCATACAATGCCCTTAATTGAAATCATTGATGACCCAAGTAATGAAAAATATCCAATGGCAATTGATATAGTAGGAAAAGATCCTGTTTATGTAGGAAGAATAAGAGAAGATAAATCCTGTCCAAATGCATATAATTTTTGGATTGTAGCTGATAACCTTCTTATAGGAGCAGCGTTAAATGCAGTGAGAATAGCAGAAGAATTATTAAAAGAAGGGCTTATCCCTACAAAAGCAAATAAGTAAGTATTTTTTAAAACAGACAATAATAAATTAACGTTTGGTTAAAACCCAAGTGAATCTGGGTATAAAACATTCAGTATTTCTATCAATTTTTGATTTGAAGGGACTTTATAAATGTATAAGTGTAGTGAGGCTAAACAAATGGTTATGCAAAAGATTTTTGATAATTTTGGTTTACATGGTTTGATTATTGTAATGGCAGTAGTTATTGGTATCTTTAGATCTATTAGTTAATTTGAAAAACATAAACAGTAGGTACGCGATTAATCGCGTACCTACTCGTTGCTTGTATTAATCAATGTTATTATTTTTCTTATGAACATTGAGAAAGCAAAGCAAGCCCTTTCCAAAGTTAAAGATCCTGAGCTTAACCAGGACTTGATTACTTTAAATATGGTTCGTGACATAAAACTGGATGGAGATAAACTCTCATTTACAGTTATGCTGACTACTCCTGCATGTCCTTTAAAAGGAATAATTGAAGATGATTGTAAAAAGGCTTTAACTGAAGTTGGTTTTAAATCAGAGAATATAAAAATTAATATGGGCAGTGAAGTCAGAAAGCACGGTGTACAAGGAAAAGAATCACTTAGTGGAGTAAATCAAATAATAGCAGTTAGTTCAGGCAAAGGTGGAGTTGGTAAAACAACAGTTGCGGTGAATACTGCAATTGCACTTTCTCAAACAGGCGCAAAAGTTGGTTTGCTTGATGCAGATATTACTGGTCCTAATGTTCCTATTATGATGGGAGATCAAGAAGCTCCGAAAGTAGAAAATGCAAAAATAATTCCAAAAGAAAGCTATGGAATTAAATATATTTCAATGGGTGTACTTGTACCACCTGATCAGCCAGTTGTCTGGCGTGGTCCAATGCTTGATGGAGTAATAAAACAATTTTTAAGAGATGTAATATGGGGAGAACTTGATTATTTAATTGTGGATCTTCCTCCCGGAACAGGAGATGCTCAGCTTACAATTTGTCAAGCAGTTCCGCTTGCTGGTGGTGTAATAGTTACCACTCCTCAGGATGTTGCGCTTTTAGATAGTAAAAAATCAGTAAACATGTTTAAGCAGATGAGAGTTCCTATTTTAGGCGTGATTGAGAATATGAGTTATTTTATTTGTCCAAAGTGTAATGAAAAATCAGAAATATTTAGCTGTGGCGGCGGAGAAAAAATCGCAAAAAATTTATCCGTTCCTTTTTTAGGAAGAATTCCAATTGAACTTGATGTAAGAATTGGTGGAGATTCTGGAAAACCAATTACTGCAATAAATCCAAATCATCCAATTTCAAAAGTCTTTAAAGAAGTAGCCAGTCAAATAGCTGCAAGTGCTTCAGTTACAACAATAGGTGCAAAGCAACCAGCAGCTTCTGTATAAAAGATCTCATATCATTCACAAAAGAGTAGTTTTTTGTTAGTATAAACTTTATGACAAAACCAGCGAATGTTGATGCTCCAGAAAAAGATTTAGATCAAGGCGAAAACTTACTTGCAAAACTTGCACTTGAAGCACAGCTTGCAGATTATTCTCCTGTAAAAGGCTGTATGGTGATAAGACCATATGGATATGCTATCTGGGAAATGATCCAGTCAAGCCTGGATAAGATGATAAAAGAAACTGGACATGAAAATGCTTACTTTCCTTTATTTATTCCTGAAAGTTTTTTAAAAAAAGAAGCAGAGCATGTAGAGGGCTTTGCTCCTGAATGTGCAGTGGTTACTTATGCAGGCGGCAGTGAACTTGAAGAAAAACTTGTTGTAAGACCAACTTCAGAAACAATAATTAATCATATGTTCAGTAAGTGGGTCCAGTCTTACAGAGATTTACCTGTTTTATTAAACCAGTGGGCAAATATTGTCAGATGGGAAATGAGAACCAGACTTTTTTTAAGGACAACAGAATTTCTTTGGCAAGAAGGACATACAGCTCATGCTACTTATGAAGAAGCAGAGATTGAAACAAAAAAAATGCTTCAGGTTTATAAGACTTTATGTGAAGACTTTCTTGCTATTCCTGTTATTGATGGTGTAAAAACTGAAAACCAAAGATTTGCTGGAGCAGTTACTACTTACTGTATTGAAGGACTTATGAAAGATGGCAAGTCTCTTCAAATGGGAACATCTCACTATCTTGGACAAAATTTTGCAAAAGCGTTTGATACAAAATTTCAAGATCAAAATGGTCAGCTTCAATATGTTCATCAAACAAGTTGGGGTGTTTCTACTCGTTTAATTGGTGCAGTAATAATGACCCATCATGATGAAAAAGGACTAAAACTTCCGCCAAAGATTGCACCCATTCAAATAGTTTTTGTTCCTATCTACAAAGAGCAAAGTGAAAAAGATCAAGTCTTGAAGAAATGTAAAGAACTTCAGGAAATCTTAATAAATGATTTCAGAGTAAAAATAGATGATAGGGATCAATATAGTCCTGGCTGGAAATTTAATCACTGGGAGTTAAAAGGAGTTCCAATTCGCATAAATTTAGGGCCAAAGGATATATCAAATAATGTTGTTGAAATTGTAAGAAGAGATACAAATGAAAAACTTAAAAATGTACCACAACAGGATTTAAAGCAGGATCTCTTGAAGTTGTCAACAGAAATCCAGGAAAATTTGTTCAGACAAGCAAAGGATTTTCTTCTTAAAAATACATTCATTGTAAGTAATGAAAAAGAATTTACAGAAAAAATAGCCAAAGGTGGTTATTTAATATGTTTTTGGTGTGGAAATGAACAATGTGAAGAAAATTTAAAACAAAAAACAAAAGCTACGATCAGGTGTATTCCATTCAAATTACCTGTTGACCAAAATAAGGAAGAAGGTTATTGTATCGTATGTAACAAACAAGCAAAACAAAAAGTCATTTTTGCAAAAGCATATTAGAAAACA
>Ga0209515_10008197_pt1 | contig 12269 bp, 11 predicted proteins | sample Subgroupgradi54m_FD_187454 | JGI IMG/M metagenome (GOLD analysis project Ga0209515, IMG submission 187454) | Subsurface groundwater microbial communities from S. Glens Falls, New York, USA - GMW60B uncontaminated upgradient, 5.4 m (SPAdes)... ... | reverse complement strand
GGATCCTTTGCACGGCCACATTAGCTGGATTTCCCCGGTCGCGCGCGCCCTCCTGAAGGCCCGCGCGGGCGATGTTGTTACGGTGATGACGCCTAATGGCCTGGATGAACTGGAAGTGCTGGAGGTCAAGTACGGTGACGGGTGACATTGAACCCGGTGACCAGTGACGGGTGACAACCTTTTGATTACGAAGCGCGTAGGCTGGGATGCAATCCCAGCACGCAGCGGATGCTGGGATTGCATCCCAGCCTACGCGCAGTCACCGCTCTTTCCTCATCCTCATCCTTTAGGCCGCACCACACGCAGCACCGACTTCATCCGCCGCACCGCGCGGAACAGGGTGGCCAGATGTTGGCGATCATAGACTTGCAGCTTGAAATGCAGAATGGACAGGCCCTGATCGGAGCTGGTGTCTTCTTCACTGGCGACGCTGACAATGTTGCTGCCGGCTTCGCCGATTTCGGCGGCGATTTTAGCCAGTACGCCGCGCTGGTTGTGGGCCGTCAAATCAACCCGGGTGATGAATAATTTGCGCAGTTCGGGCGCCCATTGCAAATCGATCCAGCGTTCGGGGTCGCGCTGACGGTTGCGCTGAACCTGCGGGCAATCGTCGGTGTGCACCGTCAAGCCCTGGCCGCTGGGCAGGTGGCCGATGATCGGGTCGCCGGGGATCGGGCAGCAACAGGGCGATAGCTGGATCGCGATACCCTCGGTGCCATGAATCATCAGCGGCGCGATGCTGGTTTCACCTGCAGCCAGCTTGCCGATTTCCGCGTTGCGTTCATTGTCGGAGAACATCAGCAGGCGACGCGCGAGAACGATCGCCAGGCGCTTGCCAAAACCGATTTCCGCCAGCACATCTTCACGACGGATATTGTTGTTTTCCTTCAGCAGACGTTCCCACGCGTCCGGGCCGAATTGTTCCGGTTTCAATTGCAGGGTGACGATCGCCTGTTGCAACAGTTGCCCGCCCAGCTCGACTGATTCGTCGAAGCGCATCGTCTTGAGGAAGTGACGAATTTCCGAACGCGCCTTGCCGGTGCGGACAAAAGTCAGCCAGCCCGGGTTCGGCTTGGCATAGGGGGCAGTAATGATTTCGACGATATCGCCATTCTTCAATTCGCTGCGAATCGGCGCAGTGGCATTGTTGATCCGGGCGGCGACACAATGATTGCCGATATCGGTGTGCACGTTGTAGGCAAAATCGACCGGTGTCGCGCCACGCGGCAGAGCCATGATTTCGGCGCGCGGAGTGAACACATATACCTCATCCGGAAACAGATCCACCTTGACATGTTCCAGAAACTCGGCCGAATCGCCGGTCTGGTTCTGGATATCGAGCAGGCTTTGCAGCCATTGGTGAGTGTGCTGCTGCAATTCGTTCAGGCTGGTATCGGAACTCTTGTACAACCAGTGCGCCGCGACGCCGGCTTCGGCGACACGATGCATGTCGCTGGCACGAATCTGGATCTCCACCGGCGTGCCATAGGGACCGACCAGGGTGGTGTGCAGCGACTGGTAGCCGTTTAATTTTGGAATGGCGATGTAGTCCTTGAACTTGCCCGGGACCGGTTTGTAGAGGTTGTGAATCACCCCCAGCGCCATATAGCAATTCGGCAGGCTGTCAACGACGATGCGGAAGCCGTAGATGTCAAGCACCTGCGAGAAGCTCAGGTTCTTGAGCAGCATTTTCTTGTAGATGCCGTACAGGGTTTTTTCGCGGCCGAAAATTTCGGCCTGGATGCCGGCTTTGGGTAATTCCTTTTGCAACGTCTCCAGCACCTTGTTGACGAAGTCGCGCCGGTTGCCGCGTGCCCCCAGTACGGCTTTGCTCAGTACGCGATAGCGGTAGGGATGCAGATGCGCGAAGGCCAGATCCTGCAATTCTCGATAGATGGGATTCAAGCCGAGGCGGTGTGCGATCGGCGCATACACATCCAGCGTCTCGGCGGCAATGCGCTTGCGCTTTTCCGTCGCCACGGCGGACAGGGTGCGCATATTGTGCAGACGGTCGGCCAGCTTGATCAGGATCACGCGCACATCCTGCGCCATCGCCAGCAGCATTTTGCGGAAGTTTTCTGCCTGCGCTTCAGCGCGGCTTTGAAATTCTATCTTGTCGAGCTTGGACAAACCATCGACCAGTTGTGCCACCGGGGCGCCGAAGCGTTCGACCAGTTCCTGCTTGGTGATGCCGGAGTCTTCCATCACATCGTGCAGCAGCGCTGCCATCAACGCCTGGTCGTCGAGTTTCCAGGCGGCGCAGATTTCTGCCACGGCAATCGGATGCGACACATAGGGTTCGCCGCTGGAACGGAATTGGCCCAGATGCGCTTCGTCGCTGAAACGGTAGGCTTCGCGCACGCGCTTGAGTTCGTCGGTGCTGAGGTAGTCGCTGATGGTCTCCATCAGTTGCCCCAGTGAGGCCACCGGGCTGATCGGAGCAGCCGGTTCGGGGGGGCGGGCCTTGCTACGGCGGCCGCTTTTCTTTGCAGTGGGGGCTTGAATCGGATCGTTCTGTGCAGACACGGCAGGGGGCGTGATTCGGGGTGCAGCGGGAGAGGCTGGGTGGGGCGGCGTAGGGTGTGTCATCGAAGATTCCGGGTGCCGCCCGTCTCACATCAAATCGGAACTTTTTTCAGCATTTCCACACCGGTTTTGCCCTCGGCAATTTCACGCAGCGCCGTCACAGTTGGTTTGTCCTTGCTGTCCACTTTTGCCGCATGGCCCTGGGCCAGCATGCGCGCGCGATAGGTCGCGGCCAACGTCAATTGAAAGCGGTTGGGAATATATTTCAGACAGTCGTCAACGGTAATGCGGGCCATGGTGATCCTGTGTGTGGAATGGGTGGAAGAAGTTAATTACCCGTTTGCAAGCCAAGCTGGGCAAACAACGCAGCATTTCTTGACGCCTGATTGGCATAGCGCAAACGCGCGGCACTGACAATGTGGGAAAGTTCCTGCAAGGCAGTCGCAAAGTCTTGATTAATAATAACATATTCGAACTCGGAGGCATGGGCGATCTCTCCGCCCGCCGCCAGCAAACGGCGCATGATGACCTGCGGAGAATCCTGGCCGCGCTTGTGCAGACGCGCTTCCAGCGCCTCGATTGACGGCGGCAGAATGAAGATGCCCAAGGCTTGTGGAAACCTTTTGCGCACCTGGCGCGCACCCTGCCAGTCGATTTCGAGCAGCACATCCTGGCCCTCGTGCATCTGCTCTTCGATATAGCGCCGCGAGGTGCCATAGAAGTTGCCGTGCACTTCGGCGCTTTCGAGAAAATCGCCAGCAGCGCGGCGCTTGCGGAATTCTTCCACGGTCAGAAAATGGTATTCGCGGCCATCCTGCTCGCCCGGACGCGCTGCGCGCGTGGTGCAGGAAATCGACAGGCAAATACTGTGGTCGTCGGACAGCAGCGCGTTGACGAGCGACGATTTGCCCGCTCCCGAAGGCGCCACCACCATGAAAAGATTGCCGACTGTGCTCACGTGTGTCTCGTCGTATTTCAATAGTTCGCAAAAATCATTTTGAACCGCCAAGGCGCCAAGAAAAATCTATCAAATAGGGCTTACGTAAAATCGAAGTTCCGTCATCCCCGCGTAGGCGGGAATCCATGTTCCTCTGCCGCTCAAATGGATTCCCGCCTGCACGTGAATGACACATTCCGAATAAATCTGCATTCCCTTAGGTTTCCCTTGGCGCCTTGGCGGTCAATGTTTTTTCAACATCATTCCAGATTCTGTACTTGCTCGCGCATTTGTTCGATCAGTAATTTCAATTCCATCGAGGCGTCGGCCAGTTCCTTCACCACCGCTTTGGAGCCCAGCGTATTGGCTTCGCGGTTGAGCTCTTGCATCATGAAGTCGAGGCGCTTGCCAGTCTGGCCACCCGCGTCCAGTATATGCCGGGTCTCAGCCAGGTGGGCGGCCAGGCGGCCTAGTTCTTCGGCGACGTCGATGCGAATACCGAACAGCGTGACTTCCTGGCGGATCCTTTCTGCGGCTTCGCTCAGGCTCAGGCTGGCACCGCCCTGCGCAGCGGCGACGCCAAGTGCTTCCAGCATGCGTTCGGTCAACTTCTGCTGGTGCGCCGCGACGATTTGCGGCAGCAGCGGCGCCAGGCGTGCGGTGATGGCCTCCATTGCCTGCACCCGTTCCAGCAGAATGGCCTTCAGCTTGTCGCCCTCGCGCTGACGCGTATTCTGGAATTGCATAACGGCATCCTGCGCCATGGCTTGAATGTGGGCCGCCATTTGTTCTGCCGTCAGGCTGCTGTCCTGCACCACACCGGGCCAGTGCAGGATTTCGCCGCTGCGCAATGGTTCCGCCTGCGGCATCAGTGCGTGTAGCTGGGTTTGCAGATGCGCCAGTTGGCGCAGCACCTGCGGATTGAGGGCGAGTTGCGTGTCCTGCTGCTCCTTGCGGTTCAGATTGAGACGGCACTCCACCTTGCCGCGTCCAATCTGCTGTGTCAGCAGCTCGCGCAAGCCCGGCTCGGCGTGGCGCAACTCTTCGGGCATGCGAAACTGCACATCGAGGAAACGCGAATTGACGCCGCGCAGTTCCAGGTTCAGTGTGGCATTGGGAATATCCCGGCTGGTGCTGGAAAATCCGGTCATGCTGCGCAGGGTCGATTTGGTCATGTTGGCTTGGGTATGTAAGGAGTGCGTAAGGGCTGCGTGAGAGAGTGTGAAAAATTTGACAAATGCGGACTAGGGGCACTTTCCGGCTTTACAAATGGTTCGGAAACTCTGACAATCTGCCACCTGTCCCCCGAAAAACATTATAAAACCGTTCCAAATCAATGGCCTCACAAACCAACGCGCCGCTTCCCGATAGCATCGAGTTGGCTGGATACCGCATTGTAAAGAAGATTGCCAGTGGCGGCTTCTCGATTGTCTATCTGGCTTACGATGAGCACAACAATCCGGTGGCGATCAAGGAATATCTTCCCAGTTCGCTGTCGCTGCGTTCGGAAGGCCAGTTGGCGCCGATTATTTCCACGGAAAATGTTTCTGCATTTCGCAGCGGTTTGAAATGTTTCTTCGAGGAAGGCCGTGCCCTGGCGCGTATTCTGCACCCCAATGTCGTGCGCGTGCTGAATTTCTTCCGCGCCAACGACACCGTCTATATGGTGATGAATTACGAATCCGGTCTGTCGTTGCAGGAACACATCCTGCGCAACCGCGAGAAGAGCGGCGGCCTGGGGCATCGTCAGATTGTCAGCGAACGTTTTATCCGCAAGGTGTTCAAGCAGGTGATGAACGGCTTGCGCGAGGTGCACACCAACAAGATGCTGCATCTCGATCTGAAACCGGCCAACATCTATCTGCGCCACGACGGCACGCCGATCCTGCTGGATTTCGGCGCGGCCCGGCAGACGCTCACCGCCGATGTGAAAAAACTGTTTCCGATGTACACCCCCGGCTTTGCCGCGCCCGAGCTGTATCAGAAGAATGCCCAGATGGGTCCGTGGACCGACATCTATGGCATCGGCGCCAGTATCTTTGCCTGTATGGCCGGTTCGCCCCCGCAAGCGGCCGATCAACGCGTGATGAATGACAAGATGAAAGGCGCCTACAAGGCGCTGCGCGCGGTGTATTCTTCCGAGCTGATTGACTTGATCGAGTGGTGTCTGCAATTGAATGCCGCCGATCGGCCGCAAAGCGTATTTGCCTTGCAAAAGAAACTGGCGGAACGTCCCTACCATGCACCGGAACCCACGGTGCGCGAGAATCTCGGCCAGTGGTTGAAGAAGTTGTCCAACTATGCGCCGGGATGGCGCCGCCAGGAACCCGCTACCACCCAGGCCCACTAGCCCGGGTTAACCACTGCACAACCGATTGAACCATGCGATTTACTGTCTATCAGGAAAGCAATATCGGCAATCGCAAGATGAACCAGGATCGCATGGGATATTGCTTCTCGCGCGATGCGGTGCTGATGGTGATGGCCGATGGCATGGGCGGGCACTTGCAGGGCGAGATTGCGGCCCAGATCGCCTTGCAGACCATCGCCTCGATGTTTCAGAGCGAAGCGCGACCGCGTCTGCGCAGCCCGCACAAATTTCTGCAAGACAGTTTCTATATCGCGCACAAGGAAATCCTGCGCTATGCCAGTGCCCACAAATTGCTGGAGACGCCGCGCACGACGGTGGTCGCCTGCGTGGTGCAGGATGACGAAGCGTATTGGGCGCATGCGGGCGATTCGCGGCTCTACTGGATGCGGCATGGCAAGTTGCTGGGCGTGACCAAGGATCATTCACGGGTGCAGAACCTGATCGCTCAGGGCATGCTGCGCGAAGCCGACCGTGAAAAACATCCCGATCGCAACAAGCTGGTCAATTGCCTGGGATCACCCGCCGATCCGATGGTCGAGATCAATAAAAAATCCGAACTGATGCCGGGTGATGTGTTATTTCTTTGCTCCGATGGTTTGTGGGCCAAGGTGCCGGAAAAAGTTATCTGCGCCATCTTCGCCAGCAAAACCGTGATGCATGCGGTGCCGGTGCTGATCGCACTGGCCCTGCAGGAAGCCAAGAACAAATCCGACAACGTCACCGGCCTGGCCATGTCCTTCCACGGCAGCACCACTGGCGCCAAGCGCACGGGCGTGTCCACCAAAACCCTGCCGATCGGCGCCTTCACCACCACCATCCGCGCGCCGCATTTCGAAGACACTGAAAAGGGCCCCTTGCTCAGCGAACGCGAGATCGAGGAAGCCATCAGCGAAATCAACGGTTCGCTCGACAAGGCTGGACAAAGCGGGCGCTAGGGAAACGCGGATTTATTGCCTGAGCGTCATTCCAGCGAACGCGGGAATCCATGTTAATCACTTAAATGGATCCCCGCGTGCGCGGGGATGACGTTTCCCGAATAAATCTGCGTTTCCCTAAGGAACCGCGGACTGATTCGAAAAACAGGTTCATCGTCGTTCCTGCTAACCAGCGACTTGGCGCACAACAACCTGCGCCAAGTCGCTGGTTAGCAGAAACGACGAATAAATCTGTGTTTCCCTGAAGCGAACCTCCAGTTCCAACACGCTACAATGCCTCCCAATCCATAGGGGGCTTCATGTCAGATCCGCACCATCCATCCGTTCAAGTTCAGCGTCCAAGCGGGCGCAGCGCGCAGGCCTTGCGCGCGATTCGTATCACCCGCCATTACACCCGTCATGCCGAAGGTTCGGTGCTGATCGAGTGCGGCGATACCCAGGTGATTTGCACTGCCAGCGTGGAAGAAAAAGTGCCGGGCTTTTTGAAAGGACAGGGACAGGGTTGGGTCACCGCCGAGTATGGCATGTTGCCGCGCTCGACCGGCTCGCGCATGGATCGCGAAGCGGCGCGTGGCAAGCAGAGCGGGCGCACGCAGGAAATCCAGCGTCTGATCGGGCGCAGTCTGCGCGCGGTGTTCGATCTGAAAAAACTGGGTGAACGCACTATCACCCTCGATTGCGATGTGATTCAGGCGGATGGTGGCACCCGCACTGCCAGCATCACCGGTGCTTTTGTGGCGGCCAGTGATGCGGTGGCGCAGCTGATCCAGCGTGGCTTGCTCGCGGAATCGCCGATTGTCGATCATGTCGCTGCCGTGTCGGTCGGCGTCTATCAAGGTCTGCCGGTGCTCGATCTGGATTATGTCGAAGACTCCGGCTGCGATACCGACATGAATGTAGTGATGACCGGCAGCGGTGGCATCATCGAAGTGCAGGGCACCGCCGAAGGCACACCGTTTTCGCGCGCTGAACTGGATTGCTTGATTGATCTGGCAGCGCAAGGCATTGGGCAGTTGGTGCAGTTACAGAAGCAGGCGTTGGAAAGCGCATGAAGCAACTGGTACTCGCCTCCAACAATGCAGGCAAGCTGCGCGAATTTTCCGCCTTACTGGCGCCGCTCGATTGGGATGTCAAACCACAATCGCACTGGAACGTGCCGGAGGTCGCAGAGCCACATCCGAGTTTTGTTGAGAACGCCTTGGTGAAGGCACGCCACGCTGCACAGCATACGGGTTTGCCCGCGCTGGCAGACGACTCCGGTATTTGCGCACCGGCACTCGGCGGTGCGCCCGGCGTGCATTCGGCACGCTTTGCCGCTCTGACAGATGGCTTGCCGAAATCGGACGAACGCAACAATGCGCGTCTGGTTGAACTGTTGCGCGAGCAATCCGATCGGCGTCTCTATTACGTGTGTGTGCTGGTCTTCCTGCGCCATGCCAACGATCCGCAACCTCTGATTGCACAAGCCAACTGGTGGGGCGAGCTGGCATTGCAGCCGAGTGGTGCGGGCGGCTTTGGTTACGATCCGTATTTTTATCTGCCGGCATTGGGTTGTACGGCGGCCGAGCTTGAGTCTGTGCACAAAAACAAAATCAGCCATCGTGGCCAGGCCTTGCAGATATTGCTGGAACAGTTGCGACAAGACGCTCCGCCGACTGCCGGCTGCCGACCGCCTACCAATTTGCCATGATTCCGATCAAACCCCTGGGTGCGCCCGCCCGACGCTCTTCGCAAGACGCCACTATCGAAGCGGTGAGTGAAGCAGCGCAGCGCAGCGACGATCCGGCACTCGCCTATCTGCGTCCGGGGCCGTTGCATTTGGCAACGCTGCCACCGCTGGCGCTGTATGTGCACATCCCCTGGTGCATCCGTAAATGTCCTTACTGCGATTTCAATTCCCACGCGATTGACCGGCTGCCGCACCAGCAGGTGCCCGAGCAGGACTATCTGGCAGCCTTGCAAGCCGATCTGGAAAGCGCATTGCCATTGATCTGGGGGCGCAAGATTGTTTCAGTATTCATTGGCGGCGGTACGCCGAGTCTGTTTTCCGCGCAGGGTATCGATCAGTTGCTGACGCTGTTGCGCACTTTGCTGCCGCTGGAACTGGATGCCGAGATCACCCTGGAAGCCAACCCCGGCACCTTTGAAGTCGAGAAATTTCGCAACTACCGCAGTGCCGGGATCAACCGGCTGTCGATCGGTATCCAGAGTTTCAACGCCCAGCATTTACAGGCATTGGGACGCGTGCACGACGCTGCCCAGGCACGGCACGCGGTCGAGATCGCGCAGCAGACTTTCGAACGTTTCAATCTCGATTTGATGGTCGCACTACCGCAGCAATCCTTGCCACAGTTGCAGCAGGATGTGCACACCGCGCTCTCATTCGCCCCGCCGCATCTATCGCTCTACCACCTCACACTGGAACCGAACACCCTGTTTCATCGCCACCCGCCAGCGTTGCCGGACGACGACCAAGCGGCCGAAATGCAAGAGTGGATCAACGCCACGATGGCACAGCAGGGCTATGAAAATTATGAAGTGTCGGCCTATGCCCGCCCCGATTTTCAGTGTCGGCACAATCTTAACTATTGGCAGTTTGGCGATTATCTCGGCATCGGTGCCGGCGCGCACAGCAAGCTCAGCTTCCCGCACCGGATCGTGCGGCAGATGCGTTACAAGCAACCGAAGGCCTACATGGACGCAGCACAGCGCAGAGAACCGGTGCAGGAACAACACGAAGTGACAACGCAGGATCTGCCATTCGAATTCATGCTCAATGCCCTGCGCTTGCGCGAGGGTGTGCCAGTGAATTTATTCGCCGAGCGCACCGGATTGACCTTGCAACAGATCGACCTGCAATTGACCGAGGCCGAGCGCAAAGGCCTGCTGTATCGCGATCACGCAACGCTCCGCCCAACGGAATTAGGGCTGCGTTTTCTCAATGATTTGCAGGGAATATTCTTAGTACAGGAATAATATCCACAGACTCGTCCGGGGGCTATTTCAAGCCCCTCTCCCGCCGGGAGAGGGGTTGGGGTGAGGGACGGTGCCGGCAAGAAGATGAGTCATCTATATTCCCGATGCATGAGTATATGGGTCTTCCGCCTGCGAGGATGACTCAATCGACGTTGCCTGAAGCGTCGCAAAAAACCTTTGCACAAACCCTGTATAAAAATCCCAGCTCGTCCCCGTTGCATAAATCTTGACCTGCAGCTAAGCTGCCAAAAAACATAAGCAGCATTCAAAACATCAACAAATCCAGGCAGGCAGACAAGATGATTCAACTCAGCAAACCAGTGCGCACATTCCATTGCGCCGCCACCATCCTTCTCACACCGCAGTCGTCCCCCCACCGTCAACACCCCGATCATCCTAGCCAGACGCATTGGTGATTTCCAATGTATGGCTTCCTTTCGATCATTGTCCGGCCGCCACGAGGCCCGGGGTTTATTGCAGTTGCATCAGGCACTGCAACCACCATTGCATCAGCGCGGCTACAGGCAAGCAACGCCGTCCCTCATCGGCAGCGTGGGCAGAAGAACGGTTATGGGAATTTTGAGTTGGGGAGATTTTAAAAAATGCGTCAATTTGCATTAACTACGAAGTGTCCGCAGTGCGGACACCACAACCCCCTGATTGGCGGCAAAGGCGACGGTGCCGACAAGATCATTGAAAAGCGCGACCCCGACGCGATCATGCTGCAACGCGTACGCACGATGAATGCGACACAAATGTTCAGGTACCTAGCACTGCTATTGCTTATTTCGATATCTGCTCCAGTTAGTGCTGATCAGTTTTATCTAACTGCCGGGGCTGAGTGTAACCAGAGCAAATCTGAACTTGTGGTTTGGTTCCGGGGCGCATTCAATGAGGCAGGTGAAACGGCTATTGCGAATCTCGGTAAGGATGGTTTGGATCCTCGCAAGCTCGTCTCATTCACGCAGCATGCTGATGGGAAGTATTCGATAGATACGAAAACACAGACAAGAATCTGCGTTCTGGGCAAGAGTAAGTACACAGTCAATATCTCTCCGCTTATGGCGCCTAGGTTTCATCCAGAAGGCTTCTGCGCTACGCGGATAGGAGCAAAAGCCACTGTAAGGTTAAATAAAAAAATTGTTGTCAGTGATGGCGTTGACGCCTGTACTGAAACGGGAAGGGTCACGACGAAGATCATCGTGAAGCCGAATCAGGTTCCTGTTTACGAAAAAGTGTCGGCTGCAAAATTTTATGGTGGTTGATGTGTTGCCCGAGGTTAAAGCCGTCTGAGATTAGATTAACTATTTGCTTTGTGCGGTCATTCCAAAAGGAAAGATGAGGCAGTGAAATGAAAAGAATAATTTCGCAGTTATTAGTGATCTGGCTGGTGATTTATGGGGTGAATGCGACCGTAGTTCACGCTGTCGAGACCGCAGAGAAGATGAATAAATCCATAGCCGTCAAGGTATCAAGAACGGGATCGAAAGACGCCTTTCTGGAGACAGGGATTGCCGCTCACAAGCTTCCTCTTGTCTATTCAGTCGACAATGCCATTTGCAAGCAGGCAGCCGAATTGATTGAAAAGAATCAGGCATGTCGGCCTTTTGACGCCCGTGACCCTAACTGCGGGCGCAATACCGGAAATTCGGACGTACCCTATTTTTGGTCGTCAATAAAGCTTCAAGAAATCGCAACCAACGAGTACGGGTACACCGAAGTTTATCGTACAGATGGCGTGACTATAAATGGCTATGCGGTAATCTATTTGCAGGCTTTTGTCACTGATCGCGTGCCACGTCTTGTTCAAATGTGGAAGGTTGATGCAGAAGCTCTAGAACGAGTACTAAAGATACCTCCCGGCCCACTATCGGCTGAGCAAAGGAATGATCTTGCTCAAAGACGGTACCCGAGAGAAACCAACTCCGAAGAATTCTCCCGATTACTTGCCGATGGAGAAAAACTCTCTGATGAATGGTCGCCAATCATTGCGGTGGCGGATAATTTCTTTATCGTAAAGCGTGAATGTGCTGGTACATGGGCTTTCGGTGGTTATTACGTTTGCAACAAGGAACTCAAACTTGATGTGTTGCGCGTGTCGCCGAACCGAAGGGCGACCACATATTGCCAGTTCGCAAAAACTCGGAATAAATGAGCTTGTCGATTTAAAGTAAATCGGTGCCAGAAAGTAAATCGGTGCCGCATTCTTTTAGAGCGCCGCTAATCCATTAACCCTGAAACAAAAGGTACCGGAGTCGATTTATTTTCGGCAGTCTGCAGTCTGAGCTAAAGGGAAAATCATGCCGCGACGTCCGCGCATAAGATTAGTAGGTCATCCGCAGCACGTAGTGCAACCTGGTCACAACCGCGAGGCCTGCTCCTTTGCGGAAGAAGACTATCTCTTCTACCTGAACTGGCTCAAGGAAGGCATCCAGAAATACCAGTGCGAGCTGCATGCCTACGCCCTGATGACCAACCACGTCCACCTGCTCATCACCCCCAGAAAAACCGACAGCATCATCCG
>Ga0209515_10008196_pt1 | contig 12271 bp, 12 predicted proteins | sample Subgroupgradi54m_FD_187454 | JGI IMG/M metagenome (GOLD analysis project Ga0209515, IMG submission 187454) | Subsurface groundwater microbial communities from S. Glens Falls, New York, USA - GMW60B uncontaminated upgradient, 5.4 m (SPAdes)... ... | reverse complement strand
AAGAGCGCATCTATTTTTCCTCCAAGCGTATACTTTGATTTCTTGGGGAAGTGATTCTTAAATTCATCCCATAATTTGTACGCGGCGACAAACTTTTGGATAATAGGTAAAACCCGTGGGGGGGGGGCTTCCTTGAAGCGCATTGATATGAGGATTCAATTCAGCCATACATTTGAAGATATCATCAGCGTTGAAAATCTACTGGAAGCATGGAGGGAGTTTATCAAAGGGAAACGCAACAAGCAAGACGTACAGGAGTTTCAGGTGCGCCTGATGGATGGCGTATTTTTATTGCATCATGATCTCGCGGATGGTACCTACCGGCACGGCGGTTATCATTCCTTCAACATCTCCGATCCCAAGCCAAGAATTATCCACAAAGCATCGGTGCGGGATCGGCTCCTGCATCACGCGCTCTACCGTGCGCTTTATCCGTTCTTTGATAGGACATTTATCGCGGACTCGTATTCATGCAGAAATGATAAAGGCACGCATCAGGCGCTCAACCGCTTTCGCTCGTTCGGGCGTATCGTGAGCAAAAACGATACGCGTACCTGTTGGGTATTGAAATGCGACATCAAGAAATTCTTTGCGAGCGTTGATCATAGCGTCCTGCTCGGTATTCTCCGGCAGTACATTCCCGATCAAGATGTCATGGATCTTCTGGAGCGCGTGATCAGGAGTTTTGAGAGTACTGCGTCTGGCAAGGGACTGCCGCTTGGCAACCTTACGTCCCAGCTCTTTGCGAATGTCTATATGAACGAGCTTGACCAGTTTGTGAAGCACGAATTCAAAATCAAACATTATGTCCGGTATGCGGATGATTTTGTCTTTCTGTCCGAAGACCGGAGAGCGCTGGAAATCATGCTCCCGCTCATTGATGATTTCTTGCGCGAGAAATTGAAACTGGCATTGCATCCGGACAAGGTTTTCATCAAAACATTTGTGTCCGGCGTTGATTTCCTCGGCTGGGTTCACTTTTCGGATAATCGGGTCTTGCGGACCAGCACGAAAAGACGGATGATGCGGAGGATAATGGCAACGCAAAAACAAGAGACGATAGATTCTTATTTGGGATTACTGCGGCATGGGAATACGCATGGGCTTCAGGAATGGATTGTCGGCAGAGATACTAAATCCTCGCTTTTTTCGTTGTAAGAAATAATGAAGCTTTTGATTGTGACACAGGCGGTGGATAGGGAAGACCCGAATCTCGGGGCGTTTTATTATTGGTTTGAGATGCTGGCCACACGTGCGGAATTCGTCGTCATCATTGCCGGTCGCGTGGGCAGTCATGATCTGCCGCCGAATGTCTCGGTGTACACGTTTGGCGATGCGCGTCTTGGGAAGATCGGCCGCATCTGGAAGTTTTGGGAACTTTTCTCGCGTTATTATGCGGATGCTGATGCGGCACTGTTCCATCAGATTCCCGAGTTCGTGATTGCGGCCTCGCCTTTTCTCATAAGCCGCAGAAGTGTGACGGCGCTGTGGTATGCGCATGGCGCCGTGTCCTGGCGGCTCCGGATCGCCGAGCGGCTCGTAGGATATATTTTTACCTCATCCGCCGCCGGGTTTCGCCTCCCGTCAAAAAAAGTCCATCACCTGGGACAGGCGATCAACACTGATTTATTCCGGCCCGCTCCAAGCTCCAAGCTCCCGGTCCCGAGCAATACTTTGCGTCTGATTACGGTCGGGAGAATATCTGCCATAAAAAATTATGAGACGATTATCGCCGCATGTGCCATGTTGCGCGATGCGTGGCCGCAGGCATGGGTGCTGACTATTGTCGGCGGGCCGATTACGCCGGGCGACCGCGTTTATGCGGAGCGGATCAAAACATTGATCCGCGGAAAAAAACTTGAGCAGTATGTGCATTTCTACGGCGATCGGGGCTATTCCGAGATTCCGGAGATTCTGGGCGAGCACGATATGTTTCTTAATGCATCAGCCACCGGATCGTTGGATAAGGCGGTGCTGGAGGCAATGGCCGTTGGATTGACTGTGCTGACGTCCAATGAGGCGTATCGCACGATTCTCCCGCCCCAGTATTTTCTGGAGCATACGGGTGCCGACTTTCTCGCAGAGCGCATCAAGGCGTGTGCTGCCGCACCGCGTCCCAATACAGCGCTTCGTGAAATTGTGCTCGCCGATCATGCGCTCACACGAACCATAGAAAAAATTATGGCACTGCTCGCAACACCCGTATGAGTTATAAGAACAACAGAAAAATCTATTATGTGGTAAATGCGCGTCTGCCTACGGAAAAAGCGCACGGCGTGCAGATTGCCAAAATGTGCGAGGCGTTGATCCGGCAGGGAGTGGCGCTCGAGCTTATCGTGCCGCGTCGTAGCACGGTGTCCGAAGGCATGCGCGAGTTTTATGATCTCGATGTTGAGATTCCGGTGCGGCGTCTGCCGGTGCTTGACTGCTATGAGTGGGGGCCGATCGGTTTTTGGATCGGGTCGCTGTCTTTCCTATGCGCGTATACGGTTTTTTTTCTTTCTCGGCGCGTTGTCCAGCACGCCGGACAACGCGCCGTTATCTATACGACCGACATTGACCAGTTCTCGTTTCTGTTGATTCCTTTTCTCGGGCTTCCGTATATAGTGGAACTGCATGATGCCAAGCCATGGTCTCTGCGTTTTTATTTATTTCTGCGTCGTGCCGCAGGTGTCGTAGTAATCAATCGGATTATTCAGCGAGAAATTGCGGCAACATTCGGCATTGAAGCGCGGGGGATTGCAGTGCATCCCAATGGCATTGATCTGGCGCGGTTTGTTCAAGCCAATCGCGCCGCGGCGCGATTGGCGCGGAGTATATCCCCGGATATTCCAATTGCGCTCTACGCCGGCAAATGTTACCCTTGGAAAGGATTGGATGCGCTGGTGCAGGCGGCAGTGTCGTCTCCGGAAATTCATTTTTACCTGGTGGGCGGAACTGTTGACGAGCTTGCCGCGGCAACAGGCATCAACGCAATTCCGGTAAATATCATGGCAATCGGCCATCAGCCGTATCGGGTGATGCCCGAGTGGCTTGCCGCGGCGGATGTTTTGCTTCTGACCGGGACTCATACCAATGACTATTCATATCTGCACACCTCGCCGATGAAATTGTTTGAATACATGGCGGCGGAGCGTCCTATTATTGCCGCGGATACGCCTGCGGTTCGCGAGGTCGTTTCCCAGCAAGAAGTTTTTTTCTATGCGCCGGATGACGGGCGTGATTTGGCGGCCACGATTGCCTATGTACTCGCCCATCCCGCAGAGGCAGAGGTGAAGGTCGCGGCCGCAGCCGCGTTAGCGCGGCAATTTTCTTGGCAATTGAGGGCGGACGCGGTTATCCATTTCATGCGGGAAAAAATATCCTCGGTATGAAAAAAATAGGCATTGTCCTGCATCCTTATGGCGAAGATAAACCGGCTGGCCTGGCCCGTACGATTTTTGAATTTACGAAAGCGCTGGTTGCGTACGATCCGGACAACGAGTACATTATCTTCTTGAAAAAAGCCCCGCGCACAGCTCCGGATCTGCCCGGGCGAAATTGGCGGATCGTAGTGCTGGGAGAAGGATTGCTCTGGCTTGAGCGTTTGTCCCATGCCCCGCAGGCGGATATTTATGTTTTTAACACGCCGGTCATGCCGCTCTGGTGGCGGCCTCGGCGTTCCGTGGTGTTGGCGCTTGATTTTGCGTACAAACATTTTCCGCCCAATAACCTTGATCTGACAGGCCGCATCCGCAATCGTATTATGGAGTGGTATCATGGCCGTTCATTGCGCAGAGCCGATAAGATTATTACCATGTCAGAAGCGACCCGGAAAGATGTTTTGCGCTTTTTTCATATTCCGGAGGCAAAAGTAAAAGCCGTGCATTGGGGATTCAAGCAGATTTGCAATGTGGCAGCTGAAACCGTAGAGGTCCCCGCAGAGTTCTTTCTTTTTGTGGGGGTGATGAAAGAGCGCAAAAATGTCCTGAATGTCGTCAAGGGTTTCCGCGAGTTTAGCCGGAGCCATGCGCGTCACGCCCTGGTGCTGTGCGGCAGGGGAGAAGGCGAGTATATGCAGAGGTTGAAAGATTATATCCGCGACGAAGGGATTGCGAGCCGCGTTATATTTCCTGGATACCTGACCGAAGGGCAGGTGGCATATCTCTATCAGCATGCGACAGCCCTGGTGTTCCCCAGTTTCGTGGAGGGTTTCGGGTTTCCGGTGCTGGAAGCCATGGATTGCGGCACTGCGGTTATCACGTCTGACTGCTCTTCTCTGGCGGAGTTGGGAGATGGAGGCGCTGCGGTGCTGGTGGATCCGCATCAGTCAGACCGGATCGGGGCGGCGATGGCCATGCTTGCTGATGACGAAGGATTACGAGAAAATTTTATCCGGCGCGGGAGCGCCCGCGCCGCCGATTTTTTGTGGGAGAGGCGAGCCCCGCATTTTATTCAAGCGATTACTTCTTAGCATACTTTACTATGCAGACATTTGAACGCGAACGGATTTGTGTTATCGGAATGGGATATGTCGGGCTTACCCTGTCTTTAGTTCTTGCCAAAAAAGGATTTCGCGTCTACGGGGTTGAGGCCCGATCGGAGGTTGCCCGGCAATTGCAGGCGGGCACGCCGCATTTTTATGAGCGCGGCCTTGCCGAGCTCCTGGCCGAACGCGTGGACAGCGGCGCATTTACGGTATCAGAGCAAATCCCCGCTGATGCGCCGATGGATGTATTTATCGTTGCGGTCGGCACGCCTCTGGATCCCGCAACCAAAGCTCCGATCCTTGATTCTTTGCGTCTTGCGGCCGAGAGCATTGTGCCGCACCTTGGCCAAGGAGGATTGGTTATTTTGAGGAGCACGGTTCCGGTGGGGGTTACGCGCGGCGTGGTACTGCCGATTTTGCGTCGGGATGGCGCCAAAAATATTTTTCTGGCATTTTGTCCGGAGCGGACGATTGAGGGAAAAGCGCTTGAGGAATTGGAATATTTGCCCCAGATTGTCGGCGGTATCGATGAAGAAAGTGTCCGGAGGGCGGAGAGTATTTTTACCCGGATCACTACCAAAGTCGTGAAGGTGTCTTCGCTGGAAGCCGCGGAGATGACCAAATTAATTGATAATTCTTATCGAGACCTTTGTTTTGCTTTTGCCAATGAAATTGCCATGATTGCCAAGCACCTGGGTGTTGCCGGAGACGAGGTGATCCGCGCGGCAAATGACGGCTATCCGCGCACGCGAGTAGCGCTCCCCGGATTCTGCGGGGGACTGTGCTTGAAAAAAGACCCGCGGATTCTTTCGCTTTCGGCTGCTGCGGCCGGATACCAGCCGCGGCTGGTGGGCGCCGCGCGCCAGGTCAACGAAGATCTGCATCATTATACCGCCGTGCGTATCGCAGAGCATCTGAAAGAAAAGGGAAAAGATATCCAGCGCGCCAAGATTTTTATTTCCGGTTTTGCATTCAAGGGCAGGCCCGAGACCGATGACGTACGGGATTCGCCGACGCTGGAGGTGCTTGCCGAATTGCGCAAGCTGGGAGCGCAGCACATTGCGGGCCATGATTTTATGGTGGCGAGCGCAGTCATCGCGTCTTTGGGTGTGGAGCCGGCATCACTGGAAGAGGGTTTTCGGGCGGCGGACTGCGTGGTACTCATGAATAATCATGCGGGGTACGAAAAAATTGATTTGAACCAGTATCTCCCGCTCCTTAATCCGGATGCGCTCATTTTTGACGGCTGGCGGATGTTTGATGAGGCGTTGGTAAAAAAACATAATGGGTTGTGTTATGACTCGCTCGGATAACATCACCATTGCCATTACCGGCGGCGCCGGCTACGTCGGGAGCCGGTGCGCGGTGGCGCTGGCGGACCGCGGATACCGCGTGGTCGTGATTGACCGCGATACCGCACGTTCCTTTACGGATCCCCGCATCATAGTCCGGTCCGGCGATTTGCGTGATCCGGATTTTACCGCGACTGCGCTCGCAGGCGCGGCGCTTGTTTTGCATCTTGCCGCGCGTATCGGATCGCGCACCTACATGCACGATTTTCAGGCAGACATTCTGCGCGACAACGCACTGATCGATGCCGCGCTTTACGATGCGGCAATAGGAGTCGGCAAGCCCTGCATGGTGTATGCGTCAAGCTCCATGGTATTCCAGCATGCGCCGGTTTTTCCGTATAAAGAAGAGGACTTACTCCGTACGCCGCCGCCGACGAACGTCTACGGGTTTTCCAAGTTGAGCGGCGAATATTTCTGCCGCGCGTTCGGCGCGCAATACGGCTTGCCGTATGTGATCATCCGGTATCATAATATCTATGGCCCCGGGGAGCAGGGCAAGGGCGAGGGCGCGGGAAATGTGCATGTCATCCCAGCGTTGATTAGAAAAGTCCTCTCCGGTCAGTACCCGCTTGAACTTTTGGGTCCGATCGGGACGCGGCCGTTTACTTATATCGATGACGCGGTAGAGGCGACGTGCATGGCCGTGGAGCGCGCGTTGGCGCGGGAGGCGCAGGTACTCGGCGAGGATTTCAATATCGGGCCTCGCGAGGCGACTTCTATTGTGGATTTGGCGGCGATGGTTTGGGAGCAATGCGGCGACCATCGGCCGTTTCGTTATGTTGTTGATAGCGAGCTTGATCACATTACCGCAGTGCGCCGGGAAATGGATCCGGAGAAAATTGAACGCATCATCGGCTGGAAACCAAAAATTGATTTGCAAACCGGCATCCGCAAAACCGCCGCATGGATGAAAGAGCAACGTCCGTGAGTTGACTTTTTAATACAGAAATGGTATCCTTTCCGGAGTTCTGATAGAGATACCAATGGTCACTTTCCTTGGAGAAAAGGAGACGGGCAGTGAGTATTCAGGAAACATTGAGCGGGATTATGGTAGAAGTTGACTCAATCATATCCATAAATCCGAATCTGCGCTTGGACAGGATACAAGCGCGGAAGCGTGGATTTACGCCGCCGTCTGAAAGTGTCGTAGTGCCGCCGGGCCAGCTGGTCGGCCGCGTTTCTCAAGCAAGTATTGATAAATACATCGCGTACAAAGAGGGCGTATGCGCTGATATCCTCATAACCACTCTTTTGGAAAACGGTACACCGGCGATTCTTGCAATTAAGCGCGCAAAACAGAGCCGTTCGGAGGGTTGCGGTAGCATAGCGGTAATGGCAGTCACGCAGTATGGGGAGTCCTTATTTGGACTCCCTGTTTTTATATGCTCGGCGAGTCATCATGACATTATTGTATCTGTTTTGGTTATACTGTACATTATACTGCAGAGGGGGCGCGCGAGGGACTGTCCTTGTGCGCAAGGCGACTCATCTTTCAAAGTAAGCCGTACATAACATGGTTAAGTGTATACATACTGTTCGATCGAACAGAGTGTGTGCACTATGAGTGTCGTATGACGTTTTTCTCATATCGTACTACATTTGCCGAGAGAGTGCTGGCGCTTCTCCAGAGTAGTGCCGAGGTTGTGGCTGACATCCTTGACGACCTTCAACTTTCTTCAGGAGAGTTTCAACGTAAATATAAGCGGTCTCTCTTTGGACGTCGGTCACGGCGATTTCAACAGGATTGGGCAGAGTGGTATCGGCGGCGAAGGATTTATATCAGTATGCTTTCCCGTATGAAAAAGCAAGGTCTTATTCAGAAACGACGCCATGAGAACGGGGGATGGGCAATTACACAAAAAGGAATAGCGCGCCTCAAGCGTATTAAGAAAGAGCGCAGCAATCTCAACTCATTGAGGACAGCGCACTTCACGCCGAGTATGAGCAAGGAAGTCGTTATTATTTCGTTTGACATTCCGGAGCGAGAAAAAGCAAAACGCCGATGGTTGCGCGAGGCGTTGAAATCTCTCTCGTTTTCTTTCCTGCACAAGAGCGTATGGATCGGTACGAAAGGAGTGCCCAAAGAATTTATGGACGCATTACAGGAACGTCGCCTTCTCCCGTATGTGCATATCGTGGGCGTAAAGAAAAGTGGTACCCTTGAACGTATTTCATAGAAAGACAGATTCTGTGGTTGTATAAAGTAAGTGATGAGGTGTATACACTCTGTTCGATCGGACAAAGTGTATGCTATTGTTCGTCGTTGCACGGAGAGGTTGGATATTGTTCTTGAGGTTTCCGAAAGTATATTTTAGTGCTACGATATGTATCACGAACGAGTAGACAGTTTTCTCAAGATGAAGATTTGTTTTCTGACGCATAATCTCGGACAGGATAATGGAGCGGGTGTGTTTTCCCGCCGGCTTATTGCGGGCGTACGCGCTCTGCCGGATATCGAGATAATCGCGTTGACCGCCGTGCCTTCGGGCGAGCCGTATGAGCGGACGGTGCTTGCGCCGAATAAATTGCGGTTGGCGGCGCGGATTTTTCAAATCCGCGCCGTGATCCGGGACTGCGATATTATTCACGCGCTTGACGCGTTTCCCTATGGCGCGATTGCGGCACTTGCCGCTATGGGCATGCGGAAGAAAATAATCATCACCGCCACGGGCAGCGGATCCATCTTGCCGTTGTACCAGCGCCGGTTTGCGTGGCTTGTCCGTTTTGCGTATCGGCGCGCGGATCGGATCACGGCCATCAGCACGTTTACCCGCGATGAGATACTGAAAAAAATGCCTCATCTCTCTATCAGCGTGATTAATCATGGCGTGGATGCGGAGGAATTCACGAGACACGAGACACATAACATGATGCACGATGCGTTGCAGAGCTATAAGCCGTATATCTTGAGCGTCGGGCAGTTACGATGGCGCAAGGGGTATCATTTTACCATCCGCGCGTTTGCGAAAATCTCTTCACTTTTTCCCAACTATCATTATGTGATTGTCGGCAAGCGCTACAAGGACGATTACTATCTGCGCCTGCAAAATTTGATTACGGAGCTTGGCATGGGCAATCGGGTGCATATCGTGGAAAATACGGATACGCGCCGGGCGCTGGTGGATTGGTATCGGGGTGCGGAACTCTTCTGTCTTTTTTCACAAAACATCGGCCATGATGTGGAGGGATTCGGTTTAGTGTTTTTGGAGGCGGCGGCCGCCGGGCTTCCGGTCGTGGGGAGCAAAAACTGCGGCGTGGATGACGCGGTGAGGGACGGCACGAACGGCACGCTGGTTGCCGGCCGCGACTTTAATGATTTTGCGGATGCGATGAGCGTAATCCTTAAGGATCCGGAAAAGAAAAAAGCAATGGCGGCCGCGTCGGCCGCATTTGCCGGTGAAATGAGTTGGGAGCGGCAAATCAGCAGGTACGCCGCGTGCTATCGCGACGTGATTGCAAAATAACGAAAAATCTTATATACTCTTGGATATGGCGAGCGCCCCTCAACGTAAAAAGACGACGCTGATTACCGGCATCACGGGCCAGGACGGCTCGTATATGGCTGAATTCCTGCTCAAAAAAGGATACCGCGTTTTCGGCTTGGAACGGCGCGCGAGCCAGAAGAGCCGCGAGAATATTGCGCATATCATAGATAAGATTACGCTGGTCTCGGGAGATCTTTTGGATGAAGCATCGCTCGTGCACGCGCTCAAGCAAGTCAAGCCGGACGAAGTGTACAATCTCGCCGCGCAGTCATTTGTCGGCGACTCGTGGAAGCAGCCGGTCTACACGGGCGAGGTGACGGGCTTGGGTGTTACGCGGATGCTGGAAGCGATTCGACAGACCGATCCGAAAATAAGATTTTATCAAGCGTCAAGTTCCGAGATGTTTGGCGGCGTGAAGGAATCGCCGCAGAATGAAAAAACGCATTTTTATCCGCGCAGTCCTTATGGCGTTGCCAAAGTATACGGCCATTGGATTACGGTGAATTACCGCGAGTCGTACGGGATTTTTGCCGCGTCGGGCATGTTGTTTAATCATGAATCGCCGCGTCGCGGCATGGAGTTTGTAACGCGCAAAATCACGCATACCGCCGCCCAGATTAAATTAGGTCTTGCCCGCGAATTGCGCCTGGGCAATCTTGACGCCCAGCGCGACTGGGGATTTGCCGGGGACTATGTAGAGGCGATGTGGCTGATGCTCCAGCAGAAGGAACCGCGCGATTATGTGGTGGGGACCGGCGAGACGCACAGCGTCAGGGAATTTGTGGAAGCCGCATTTAGCCGCTTGAAGCTCGACTGGAAAAGATATGTGAAGATGGACAAGCAATTCCTGCGTCCCGCGGATGTGCATGTGCTCCTTGCCGATGCCCGCCGCGCGCGCCAGGAACTTGGCTGGAAACAGAAGGTAGGGTTTCAGGAACTCGTGGAGATGATGGTGGATGCGGATATGGCGCGGCTTGCCGATAAAAAATAATATGGCGGCACTGAAATTGAAACGTTATCCCAAAAAAATAGGCGTTGGCGGCGCCATCATCACGCCGTATGCCCGGCGCCTCGTTAATCAGGTGCTTGATTCGGGCAGGATTTCTTATGGCCCGATGCTGCGGCGATTCGAAGAAGAATTCGCGCGGGCCTGCGAGCGGAAATTTGCCATTTCCGCAAACAGCGGCACGAGCGCATTGCAAGTAGCGCTCCACGCGCTCAAAGAGAAAGACGGGTGGCGCGACGGGGATGAGGTGCTGGTGCCTGCGATTACGTTTGTTGCCACCGCCAATGTCGTTTTGCAAAACCGTCTCCAGCCCGTATTCGTGGATGTGGATCCGGCGACGTACCATATAGATCCGAAAAAGATTCAGGCGGCGATCACGCCCCGCACCCGTGCTATCATGCCGGTGCATTTGTTTGGCATGTCGGCTGATATGGATGCGATTATGAAAATCGCGAAAAAACACGGCCTGCGCGTGGTGGAGGATTCATGCGAGGCCGTGGGAGTCCGCTATCAGGGTAGACCCGTCGGCGCGCTCGGCGATATTGCCTGCTTCTCCACGTATATGGCGCATTTGGTTACTACGGGCGTCGGGGGACTCGCGCTTACCAATGATCCGGATCTTGCGGTGCGGATGAAAAGCTTGGTCAACCACGGCCGCGATTCCATTTATGTTTCCATGGATGACGATAAGAATCTTAAAGGAAAAGCGCGGTTTGCTATTGCCAACAAGCGGTTTTCTTTTGTGAGCATCGGCTACAGCTACCGGATGACGGAATTGGAAGGCGCGTTGGGGATCGCCGAATTGAAATATCTAAAAAAAAATATTCGTCTGCGCCAGCGGTATGCAGCGTATCTGCTGAAGGGCATGAAGCGGTATGAGAAATTCCTGCAGTTGCCGACGCGTCCCCGCGACCGCGAGCATGCGTATATGATGTTTACGATGATCATCAAAAATCCTCGTTTGTTTACGCGCGACGAAATCGTGGCGTGGCTCGAGGATTGGAACGTGGAGACGCGTTACATGATGCCGCTCATCAATCAGCCGATTTATACAAAAATGTTCGGCGATTTGGAATCGCGCTATCCGGTGGCGGCGCGCATCAATCATCAGGGATTCTACATCGGCTGCCACCCGGAGATGGACAAAAAATCTCTTGACTACATCCTCGCGGTCTTCGCCGCATTCTTTAAGCACAAAGGCCTCATTTGATATTGGTTTCGTCGAAACACGAGGGCATTTTTTATTACTTTGATTTTCTTACGATCGTAAGAAAATCAAAGTAATAGTTTCAACAAACATTTTAAACGAACATCATGGCGAAACTTGTCGAACTCGTGCTTACGGCGTTGCAATTCCAGGCAGAGGGGCTTCTTGAGATAGGCGATATTCTTTTTGCCATGCCCGCTCGAATACAGAAAGGAGTTGATCGTCTACCGGCATACAAACGCCGTTGGTTTGCGGCCGATTGGGCGGAAATATACAGAAATAGGCATCAATTTCATCAGACATTGCAGTATCTTAAGCGGCAGGGGCTGGTGGTAAAATCTGAAAAGACGCACGATATAAAATGGGCGCTTACCAAGCGCGGCAATAAAAAATTATTGGCGTATCAGCAATCGCGCGCCGACCTTTTTTCTTCGTCGCATATCCGTTTTCCGGTGCCAAAAGGCGGCGGTCTGACGATTGTCTCCTTTGATATACCAGAAAAAGAGCGCCGCAAGCGGGATTGGATCCGGCGATGCCTCGTGGAAATGGATTTTGAGCCGTTGCAAAAAAGCGTATGGGTGACGCAGGGCGGCATGCATGAGGATTTCATGCATGCGCTTCGCGAGCGCAAACTCCTTGATGCCGTACATGTCTTTGGCGTCACGCGACAGGGGACCGTGAAGAGAAGTCCCTAACTATGATTTTCATACGATCGTACGGAAATCATAGTTATGAAAAAGCGGCCTCGGGATG
>Ga0209515_10008194_pt1 | contig 12272 bp, 14 predicted proteins | sample Subgroupgradi54m_FD_187454 | JGI IMG/M metagenome (GOLD analysis project Ga0209515, IMG submission 187454) | Subsurface groundwater microbial communities from S. Glens Falls, New York, USA - GMW60B uncontaminated upgradient, 5.4 m (SPAdes)... ... | reverse complement strand
AAAAGACAAAAGAGCACTTTCGTGCCCTCTCATCCTATCCTGCTCCGGGGGTAGGGATCGAACCTACGACCAATCGCTTAACAGGCGATCGCTCTACCGCTGAGCTACCCCGGAATTTTATTTATGAATACACACTGAGCTATTTACCTATGGCAGACAGGCTCCGGAATGTATTTTAATTTATAAAGAACCTATGTTATATTAGCAGAAATTATCAAAAAAACAAAATAAAATGCGTAAGTAGAGATTACCCCGCGCGTATTGAATGCCAGATATCATTAATGCGGACACCTAGATGTAAATAAGCGCCTAGTGTAAAAAAAGAGTCAGAAGGAGCTGTGTATAAATATCAAGACCTTATAAATGAATTTCAAAAACTCATCAGTGATAATGTTTTTCTGAAGCAGAAGTCCAGTGGTCCCAGAGTTGGTACTGTGCAAAAATTTTTAAATATTTATAATAATACCTCAAATAAAGTGGATAATGATTATGGTGTAGGTACAACGAAAACGGTGACAGCTTTTCAGAAAGACCAGAAAGATTCTGGATTAAATGCGAACAGCGAAGCTGGTACTAATACTTTTAACCAAATGATCGATTGGCTAAAAAAGCAGATGTAGTTTGTTTCTACCATAGCTCCTTTTCCGTCTATCCTACATTATACACGAGTTAACAAATGTGCTATACTGACATCATGGCAAAAAGAAACACCACGCTTAGTCCTAAAAATAGATCCAGGCATTCTCATAAGACCAAGAAACGACTGGCTATCAAAAAATTGATGCTAGAAAAGAAGGTCCTCCGGAAAAAGTTTAAGTAAAATTTATTGTGAAAAAAAATGATCTTACAGCAGAAGAGAAAAGAGTGATTATTGACAAGAGGACGGAGACTTCTTTTGCAGGGGAGTATTATAAGAATACAGCTAACGGAATGTATATTTGTCGTCAATGTGATGCGCCCTTATACACCTCAAAACAAAAATTCGAGTCCACTTGCGGCTGGCCCTCTTTTGATGATGAAATACCAGGTGCAGTACATAAGAGCATAGATGCTGACGGTATGCGTACCGAGATAACTTGCGCCAAATGTGGCGGGCATCTTGGGCATTTATTTAAAGGCGAACATCTGACTCAAAAAAATATCAGACACTGTGTGAATTCTATTTCAATGAAATTTATTCCAGAAAAATAATAAAAATAATTTTTCAGAACTTCCTATATCCCTAATTTACTGGCGATTTTAATTTTATTATCACCTCATTTTTTAAAAAAATTATGACAAAAAAAATATTATTAGCAGGAGGTTGCTTCTGGGGTCTGCAGGAATTAATCAGAAAACAGCCCGGGGTGGTAAATACAGTCGTGGGCTACACCGGCGGAGCTGTACCCAATCCCACTTATAAAAATCATGAGGGTCATGCGGAAGCGGTAGAAATAGAATACGACGATCAAAAAATATCTTATAAAAAATTACTGGATTTTTTCTTTGTTATACATAATCCTACCACCTTAAATCAGCAGGGGAATGACCGGGGCACATCTTATCGCTCGGCAATATTCTATGGCAATGAAGAAGAAAGAAAAGAAGCTGAAAACTTTATAGATATTGTAAATAAGTCTGAACGTTGGAGTGATCCAGTAGTCACGACCTTAGAACCTCTACAGAAATTTTATCCTGCGGAAGATTATCATCAGGACTATTTAGAGAAAAACCCGGGCGGATATACTTGTCATGCAATATACTTTGATAGTTATTTGAAATAAGCATATAGTATCTTTACTGTGAAGAAAAAAAGTTCATCAAAAAAATCCAAAAAAGTAGTCATGGTCAGCGGAGGGTTTGACCCTGTTCATATTGGTCACGTGCGACTGTTCAATGAAGCCAAAAAATTAGGTGACGAGCTCGTAGTGGTTATTAATAATGACAATTGGCTAAAATTAAAAAAGGGATATGTTTTTATGCCGGAACATGAACGAAAAGAAATTATTGAGGCATTTGAGGCGGTTGATAGAGTTATTTTAAGTAGCCACCAAAAAAATACAAAAGATATAAGTGTTTGTGAAGAAATAAAGGCTATTCGCCCACATCTTTTTGTTAAAGGAGGGGATAGAACATACGGCAATATTCCAGAAGTTCCATTGTGTGAAGAAATAGGCTGTGAAATGGTTTTTAATGTTGGCTTCGGTGGAAAAGTTCAAAGTTCGTCAGAATTAGTAAAAAAGGCGAGACACAGAAAAATAAAATGACCCATTCGTTAAACTCAGGGTCATGGTGATACAATAGAACCATGAAACCCTTAAAGAAAATGTCGGACAAAGATTTGAGCCAAATAAAAATGATTGTTTTTGATGTTGACGGAGTGCTTGTTCCACGGGGGACCAAGATAAAACAAGTGGGAAATACCACTACTCTGGAGACAAAAATAATCCACGAAAAACAAATAGAACAAATAAAAGAACTTTATAAAAGAGGATTTTTAATAAACATTAGTTCCGGAAGAGGGCTATATATGCTTCAAGAAATGTTTAGAAGGATTCTGCCTTTTGTTAGTCTGACTTATGAATGCGGCAGCGCCACTTGGTATCAAGGGAAAATTTATCAGCACGTCAATAGTTTTGAATATACTAAAAATATATTCAAAAAGCTCAAAAAAATAGCAATTAAAAACAAAAACATAATAGGATTTGAACCTAAGGAATTCATTATAACTTTACATTGCAAAAGAAAAATAAAAGAAATTGAGGAGATGGTAAAAAAAGAGAAAGGTCTTTGTACGACTTGGAACGGTGAAGCCTATGATGTTCTAATTAAAAAAGATCAAACTAAAGCTGTCGGTTTGAGACAGGTAATGAAAATTTTTAAATTAAAGAAGAATAATGTTATGGCTATCGGAGATAATTATAATGACCACGAATTATTACAAGCAAGCGGAACACCTATTTCAGCCGATAAAAGCAGAATTAAAGGAAAGTTCTATATTCCCTTAGAAGGCAAGTTTCTTCCGGCGGACAAGCTAATGCAGAAAATCTTGTTATTGAAAAAAAATGGAGTATAATCAAAGAATGGCAGAATTCAAACCATTCACAAGAGAATGTCCATGGGGTAATTTTCGACAGTTTACTCATAACAGTCTTTCAACAGTAAAAATTCTTACACTTAAACCCGGAGAGTCTTTGAGCCTGCAAAGTCACGCTAAACGTTCCGAATTTGTGCGGATTATTCATGGCAGTGGCACTATAGAGATAGGGGATATGAAATACAATGTAGTCGAGGGTGATGAACATAATGTTCCTGTTAATACAAAGCACTGTGTAATGGCTGGACCATCTGGCCTGGCTTGTTTAGAAATTAGTATGGGAAATTTTGAAGAAAACGATGAAATTCGTTATGAAGACAAATATGGCCGCGCTTAAAAAAAAGAAAATGACTAAAAAGAAAGTCAAAACTGTTAAACAAAAAACAGTAATAAAAAAAGTCGCAGTAAAAAAGAAAAAAGTTGGAGTTGAACTAAAAAGAGCTCCATACAATCCTATCATTGAGCCTCGGCAATATCCGTGGGAGTCAAAAGCCACGTTTAACCCGGCCGCTTTTCTGTCCAATAGCAAAGTTCATCTTATTTATCGGGCCATCGGAGACAATGATTCTTCAGTATTGGGTTATGCGGCAAGTCAAGACGGTTACAATATTTCCGAACGCCCCCCTTATTTTATTTACCGAAGATATACCAAATTCAATAAACCTGACCTATCTGTTTCACCGATTGATTACATTTCCGGAGGAGGATGGAATGGCGGATGCGAAGACCCGCGCTTGACGCTCCTGGAGGATACTGTTTATATGTTTTACACAGCTTTTGACGGTTGGGGGTCGCTTAGAATAGCGCTCACTTCAATTAAGTTGGACGATTTTGAGAAAAAAAGATGGAATTGGAAGGAGTCAGTGCTAATTTCTCCACCCGGGGAGATTCATAAAAATTGGGTTTTGTTTCCGGAAAAAATAAATGGGAAATTCGCAATCTTGCATAGCTTTTACCCCAGTGTGCTGATTGATTATTTTGACAGTTTAGATGAGCTTGACGGCAAAAAATTTATAAAGAGTAATAACACTAGGCCAATAGACCCTAACAGGACCTGGGATAGTTGGTTTCGGGGAGTTGGACCTGCTCCGATAAAGACGAACATAGGATGGCTTATTTTATACCATGCGATGGACCATAAAAATCCTGACCGCTATAGAATCGGCGCAATTATTCTTGATTTAAAAGATCCGACTAAAATTCTCTATCGCTCGCAGACTCCAATTCTTGAACCGGAAAAATATTATGAAAATAATGGATATAAATGGGGCGTAGTTTATTCCTGCGGAGCAGTGGTAAAGGATGGCATTCTTTTCGTTTATTATGGCGGAGCGGACAAAGTTATCGGTGTTGCCACAATAAAACTGGATGACTTGCTAGAGGACCTTAAAAAGCATAAAGCTGTAAAATTAAAAAAACAAGCCACCAAAATCTAAAATAATTATGTACGTTGTAAAAAGATCTCATCACAATCCAATTCTTGTTCCCGATAAAGACCATTATTGGGAGGCTTTTGCCACTTTTAACATGAGTGTTGTGAAAAAAGGTAAAATTTTTTATGGTGTCTATCGCGCTATTTCTGCAGTGGATAGACTGCTTACACCGCAACGAATTTCAATAATAGGTATTGGAAAAAGTAAAGATGGCGCGTATTTTGAAGAACGCGCGCCGTTTATTATGCCACAAGAAGAATGGGAGAAGTATGGCTGTGAAGATCCACGTATCACTTATTTTGAAGGGCAATATTATATATTTTATACAGCGCTTTCTAAGTATCCATTTGAAGCCAGTGGAATCAAGGTTGCGGTTGCGGTCTCGAAAGATTTAAAAAGAATAAAAGAGAGATATTTGATAACACCTTTTAATGCAAAAGCAATGACCCTTTTCCCCGAGCGTATAGGAGGTAAAATCACTGTAATTCTTTCAGTAAATACCGATATGCCTCCTGCCAAACTTGCCATAGCGCAAGTAGATAGAATAGAAGAATTATGGAGTACGAATTTTTGGGAAAAATGGTATCAAGATATCGATAAACATATTATTGATTTAAAAAGATCTCCTTATGACCATATTGAAGTCGGCGCTCCGCCTCTTAAAACTTCCAAGGGTTACCTTCTTGTATATTCACATATTCAAAATTATTTTCCTTCCCCGGAAAATTTTAATCGTATATTTGGAATTGAGGCGGTAATTTTAGACTTTAATAATCCGCTTAAGGTTCTTGGGCGTACGCGCGGCCCGCTACTCGCTCCTCGGGAATCATACGAACTTTTAGGTTATGTTCCTGATGTAGTCTTTCCAGCAGGCGCAATTATAAAGAAGCCTGCCCGTCAATTAGCAGACGGGGACACACTTTTTATATATTATGGAGCAGTTGATATGACGACTTGCGTCGCTCATGTGAACTTGAACGATCTTATGGGAACTATTTGTCCAGAAACAAACTCACGTTGGCATTTCAGGCGATCGTTACGGAATCCTATCATTAGACCTAATAAAAAAAATTTCTGGGAAGCGAAAGCGACTTTCAACCCGGCTGTCTTGCGGATACGAAATGTGACACATATATTGTACCGAACACTTTCAGACGATAACACTTCTTATATTGGCTATGCGAGTAGTCGTGATGGTGTTAATATTGACGAGCGATTGCTAAAACCCATATATAGCCCAAGAGAGGATTTTGAATCAAAAAAAATCGCTGGAGAAAATTCAGGCTGTGAAGATCCGCGTCTCACGAAAATAGGCAAAATTATTTATATGTGCTACACGGCATTTGACGGAATTGGTCCACCGCGAGTCGCTATTACTTCCATAAAAGAGGCAGACTTTCTACAAAAGAATTGGAAATGGAAAAAACCTATTATAATAACTCCAGCCGGTTTTGAGGATAAGGATACTTGTATTTTCCCCAAAAAAATCAAAGATCAATACTTTATTTTACATCGTGTTGGCAACGAAATATGCGGAGATTATTTAAAGTCGCTTAATTTTAAGACGGAAACCGTCACAAAATGTATTAGAATTATAGGACCCAGAATAAATAGTTGGGACAGCGCGAAAGTTGGCATTGCGGGGCCGCCGATAAAAACAAAAAACGGCTGGTTGCTTCTTTATCATGGTGTTTCCAAAAGTCATAATACCTATCGTATTGGAGCAGTTCTGCTTGATCTCAATGACCCCGCCCTAGTTCTTTCGCGCACTACTGACCCCATATTTGAACCACAAGAATTATACGAAAAAGTTGGGGTAGTTAATAATGTTGTTTTTCCCTGTGGAATGGTCTTAAAAGACAGTTTACTTTATATATATTATGGCGCAGCTGATACCGTAGTCGGAGTCGCGACGATAGAACTTGATATTGTCCTAAAAGCTCTTACGAGGGATATTGAGAAAAAAAACTTCTACTAGGTATGATATAATGAATACATGCAAATAAATTTACAAGGCAAAAATATTGAACTAACACAGGCTACAAAAGACTATATTTCAAAGAGAGTTACTAATTTAGAAAAATTACTTTTCAGGATTGAGCAAGGGCGGGGGAAAGTGATGGTAAATTTTGAAGTAAGCAAGTCTACAAATCATCACAAATCAGGCGAGATTTTTCATGCGGATTGCTTGATTAAAATAGACGGAAAAGAATTTTATGGGAGCGCCGATAAAGAAGACTTAGATCAAGCAGTGGATGCCGTAAAGGACAGTCTTTACAATGAAATAAATAAAAACAAAGATCGTTCGCAAACACTTTTTAAACGCGGAGCCTCTAGCATAAAAAAAATGCTTAAGAGTCTTTCCAAACGAAATCCTTTTACATCCAAGTATTAGACTGTCAAGGACTCCCCTTGACAAACATGGATATATGAAACCAGAAACCAAAACATGCCAAAACTGCAAAAAGGACTTTATCATTGAGCCGGATGATTTTGGTTTTTATGAAAAGATGAAAGTTCCAGCGCCGACTTTTTGTCCGGAGTGTCGGCTCGTCAGGCGGCTTGCTTGGCGAAATGAGAAATCTTTTTATAGAAATGAGTGTCAGAAATGTGGAAAATCAATAATTACTGTTTTCCCAAAAGATTCAGGTATGGTGGTTTATTGCCGTCCTTGCTGGTGGGACGATGCTTGGAATGACTTAGAACATGGCGTAGGATTTGATGCTTCTAAGAGTTTTTTATCTCAACTAAATAATCTTTTACACCAAACTCCAGTACCTAGTTTGTTTGGCGCTTATATCACACTTATAAACTCTGAATATGCCAACATGGCTGGTGATTTGAAAAATTGCTACATGCTAACGCATAGTGATTTTAGCGAGGATTGTCTGTATGGAAGTGTTATAGAAAATTCAAAAGATTCGGTTGATAATACTATGCTTGCCAATAGCGAGCTGTGCTATGGCAGTGTAGATTGCCAGAAATGTTATCAGGCTATACATTCTGTAGATTGTTCAAATTGTCACGATATATACTTATGCAAGAATTGCATTGATTGTTCAGATTGTTTTGGATGTATGAATTTACGCAGTAAAAAATATCACATCTTTAACCAGCCTTATTCCAAAGAAGAATATCAGGAAAAAATAAAAGAGCTTGAACTCGGCTCACATAAAAATATTCAAGAATTGATGGAAAAATCTTCTGATTTCTGGAAGAAATTTCCACAAAAGTACATACACGAACGACATAATTCTAATGTGTCGGGAGATTATATTAATAATTCAAAAAATGTGCATAACAGTTTTATTGTTGGTGACACTGAAGATTCAAAATTTTGTGCTTTTGTAACGGCTGGTACAAAAACTGCCAATGCTTACGATTTTACTCATTTTGGAATGAGTTCTGAATTGTTGTATGAATCCCTACAAGTGGGTAATAATACTTCAAATATGAAATTTTGTTTTTTTACTATTTTAAATACTAGTGATCTTGAATATTGTATGTTTTGTATCGGATGCAAAAATTGCTTTGGCTGTGTGGGCTTAAAGAGAAAACAATTTTGTATTTTAAATAAACAATATACAAAAGAAGAATATGAAGAGCTTGTTCCCAAAATAAAAAAGCATATGAATGAAATGCCATATATTGATAAGCAAGGTCTTGAATACAAATACGGAGAATTTTTCCCAATAGAACTTTCTCCTTTTGGATACAATACTACAACTGCTCAAGAATTTTTTCCACTAAAGAAAGAAGAAGTTAATAAAAAGGGTTACAACTGGAAAGAAACTGAAGATAAAAATTATAAAATTAATATTTTACCAGAAAATTTACTAGATAACATTGATAATGTTGGTGAAGAGGTATTATCGAAAGTAATCGGTTGTGAGCATAATGGTTTATGCAACGAAACCTGCATGACAGCTTTTAGGATTGTGTCTGAGGAGTTAAAATTTTACAAAAGAATGAATTTACCGTTGCCGCGATTATGTTCTAATTGTCGACATTACCAGAGAAATAAATTTAGAAACCCCATGAAGCTCTGGCACAGGAAATGCATGTGCGATAAAAAGAATCATTTTCATGAGGCAGGGAAATGTGAAGTAGAATTTGAGACAAGCTATGCCCCTGATCGCCCAGAGATAGTTTATTGCGATTCCTGCTACAAACAAGAAGTATATTGAACTAGTATAATAACAACGGCCGCTTCTATTGTGTTATTTAGCATTTACTTGCGACCGCGAGCAAATGCTAAATCAGTCTTTCCAATCCATTTCTTTTCCGTTTTCGGGTATAACTTTTTCTATTATAAATTTATTATTTTCTAACCTAGCTTTTGTAATTATTATTCTTTTGCCTTTCTGAAAGAAAAAAATTCTGGGCCATCCCGCATAGGCTCGAAATTTATTATATAAAACACTTGAAGGTTCTTTCTCTAAGTCGACCAATCCATCTTCTTTTTTTATTTTTTTACAGTAAGTAGCTTCTTTTTCATTTTGTGGAATTAGTTTAATATTTCTGTTTGCAAATTCCGGCAAAATTTTTACCAAAAGTTCCCCCCCAATTTTTATTAGTCGCTTGCGCAGGTCTGGCGCTTTTTCATCATTACCTATTTTAACTTTTTCTTGCGCGATGATATCACCGGCATCCATCTTATATGCCATTTTCTGAATGGTAATACCTGTCTCCGTATCTCCATTCAAAATAGCAGATTCTACCGGCGAAGCCCCGCGATATTTTGGTAATAGAGAATAGTGCACATTTATTGAGCCTAATTTCGGCATATTCAATATATTTTCCGGAATTATTTTTCCATATGCCACGACCACAGAAAGTTGAAAGTTGAAAGTTGAAAGTTTTAAAGTAAATTCTGCATCAAGTTTCTCTAGCTGAATATAGGGGATATTGTTTTCTATTGCCCAAATTTTTACTGATGGGGAAGTAATAAGCATTTTTCTTCCTTGCGGTTTATCTGATGAAGTTACAATAAGTGATGGTATAAAACCATTTTGTTTTAATATTTCTAAAGTCTCCGAAGCTACATCTGGTGTGCCCAAAAATACAAAATTGAAATTATTAGTATTCACTTTATAACTTTATAAACTTTTTACTTTATAACCACTTTAGGGACTTCTTCTTTTATATCTTTTGCATGGTCGATAAATAATATACCATCTAAATGATCTGTTTCATGTTGGAAAATTTGGGCTAATAGCCCAGATGCGCCTCTGGTAAATTTCTTACCATTTTCGTCATAAGCCGTAATTGTTATCTTAGTAGACCTAAATGTCTTGCCGTAAAGGGGACGGACTGAAAGGCAACCCTCTGGCATCCATTCTTTCGTACTGGAAAATTTTAAAATTTTTGGATTAATAAGAACAAGATTCTTGCTCTGTGAAGTATTTCGGGCAGGTCTATTTTTAATAAAATCTTTTGCAAATATTTTACCAGATACAAGAAAAATTCGTAAGGGGTACCCGATTTGAGGCGCCGCTATGGCCACACCATCATTCTGGCTTTGAAGCGCGAGAGACATTTCTTTTAGCACTTTTTTTATTTTAATTTTTTTGATGTCGTGTACAGGCACCTCAACTGCTTTATGGCGTAAAATCTTTTCATTTTTTTGAAGAATTTTCTTCATCCCAGTATTATTATTTAAGTTTCTTTAAGTATTCCAAAAGCTTATTTAATTTTATCGTATCTTGAGATCTATTGCTCATATCTCGCACTATTATGGCATTATCCAATGCTTCCTTAACCCCAAAGATAAGGCTATAAGGTATGGCCAGTTTTTCTGCTATGGCTAGTTGCGAACCCAAACTATCTTTAGAAAGCGATTGAGCAATGGGAATGTGAGCCTTGCGCAGTATTTCAATTATATTTAAACTCTTTAATTTTGCTTCAGAGCCAAGCTGGATGAAATAAATTTTTGGTTTCTTTAATATGCGAGGTGAAAGCTTTTTATACCAAGGTGATGCCACTATTCTATCCACGCCGATAGAAATTCCCACGGCAGATACATCTTTTTTTCCTCCGATTTTACGAGCTAAATAATCATAACGTCCACCGCCAGCGAGCGTGAGTGGTGTACCATCTTCGGTGCCCTTTTGTTCTATGATCTCGAAAACGGTACGCGTATAATATGAAAGTCCACGTACTAAATTTTTATTTATATTATATTGGATATTCATTTCTTCCAAATATTCCAATACTTCTTTGAAATGTTTTTTACAAGAAGGACACAGATATGAAACCGAGTCTGGAGCATTCTCGTTTAGTTCTTTTGTTTTTTCTTCTTTGGAGTCTAGTATGCGAAGCGGGTTTATCTTTAAACGCTCTCGGTCAATACCTGCAAGTTGGTTTATATTTTTCCTATAATAACTTGTAAGTTCTTTAATATATCCACTTCGGCATTCCTTATCGCCGATGGAATTGATATCAATGGAAAGATTCTCCGCTCCAGCTTCTTCCAGAATAGTCATACCAGCCTTGATTACCAGCACATCCATAATACTTTTTTCACTTCCCAATGAATCTAAATCAAATTGCCAAAACTGTCGATAACGTCCGCGCTGGGGCTTGTCATGTCTGAAGACTGGACCATAATGGTACAGCATCACTGGCTGGGGCATACTTTGCATTCCATGTTCAATATAAGCTCTCATCAGTGGAGCAGTGCGTTCTGGTCTAAGAGCTAAATGATCTCCACCTTTGGTTTTGAGTGTATACATTTCTTTATCTATAATATCCGTGCCCTCACCTATACTTGTAGTAAAAATTTCCTCATTTTCCAGCATTGGAGTTTCAATAGGTTTGAAACCGTAGTATACAGCTATCTCTTGCGCCTTTTCAAAAAATCCTTGAAAGGAATAATACTCTTCATTCATTAAATCTCTCATCCCCTTAGGTGAAGATACTTCTACCCCTTTGTTTTTGTTTGCGTGGGTTGTTTTTTTCATGATGTTTTTATTATTGTTCATATTGGCCTGGTAATATAGCCATCTTATTTATTGGCAATAAACGCAAAAATGCTCTACCTGTGAAAAATTCTTTTTTTACCGCTCCCCAATATCTTGAATCAGAACTGCCGCTTCTATTGTCGCCCATTACAAAATATTCATCATCCTTTAATTTAGAATGTGTAGTGTTATTTGAAATATTTTTTACATAAGGCTCATCCAGTGTAAACCCCAGAGGATGCTTTTCATTAGTTATAGTCACAACACTGCCTTTTATATCCACAGTTTCGTTTGGAAGTCCTATTACTCTCTTAATATAGAATTTTGTTTGGTCATTTGGATATCGGAAGACCGCGATGTCATCTCTTTTCGGATCGTTTAGCTCATAAGATATTTTGTCTATTATTAAATAATTACCGTTTTCAAAAGTAGGAACCATAGAACTTCCCGAAACGACAAATGGCTCCGCAACGAAGAGACGTATGGGAATGACTATTATTAATGCTATCACTACAAAACGTACTAGCTCCCAAAATGATTGTTTAAAAGATTGTAATTGTTCCGATATTTGAATTTGCATAAGTGCAAGTATACCACAAAAAACTCTTGACATAGTATAACAATTTGTTTCTTAATATAATTTAAAAAATATATAAAACAAACTTTTCTTTGGTACGCCCCTCCCCACTTTTAATAATTACCTTAATATTGATGTAAAATTCATTGCTTGTAAAATTTTAATTGTGGTATAAACACGAATGTTAAAAGTGGGGAGGGGCTGAAGTTCTCGGCTCGTCAGCC
>Ga0209515_10008193_pt1 | contig 12272 bp, 4 predicted proteins | sample Subgroupgradi54m_FD_187454 | JGI IMG/M metagenome (GOLD analysis project Ga0209515, IMG submission 187454) | Subsurface groundwater microbial communities from S. Glens Falls, New York, USA - GMW60B uncontaminated upgradient, 5.4 m (SPAdes)... ... | reverse complement strand
AGTGTCCTCAGCACTCATCCAAAGCCTGGTGGGCCGGGAGCGCGAACTCCACGCCACGCCCGTCGCCTTGTAGGGAGCGCATGGCGACGGGCGAATTCAAGAGTAAAAAGTCAAAAGGTAGAACCACAATTCAAGAGTCAAAACTGTTTCCGAGGTTGTCCTGGACACTTTTGAATTTTGAGTTGTGGTTTTGACTTTTTACTTTTGAGTTTTGACTTAGAGGACCATTGCATGGCAGCTCAGAAGACGACCCCGGAAGAAAAACTGTTTGCCGTGATCCAGGGTGCTGCGGCTCCGTCTCCCCGTGCGCGCGCGCAAACCCTCTCCATTGGCGCGGTGTTCTCCCAGGCTCAAGGCGCACTCAGCAGCATCGAGTTACCGCGGGTGAACCAAGCCCTCTTGATCGCGATCGCGCTGCTCGGCGCGTTCGCACTCATCGCACCGCTGCTCATGCAGCCCCAAATGGACCATGTGCTGCAGCAGGCCGCGAAGCAAAGCGTGCCCTTTCTCATGGAGCCCCCGCTCCAAGGGTTGAAAACAACCGAGGATGTGGTGCAGCTCATGCGCTCACAGGACCCCTTTCACGTGGGAGACACGCTGCCAGGCGCCGCCCCCGCAGCGGGGCTTCCACCAGCGGTGAGCCCACCTGCAGACTCGCATCAACTTCTCGCAGACCTGCGGCTCGTGGGCATTTCCTTTGGGGCCGTCCCGACGGCCATGATCGAACAAACGAGTCAGCAGAAGACGAATGTGCTGAAGGCGGGTGAGCAGGTCGGCCAATTCACCGTCAAAGAGATCCAGCGGGATCGGGTCATCCTGCAACTGGGCGACCAGGACTTGGAGCTCTTCTGATGCGCCACCACAAGGGCTCTTGGCTTAGGGCGTGCCTGGTGGGGCTGGCGGTGTGGGCGAGCCCGGGGCTGATCGGCCAGACCGCGCAGGGGCCTGCAGTGCCCGCGGTGGAACAGAAACTCATCGGCCAGCAAGCGCTGGATGAGCAGGTGTTCCCGGGGCTGAAAACCAACATCTCGCTCGATCTGCGCGGGATGGACGTCTTGGAAGTGTTGAAGTTTCTCGCCGGGCAGGGGCAGCTCAACGTCGTCACCAGCCCTGAAGTGCAGGGTCGCGTCACCCTCGTCTTGACCGACGTCGCGGTCCGCGATGCGCTGGACATCGTCCTGGTGAGCAACGGGCTGGCGGTCGAGCGGCGCGGCAAGATCCTCTACGTCATGTCCGGCCAACTCTATGAGCAGCTCTACGGCCAGCGCTACAACGACCCGCGCCAAAGCCTCACGATCCAATTGAAGTATGCGAATGCGAGCCAAGTCGGACAGCTACTGAGCAACCTCAAATCGCCGGTGGGTCGCATCGTAATCGATGAACCGACCGCGACGCTCGCGATTCTCGATGTCTCCAGCGCCCTGGTCCAGATGCAGGCCCTCATTACCTCCGTGGATATCGCGACGATCGAGCGCCAACTGCCTACGGAGACGAAAATTTTCATCCTGCAGTACGCCAAAGCTGAAGAGGTCCAGCCGAACATCGAATCCGCATTGACGCCCGCGGTTGGCAAGCTCCGGATCGACAAGCGCTCCAATAGCCTCATCGTCACGGATCTGCCCGCCCGCTTTCCCGACATCGTGCAGTTGATTCAGGCCTATGATACGCGCCATCGCGAGGTGTTCCTGGAGGCGACCGTGATGCAGGTCACCCTCAAGGACAACTTCGATACCGGCATCAACTGGGAGTGGCTCTCGGAGTCGAAGAATCTTTCAAAGCTTCATGTCGTGAACGCGCTGCCCATTGCGTCGGATGCCTCGAATGCCTTGCAGCTCATCGTCGGATCAAGTCCCGGCGACGATATCACCGCAACCATCAAGGCGCTGCAGGACTTCGGGGACACGGAAATTCTCTCAACACCCCACATCACCGTGATGAACAACGAGGAGGCCCGGATCCTCGTCGGCCGGCGGGAGGCGTACGTGACCTCCACGACGACACAGGCGCAATCGACCGCGACGACGGCGGAACAGGTCCAGTTTGTGGATGTCGGGGTGAAACTCTACGTGACCCCCACCATCAGCGAGAACGGGTTCGTCTCGATGAAGATCCGCCCGGAGGTCAGCTCGAAGGTGGATACCATCACCACGCCAAGCAAGAATCAGATCCCCATCATTGAGACCTCGGAGGCCGAGACGCGCGTCATGGTGAAAGACGGCAAGACCATCGTCATCGGGGGGCTGATGAAGGAAGAGACCGTCTTGAACAAGCAAAAAGTTCCGCTGCTGGGCGATCTGCCGCTGGTCAAGGTGTTCTTCAGCAACCGCTCGGACCGGATCAAGAAGACCGAGCTGGTGATTCTGATTACTCCACACATCATCACTGGCGAAGAAGACTTCGCGCCGTCGTCCTCCGTGACGGCGAATATGCGGCCATCGTCCGGCCGCACGGCGAAACCATGAAAACCGGGCAACTCATCACGTGGCTTGGGGTCGCCGTGTGCGTGCTGGCGCTGGGCACGGCAGGCTACGCGCTCTACGTGAACTCTACCAAGCGGCAGGAGCTCACCGCGCAATTGGGGAAGGCCGAAGCCGCGCTCACCACGCGCCAGCACGCGTTGGATGAGGTGGAGGCGCAGCGGCAGCATCTCGCTCAGCAATTCGATGACGTGCAGCAGCGGCAGAAGGCGGCGGATGCCGATGTGGCGCGGCTCACCCAAGAGCGGCAGGACCTCGCCGCGCAAGTCACGACGCTGACGAGCGAACACTCAACGCAGGCGCAGCAGCTGAAGCAGACCGACGAGCAACTCGCACGGCTGCGCGAGGAGATGGAGACGCTGGCGCATTCGCGCGAGTCGCTGCAGGCGGAGAAGCGAACACTGGAGCAGACGATGACGGCGCGCGACCGCAAGGCGCTGACGCGCGCCGAAACGGATCAGCTCAGCGATGCGCTGGCCCAGCAGGCGGCCCAGAAGCAGCAGCTGGCCCAGCAGCTGGCCGATCTTTCGGGCGACTATGAGCGGCTGGCCCAGGACCGCAAACAGTTGGTGCAGGGCATTGACGCGCATCCGCCGGAGCCCGGCTCCACCTGGGCCAGCCAGTTGGCCGCGTGGGCCACCGGGCTTGGGACGCGCGAGGACACCCTGGCCTCGCAATATAAGGATGTGGGGGAGGGGTATCTCCGGATCGGGGATTATGCCCGCGCTGCCGAGGCGTTTGAGCAATCCCTGAAACTTCGAGAAGACCCGGAGCTGCACACGCAGTTGGCCTTCCTTTATAGTCGCTTCCTCCACCAAGGGGATCTGGCCCGCCAGCACACCGCCCAAAGCCCCACCCTCCCCTCGCTCCAACCGGGCGACGCCTCCCGGGCCCAACACATGCCCCGCAGCAGCTGGCAGTTGCTCCGGGACTGGCTGACCCAGTAGTCTTGGGAAACCCGGTATCTGATATCAATTCAACCGGCAGAGGTGTCCCTTGGTATCTGATACGGGTGTTTAAGCCGGTATCAGATACCGGTATCTGATACGGGGTTTCCCGCTCAAAATCACAGTGCCTGCCCCGCAGTAGCTGGCGCTTGCTGTAACCCGTCCATATCTGATATCAATCTCAGGTAGCAATCTCGCGCATAGTTGTCGTCGAACAGGGGCCGTGCTATACTTAACGCTCAATGCGCAAAGGCACCCAGTTACCTATTTTGATTGAGCGCGATGAGCGCGGGTATTACGTCGTCGAATGCCCGCTCTTTTCCGGTTGCTATACGCAGGGCAAAACCGTGGACGTCGCCTTGACGAATCTCCGCGACGTCATCGCGCTGTGTTTGCAAGAGAAAGACAACCAAGCACGCCTGAAAGACTACCATCCCCAGGAGCTTGCCTTCCATACCTTGACGTATGCCTAGACTTCCCGTGATTTCTGGGGATCAGGCCGTCAAAGCGTTTGAGCGGCTCGGTTATCGTGCGGTACGGCAACGCGGCAGTCACATACGCTTGCTCCACCCAGCAGATCCTGTTCGCCGTCCCCTGACAGTGCCACGGCACATAAGGAGCTTGGTCATGGCCTGTTGCGCAAATTGCTCCGCGATGCCAAGCTGACTCCGGAACAATTCTCACGCCTCCTGTCACACACAGTTCCCGATCCCCCGATATTCCGATTCCCGGATTTGACGTTTTTCTCAAGCATCAGGTATAGTTGAAGGGTCAGCCGAGGTCGGCTGACAGGATCTCCCGATAAGAGCACGCTCACCGCAAGGTGAGTTCGCAAAGCGACCGGCCCCACCACCTGTCGGGGCACCAAAGGTGACCTCGGCAGGTGAAGACACTGGGAATCACGGCGATCCACCCGAGACACTGACCGCCGTGATCGACAGGTGGTGGGGCAGCGGCGCTGCCGAAGGAGCACGATGGACGAAAGCCCTCAGTCGTATCAGGCGCCATCTCCCGGCGCCATTTTTCTTTCCCTGAGTAAATTGGTATCTGATACGGGTGTTTATGCCGGTATCAGATACCGGTATCTGATACCGGTACTTGAGCGGCTGGGAACCCTCCTCGGTCTTCCCGTCCTGGTCGTGTTGCCTACTTATGTCATGACTCGCCTTCATCTGATCCGAAGCACCAAAAGACACGCCTCCCTGTCCTTGAGGGAAAACCGGTATCTGATACGGGGTTTTAGACCGGTATCTGATATCAATTCAACCGGCAGAGGTGTCCCTTGGTATCTGATACGGGGTTTTAAGCCGGTATCTGATACGGGGTTTTCCGGGTTGTGCGTAGTGTCTGACACCATGGTTGTGCCCATGTCTGTGAGGGGGCGCCGATGAGCCGCCGCTGTGTCCGCCAGGCCGGCCGGGTGCGCACACGCCTGCTGTGGCTGGGGGTCGTGCTGGCCGCCGCCGGCGCCGCCGCCCTGACCGCCCGTGCGCTCAACTTCACGCCGCAGACCTGGGATTTCAACAATAACTTGGCCGAGTACCAAATCTCGGACGGGAATCGCTTGGAGATCGCCACCGTCAGCGGAGCGACCGTCGCCCGCCTGAAGTCCGTCAGCTTCAGCCGCAGCCAGAGCAACGCGCCTGGCACCGCCTTATCCGGCGGGTCCGAAGGCTTCAATGGGACGCTGTCGTCCGGCCTTGAGTGGTGGGATACGGCGAGCCCATCGCTGCGGCTGCTTGACGCCACGGCGGAAATTCCTGCCGGCTCAGTCGCCGGCCTGGTCGGCCACTGGCATCTCAACACTACCTTGTCGGACGCACTTGGCGGCAGCAACAGCACCGCCAATGACCTGGTGTTGCCCGGTGGCTCCTCCGACCCGACCTTCGTCTCTGGGAAGTGGACGGGCCAAGGCCTGCATTTCGATGGGATTAATGATTTTGTGTCCACCCCGAGCCAAGCGGAACTTGAGCCGGGCGCCCCCCTCACCGTGGAAACATGGGTGAAGTTCACAAGCACGGCCGGCCAGCAGGGACTCATCGCCAAATACGCCAACACCGGTGCGGGGTTGAAGCCGGCCTACGCGCTGATCAAAACATCGGACACCAACCCGATAATCCCCAACCGGTTCCAGTTCCTCGTGGGCACCACGACCACCACGTTGACCGTGACCAGCGCGACGGTCGTCGTCCCGAACACCTGGTACCATGTGGCGGGGACGTATGACGGCACGAACGCGGTGCTCTACGTCAATGGCATCCAGGATGGGCCGCCGGTCGGCGGCAGCGTGGCACTCAGTTACAACTACCTAGTATCGTCCGACCTCTTCCATACCGCGAATCCCGGATTCACCAGTGGGACAACTACCGGTCTCTTTGCGGGGAGTGAGATGTCCGTGGGGATGCAATTCACCCCGACGGGTAATGGCACCATCACCAAGCTCTGCGGCAATTGGACCAGTAGCGGTTTCAGCGACTGGATAGTGTATGTCTGGGATGCCGTGACGGCTACCATGATAACTTCTGTAGATGTTGTTTCAGATGTCATTCTCCCCTGGGCCTGCGCTACCGTTCCGCCGGTGACAGTGCTGGCGAATCACCCCTACATCATTTCGACTTGGAGACCCCACTCCTGGGGCGTCGGTCTTTCCTATAGTTACCTCGACAAAGATCTGCCGCTTCCCCTGCTCACCTCGGGGTTAGCGACGATCACCGCCGGCCTCACCAGAGCCAGTTGCACGGTCTGCATGCCTAATGTCTTCGACACTGGGAAGGTCTATGGCTTGGTCGATGTGGTCATGAATGTAGTCAATGATGGGGCACTCTATCTCGGCCGGTTCGGGACGGATTCGGCGGGGCCGTTTACTTACTTCAATGGAGTGCTCGATGAAGTCGTGGTGGCCAACCAAGCCTTCCCCGCAGCGACCATAAAGAGCCATGGCGCGGGGATGTTCTCCACCCTGGCCGGCGGGCTGTATACCTCAAACGTCATTGATTCGACGACGACCACGGTTCCGGTCAACAAGTGGCGCTCGCTCACTTGGAGCGAAGCACCCATCACTAACCTCGGGGATCCGATCGTGCCAAACACTGCGTCACCGCGGCCGGCGAGCCTCTGGCACTTCGATGAGGGGACCGGACAGACGGCGGTCAACGCCGCCGTGCCGCCTCCCACTACGACGCCGCTGCAGGGACTCGGTGCGATCACCCCGAGCATCTCCCCCCCCTTCTTCAGCTTGTCTGACGCGATGTCGGGCTACAGCTTTACTCCGGTGCTCTCCCGGCAGGTGGTGAAATTGGGTGGCTTCTGGAATACCTCTCCGGTCGCCGGCGTGGCGACCCGGCGCGTCTGGCTCTATCTTGAGAGCACCGGGGCAAAACTCGCCTACGCGGACATCACGCCAAACGGTGCCTGGGCCTATGCCGGGATGAAGGACCCGGTGACGAACGCGGATGTGCCCTCCCTGACGCTGACAGGCGGCGTGAAATATGTGGTGGCGGTTCGGACGTACGTCGGGACCAAACCGGGGTACCTCTCACCCTTCACGACACCAGTCCAGGTCGGCGGCGTGACCATTCATGACGGGCGCATCAACACAGGCCAGACGGACACGATGCCTTCCGTGGCTTCGGCGGACTATACCATCATGTACGGATTGGCCGACGTCCAGTTCGCTACGCCGGGGGGCGCATCAGCAGATGCGGTGTTAGGCAGCTCCTCCGCGGTTGAGGCGATCGATCCCATGTGGACCTCGTCTGGAAAGTTCGGCAACGCCCTGGCATTTGATGGAGTCGATGACCGCGCGGTGCAAAGTGCGACGACGCTGACCGCCATCGACAATTGGACGCTCGAGGCCTGGGTGTATTACGCCAACAGCGGCAACGGCACCAATGGGGCGGCGCTCGTGCGCAACGGCGACGACGCCGGCGTGAAGGGCTACAGCCTCTGGCGGGGCCGCGCTGGCGTGAACGTGAATGAGATCTCGGTGCGGTACGGGACAGGGCTCGGGCAACGGATCTTCTCCACGGGCGTGCCCTATGATGTGAACACGTGGAACCATGTCGCCGCGATACGGCGCAACGCGGTCTTGGAGGTGTATAAGAACGGGGTCCGCATCGGACCCGACACGACCCCGGCCGATGGCGTGATTGATGACCTGGACGGCAGCGAGGCTCCCCTCGCGCCAGTGTCAACCGAGCCCGTCGTGCTGGGCAACCTGCTTGCTGGCGGCGCCGCATTCGGGGGCCGCCTTGACGAAGTCGCTGTCTACAGCGCCGCGTTGTCCGCGAGCACCATCCAAGCGCACTACCAGCAGGGTGCGATGAATCTCACGTTCCAGGTCCGCACCGGCCCAACTGCTGTTCCTGATGCCAGTTGGACCGACTGGCGGCCGGCGTCGTTTCTGCCGAACATGGCCGCGCCGCTGCCGACCCCGCCCGAGCGATTCGGGCTGAAGGGGCTGTGGAATGTCGATGTGCTCGTCGCTAATCGGGCGTTGGACAGTTCCGTCCCAGGTGGCACGAATAGCTTCCCGAACACTATGGTATGTGGCAATTTTGTCGCGGCCAACATACCGACAATCGTTGCCGGCATGGCGGGTTTCACCAACGCGCTGCAGTTTGACGGCAATGACTTCGCCGTCGCCGTCAACCAAGCGGACCTGAATCCTGGCTCCGCCATGGCCTTGGAAGTCTGGATCAAGCCGACGGTCAGCACGACGCTGCAATACCTCGTGAATAAAACCGGGGCGTATACACTATCGCTGGTGAGCGGGGTGCCCACGTTCGCCCTGCCCGGGCCGGTTCAAGTTTCCGCCACCACCCCGGCGCTCACGCTCAATGCGTGGCACCACCTCATGGCGACCTATGATACCGGGCGCGCGAACCTCTACGTGGACGGGGCCCTGGCGGGCACGGCGACGGGTACAGCATTGGCGCTCAATAGCGCGAATCCATTTTATCTTGGCGCGGCGGATGGAGCGGGCACCTCCGGTTTCCATGGGCTGATGGATAACATCGCGCTCTATAATCAAGTGCCTTCGGGCGCCCCCATTGCGGCCCCTGTCACAACGCTTCAGGACATTGTCGCTGATAACACGTACGCACAGTACCGAGCGATGTTCGCCACGATCGACACGGACCTGAGCCCGATGCTCTCGTACACCAGTCTTCGGGCGCAGACCTATCCCACCGACAGTCCGACGATCCAGAACCGTTCCAGTGGGCTGGCGCCGAGCTATTCCGCGCTCCAGACGTTCGCAGAAACCCTGGGAGCGCCGAGCGGCGACACGATCCCCACCATCGGCACGATCGGCTACCAGGTGTCCAATGATCCCTCCGGTGCGACCTGGTATTACTTCGACGGCACCACTTGGGTCGTGGCCTCCGGGCCGATCCAAACAAACCCCGTCAGCGTCGTCGACACGAATCTCTCGCTCTTTCCCGCGCAGGTGGGGATGGGCCAGCTGTTTTGGAAAGCGTTCTTCAAGTCTGATGGCGATCAGCAGGTCCAGCTCGACAAGCTCAGCACGCAAACAGCCCTCGGGACACTGACGCTCACCCCCCCTGCCGCAGGCACGACCTGGTACATGGGGGCCGCGAGCGGCTCCGACATCACCTGGACCTCGACGGGGACGATCCAGAACATCAAACTCGAGTACTCTCCTGGTGCGACGGCGCCCTTCGTTGCAATCGATCCCACGATCCAACCGAAGCCGAACCTCTCCCCCTACCACTGGAACATCCCCGGCGATGCGACGCTGGCCTCTAGCGGCGCGGGGGCGGGACGCCTTCGGATCACGGCGACCGATGCAGGCGGAACGTTCATCAGCAACACCGCCTCAGGCTACACGATCAGCGCCCCGGTGTTCACCATCACGATGCCAAGTCTCGTGGGCATTTCACCGCCCGTCCAGTCGATCACCTGGACGTCGACCGGAGGGCCGATCAGCAACAGCCTCCGAGTGGAATTCACGACCACGGGTGGTGCGCCGTACACCACGGCGTGCGGCGGGCTGCAAGCCAATACCGGCCAATGTAATTGGATCGTGCCGAACAGCGCGGCCTCCACCAACGTGCAGATCCACATCGTTGATACGGCTTCGCCAAACGCGGAAGGCCTCTCCGCGCCGTTTACCGTGGCCGGCGCCTTCAGCCTGCTGAGCCCGAACGCTGCCGGCATGAAATGGGCAACCGGCCAGGCCCACACGATTCAGTGGACGAATACCGGGGCCATTCCCAACGTCCAGGTGGAGTTCTCGAAGGCCGGAGTGAGTGGTCCCTTTGCGTCGTTGGGAACGGTGGCGACCAGCGCGCCCAATACCAGCGGGAGCTTCTCGTGGACGCCGTCGGCGAGTCAGGCGACGGCTCAGGCCGTCATCCGGATATCAGATGTGAGCAACGCCGCCGTGAAGGCGACTTCTCCCGTTTTTCTCGTGACGGATGTCGCGGTGCAGCCGCCGGCGTGTCCGACGGTTCCTCGCACCGGCTGCGAGGTCGGCACGTCCCAGGCGATTGCCTGGACCCAGACGGGCCTGACCAACGTGCAGTTGTTCTATTCGACTGATCCGGCCAATGGCGTGCCGTACACGGAAATTGACCCCGGCGTCACCAAGCCAGCCTCCGCGGGCACCTACGCCTGGAGCGTGCCGAATGCCGTGAAGAGCGGCACCGTCAAGGTCATGATCCAGGATGCGCAGGCCGCCGGCGCAGGGCAGGCGACGAGCGTGTCGAGCCCGTTTACCATCTACGGGCGATTGAGTTTGACCGCCCATAATGGCGGCGCGCCGAATTGGGCCGTGAACACGCCGCAGGTGATTCGATGGGCGACGCCGGTCGGGACGATTCCAAGCGTCCAGCTGGCATTTTCCAAAGACGGTTTCATCAGCGACATCAACGCGATCGGGCCGTCCGCCATTCCGAACGGCCCGAACGGCGGCTGTACGGTCAACCCCGGGGACACAGGCTGCTACGTCTGGACGCCGCTCTCCGCGGGATCCACGATGAAGTTGCGGGTGCAGGACGCGCAAGACCCACAGACCAATAGCATCTCGTCGGGGCTCTTCACCATCGCGGGAATTGCCGTGACCGCTCCGGTCAGCGGCAGCGCGCTCACGGTGGGAACACCCTTCCTCGTCACATGGGATACCCAGCCGGCCGTCAGCTCCAACCAGGTCAAGCTGGAGTACTCGACAAACGGGTTCAGCGATGAGACCAAAACCGTCACCATCGCGACCGGATTACTGAATGCGGGCAACGGCGGCAGCTACACCTGGCCGGCTGTCGCGGATGCGATTGGCACCAACGTGAGGATTCGCGTCTCGGTGATGGACGTGCCTGGACTCATCGGGATTTCGCAGACGTTTACGATCACCGGGCAATTGAGTATCACGATACCGGCCACGGTGGACGTCGGCAGTGACGTGCCGATTGCCTGGAGCACGCCCGCTGGAACAATCGCACAGGTGGACCTCCAGTATTCCACGAATGGAACCCTATGGCTGCCAGTCTTGAATGCGTCAGGGGCTCCGGCGACGGGCATCGCCAACCCGGGCACGTTTACCTGGCGCGTGCCGGATGCGATCTCGGCGACGGCGCGCGTGCGCGTCGTGGATGCGGTGGCGGGGCATCCTGCCACGATGGCGGTCTCGAATCTCTTCAGCATCCGGGCGGCGTTTGCGATTATCGACCCGCCAGCCACGACCGCCAACGGCTGGGGCGTCTTCGAGCTGAAACCGATCACATGGACCACCAACGGCGTGGTGACGGGCTCGAGCGTCGGGCGCGTGACGGTGGAGTACACGACCGGCGGCGCAACCCCAACCTGGGCGCCGGTCATGGACGAACTGGGCACGCCGGCCACCAACATCCTCAACCTCGGTAGCTTCGTCTGGAAGGTGCCGGACCTCGTCTCGCCGGTGGTCATCGCGGCCGGCAAGACACCGGGCGATGGGAGCGTTTCTCACAAAGTGCCGAAGGTGCAGGTGCGCGTCCGCGACGTGGACGCGGCGCATGCGCCCGCGGCGCAGGGCCAGCAGCAGTCGGGCCAGTTCACGGTCAAATGGTTCCGCGTGAAGTGGGTGGTCAAGAACGCCGATACCGCCGCCGAGCTGGCGGAGCTGAATATCAGCGACACCTCGAGCGTCCCCAACTGGATCGTGGACAACCTGACCTGCGCGGCCGGCTTTGCTCCGTGCCTGTCCTCACCCATCTACCGGCACTACCCCTACGGCTTCTACGTCACCAAGTGGATCAAGAAGGACTTCAGCCCGAACACCATCACCGGCTGGGCCGCGGTGCGCGATGCGACCGCGGGCAGCGTCGGGGCGGAGTCGTGGGATAAGGTCAATCCGGTCTCGCTGACGTCGGCGATCCCGGACCCGACCGTGTACCAGGTGCATCTTGAGCCGCTGTATCAGCCCGGCAGCCCCGATACGCTGAAATTCAAGACGTGGCTGGAGAAGCAGGGGGCCCTCCCCATCGACCCAACGCTGTTTGGGCCAAGTACCATTGAGATCTACAACGGTCTGACCCTGTTGCAGACGCTGACGGTCAGTCCGCCGATCGATGCGACGACGGGTTTGCCGCGAACCGACTGGCCGAAGAACTACGACCTCGCGCTCAGTCCGACGAACCTCGTGCCGGGTACCCTCTACTTCGCGAAAGCCTCCATCACCTATGAGGGCAAGGTCCGCGCGAGCGGCGGCACGGTGAACATCGTCATCCCTGCAGCGACCAGCGCGGTGACGCTGGCACAGTTGCAGAGCAACCTCGCGCCCATCGCCTCGGACGTCGGCGCGATCAAGACGGAGACGGTCGGGCCGATCTCAACACTGGGGCAAACGGCGGCC
>Ga0209515_10008192_pt1 | contig 12273 bp, 6 predicted proteins | sample Subgroupgradi54m_FD_187454 | JGI IMG/M metagenome (GOLD analysis project Ga0209515, IMG submission 187454) | Subsurface groundwater microbial communities from S. Glens Falls, New York, USA - GMW60B uncontaminated upgradient, 5.4 m (SPAdes)... ... | reverse complement strand
CTTGAGATGCAGGACATCAAGAAATATTTCGCTTCCGGCCTTGTCAAAGCCGTGGACGGGGTCAGTTTATCCGTTGAGCGCGGTGAATGTCTGGCCCTCGTCGGTGAATCCGGATGCGGGAAAACCACGCTGGCCAAGGTCCTTTTGGGTCTGTTACCTGCGGATGAAGGATGGATATTTTTGGATGGCAAGTTTTTGGATGCCCGCGGCCGGCGCAAGATCCAAATTGTTTTTCAGGACCCCTACGCCAGTCTGGACCCGTTGTGGACGGTGCGCGCCATTTTGTCCGAAGCGTTTTGCGCGCGGTCCGGTGCGGGGTCCCGGGGGCAGGAGGGGCAGATGCGTGTCATGCTCGCCGAGGTCGGATTGACCGAGGATATGCTGACGCGCCGGCCCCATCAATTGAGCGGCGGCCAGCGCCAGCGCGTGGCCATTGCCCGGGCGCTGTTGACCCAGCCCTGCGTGCTCGTGCTCGATGAGCCAGTATCGTCCCTGGACGTGCTGGTGCAAAAACAGATCATGGACCTTCTCAGGAAGATCAGGAGCGATTTCGCGCTGACCTGCGTTTTTATTTCCCACAATCTGCGTGTGGTGCGGGATTTCAATGATAAAATAGCCGTGATGCGTGAGGGCCGCGTCCTTCAAACAGGATCCTGGGCGCAGGTTTTTGGCCTCAACGGCCATCCGTACGCGCGCCAACTCCATAAAGCTGCTTTCGAATACACGACATGAGCGACCAATTCTGGAAACGGTTGAGTTATATTTCAGGGCTTGCGGCCCTGGGCGTATTTTTCGGGCTCGCTGTTTTCCTAGCTGGCGTTGAGGTCAAAGACCTGGATCTGTGGCTGCATTTGAAGACCGGCCAGGTCATCGCCGAGACCCGTTCTGTCCCGTCCGTTGATATTTTCTCCTCGACCATCGCCGGAAAACCCTGGATCAATCACGAATGGCTGTTCCAGGTCCTTGTCCACTATGTGCATCAGTTCTTCGGCTTCGACGGGTTGATCGCCCTGCAGGTGGGGGTGGTGACCCTGACCTTGGCCCTGTTGCTTTTCCTGGGCTACAGCCGCGAGCGTCAATGGCTGGTTGTTTTCACCTTGCTTTTAGTACTTTTGGTCTATAAGACCCGTTTTACCATACGCCCCGACATTTTTTCCCTGCTTTTTTTCGTCCTTTACGTCCATTTTTGTTCGGCGCATATTCATAAGCGATGGTTTTTGCCCGCTCTGGTCCTCATCCAGGTTATGTGGACGAACATGCACGGGTTTTTCTTTTTCGGGCCCCTGCTCGTCGGGATCGGGATATTCGCGGAATTCCTCAAGCGCCGCGTGCCCCTGCCCTTTGAATGGAATAGCGTGGCGCGTTTGACCGATCAAGAATACCGGCGTCTTCAATGGGCGGGCCTGGCCGTGCTTCTGGCCTGCTGCGTCAATCCTTTGGGTATCAAAGGCGCTTTAAACCCGCTTGTTGTCCTGGGCCAATTAGGCGGCGGGGCAGGGGTATTTTTCAAACACATCACCGAACTGCAAAGACCCATTGCCTGGAACACGCTGTTCACGTTGCAATACCTCCCTTATAAAATGCTGATCTTGTTCTCGGCTTTAAGTTTCGTTTTTAACCGCCGGCGCGTGGATGTGAGCGTTGTTTTGGTATGGATCGTTTTTCTTTTATTTTCGCTCACCGCCATACGCAATATGGTCTTTTTCGCGGTGGCCGCGTATCTGGTCTTTGCCGTCAATGCCGCGCAGGTCGTTTGGGACGACGTGACGCCGCTTCGTTTCACGCATCCCAGGTTCAAATCCATGACCGGCATCATCATGAAGCTCGCCCTGCTCATGTGGATGATGAATCTGGGGCTGGCCGTATCCACCAACGGCTATTTTGATTTCGATACGTATGAGCGCAAAAGTGAGTTCGGGGGGGTGTCCAAACGCAGTTATCCGTATAAGGCCGTGGATTTTTTGGTCGCCAACGGCGTCAAAGGCGATTTTTTCAATGATTTTAATTCCGGCGCGTATCTCATCGGCCGCGCTTACCCCAACGTGAAGGTTTTTATCGACGGGCGTACCGAAGTGTACGGCGCGGATTTCTTTGAGCGTTATCAAAAGGTATGGAAGGAAGGCGACCTTAAAGTGTTCCAGGCTATGGATGCCAGGCACAGCATCACCGGCGTTTTCCTGAACAATAATAATCAGGAGATCCCGCGCAGGGTCCTTAAAATGTTTACCCGCATGCCCGGCTGGAAAGTCGTGTATTTCGACGACGATGCGGTCATCTTTCTTAAAGAGACACCGGCCAATAAACCCATGATCAAGAAATTTGCCGTTGATCTGAACAAGTGGGACCCCAAACCCATGGACCTGTTGAAACTCGGGCCCAAACGCATTGACCCGTTCCCGTTTGTCAGCCGTGCTTATGTCCTGGAGTCTCTGGGCCTGGACGGGCCCGCCTTAAAGGAGTTGACGTGTGCCTTGCAGGTGTCGCCCGACGATCCCGGGGCGCACAGATTGTTGGGGAAGATCTATGCACGGCGCCGGGATTACCACAAGGCGTTCGAACATTTCCGCATGGCCGTCATGCTGTTTCCCGGCGACCGTCTTAGCCGCATGGGATTGGCCAATGCCTATGAACATTTGGGGGACCATCAGGCTGCGCTCAGGCAATATGAACGCCTGCTTGCGGATAAGCCCAATGATGTTAAAATAGCCGATAAAGTCAAGAAACTTAAAACACGTTTAAAAGGTTTTTCGCATGCGTGACATTTTGACCTTCATCCTCGCCGGCGGCAAAGGCGAACGTTTAGACCCTCTGACCCGGGACCGGGCCAAGCCCGCCGTTCCTTTCGGCGGCATTTACCGCATCGTTGATTTTTCCTTGAGCAATTGCGTCAATTCCGGACTGCGCCGGATCTTCCTTTTGACCCAGTACAAGTCCTTTTCCCTGCAGCGGCACATCCTCGAGGGATGGAACATTTATTCCAATCAATTGGGGGAATTCATCGACGTGGTCCCGGCCCAGCAGCGCATTTCCGCCGACTGGTACCGCGGCACCGCGGACGCCATCTACCAGAATTTGAACATGGTCCAGGATTATGACCCGAAACTGGTGCTCATCCTCGCCGGCGATCACGTTTACAAGATGGATTACCGCAAGATGATCGACGATCACGCCCGTACAGGCGCGGACATGAGCGTGGCGTGTTTGTCCATGTCCAAAAGCGAATCAGCCCATTTCGGGGTGGTTGAAGTGAATAAAAATAATATGATCGTGGGTTTCCAGGAAAAGCCAAAAGACCCTAAAACCATCCCATCGGATCCCGGATCTATTTTTGGGTCCATGGGCATTTATCTTTTTAATGCGGACGTTTTGTTCAAAGAGCTGAAGGCCGACGCGGCCAAGACCGATTCTAACCATGATTTCGGCAAGAACATCATCCCGCAGATGATCCAAAAGAAAATGAAGGTGTTCGCTTATGATTTTGCCGTCCATAATGAATGCTCGTATTGGCGCGACATCGGGACCCGCGACGCTTATTATCAGGCCAACATGGACCTGGTGGGCCCCGACCCCAAATTCAACCTTTTTGAAAAATCATGGCCTTTAAGGACGCATTATCACCATTATTCGCCCGTGCGCGCCTACACGACGGGCAAAAAACCAGGGGCGATCGTCAATTCTCTGGTGGCCAGCGGCTGTGTCCTGGAAAGCGCAGAGGTCATCCATTCGGTGGTTTCGAACAATGTGTTCATCAAAGATGGGGCGTCGGTGACAAATTCCGTGATCATGGACAGCGTCACCATCGGCCAGGGAGCGCAGATCCAGAACGCCATCATTGACAAGGACGTGGTCATTCCCGCGGCTGCGCGCATCGGTTTTGACCCCTCGGAAGACCGCAAGCGTTTCACCCTTACCACCTCCGGCATCGTCATTGTTGCCAAGAAAACTTCTTTATGATCATTCATCCAAAGATCCGTGGTTTCATTTGCATCACCGCCCATCCCATCGGATGCGCCCGCAATGTCGCCGGGCAGATCGCTTATGTGCGTTCGCGCGGGGCCATCAGCAACGGGCCTAAAAAGGTCTTGGTGCTGGGCGCCTCTCACGGTTACGGCCTGGCGTCAAGGATCACGGCCGCCTTCGGCTGCGGGGCAGCCACCATGGGCGTGTTCTTTGAAAGACCCTCTGACGGCAAACGCACCGCCACCGCCGGATGGTATAATTCCGCTGCTTTTGAAACAGAAGCCAAAAAGGCGGGGCTTTACGCTAAAAGTTTTAACGGTGATGCTTTTTCGGACGACATGCGCCGGCAGGTCTGTGACGCCATTGCCAAAGACTGGGGACAGACCGACGGTGTCATTTATTCCCTGGCTTCTCCGCGCCGGCTTGATCCCAAGACCGGAACATTGTATAAGTCCGTTCTTAAGCCCAAAGGCAAACCTTACACCAATAAGAGCATTGATTTTGAGGCCAACCAGGTGACCATGGTTTCTTTGGAAGCGGCCACCGACGAAGAAATACATGACACGGTCAAGGTCATGGGCGGAGAGGACTGGGAATTTTGGATCGAGGCCCTGCGCGCGCGGAATTTACTGGCGCCCAGGGCATTGACCGTGGCGTATTCCTACATCGGTCCGGACGTGACCACACCCGTGTACCGCAACGGCACCATCGGCGCGGCCAAAGATCATCTGGAAGCCATGGCCCATAAACTCGATGCCATTTTAAAGCCAAGCGGCGGCCGGGCTCTTGTGTCCGTCAACAAGGCCCTGGTCACCCAAAGCAGTTCCGCCATCCCTTTTATTCCTTTATACTTTATACTTTTGATGAAGGTGATGAAGGCCAAGGGTGTGCATGAGGACTGCATTCAGCAGGTCTACCGGCTCTTCGCTGAACGTCTGTATAACGGGCGGGCGTTCGATCAGATCCCCGTGGACGAGGCCGGCCGCGTGCGCATTGACGACCTGGAAATGCTGCCTGATGTGCAGGCAGAGGTCAACAAACTGTGGACCATCGTGTCCAGTGACAATGTCAACGCCATCGCCGACGTCGCCGGTTATAACAGCGATTTCCTGCGCCTTTTCGGCTTCGGCATGGATGGTGTCGATTACGACGCCGACGCCGATCCCTTTATCAGCCCCGACGTGCCCCTCGAGCAAGCCGTTTAAAAAAGTTCAATTCCCCGTTGACACCTCGTCGATTGACCGTTAAATTAAAAAGTATATGCATTTTAAACGCCTGGAGATTTTTGGCTTTAAGTCCTTTGCCGAGAAGACCGTCCTGGAATTCCAGCCCGGCCTCACCGCCATCGTCGGGCCAAACGGCTGCGGCAAAAGCAATGTCTTCGACGCTGTCCGCTGGGTCCTGGGCGAGCAAAGTGTGCGGGAATTGCGTGGCTCGTCCATGGAGGACGTGATCTTCAACGGCACCGACAGCAAGCCCCCCCTGGGGTTCGCCGAAGTCAGTCTGACCTTTTCCAACGAAAAGAAGATCCTTCCCATTGAATACGACGAGGTCACCGTCACCCGGCGGCTTTTCCGTTCCGGGGAAAGCGAATACCTCATCAACAAGAACGTTTGCCGCCTGAAGGACATCGTCGAGCTTTTTTTGGGCACCGGTGTCGGGGCGGAAGCGTATTCTTTGATCCAGCAGGGCAAGGTGGACCTGATGGTCAGCGCCAGGCCCGAAGACCGCCGCCAGATCTTTGACGAGGCCGCCGGCATCACCAAATACAAGTCCAAGAAAAAAGAGGCCTTGAGCAAACTGAAAGAAACCGAAGACAATCTTTTGCGCATCAATGACATTGTCGTTGAGGTCAAACGCCAGATCGCCAGCATTGAACGCCAGGCCAAGAAGGCCCAGCGCTACAAGGAAGATTTTGAGCGGCTTAAAAATTTTGAGGTCCTCATTGCCCATCGTCAAATGGCCCGGTTTGGCGCGGACATGCAGGAGCTGACAGCCCAAAGCGAGGCCCTGCAGGCCAAAGAAGGTTCTTTGGCCGCCCAACTGCAGGAAGCCAATCGCCGTCTCGACCATGAAACAGCCCTCGTCGAAGAAATGGACCAAGCCATCAGTGCCGCCAAGGCCAGGCAGATGCGTCTGGAGAACGACAAGGACAGTTTGCGCCGTCAAATTGTTTTGAACGAAGAACGTCTGGCGGATCTGGATACGGTCTGTGCCCGCTTTGAGGAGGACAGGGCCGCGGCTTTGGCCCGCTGCAGTGCGAACCAGGGTAAAATTGAAGAGATCCGTTTGGGCCTGGCCCAATTGTCTGAAAATTTGGCCACGGTGCAGGTCCGGCTGCGGGCCAAGAAGGACGCGCTGGCCGTCATCGTGCACGCCATCGGTGAGGCGAAACTGTCCATCCAGAATTACGAGAACGAACAATTCCATTTGAACGGCCAGCAGGCGCGCGTCAAAAATCAATTGACCGACAACATGAAACGCGTCACGGAATGCCTGGCGCGCAAGGACCGTTTGGAACATGAAAATAATAAAGTCACTGGCGAGCGCGCGCAGGTCAGCCAAAAGGCCGAGGCCATCAACGCGGCCCTTGCCCGGTCGCAGTCCATTTTATCTTCCCTGTGGGCGGACCTGGAAGGCAAACGCGCGCATTGGACCCAACTGAAATCATCGCTGGCCGCGCAGGAGACAGCGGCGGATGATCTGGAAAAGAAACGGCTCTTTTTATTGTCCCAAAAGGATTTCGTCGCCAAGATGCAAACACAGTATCAGGACACCCCTGACCCGGTGGTCGAGGGCAAATTCATTTCTTCCGTCCGTCCCAATGAACAGCAGACCGGCATCATCGGCAAGATCAAGGACATCCGGGTCATTGCCGGCGAAGGCGGCTGCGAACTCTATGAGATCACCTACGCAACCAAATATGTTGAACTCGATTTACGGCATATGGATGACCGCATCACAGCCATTGACGCCCAATTGGCCCAAGCGCTTGAGGCCAAAGCGCAAACAGCCCTGACCATTGACGTCCGCAATGCCGAAATAGACGTGGACCTTAAGCATATCCAGGAGGGAGAAAAAAGCTTTTCCGTCCTGGAAGCGCAGAAAAATAACATTGAGCAGGAAAGCGGAAAGATCATTGGTGAATTGGACCTGATCGTCACGGAATCAGCCCAGGTGGAAACGGACTTGGGCCGATTAAAGGCCCAGGAAAGCGAATTGTCCCAGACGCTGGAGGGCATTACCGGACAGATCCGGCGCTGCCAGGACGATGTCAAGGCCAAGACTGGATGGATCGCGGCCCAGCACAAAGAGCGCGAGGACATGGGGCTGGCCATCGTGCAGGTGGAAGCTGAAGCACAGTCCGCGGCGGACAAACAGAAGTTCCATGAAGACAATTGTTTGGTTTATACCCAAAACCTGGACCGTGATCTGGCGGACATCGCGCGTTTCGACCGGGAAGCGGGGCAGGCCAAAGCCAAAAAAGCCGGCCTTCATGAAGACATCGATCGGTTGAACAAGGATCTCGACGGGCTTAAAAGTCAGGAAGGAACATGGGCCGTTGAACTGGAAGGCCTTTTGGTCCAAAAGTCCGAAATGACCGGCCGTTTGAACAGTTGGCGCGCTCAGACCCGCGGCGTCGAGGATGCAGCCATCGCTTTAAAGACCGACCGCCATCATTACGATATGCGCCAGCAGGAGATCCGTTTTAACGAGTGCGCCCTTAAAGATAAACTTTTGCAGACCTATAAGATCAATTGGGACGAAAGCGTGCCCACGCCCGTCGACCAGACGCCCATCAATGAACAAGAGGCCGCCATCGAGATCGAAAATTTGAAGAAACGCTGTGATTCTTACGGCGCGGTGAATTTGGTCGCCATCGAGGAATTCGAGGAATTAAAGCAAAGGTTTGAGTTCTTGACCAAGCAGCAAAGCGATCTTTTGACCGCGCGCGAAGCCTTATTGCAGACCATCACCAAGATCAACCGCACCACCCGGCAGATGTTCACCGACACGTTCACGAGGGTCAATGAAGAATTCCAGGTGTATTTTCGCATGCTCTTCGGCGGCGGCCAGGCGCAATTGGTTTTGCAGGACCCCGGCAATGCCCTGGAATGCGGCATTGACATCATTGCCCGTCCGCCGGGCAAGAAATTGCAGAATATTTCGCTTCTCTCCGGCGGCGAGAAGACGCTGACCGCCATCGCGCTCATTTTCGGCGTTTTCAAGGTCAACCCCAGCCCGTTCTGCGTTTTAGACGAGATCGACGCGGCCCTGGACGAAAGCAATATCGACCGTTTCGCCTATCTTTTGAAGGATTTCGTCAAGATCGCGCAATTCATCGTCATCACTCACAACAAAAAGACCATGGCCAGCGCCGACATCCTCTACGGCATCACCATGCAGGAGCGCGGCGTATCCCGCATCGTTTCGGTCAAATTCGACGGTTCGACGGCGCTCACCACAAGCACTTCGACTTCGCTCAGTGCAAGCGGCCAGAAACAGCCTGTCCCGGTCGGATCCAAGGCCGAACCCAAGGCCGAACCCGAGGCTGGATTCAGGCCCGAACCCCAACCCGCGGTCGCGGGGGTTTAGGGGAATTTTCCAAAAAATAATTTTTTGATCTTTTCGGATTTATTTCATAACCCCATTGTCAATAAGCAGTTATACCCTTATCCTGCACCAGTAAGCGCTTCCTTGACACTCCCATAGACGCATGTTATACTTGCACCTAAATCGCTTGAAATCAATATGTTGACGCAATTTTTCAGATCCATCAATTGGGTTGATGTGGCACTGCTGGTTTTGTTCGTCCGTACGGTTTTTATCAGCGTCAAAACCGGCTTTGTCGCAGAGGTTTTCAAGTTTCTGGGCCTTGGGGCCGCGCTCTTTGTCGGGTTGCATGATTACGCTTTTGCCGCGGAATTCCTGGCGAAAAAAACATCCTTGCCGCTGGCGGATTTAAGGTTTTTGGTCTTTACCGTCCTTGTTTGCGCGGTCATCCTTGTTTTTAAATTTGCGCGTGATGGTATTCTGCTCTTATTTAAGGTAGAGACCAACCATCAGGGTTTCGATCAATACGGCGCCGGTGTGTTGGGCGCCGTGCGCGGATGGCTTTTATGCAGTACGGTGCTGTTTGCCGTTTTCCTTGTGCCTCATCCTTGGGTCCATCGTCAGGCGTTTTCCTCGTGGGGGCACAAGGTGGCGGCCAGGGCAGCGCCGGATACGTATAGCTTTTTGTACCATCAGGTGGTCGGCAAATTGTTCGAAGGCCAGAAGTTCAACGCGGACGTGTTCACGGTTGTCAGCGGCGAAAGCAAGATGTAGGGCGGGCGTTTTATGGGTTTGATCCCCAATGATATCATCACGGCGGTCATCGACCGTTCGGACATCGTCGAGACCATCGGGCAGTACATTGCCCTGAAAAAAGCCGGGCGTAATTTCAAGGGGCTTTGCCCGTTCCATCATGAAAAGACGCCGTCCTTCATCGTCAATCCGGACAAACAGATCTTTCATTGTTTCGGTTGCGGCACCGGGGGTAATGTCGTCGGGTTTGTGATGCGCCAGGAACGCCTCGAGTTCCCCGAGGCCGTGCGGTTTTTGGCGACCAAGGTCGGGGTGACGGTCCCTGAAACAGCCGCGGACGCCCAAAGCCCGTCGAGAAAGGTCCGCGACGATATTTATAAGGTCAATGAACTGGCCTTGCAGTTCTTTCACCAGACGCTGTTGACGGGGCGTGATCAACAAACAGAAGCCGCCCGTGACTATTTAAAAAACCGCGGCATCAATCTGGATGCGGCCAAGCAATTCCAACTCGGGTTCGCGCCCGGTGATTGGGACGGTCTTTTAAAACATTTGACCTCCAAAGGGCTTGGCCTCGAGCTGATGCAGCAGGCGGGTTTGATCGTCGCCCGTGAGAATAAAAGCGGTTTTTACGACCGGTTCCGTAACCGGGTGATGTTCCCGATTTTTGACATTCAGTCCCGTCCCGTTGCTTTTGGCGGACGAGCCATGAGCGGCGACGATGGGGCCAAATACATCAATTCTCCCGAGACACCGGTTTATACCAAAGGCCGCCACTTGTTCGGCCTTCATCTGACAAAAGCCGCTGCCGGGACAATGGACCGTCTCATCGTGGTGGAAGGCTACATGGATATGGTGACGCCTTTCACCCGTGGGGTGCAAAACATAGCGGCCTCTTTAGGCACGGCATTGACCGTCGAGCAAATACGTTTGATCCGCCGCTACACCCCGAACGTCACCATGCTCTTTGATACGGACCCCGCGGGCCAATCGGCGATCATCCGCAGTCTGGACCTTCTGATCGACGAGGAAATGAACACGCAGGTGGTCAAGCTTAAAGCAGGCGAAGACCCGGACTCATTCATACGGTCATTCGGTGTTGAGGCATTTCATGAACGTTTGGGCCAGGCCCAGTCATTGTTTGATTATAAATTAGACTGGCTCAAGGCCCATCATGACGTCAATACCGTCGAGGGCCGTTCAAAAATATGCCAGGACATGCTGGGCACCATCGGCCGCCACGAGAACGAAGTCGTCAAGTTTGAGCTGACCAAAGAATTGGCCCAGAGATTTGCGATCCCCCAACAGGTGCTTTTGGACCAGGCCAAGAAATTGTCCGCCTCGGCGAGCCTTCGGCGAGACGGGCCGCAGCCGTATTCAGCGCCCGCGCCCGTTGCCGTGTTTGTCCCTGCAGTCTCCAGCGTCAACAAAACGGAGGAGATGCTGCTGGCCTTGTTTTTGTCCGACCCCTCGTGGGTCGCCCAGGCCAGGGAGTTTTTAAGTCCGGGGGATTTTTCCGTGGCCGCGCGCGATATCGTCGAGGCGATGTGGCATTTGAGCCTTGAAGCGTCTGAATGGTCGGCCAATGATCTTTTGTCCCTGGTCCATGACGCGCCCTCCCAGGCGCTTGTGGCGCGGCTTTTAAGCCAGGATGAAAAAAAATTGGGCGATCCCAAGAAAGCGTTCAAGGACTGTGTTGCAAAGATCCAAAAGTCCCATACGGACAAACACAGGGACCGGTTACGCCAGGCCATTATGGCGGCAGAGGCCCAAAAAAATACGTCATTGATCCATCAATTGCGCCAGGAGTTCAATGCGCTTATCAAACGGTAGGGGCGAGGTCGCCCGTACAGACAAGAGGTCGAACATGAGAGAACCGGCCAAAGAAAAAGAATTCCAGGAAGACCTGGACAAGTTGGTGTTGTTGGGCAAGAAGAAGGGCTTTTTGACCTATGAAGAGGTCAATGAGACCCTGTCCGACGCCATTGACTCTTCCGAGGACATTGACCAGGTTTTCGATATTTTAGACGGCAAGGACATCAAGGTCGTGGATGCCGGCGAAGAGGTTTCCATCATCGAGGAAAGCCCCGAGGAAAGCCGCGAGCAGCAGGTGCGCCGCCTGCGCGAGGAGAACAAGGAGGACGATGTTTATTCCGACAAGTTCATCCCGCTCGACGACCCGGTCAAGATGTACCTCAAGCAGATGGGGTCCATTCCGCTGTTGACCCGCGAGGAAGAGATCTCCCTGGCCAAACGCATTGAAGAGGCGGAGATCCGTTTCGCCGAGGCCTTGTTCAAGACCTATTTCGCGCGCAAAGAGGCCATTGCCATCATCAATCAGGTCCTGCGCGAAGAGATCAACGCGGAAGACGTGATCAAGGACGAGCTCGAGCGCAGAAGCCGCCTGGTCAAAGACCTGGGCCAGATCCTCGAGCACGTGCGCCATACCCGTGTCGGGTCCGACATTTCCGCCAAATCCATTGCCGAGTTCAAATTGACGTCCACGGTCAATGAAGACATTGTCGTCAAGATCCAGGAGATCATTGAGCAGATCGAGCGCATCGACCGCATGCTCAAGGCCAAGAGAAAACCGGTCAATGCCGCGGAGTTCAGGAAACAGAAGATCGCGCTGTTCAGGGAATTGGGCGAGCCCGTCGAGCGCGTGAAAAACCAGCTGCGCGAGATCAAGTACCGTCAGTCACGTTTTAACAAGGCCAAGAAATTGCTCGTCGAGGCCAATTTGCGTCTGGTCGTGTCCATTGCCAAGAAATACATCAACCGCGGCCTGTCGTTCCTGGACCTGATCCAGGAAGGCAACATGGGTCTGATCCGCGCCGTGGAAAAATTTGAGTACAAGCGCGGCTACAAATTTTCGACGTATGCCACGTGGTGGATCCGTCAGGCCATCACCCGCTCCATCGCGGACCAGGCGCGCACCATCCGCATCCCGGTGCACATGACGGAGACGATCAACAAGATCATCCGCGTTTCGCGCGTGTTCGTGCAGGA
>Ga0209515_10008190_pt1 | contig 12276 bp, 10 predicted proteins | sample Subgroupgradi54m_FD_187454 | JGI IMG/M metagenome (GOLD analysis project Ga0209515, IMG submission 187454) | Subsurface groundwater microbial communities from S. Glens Falls, New York, USA - GMW60B uncontaminated upgradient, 5.4 m (SPAdes)... ... | reverse complement strand
AACGAGAGTGAACGTCACCGGCCCCGCCTGTTCGATCGTGATGATCTCAGAGAACGGCTTCCAGTCGAACGGGCCATGTTCTTTGAGTTCGTATCCCCCGCGCTCAGGCCGAGGATCCCACCCCTGAGTGGTGACAAACTCGAGTGCACCGGACTCCAAATCTGACTCCGCCGATGCCAAAAAAGAGAGCCGGTAACGTCCAGACGTGACGGTTATGCGCTGCTCCATCACGCCAACTTTATCCGAGACGCTCCCTGATTTGTTCTCGATCCTGAGGGCATGTCCTGCGCCCGTTGGCACGACTCCGATGCCAATATCGGCATCCAGGAAATTGATCCATGTGATCTTCTTGTCTGGGTTCAATCTTTTGAATTGATCCACATAGAGACCGGTACCCCACCCGCTTAACTTATTCTCAAGTGGTATCGAGAAACTCCCATTGTTAATCAGGTTCGTTAGGGCGTTGAGAGGTTCAAAGTGCACGCTTGTCTTCAGGTTGACTGGGGAGAGAGTGTCGATGTCGGATTTTTTCCCATCGAATCGAACTTTCACGCCCTCTTTTGAGACCTGTGCTTCGGTCATTTCACCAAGTTTTTTCAGCAATACGTGCGCCGCATCACGAATGCAGGATGGGGAGGCAACGGCAACCAGCAAGAGGAGAACAGCGGCGGTTTTAATGCGGGTTCGTTCCTCACTAAAAAAGACGTAGACAATGAGGACGAGAGCCGAAACCCTGGGACCGATTGCCTCGTATTGCACGACTACGCCAAGCAAGATTAGGGTCGCAGGTACAAACTTCTTGAGCGCTGACCCCATCTTCATGCCGTCACCCTAGCACCGCCGATGAGCGCCGTCAATCATGAGCCCTCAGAGCTCGCGAGGGTGCGCGGGGACTCGCACAGGCCGAGCGGCAGGACCAAATGTCCCGCTGGGACATTTGAGTCCGTCCCCGCGCGCCGCACGCCCGAAGCGGGCCTACTTCCGGGGCTTGCGCTCCCAGGCGATGAGCATGGGGCTGGCGATGTAGACGGTGGAGTAGACTCCGGAGATGAAGCCGACGAGGAGGGCGAAGGCGAAGTCGTTGAGGACTTCCCCGCCCCACCCGTAGAGGGCGATCACGGTCAGCAGGGTGACGCCGGAGGTCAGCAAGGTCCGCCCCAGCATTTGGTTGACCGCCAGATTCACGATCGCCGGCAGGGTCATTTTCCGAGTCGTGCGATGGAGTTCTCGGATGCGGTCGTAGATGACGATCGTGTCGTTGATGGAGTAGCCGGCGATCGTCAGGAGCGCCGCCACCAGCTCCAGCGACATCGGCCGGTGGGTCAGCGCCAGCGCGGTGACCGCCACGAAGATGTCGTGGAACAGGGCGACGACACCGGCCACGCCGTAGCTCCACTGGCGGAACCGCAGACCCACGTAGACCGAGATGCCGAGAATGGACCAGACGATGGAAGCCCAGGCCCGCTGGCGGAGGTCGCGGCCGACGGAGGGCCCGACCTGTTCAACGCGCTGGAGGGTGGCCGGATTCTCGGCGAAGGACGTCTTGAACTGACGTTGAGTCTTCTCGAGCGCGTCCTCGGCGGTGCGGATGAGGACGGCGTTGGTGCCGCCGTACTGTTGGAGAGAGGCGTCGGCCACGCCGGCCGTTTTCAGCGCGGCACGCACGGACTCGGGATTCACCGGGCGCTGGAACGTGTACTGCTGGATTTGCCCGCCGGTGAAATCAATGCCGTAGGCTTCGCGGCCGCGGCTCAAGAAATAGCCCATCCCCGCGATGCTGACGACGACGGACATCGCGAGACACAACTTCCGCCAGCGGACAAAGTCAATGGTCGTCTCTCGGATCAGGTGGAGCATCGGCAGGGACTTCAGCCGCCCGGCCCGCAGCAGCAGCTCGAAGATGACGCGGGTGACGACGATGGCGGTGAACATGCTGGCGATGAGCCCGATCGTCAGCGTGATGGCGAAGCCGCGGATCGGGCCGGTCCCGAACTGGAAGAGGAGGAACGCCGCGATGAGCGTGGTGACGTTGGAGTCGAAGATGGCGCTGAACGCTTTGGTGTACCCGTTGGCGATGGCCTGCCGCAGGGGCCGGCCGAATGTGAGCTCGTCGCGGATCCGCTCGTTGACGAGGACGTTGGCGTCCACCGCCATGCCGAGGGTCAAGATAATGCCGGCAATACCGGGCAGGGTGAGCGTGGCGTTGAACAGGCCGAGGCCGCCCAGGATAATCAACAGGTTGAGGGCCAGCGCGACGTTGGCAATGAGCCCGGCGAGCAGGTAGTAGCCGGCCATAAAGAGGAAGACGAGGGCCCCGCCGATGGCGCTGGCGCGGATGCCCTTGCGGATGGAGTCCTGCCCGAGGAGCGGGCCGATGGTGCGTTCTTCCTCGATGGTCACGGGGGCCGGGAGGGCGCCGACCCGCAGGACAAGGGCGAGGTCGGTGGCCTGCTCCGGCGTGAACTGGCCGCTGATCACGGCCTCGCCGGAGGGGATTGGCTCATTGATGCGCGGGGCCGACTGGACCTTGCCATCCAGGACGATCGCCAGCCGCCGCCCGACGGACTTGGCCGTCAGGTCGGCGAACCTCCGCGCCCCCTGCGCACTGAAGGTGAGGCCGACGACCGGCTGGTTGAAGTGCGACTGGTCAAAGTGGACTGAGGCGGTCGTCAGCGCGTCGCCGGTCAGCGCCGCCTCGCGCTCGAGGATGAGCGGCCGGCCCTCCTCCGACGCCCGCTCATACCCGGGCGGCAGCGTGCCGCTCTCCGCTTGTTTGAGGAGTTCCGGGTCGTCGGCCACCAGCTTGAACTCCAGGTGGGCGGTCCGGCCGATGATGTCGAGGGCCCGCTGGCGCTCGGTCACCCCGGGGAGCTGGACGACGATCTCGTCGGTCCCCTGGCGGTGGATGGCCGGTTCCTTGACGCCGAACTCGTCAATCCGGTTGCGGATGACCTCGAGCGCCCGCTCGGGCGCGTCGGCCCGCGACTCGGGCGGGAGCTTCGAGGTGTCCACCTTGAGGACGAGGTGCATCCCGCCCTGGAGGTCGAGCCCGAGCGAGATATGCTCTTTCAGGGGGAAGGCGTAGTAGACCGACAGGCCGATGACGGCCGCAATGGTCAGCAGCCACCAGTGGAGGGTGCGGTACATGGCGGCTCTGTTTACTCCCCGGGGGCCCGGCGGAGGAGCCGGGCGATGGCGGTCTTGTCCACCTCGAGTTTGGCTTGGTCGTCCACGCGGAGGAGCACGGTCTGTTCTTTCACCGTCACGATCGTGCCGTGCACGCCGCCGATGGTCACCACCTCATCGTGCTTCTTGAGCCCGCTGATGAGCTGGGTATGCTCCCGCTGACGCCGCTGCTGCGGCCGGATCAGCAGGAAATACATCACGCCGAACAGAAAAAAGGCCGGCATGAGATTGACCAACGGATTCACAGGCATGACGCTCCCTCCGTCAAGTTCGCATCACTATACACGGTCGCCAGGCGCTCGCGCAAGGGGGACAGCGTGCCCTGCGGGACGGCCTCTCGGACCGCTCGCATGAGGTCGGCGTAAAACCAGAGGTTATGGAGCGAGAGGAGGCGCAACCCGAGCAGCTCCTGCGCCTTGACGAGGTGGTGGAGATAGCTGCGGGTGTGGCGGCGGCAGGCAAAGCAGCCGCAGGCCGGGTCCAATGGCTGCTGGCTGAGCGCGTGGACGGCGTGCCGGAGATTCACTTTCCCCGCCCACGTGTAGGCCACGCCGTTGCGGCCGTGGCGGGTCGGGACGACACAGTCGAAGAGGTCCACCCCTTGGAGGACGGCGTCCGCCAGGTCGAGCGGTTCCCCGACGCCCATCAGGTAGCGCGGGGCGTCGTCGGGGATGACCGCCGCCGTCGCCTGCAGGGTCTCGACCATCAGGGCATGGGGCTCGCCGACGCTGAGCCCTCCGATCGCGTAGCCGTCCACCCCCAGCGGCTGCAGCCCCTCGACGGCGCGGCGACGCAGGGCCGGGTCGGTGCCGCCCTGGACGATGCCGAAAAACTGCTGCGGGCCGTCGGGAACGGCGGCGCGGCTGGCGCGCGCCCACTGGAGCGTGCGGGTGAGCGCCCGCTCCGCCTCGTCGGGCGGGACCGGATAACGGACGCACTCGTCGAGCGGCACGATGACGTCGCTGCCGAGGAGCTGTTGGAATGCCATGACCGACTCGGGAGTCAGCCGGTGCTGTGTACCATCAATCGGCGATTGGAAGACCACGCCGTCGTCGGTCACCGTCCGCCATTGGCTCAAACTGAAGACCTGGAACCCGCCGCTGTCGGTCAGCAGCGCCCCGTCCCAGCCCATGAAGCGGTGCAGGCCGCCGGCGGCGCGCAGGACCTCCGGCCCGGGCCGCTGGAGGAGATGGTAGACGTTGGCCAGCAGCATCCGGGCGCCGGAGGCGTGGAGCTCCTCGGTGGTCAGTGTCTTGACCGTCGCCTGCGTGCCGACCGGCATGAAGGCCGGCGTCTCGATGACGCCGTGGGCCGTGGTGAACCGGCCGGTCCGCGCGCGGCTCTGCGGGTCGGCCACACACACACGAAATGAATGGTCAGAAGCCATCGCGTAGCAATATGCCGGTCACCTCTTGGGTGACCGGCATGTACAAAGGTTGAGTCTCCAGACTCGGTCGAGTTCTAGAACCCAGTGTCATGGGTCACCAACGATGAGCATACTATCTCCGTACGAGTAGAACCGATAGCGCTCGGCGACCGCCGCCGCGTAGGCGCGCTGGATCAACTCCTCTCCGGCGAACGCCGCCACCAGGAGGAGGAGACTCGTATCGGGCAGGTGGAAGTTGGTCAGGAGCCGATCCACGATGCGGAAAGGGAATCCCGGCCGGATGAACAGGTCGGTCCATCCCTGCTGGGCCGTCAGCGGCCCGCCGCCGGCCCGCTGGGCGCAGGCCTCGAGCGTGCGGCAGACGGTCGTGCCCACGGCGACCACCCGGCCGCCGCGTGACGTGGCAGCGTTCACCGCGTCGGCGGTCCCGGCCGGCAGATCGAACCACTCCGCGTGGAGCCGGCCCTCGGCCACGGCGCGCGCCGTCAGCGGGGCGAACGTGCCGGCGCCGACGTGGAGCGTGAGCGGGACGACCGTGACGCCGGCCCCCCGCAGGGCACCGAGCAGCGCCGGCGTGAAATGCAGACCGGCCGTCGGCGCGGCGACCGCTCCCGGGACCCGCGCGTAGACCGTCTGGTACCGTTCGCGGTCATCGGGGCTCGGCGGGCGTCGGATGTACGGCGGCAGCGGCACCTGGCCCAGCGCCGCCAGCCGCTCCTCGAGCGAGCCCTCGGCTTCGAATCGGACGAGGCGTTCCCCGCCCTCGCCCAACGCCTCCACGGTGGCGGTGAGCGACCCGTGGTCAAACACCACCTGGGCGCCGGACGTCAACCGCCGCGCCGGCCGGCTCAAACACCACGCGGTGCCGACCGCGGGGCCGGGCCGCAGCCACAGCAGCTCGACCGCGCCACCGGTCGGGCGCCGCCCCAAGAGCCGGGCGGGTCTGACTTTCGTGTCGTTGAGCACGAGGCAGTCGCCCGGCCGCAGCCACCGGCCCAGCTCCGCAAACCGCCGGTGCTGCCACGCCCCCGCGGCACGATCCACGACCAGCAGTCGGGACGCCGCGCGGTCCGCCAACGGTTCCTGAGCAATCAGCGTCTCTGGGACGCGTACGAAGTCCGTCAGGGCTTCGGCCACGACACGATCTCCGCACCGGGGTAATAGATGGCGAGAATCTTCTTCGCCGTCTGCTTCCGCTGGCCGAGCCGGGCGGCCCCCCACTGACACAGTCCCACGCCATGCCCCCAGCCAACGCCTTGAAACAGCCAGCGCCGCCCCTCTGAGCGAACGGTGAAATTCGTGCTCCGCAGTCGGTTGGGGCCCAGCGCCGTCCGAAGCTGGAGCGCCGGCACTCTCGCCGACCCGTCGGCCCCGACAACCGTCACGGTGGTCACCCGCCCCGATCGGTTGCGCGGGCCCGCCTGCAGATCGGTCACCGCCCCGACGACGATCCCCTGACGCGCAAGGGCTTGTTCCAAGGCTTCGGCGCCGAGCGAAACGGTCCACCGCTCGTGGGGCGCGCCGCGGCAGTAGGGGCACTCGACACTCCGCAACGACGGAGAACGGACGGACGGCCACACGGCCTCGACGTCCTCCGTCCGCCCACCGCACACCGTGTGGTAGTACGTCAGCACGAGCTGATGCCCCGACGTCACCACGAGCCCCCGCGTCGCGTCCACCGCCTCGGTGGCCCGAGGCCGCTCGTCCAGCAGTCCGCCGTAGAGCTGCGGCCAGATCATCGTCACGTCGAACGGCTGGCCGGCGCAGTCGGCGATCTGCTGAAGCGTAAACGTCCGCGCGATGATCGCCTGGGCCTTGAGCGTCTCCATCGGCCATCGGGCATCCACTTCCCGAGGCACCACCCCCTTCAGGTAGTCTTCCAACAGCATCTCGTTGACCACCTGCACGTGGGTGGCGTCCCGTCGGAGGATGATGAGGGCACCGCGGGAGCGCGTCCCGTTGAGACGAATCCACGAGCGCTTCGACGGCACGAGGTGGACCTGCTGGGCGGGGACGGTGAGTGTGCCGATCTGGAGACCGCGCGGGGACGGCTGCACCAATTGCCACCGAAGTTCCGGGACCGTCTTGAGGAAGGCGCGATCCGATCCCGTGCGCACCTCGCAGGGGCCGTCCACGGTGACCCGCACCGACGGCGTCTCGGCGAGCACCTCGACGCGGACGGCCGGCGCGGCGGCGGCCGTGGCCCCCGACGCCCCGCCGACGATCAGCGCCGCGAGCAGAGCCAGACAATCAGCGAAACGAGGAGGCTGAGCAGGAGGCATGTGGTGATCGGGATGAAGGCCGTGAATGACCCTCGACGGATGAGGAGATCGCCTGGCAGACGGCCGAGCCATGACCACCATCCCATGGCCGCCGGCTTACACCGATTCGGCGAAGAGGTCGCCGCCGAGGGGGCTGGGGACCGCCAGCCGGAGATGTTCGGCCGCCGCCCGGGTGGCTTCCCGGCCGCGCGGCGTCCGCCGCAGGAGCCCGGCCTTCAGGAGATACGGCTCGATGACGTCGGTGATCGTGTCGGCCTCTTCGTTGATCGTCGCCGCCAGCGCCTCGATGCCGACCGGCCCGCCGCGGTAGGTTTCGATGATCGTCCGCAGGACCCGCCGGTCCACGTCGTCGAGCCCCAGCGGGTCAATCCCCTGCGCGGTCAGCGCCTGCTGGGCGATCGCCAGGATCACCCGTCCATCGGCCTTGACCGCCGCGTAGTCGCGGACGCGGCGCAGGAGGCGGTTGGCGATGCGCGGCGTCCCGCGGGACCGCCGGGCAATCTCCAGCGCCGCGTCGGCCTCGAGGGCAACCCCGAGGATCCCCGCCGAGCGTGTGAGGATGGTGACCAGGTCCTCCGGGCCGTAGAAATTCAGGTGGAACAGCATGCCGAACCGGCTGCGGAGCGGCGCCGAGAGCAGCCCGCTGCGGGTCGTCGCCCCGACGAGCGTGAACCGCTTGAGGGTGAACTTGATCGTCTTCGCGTACGGCCCCTTATCAATGACGAAGTCAATTTGGAAGTTCTCCATCGCCGGGTAGAGGAACTCCTCGACGACCTTCGAGAGCCGGTGGATCTCGTCAATGAACAGGAGGTCCCCCGCCTCGAGGTTGGTCAGGATGCCGATGAGGTCCCCCGCCCGCTCGATGGCCGGCCCGGAGGTCGCGGTGATCTTGGCCCCGGTCTCCCGCGCGAGGATGTGCGCCAGCGTCGTCTTGCCCAGCCCCGGCGGCCCGGAGAACAGCACGTGCTCAAGCGGCTCGCTCCGCCCCTTCGCGGCCTGGATCGCCACCCGGAGGTTCTCGACGAGCTCCCGCTGCCCGACGAAATCCCCCAGCGCCTCGGGCCGCAGACTGAGGTTGAGGACGCGGTCTTCCTCGGTCTCCTGCGCGGGCAGCATGGGCGGCAGATCGTCGGCCATCACGCCCCTACCCGGGCCACCGCCCGCTGGCGGTAGACCTCGTTGAGCAGATCCTCGGCCGTCACCGCGCCGGGCAGCCGCTGCCGCGCCCGCTGCACCATCGGCTTCGCCTCCGACAGCGTGTACTGCAGCTGCAGGAGGATGGCCAGCGCCTCGGCCGCCACGTCGGCCGCGTCGCCCACCGGTACCGGAGCCGAGGTCGTCTGGAGCAGGCCGTATTTGCCGACCTTCCCCTGCAGCTTGGCGACGATCTCTTTGGCCCGCTGCGGGCCGATGCCCGGCAACCGGCGCAGGAACTCGACATCCCCCTCGTCAATGGCCCGGGCGATCAGCGGGATCGGCTGGGAGATGGCCCGCAGGGCCGCCTTGGGACCCACGCCGGAGACGGTGATGAACCGCTCGAAGAATTCCCGCTCGATCTCGTGGGTGAACCCGATCAGCATTGGGGTGGCGCGCGACGGCTCGACGTGGTGGTAGTGGAAGGTGTAGAGGCGGATCGTCCCGTCAGCGGCGGTCTGGCCGTCGAGCGCCTGAAGGATGGCGGCCGGCACCAGCACTTCGTAGCACAAGCCCTGGACGTCAATGAGCAGCCCCGACGCCGTCCGCTGGGCGATCCGGCCGCTGATCTGCGAGATCATGCCGGCACCGGGACGAGCCGCGGCGCCCGCAGCGCGTGGGCGTGGGCCATGGCGAGGGCCAGCGCGTCGGTGGCGTCGTCGGGCTCCGGGGGCGCCGGGAGATTGAGCAACATCTGGACCATCCGTTGAACCTGCGGCTTGGCGGCGTGCCCCCGGCCGCTGACCGCTTTTTTCACGTGGGTCGCCGAGTATTCCGACACCGGCACGCCGGCGGCGCCGGCGGCCAGGAGAATCACGCCGCGGACATGCCCCATGAGGATCGCCGTCGCCGGGTGCGCATAGTGGGAGTAGAGTGCCTCGAGGGCCAGACAGTCGGGCCGGGTCGCCCGCAGGAGGGCCGCCACGCCGGTGTGGATGGCCTGCACGCGGACCGCAAGGGGATCGGCCGCCGACGACCGGAACACCCCGGTCGCCACCAACCGCATCCGCGGCCCCTCGACGTCAAGGACGCCGTACCCCGTGCACTGCAGTCCCGGGTCGACGCCGCAGATCCGCATGCCCGATTACCGCCGGGCCGTCATACCGCTTCCGCCAGGATTTCGTCGGGGATGTCGAAATTGGCGTAGACGTGCTGGACATCGTCCTGCTCTTCGAGCGACTCGACGAGGGCCAGCACCTGCTTGGCGTCGGCCCCCGCCACGCGCACGGTCGTCGTCGGCAGCATCGTCACCTCGGCCGACGTCGTGGGGGTCTTCGCCGCCGCCAGCGCCATTTTCACCGCCTCGAACGTTTTCGGGTCGGTCGTGATCTCGAACGCCGTCCCTTCGGTCTTCAGATCCTCGGCGCCGGCCTCGAGCACCGTGTTCATGAGCCGCTCTTCTTCCACGACCGTCTTGTCCACGAGGAGGTAGCCCTTCTTGTGAAACAGCCACGCCGTTGCCCCGGCGCCGGCCATGTTGCCGCCGCGCTTCGTCAGGAGGTTGCGGATTTCGGCGGTCGTCCGGTTCTTGTTGTCGGTCAGCGCCTCGATGTAGAGGGCGATGCCGCCGGGGCCGTACGCTTCGTACGTGACCTCTTCGTAGGTGACGCCCTCCAACTCCCCCGTGCCCCGCTTGATCGCCTTCTCAACGTTGTCCTTCGGCATGTTGGCTTCACGGGCTTTCTCCATGACCAGCCGAAGGCGGGGATTCGCGTTGGGGTCGCCGCCGCCATGCCGCGCCGCGACGGTGATTTCTCGAATGAGCTTGGTGAACGCCTGGCCGCGCTTGGCGTCCGCCAACCCCTTCTTGTGTTTGATGCTGGCCCACTTCGAATGTCCCGACATTAAAAGGTATCCTACGCTCGGCGACGGGGCCTGTCAAGGCAACGGCCGGCGAGGCGGGGGCTTGCGGAATTGCGCCTGTTCCGTCGAGCCCTCCATCCCCACCGTGGAGGCGGACCCTCCCATCGCAATTTGCGTCACCGCATCGAAATACCCCGTCCCCACGAACTCCTGGTGGCGAGTGGCCTCGTACCCGGCGGGCTCCGCCTCGAGCTCGGCGGCCTGCAGGGTGGCGTAGGCGGCCATCCCCCGGTCCCGGTAGGCGTGGGCCAGCGTGAACATGCTGTAGTTGAGGGCGTGGAACCCGGAGAGGGTCACGAACTGGAACTTGTAGCCCAGCGTCCCGAGCTCCCGCTGGAACGCCGCGAGCGCGGCGTCCGCCAAGTGGAGCTTCCAGTTGAACGAGGGGGAGCAGTTGTAGGCCAGGAGCTTGCCGGGATAGGCCGCATGGACCGCCGCCGCGAACCGCCGCGCCTCGTCGAGGTTGGGCTTCGAGGTCTCGAACCAGAGCAGGTCGGCGTAGGGGGCGTAGGCGAGTGCCCGCGCGATCGCCTGGTCCAGCCCCGCCTTCACCGGATAGAATCCCTCCGGCGTGCGGCCGCCCGGCTGGATGAACGGGCGGTCGGCCGGGTCCACGTCGCTCGTCAACAGCGACGCGCTGTCGGCATCCGTCCGGGCGATCAGCACGGTGTCCACGCCGCTGACGTCCGCCGCCAGCCGCGCGGCCACGAGCTTCGTAATGAACTCGCGGGTCGGGACCAGCACTTTACCCCCCAGGTGCCCGCACTTCTTCACCGACGCCAGCTGGTCCTCGAAGTGGACCCCGGCCGCCCCTTCTTCGATCATGTACTTCATGATCTCGAACGCGTTGAGCGGCCCGCCGAAGCCGGCTTCGGCGTCCGCCACGAGCGGGGCCAGCCAGTGAGTGGTGTGGTCCCCCTTCAGGTGGTGGATCTGGTCCGCGCGCAGCAGCGCATTGTTGATCCGCTTGATGAGGAACGGCACGCTGTCCGACGGGTACAAGCTTTGGTCCGGGTACATCTTGAGGGAGTTGTTCATGTCGGCAGCCACCTGCCACCCGCTCACGTAGATGGCTTTCAACCCGGCGCGCACCTGCTGGATGGCCTGATTCCCCGTCACGGCGCTGAGCACCGCGACGTACGGCTCGCTCGTCAACAACTGCCAGAGCCGGGTGGCCCCCACTTTGCCGAGCGTGTACTCCCGGTGGATGGTGCCTTTGAGCCGGTAGACGTCCTCCGGCGTGTAGGGCCGGGTGATCCCCTGCCACCGCAGGGCGGTGCGCCACGTCGTGGCCAGTGCCGAGACAAACGCCGCGTGGTCATCCATGGGCCGTGCTCCCTCCCACCTCAGTCCAACTCCTCGTACGCCACCAGCGTCAAGAACTCCGGGCACTCCGTCTGGGTCATCATCGTTTCGAACAGGGCCGCCGCCCGCCCGAACCGGCTGGCCGCGAACGCCTCGGTCCCCATCGCGGCGCGGATCCGGTCCAGCTCCTCCCGCGTGGTCGCCTGGACGAGCGCCGCCGTCACCGCCGGGCCGCTCGCCAGCGCCGCCCGGTGCCGGATCCACTGCCACACCTGCGTGCGCGAGATTTCCGCCGTCGCGGCGTCCTCCATGAGGTGGTTCAGCGGCACGCACCCAACTCCCCGCAGCCACGCCTCCAGGTAGCGGATCCCCACGCTGATGTTGGTCCGGAGCCCCGCCTCGGTGATCGTCCCGGTCGGCATCCGCAACAGATCGCCGGCGCCGACCTGCACATCGTCCCGCACCACGTGGAGCTGGTTCGGGCCCTGCAACGCCCGCTCGAAGATCTCCCGCGCCACCGGGACCAAACCCGGGTGGGCCACCCACGTCCCGTCGTGGCCCGCCTGCACCTCCCGCCGCTTGTCCTGCCGCACCTTCTCAAGCGCCGCCTCGTTGGCGGCCGGGTCCGACTTGATCGGGATCTGCGCCGCCATGCCGCCCATCGCGTGAATCCCCCGTCGGTGGCACGTGCGGATGAGCAGGTCCACGTAGGCCTTCAGGAACGCCTTGTCCATCGTCACCTGGGCGCGGTCGGGCAGGACGAACTCCGGCCGGTTGCGGAACTTCTTGATCACGCTGAAGATGTAGTCCCATCGCCCGCAGTTGAGCCCCGCCGAGTGCTCCTTCAACTCGTAGAGGATCTCGTCCATCTCGAACGCCGCCAGGATCGTCTCGATGAGCACCGTCGCGCGAATGGTCCCGCGCGGGATGTCGAGGGCCGCCTGCGCCGCCACGAAGACGTCGTTCCAGAGCCGCGCCTCGAGGTGGCTTTCCATTTTCGGGAGGTAGAAGTACGGGCCGGTCCCCCGCGCGATCAGCTCGCGGGCGTTGTGGAAGAAG
>Ga0209515_10008187_pt1 | contig 12282 bp, 9 predicted proteins | sample Subgroupgradi54m_FD_187454 | JGI IMG/M metagenome (GOLD analysis project Ga0209515, IMG submission 187454) | Subsurface groundwater microbial communities from S. Glens Falls, New York, USA - GMW60B uncontaminated upgradient, 5.4 m (SPAdes)... ... | reverse complement strand
CGGGCCCGCGAGGTGGCGCAGGCGCTGCTGGCCCGCGGCATCATTGTCCGCGAGATGACGGCCTGGCATCTGGACGGATTCGTGCGTGTGACGATCGGCACGCCGGCGGAGACGGAGCGATTCCTGACGGCGCTGCGGGATACTCTACGGAGGGGATGATGATCATCGTGTTGAAACCGAATGCGACGGAGCAGCAGATCACCCACTTGGTCAAGCGGGTCAAGGCCCTCGGGCTCAAGCCGATGATCTCGAAGGGGATCGAGCGGACCATCGTCGGCGTGATCGGCGAGGAGGAGCTCCTCCGCGTGCAGCCGCTCGAGGTGTTCCCCGGCGTCGAGAAAGTGGTCCCGATCCTCTCACCCTACAAGCTGGTCTCGCGCGAGTTCAAGCCGGCCGACTCCGTCATCAAGCTGAATGGGAGCACCGCCATCGGCGGCACGCCGCTCGTCGTGATGGCCGGGCCCTGCGCGATCGAGAATTACGAGACCCTGCTGACCGTCGCGAAGGCAGTCAAAAAGGCCGGCGCCACCGTCCTGCGCGGCGGCGCTTTCAAACCGCGCACCTCCCCCTACAGCTTCCAGGGACTCGGCGAAGAGGGACTGAAATTCCTGAAGGACGTCGGGAAGAAGGTCGGCCTGCTCACCGTGACGGAGCTCATGGACGTGCGCGACCTGGGGCTCGTCGAGCGGCACGTGGACATCATTCAGATCGGCGCGCGCAACATGCAGAACTTCGATCTCCTCAAGGAGCTCGGGCTGGCGAAGAAGCCGGTGCTCCTCAAGCGCGGGATGTCGGCCACGATCAAGGAGTGGTTGCTGTCGGCGGAGTATATCCTGCAGAACGGCAACTTCAATGTGATCCTTTGCGAGCGGGGGATCCGCACCTTTGAGACGGACACCCGGTTCACCCTCGATATCAACGCCATCCCGGTGATCAAGGCGGCGAGCCATCTGCCGATCGTCGTGGACCCAAGTCACTCGACGGGCAAGTGGGGCCTCGTCGCGCCGATCGCGAAGGCCGGGATCGCCGCGGGCGCCGATGGCCTCATCATCGAGGTGCACTCGAAGCCGGAGGAGGCGCTCTGCGATGGCCCGCAGTCAATGCTCCCGGAACGATTTGCCAAGCTCATGACGGAATTGCGGCGCGTGGCGCGGGCCGTGGGCCGCGAGCTGTGACCCAATTCCGCCAGGTCACGATTGTCGGCCTGGGGTTGATCGGCGGGTCGCTGGGGCTGGCCCTGAGGCGCCGGCACGTGGCGCGGCGGGTGGTGGGTGTGGCGCGGCGCGCGGCCACCGCGGCGCAGGCCCGGCGGCGTGGCGCCGTGGATCGCGCGACGGTGGATTTGGCTGGAGCGGTCGCTGACGCCGATCTCGTGGTGATCGCGACGCCGCCGAGCACCGTGGTGCCGTTGGCCGCGGCGGTGGCGGGCGCCACGACGCATGAGCTGATCATGACGGACGCGGCCTCGACGAAAGCGGCGATTGTGCAGGGGTGGCAGCGGGCGCTGCCGTCCCGCATCCGCGTCGTGGGGAGCCATCCCTTGGCCGGGTCGGAGCAGAGCGGGCTGGGGGCGGCTACCGCGGTGTTGTTCGATGGCGCCCTTTGTGTGTTGACGCCGACCCGGCAAACCTCGGCGGAGGCGGTGCGGCGAGTGCAGGGACTCTGGCGAGCCGTCGGGATGCGCACGGTGACGATGTCGCCGGCGCGGCACGACATGGTGATGGCGATGATCAGCCACACCCCGCACCTGGTGGCAGCCAGTCTTGTCGCGGCCACAACGCCGGCGGAGCTGGCCTTCGCCGCGACCGGATTTGCTGACACGACCCGCGTGGCGCTGGGGGATCCGGCACTCTGGCAGGACATTTGTTGGACCAACCGGTCGGCAGTGCTCGATGCGCTCGCCCGGGTGGAACGCGCCCTCGTCCATCTGCGGCAGGCGATTGCGTATCGCGATCGCGAGGAGCTCGTGAAGATATTAGCGGACAGCCAGCGCAAGCGGCGGCGACTGACCGGCCGCGGGTAGCCGGATGGCTCGCGCGCGCCGCCTGATCGTCACGTTGGACGGGCCCGCCGGGTGCGGGAAGTCCACCGCGGCGTCGGCGCTCGCGAGGGCGCTTGGTTACCTGTATCTGGATACCGGCGCGATGTACCGGGCGCTGGCTTGGAAGAGTCTCCGGGTCGGCGTTGCCCCGACAGACGCCCGTCGCCTCGGATCGTTGGCGCGCCGGACGCGGATCGACTTGCGGGTGGATCCGGGCCACGCGGTCCGCGTGCTCGTGGATGGGCGGGAAGCGACCTTGGCGATCCGGACGGCTTCGGTCGCCGCGCGCGCATCCGAGATCGCCGTAATCCCAGCGGTGCGCCGGGCGATGGTGGCCCAGCAGCAACGCCTCGGCCGGCACGGGCGGGTCGTGGCCGAGGGGCGCGATATCGGGACCGTGGTGTTCCCGGACGCGCCGTGGAAGTTTTATCTGACTGCTTGCCCCACGACCCGGGCACGGCGCCGCCAGCAGGATTTGCAGCGCGCCGGCCAGCGCCTCCCGTACGCCGAGGTGCTGCGGCAGGTGCGCGAGCGCGACCGCCGTGATCTGACGCGGGCGGCCTCGCCGCTCCGACGGGCCCGCGGGGCCATCGTCGTGGACACGACGCGGCGGCTGCCGCGCCAGACGTTGCACTACCTCTTGAACTGTCTCAAGCACCACCCGGTGCGGTGACCAGCCCCCGGGGGTGAATGTAGGGTGATGAAAGGATGGTTGTGAATCGTCAATGATGTTACGCGATGTGGATGACGCCGTGCCGACGCCGGAGGCGGAGGAGTTGGCGCAATTGTACGCGCAGTCCCTGCGGGATCTGAGGGAAGGCCAGATCCTGAAGGGGAAGGTGATTGGGGTGACCGATAAAGGGATCGTGATTGATGTTGGCTACAAGTCCGAGGGGATCGTGGCCCTCGAGGAGTTCGAGGATCCGAAGGCGATTCAGGTCGGGGACGAAGTCGAGGTCCTCCTGGAGTCGATCGAGGATGACGATGGGCTCATCGTCCTCTCGAAGAAGAAGGCCGAGCGCGCCCAGGGATGGGAGCGGGTTATGGCCAAGGCCAACGAGGGGGATTTCGTCGAAGGCCGCGTCAGCCGCAAAGTGAAGGGCGGCCTCATGGTGGACCTCGGCGGGGTGGAGGCGTTCCTGCCGGCGTCCCAGGCCTTCTTGCGCGGCTTCGGCAACGTGGATCACTTGGTCGGCCAGACCGCGCAGTTTGTGATCATCAAGATCAACCGGCCGCGGCGCAACGTCGTCGTCTCCCGCCGGGAGGCGTTGGCGAAGGAGAAGGAGGCCCAAAAGCTCAAGGTGTTCAACGAGCTCGAGGTGGGCCAGACGCGCCAGGGGGTAGTCAAGAATATCACCGATTTCGGGGCGTTCGTGAACTTGGGCGGCGTCGACGGGTTGCTCCATATCACGGATCTTTCTTGGGGCCGCGTCGGCCACCCGAGCGAGGTGGTGCAGGTCGGGCAGAAGTTGGACGTGCTCGTCCTCGGCTTCGACCGCACAACGATGAAGATTTCCCTGGGGCTCAAGCAGCTGACCCCGAACCCGTGGGAGGCCGTCGAGGCGAAGTATCCCGCCGGCTCCCGTATCCGGGGGAAGGTGGTCAGTCTCATGCCGTACGGGGCCTTCGTCGAAGTGGAGAAGGGGCTCGAGGGGCTCGTGCACATCTCCGAGCTCTCCTGGACCAAGCGGCCGTCCCACCCGAGTGAGGTGGTGAAGGTCGGCGACGAGATTGACGTCGTAGTCCTGACGGTGGACCGCACGAGCCAGAAGATGGCGTTGGGGCTCAAGCAGACCGGGGCTAACCCCTGGGAGATTTTCGCCGCGCAGTATCCCTTGGGCACGAAGCTCACCGGCCGCGTCCGGCACCTGACGGATTTCGGCGCCTTCGTCGAACTCACCGAGGGGGTCGACGGGCTGCTGCACGTCCAGGATCTCTCTTGGACCCGGCGCTACAGCCACCCGTCCGAGGTGCTCAAGAAGGGGCAGGAGCTCGAGGTGATGATCCTCTCGGTGGACCCCGAGAGTCGGAAGATCGGCCTAGGGCACAAGCAGCTGGTCCCCGATCCGTGGATGGAGATCATCCAACGGTATCCGACCGGCACGATCGTTGAGGGCAAGATCACGAAGATCGCCAACTTCGGCCTCTTCATTGAGCTGGAGAAGGATCTCGACGGGCTCGTGCATCTGTCGGAGCTGCCCACGCGGTTGTCCGTCGAGGAATCCTCGCGGACCAAGGAGGCGATCGTCGCCCAGCTGGAGACCCAGTTCAAGGTGGGGGATCCGGTGCGGGCGAAGGTGCTGCGGATCGACGATGACCAGCGCCGCATCGCCCTCTCACTGCGCCGCGTCGAATGAGCCGACCGTCGGTCCAGGAGCAGCTGGCGCTGATCCGGCGCGGCACGGCGGAGATCCTCAGCGAGCCCGAGCTCGTCACAAAGCTCGAGGAGGGCCGCCCGCTCGTCGTGAAGGCCGGCTTTGACCCGACCGCCCCGGATATTCACCTGGGGCACACGGTCCTGCTGCGCAAGCTCCGCCACTTCCAGTCGCTCGGCCACCAGGTGATCTTCCTGATCGGCGACTTCACGGGGATGATCGGCGACCCGACGGGGCGCAACGAGCTCCGTCCCCCGCTCACCCCGCAGGAGGTCCTCGAGAACGCGAAGACCTACGCGGCGCAGATCAGCACGCTCCTGGATCTGAAGGCGCTGCAGATCCGGCGCAACAGCGAGTGGCTGGGGCAGATGCGGCTGGCCGATTTCCTCGCCGTGGCCACGAAGCTGACCGTGCCGAGGCTCCTAGAGCGCGATGATTTCGCCGAGCGGATCCGACGCGGGGAATCGCTCACGGTCACCGAGGCGATGTACCCGCTCCTGCAGGCGTACGACTCCGTGGCGCTGAAGGCCGACATCGAGCTCGGCGGCACCGACCAGAAGTTCAATCTTCTAATGGGCCGGGTGCTGCAGGAGCGCTATCGCCAGTCCCCACAGGTGGTGATCACCCTGCCGCTTCTGGAGGGGCTCGACGGCGTCCAGAAAATGTCGAAGTCGCTCGGCAACTACGTCGGCATCCGCGAACAGCCGCAGGAGATGTACGGTAAGCTGATGTCGGTCAGCGACCCGCTCATGTGGAAGTACTACGAGCTCCTGACCGACGAGGAGCTCGCGCCGGCGAAGGCCCTGCACCCGATGGAGGCGAAGAAGCGGCTCGCTGCGCTGCTCGTCACCCAGTATCACGGCCCCGAGGCGGCGCGCGCCGCGGCCGAGCATTTCGCCAAGGTCGTGCAGCAGCGGGGCGCGCCCGATGAGATCGCCGAGCACGTGGTCCAGGGGCCCGGACCCGTGGATCTGCCGGCGTTGCTGGTGGCGGCTGGCCTCTGCCCCTCAAAATCCGAGGCAAAACGCCTCATCCAGCAAGGGGCGGTAGAAATTGATGGTCAGCGGGTCAGCGACGCGGCTGCGAAGATCTCAGTTACGACGGGGTCGGTGATCCAGGTGGGGAAGCTGAAGTTCCGCCGGATCCGGGTGGCGGAGTAGGGGGGTGATCTGCGGTCCGCTTGTCCATCGTGAACGTCGATTTGCCCGCTTGCTTCGAGGCCATCTTCGCCTTCTTCTTCACCTCCGCGCAGATGTTCGTCACCTCGGCGTAGGAGCTGATCACCCGATGCACGTTCGTCGCCCCCGCCAGCGAGATCGTCATGATGGGGAACTCCTTGGTGTTCCCCTCACGGTCCTTTGAGACGATGCACCCGCGCGCCAGGTCTTCGGCCGAGTAGAGGGACCGGATTTGTTTATCGAATTCCGTGCAGATGTAGTCGGTGACCGCCTGGGCTTTCTCCGGGGTCGTCAGGGCCACGAAGTCGTCGCCCCCCTCGTGCCCGAGGAAGTCGCCGGGGCCGCCCTGTTTCAGCGACTCCTTCATGAGTTTCGCGGTGATCTTGATCGCCTGGTCCCCGGCGCCGATCCCGTACTTGTCATTGAAGGCTTTGAAGTTGTCGAGGTCGGAGTAGACCGCGACGAACTTTTTGTTTCCCTTGATGCGTTTGTCAATCTCCTCGTGAATGACGGTGTTCCCGGGGAGCTTGGTGAGCGGGTTGGCGTTTTCGGCCCGCGCCTTCATCTTGACCAGCGCCTTGGTCATCTCGTTGAAGGTTTCGGCCAGTTCCTGGAGTTCGTCCCCAGTGTCCACCTGGATGGTCGAGGACAGGTTGCCGGCCGCGATGTCCTGCGTGGCCTGATTCAGGGTGTGGATCGGGCCCATGATGGCGCGGATGAGGACCCAGACCAGGATGCCGCTCAGCAGGATGACGCCGACGGCCATCAGGATGCTCGGTTGGTAGACGTCGGCCATCGCCTGCTGCATGTTGGCGAGCCCGAAGGTGAAGCGAACGACATACTTCGGCTTCTGATTGATGAACAAGGGGACGTAGCCATGGACGGCGGACGCGGTGACTTGGGTGTAGAGCCAGTCGTCCTTGGAATAGGTCGTCACCGCGTACGGGGCCCAGCGGTTGTCCTGCGCGTCGAGACTGGGAGTAAGCTCTTCGGCCGCGAGCGACTCTCCCTCTGGGGTAAGCAGCACCACGCCGTCGACGAGCCCGCCGGCCCGCAGGCGCGCCAGCTCGGCCTTCAGCGCCGGGAGGGGATCGTCCGTCGGATGCTGGGCCTGCTGGACGGCGAGGGCGAACTCGAGCGAAGTTTTCGCGGCGCTGGAGCCGACGCGGACGCGATAGGTGTTATGCTGGTTGAGGGTGTGGAGCTGGTTGAGGACCTGGATCGCCGCGAAGCCCGCGATCAGGATGATGGCAAAGATTACCACCAACGCAATAATGCGAACCTGTAGGGTCATTTCATGCCACAGTATAACACAATTCCCTATTTCAACTTAGCGGCGCAGCATCGGGCGGTCCGTGATCCGGTGGAGGCGGCTGTCCGCCGGGTGCTCCGGAGCGGCCAGTACGTCCTCGGCGAAGAGGTGCGCCGGTTGGAGCAGGAGGTGGCGCGGGATTGCGGCGCGCGGGAGGCAGTCGCCGTCGCGAACGGCACCGATGCCCTCACTCTGGGTCTGCGCGCCCTCGGCGTCGGGCCCGGCGACGAGGTGATCACCAGCCCCATGACCTTCATCGCGACGATCGAGGCGATTCTCATGGTGGGGGCGTGCCCGGTGCTCGCCGATGTGGACCCGATCACCTACACCGTGGACCCGGCCCAAGTCCGCCGGCGGATCACGCGCCGCACGCGGGCCCTGCTCCCCGTCCACCTCTACGGCCAGCCGGCCGACATGACCCCGCTCCTGGCGCTGGCCCGCCGGCATCGCCTGGTGGTGCTCGAGGATACCGCGCAGGCCCTCGGGGCTCGCTATCGTGGCCGGCCCGTCGGCGCCCTCGGCGACGCCGGCGCCATCAGCTTCTACCCGACGAAGAATCTCGGCGGCTACGGCGACGGCGGCCTGGTGGTCACCCGCTCGCGCGCGGTGGCCCGGCGCCTGCGCACCCTCCGGAATCACGGCGCCGACGCCCCGCATCATCACGTCCTCGTCGGCACGAACAGCCGACTCGATGAACTGCAGGCCGCGGCGCTCCGCATCAAGCGCCAATCGTTGGCCGCTTGGAACGCCCGCCGCCGCTATCTGGCCGCCCTCTATACGCGGGCCCTCTGCACCGTCCCGGGGATCGAGACCCCCGTCGAGGCCCCGGGCCGCGAGTCCACCTACCACATCTATGCGATCCGTGTGGCCGGCGGGCGTCGCGACGCCCTGCGCCGGCGGTTGGCCGGGCAGGGGATCGGCACCATGCTCTACTATCCGCGCCCCGTGCACCTCCAGCCGGCGATGCGTCCTCTCGGCTACCGTCGCGGCAGTTTGCCGCACGCCGAGCGGGCCACCCGCGAGCTCCTCGCCCTCCCCCTCTACCCGGAACTCTCGGAGGCGCAGGTGCTCGCCGTCGCCGACGCGATCCGCCGTCATCTCCGTCGGAGTTAGCCGAACAGATACTGTAGATAAAATTCGTCATCCCCCTTGATTTTTCTCTCGGGGGAGGGCATACTTAAGTATATGCTCCCCGCACCTCATCGCACAACCCGTCGCCGCTGGCGCCGTCTCCTCGCCGGCCTTCTCCTCGTGCCGCTCGTTGGCACCTCGCTCCCCACCCCTGTTTTTGCGTTGCGCGCCGGCCTCGAGGGCAAAGAGGAGACCGAGGTCGCGACAGCCCTTGGTCGCGCCGCGTCCACCCACCTGGCCGGGGCAGAGGAGGCAGAGCGTAGGAAGCTGGCCGTCTTGAAAGGGCTGTATGGAACAATTAATCGGGCTATTCGAAGGGCACAACATCAAGGTTCCTCGATTGGCCAATATGGGTATTCGCCGACTGATTTTGATTACGCCGTACGGCTGATCCGACACTTAAGAGACAACGGTTTGCTAAAACCAGAGGCACCGTTTGTTGAGCTTGCGGGTCCCGGCCTCGTCGCCGCACTAGCGCAAGCGCTCACCGGTGCTTCGGTGACGGCGGTCGACAAAGACCCCGAGCTCCTCAGGTTTGTCAAAACGCAGCTGGAGGTTTTTTCGGCCAAGCACCCAGGCGTCCTTGATCTCGCGAAGATTGATTGGGTGGAACAGGATCTCGAGCATCTCCCACGATCTGGAGCCATCGATCTGGCTCAGTTCGATGTCCTCTATCTCTATCCCCCGCTGGAACAAGGCTGGGTATTCACCCCATCCTCATTTATCTACGATGTGCGTCCAGGCGCTTTGCTCGTCGTGGTTGGGGGCGCGGTGGATCGTGGAGCCGATGGGAAACCGATGACCTTGCCTGGTGTTGAGGTGGTGCCGGTCATTGACGAAGCCAAAGGGTATCGCCGCGGCCCAGTGCTCCCAGCCGCTGGGGCGGAGGAACGGGAGGCAGCAGTGCGTGCGGTCGAAGATCAGATCGCGCAAATTACCGCGGCCCATCCTCCCACGGTGGATTTCGCTACGCTCCAGCGCCTCGTGGAGTTCTGGACCGCACTGACCACGCTCCCTTGGAAGGATGCGATCTCTTACGAAGGGACCTCTGTCCAGTCACTCCAGGCCAGCTTGGCCGCGTTCCTGCACCAGATCGTCGATGAGGAAGCACCGACCCTCCACGCGCAAGCCACGACGGATGCTCAGATGCAATCGGCTTTGCAACCGTTCCGGATAGAGCCCGTGACGGATCAGACCACGGGGATCGTGGTGTTGACGGCCGCGGTCCCGCGGCGAACCGCTCAGGGGGAGACGACCGGGCAGACGATCGGGCCCGGCGCGGTGTTGTTTGGCCACGGCGGCCCTCCGGGGCAATTCCGGGGCATGGTGGGATCCTCGTCATGGGTCCGGCCGTACGACGGCACGCTCGACACCGTGGTCGTCTCACGAGAGGACGTGCGCGCCCACGGCCTCCACCTCCAGCCCACCGCTGGGGCGGAGGAGGGGTTGACGCCTACGCAAACGAAAGTGTTACTGGCCCGCTGGGTGGCAAGCCAGGTTGGGCGATCCACCGTTTTCCTCCGAGGGTTTCCGGAGCACGACGGGGAGATTTTGTCCAGGATCTCGCCCGCGCTTCTGCAAACGGCGGTTGAACGGTTGTTGGACAGTTTGCTGGAGGAGTCGCGGCTTCGGTGGGCCAATGAACACTCGCAGCGTCCGGATTGGGCACAGCTCACACTCGTTTCTACGTTGCCCCGTAGCGAACAGACACGACGCTTCTTGGAATTACTAAGGGATTTGATTGCGGGGAACGAATCTTTGCCCGATTCCCCCTTGGCTGGGATGGAGGAGGGAGTCCGGGAGTTTGGGTCGGTGGACGAGTTCATTCGAACGGTCACGACCTCCCAGGCGGAGGCACGAGATCTTGTCAAGGACGTTGATCTGATTGACTACAAGATCCGGGTTGGCGGAGTGCCCTTTGAGGACATTCGCCCAGAACAGTATGCGACGATGGATTTTCTGACCGTCGAACATGGCCCCGTTTACGCAGATCCGACGTGGCGTGACACGCTACGGATCGTTGATATTCCGTCTGCCCCTCGGATCAAGAGTGGCACCACCATTACGGTCATCGTGTACGTAGACGATCCGATGAATGAGCCGATACAGGCGCTCGTGGCTGGGTGGAACGCGCACGCAGCTCAGTTTGGCCAGCTACGTTTCGAGCTCGCACGGTATCCCGGTGAGGGGAAGTCGGTGGCCAGCGTGGCCATTGGTGTCCGTCCGACTACCGCCGGGCCGTACCGAAACATCCCAACCCTTACCTACCAATCCTTGATAGACTTAGACCGCTTTAGCCGATTTTCTTATGCCCTGTATCATATTGCGGCGAATCACCAGTTAATCGGGCAGGGCATCCCCGTGATCAAGGCCGTTGGCTACTACGATCACCAGCAGCAGGCCTATCGGCTCGCCCTCTGTATGTAACGTGACAACCGGACGATCTTCCTCACCCCAGAAAGATTGTTGTTGACACACCCAGGCCCCTTGTGGCAGAATCCCCGCCAGTGAGACACTCAGAGTCCCTTGACAGAGGCGCTCGAGGTTTGACAGGCTAAGGCACGTTCGGAAGAGGGCGGGATCCTGAAGGCCGTCGTCTTCGACGGCCTTTTTTGTCTCAAAAAACTTTCGCACGTGTACCAACTGGCTCTTTGACAACTTGGGAATCGCAAGCAAGTAGGCCCTGAGTGACATCCGAAGTCGGAGTAGTACATCAGACCTCTTTGTGAGAGTTCTTTCACGGAGGGTTTGATCCTGGCTCAGAGCGAACGCTGGCGGCGTGGTTGAGGCATGCAAGTCGAGCGATTGTCTTGGCCTGAAGGGGTTGAAGTCGCAAGACGGATGTCCCAGAGGATCAGGACGATAGCGGCAAACGGGTGCGTAACACATGGGTAATCTACCCTGAAGCGGGGGATAACGTTCCGAAAGGGACGCTAATACCGCGTAAGCTCACCGGACCGCAAGGTCCAGGGAGAAAAGCCGGGGATCCGCAAGGACCTGGCGCTTCGGGAGGAGCCCGTGGCCTATCAGCTAGTTGGCGGGGTAACGGCCCACCAAGGCGTATGACGGGTAGCTGGCCTGAGAGGGTGGTCAGCCACACTGGGACTGAGACACTGCCCAGACTCCTACGGGAGGCTGCAGTCGAGGATCTTCTCCAATGGGCGCAAGCCTGAGAATGCGACGCCGCGTGCGGGATGAAGGCCTTCGGGTCGTAAACCGCTGTCAGGAGGGAAGAATACCTGGCCCGTGAATAACGGGCTCGGTTGACGGTACCTCTAGAGGAAGCCACGGCTAACTCCGTGCCAGCAGCCGCGGTAAGACGGAGGTGGCGAGCGTTGCTCGGATTCATTGGGTGTAAAGGGTTGGTAGGCGGCTCCGCACGTCTCGTTTGAAATCCTGGAGCTTAACTCCAGAACTGGGCGAGATACGACGGGGCTCGAGGACCAGAGGGGCAGACGGAATTCCCGGTGTAAGGGTGAAATCTGTAGAGATCGGGAGGAACACCAGTGGCGAAGGCGGTCTGCTGGCTGGTTTCTGACGCTGAGCAACGAAAGCGTGGGGAGCAAACAGGATTAGATACCCTGGTAGTCCACGCTGTAAACGTTGAGGACTAGGTGTGGGTCCCCTCTGGGGATCCGTGCCGACGCTAACGCATGAAGTCCTCCACCTGGGGAGTACGTCCGCAAGGATGAAACTCAAAGGAATTGACGGGGGCCCGCACAAGCGGTGGAACATGTGGTTCAATTCGACGCTACGCGAAGAACCTTACCTAGGTTTGACATGCGAGAAGTAGGGAACTGAAAGGGGACCGACTCGTTAAGTCGAGAGCTCGCACAGGTGGTGCATGGCTGTCGTCAGCTCGTGCTGTGAAGTGTTGGGTTAAGTCCCGCAACGAGCGCAACCCTCGCCCTTAGTTGCCACCCGGCCGCAAGGCCGGCGCACTCTAGGGGGACCGCCGGTGATGAACTGGAGGAAGGTGGGGATGACGTCAAGTCAGTACGCTCCTTATGCCTAGGGCTACACACGTGTTACAATGGCGCATACAGAGGGTTGCCAACCCGCGAGGGGGAGCTAATCCCACAAAGTGCGCCTCAGTTCAGATTGGAGGCTGCAATTCGCCTCCATGAAGTCGGAATCGCTAGTAACGGCGGATCAGCTACGCCGCCGTGAATACGTTCCCGGGCCTTGTACACACCGCCCGTCAAGCCACCTGAGTTGGTTGCACCCGAAGCCGGTAGCTCAACC
>Ga0209515_10008186_pt1 | contig 12282 bp, 11 predicted proteins | sample Subgroupgradi54m_FD_187454 | JGI IMG/M metagenome (GOLD analysis project Ga0209515, IMG submission 187454) | Subsurface groundwater microbial communities from S. Glens Falls, New York, USA - GMW60B uncontaminated upgradient, 5.4 m (SPAdes)... ... | reverse complement strand
GCTCGAAGTGCGTCTTGTCGTAGAAACGACCGTAGCCGCCGCGGACGACGACCCTGCCGTTGCCGCTCACGTCATACGTCAGGCCTACGCGCGGACCGACGTTGTTCCTGTCCACGGGATAGGCATCCGGGTCGGAGAACGCCGGGTTGTTGGCTTCGACGAGCGGCTGCTTTTCGAGGTCGTACCTGAGGCCGAGGCTGACCGTCGTGCGGTTGTTCGCGCGCCATTTGTCCTGCACGAACACGCCGACGTAATGCGCCTTCTGATCGCGGTTCAGCGGGCCGGGAACGCGGATGGACAGCCGCTCGGGATACGTGCGGGGATCGTTCGTATTGAACGCCAGATCGCTTCTGAAAATGAATGTTCCGTTCAGGTTGTCCTGCGCCGTCGATCGGGCGATGACGTATTCGTACTGCCCGCCAAACTTCAAGTCGTGATCGCCGCCATGCCCGGAGACGAACCAGGACATCGTGTCGTCGAACTGATAGGCGTTGTCGACGCGCGCCTGCGCGACTGCGTTCTGCTGATCGACGAAGGTGAGGTAGTTGAGCTGCGGCTTCAACGCCGCCTGATCCTGGCCGTTCGCGTTGAAGTTCGGATTCGCGAAGGCGACATCCTCACGCGTGAAGTTCACGCGCACCGTATTGAGCCGGTTGTGGCCCAGCACGGAGTTCAGGGTGCCAATGATCGTCTGATCGACGTCATGCTCGGCCCGCGAGGCATTCGGGGTCACCGCGAGCGGGGACGGCAGCGTGACGCCGGCAGCCGCCGTCACCGGAACGATCTGGTTCACTTGCGGTGACGACTCACGAAGCCAGCGGACCGTCCAGGTGTTGTTGACGTTCAATTGATGATCGAAGCGCGCCAGCGTATTCCACACACGGTCCTTGGTGACCGGTGAGCTGTTGAACTCCGGATGCGAGGCGATGGTGATCGTATTCGCGCGGTTGACCATCACGCGCTCGACGTTGAAGAAGAAATGGGCCTTGTCGCGCACGACCGGGCCGCCCAGGTTCGCACGGTAGGTCTGGAACTGCGTATCGGGCTTGTTGAGCCCGTTCTGCTTCACGAAGAAATCCTTCCGCGTGAAGTCCGGCCGCTGCCACAGGCCCGCCCCGGTGCCATGGAACGCGTTCGTTCCCTGCTTGCTGATGGCGTTGATAATCGCGCCCGTCGTCCTCCCGAACTCCGCGTCGTACTGGTTCGTGACGACCTGGAATTCGGCGATCGCCTCAACTGGCGTCCGTGCCTGCGAGCCCGCGCGCTGGCCGATGACATCGTCGTTGTTGTTGGCCCCGTCGAGCATGTAGTTGTTGTTGCGCGAGTCCATGCCGTTGACGCTGACCGCGTCGGAGCCGAACGACTCGGTGCTGATATTGGCGATCACCCCCGGGAGGAGCGCCACCAGCCCGACAAAGTTACCGTTGACCGACGGCAGCATCGAGGCTTCCCGACTCGTAACGTTGCCGCCGATTTCCTTCGACGTAATGTCGACGAGCGGCGTCTCGGCGGTGACCGAGACCGTCTCCGTCAGCGCGCCCACCTCGAGCCGCGCGTCGAACGTGGTGGTTCGTCCGAGATCGAGCCGCAGGCCGGTCCGGTTGAACTTCTTGAAGCCGGAGAGCTCGGCGTCGATCGCATAGATCCCGGGCGAGATCGCCGTGATGAAGTATGTGCCGTCGCCATTGGAGACGGTCTGGCGGTACACGCCGGTCGCCTGGTTGGTAATCGTGATGCTGACGCCCGGGAGAACCGCGTCCTGCGCATCCACGACGCGCCCGCGGAGCTCCGCGGCGCTCTCCTGAGCCGACGCCGCGCTTCCCGTCGCCAGCCAGCAGGCGAGGAAAAGGATCCGCACGAGAGTTCGTGTCATCCGAACCTCCTCAAGTGGACGGGCGCCAAGAAAGGCGCGCCCGCATGGTCATAAGGGGCCATTCTACCGCCGGTGTTTGAGGAACAGCGACACGCCCAGCCCGATGGCGAACATCAGGCCGAGCGCGAAGCCCCCGGCGCCGGCAATGATCAGAAGCGTGTCTCTATTCATTCCCTGTCACGAGCGCGATCGCGAAACCGTCGTAGCCCTTCGCGCCCACCGTCTGCACCATCGTGGCGCTGACGCCTTTCTCCGCGGCAAGGCGCTCGCCGAATCGACGTACGCCCTTGATGTTCGGATCGTCGCTCGTGGCATCGATGACGCCGCCCTTGCGGACGACGTTGTCGACGATGATGAGGCTGCCCGGGCGTGAGAGCGTCAGCGCCCACGCGAAGTATTCGGTCAGGTTCACACGGTCGGCGTCGATGAAGATGAAATCGAACGGCGGCTGTCCTTCTTCGGCAAGTCGAGGCAGCGTCTCGAGCGCGGCGCCAAGGCGGACATCGATCCGATCGTCGACGCCGGCGCGCGCAAAGTTCGCGCGCGCAATGTCCGCGTGCGTCGGATCCGATTCAAGGGTGATGACGCGTCCGCCGGCAGGCAGCGCGCGCGCGAGCCAGATGGTGCTGTAGCCGGCAAGTGTGCCGATCTCCAGGATGCGCCGCGCGCCCTGCACGCGCGCCAGCAGGTGCAGGAACTTCCCCTGGGTCGGCGTGACGTTGATCGGCGGCAACCCTGCCGCGACGCTCGCCTCGAGCGCCGCATCAAGCGCGGGGTCGGACGGAACGACGAGGCTGTTGATGTACTGATCGACCGCGGTCCATTGCTCCTGGCTCATACGCAGAATCGTAGTAGGCTATCGCCGCACTCACAACCAGGGAGGCGATCATGCGCTGGTATCACTACGTGGCGCTGTTCTTCGCTGGCGCCTTTCTGGTCAATTCCGTTCCGCACTTCACCAACGGTATCTCCGGCCGTCCGTTTCCGAGCCCGTTCGCGTCGCCGCCCGGCCAGGGCCTGTCGTCGCCCGTCGTCAACGTGCTCTGGGGCAGCTTCAACCTGATCGTCGGCCTCGTGCTGAGTCGCGTCGGACGGTTCGATTCGCGGCGTCTGGCCGGCCTGCTCACGCTGGGCGTCGGCGGGCTGCTGATGGCGGTCATGCTCGCCAACGCGTTCGGTCAAGTGTTCGCCGCGGCTCGCTAGGCTAGCAGGACGCGGGTCCTACTTCTCGCGGCCGTGCTGTTCCAGGTGAAACTGGTGCAGGAACCGATGGACCGCCGGCGCCAGAAGGATGCTGGCGGCGACGAGCACGACCATGCCGCAATAGATCGCGTAGATGCCGGCGAACAGCTTGCCGCCCGGCGTCCGCGGCGATTCGACCGGACCCATGCCGCCAAGCAGCATCGCGGCATTGAGAAACGCGTCCAGCCACGTCAAGTCTTCGAAATACCAGTAACCCCACATGCCCCAGGCCAGGGAAGCAGCCACGACGAGGAGCGCAATCCCGCCATGACGCGCCACCCGGCGGATGAATATCTCGCGTGGGGCCAGCGGCGCGTGGCGGTGTTCGTACACCATGTGTGCAGATGTTATTACGTGTTAGCATCCGGCGCCTGGAGGCGACTATGTCAAGCAGACTGATTCTCGCGGGGGTGATCTTCGCGCTCTTCGCGTCGCTGGCGGCGGCCCAGGATGCGAAGACGGTGATCGCCGGCGCGTCCAAGGCCATGGGCGCGGATACGCTGAACACGATCGAGTTCTCCGGAAGCGGCGCCGACTTCGCGGTCGGCCAGGCGTACAACGGAAACTCACCGTGGCCGAAGTTCATCGACAAGACCTATACACGTCAGGTTGACTTCCGGGTGCCGTCCTCGAAGATGGACCGCATTCGCATGCAGGGCGAGAACCCGCCGCGTGGCGGCGGCCAGCAGCCCGTGCGCGGCGAGCAGCCGCAGAACCAGACGATCGTCGTCAACGCGAACACGCCGTGGGTGCAGCAGCTCGAGATCGTGATGCTGCCGCAGGGCTTCCTGCGCGCGGCGGCGGCCAACACCGCGACGACGGTAAAGGCGCAGACGGTCGGCGGCAAGAAGTACAACGTCGTCTCGTTCACCGGCCAGAACAAGGCGGCGGTCAACGGCTACATCAACGACCAGAACATGGTCGAGCGCGTCGAGACCTGGATCGACAACCCGGTCCTGGGCGACATGCAGTTCGAGTCGGCCTACAGCGACTACAAGGACTTCGGCGGCGTGAAGTTCCCGATGCACATCGTGCAGCGGCAGGGCGGCTTTCCGATTCTCGATCTCACCGTGAGCGGAGTGAAGCCGAACGCGCCGGTCACGATCCAGGCGCAGGGGCGCGCGGGCGGCGCGCCGGCCGCAGCGGCGCCTGCTCCGACGCCGGGTGCCCCGTCAGAGAAGCTGGCCGACGGCGTCTACCTGATCCTCGGGGGCTACGCGAGCCTCGCCGTCGACTTCAAGGACTACATCGTCGTGATCGAAGGCGCCACCAACGACGAGCGCGCCAGCGCCGTCATGGCCGAAGCGAAGCGTCTGATCCCGAACAAACCGATCCGCTACGTCGTCAACACGCATCAGCACTTCGATCACTCCGGCGGCCTGCGCGCGTTCGTCGCCGAGGGCGCGACGGTGATCACGCACGAGGTCAACAAGCCGTACTACGAGAAGATCTGGGCCGCGCCGCACACGCTGAGCCCGGATCGGCTGGCCAGGGAGTCGAAGAAGCCGGCGTTCGAGACGATGACCGAGAAGAAGGTGTTGACCGACGGCAACCACGTCATCGAGCTGCATCATCTGCAGGGCAGCGGTCACAACCAGGGACTGCTCGTGGCGTATCTGCCGAAGGAAAAGATCCTCGTCGAGGCGGATGCCTTCAATCCGCCGGCGGACAAGAACGCGCCGGTCGCACAGCCGGCCAGCCCGTACAACCTCAATCTCGCTGCCAGCATCAAGCGGTTGAGCCTCAGCGTCGATCGGATCATTCCGATCCATTACCCGGCGGACAACCGGAGGGTCGACATCGCGGAGCTGAACCGCGCGGTCGCGCCGCCGAGTACGAACTGACCCAACGGGCCACGGAGGAACGGAGACACGGAGCAATTTCTCCGTGACTCCGTGTCTCCGTGGCTTGTCTCGGTAGACGTCAGTCCCGACTCGCGCGAATCCTCATCATCGGCTCGAAGAGCCGCGACCCCTTGCAGGCCGGGCATCTACCCGGCTTCGACAGCTTCTCCTCGCTGAACACGAAATCGCACGACTTGCATCGGGCGGGAACGATCTCGATGTCATGACCCGCCGCGCGCGCGGAGCGCAGCAGATGCCGCAGGTCGTCCTCGATATCGCCGCGCGTCATGCCGAGCTCGCGCGCGAGCGACGACACCGAGCGAAATTCGTGGGAGAGCAGATCGAGCAGCTGCTTCCGAAACGCCATGATCAGGATCGTAGTTCGTCGAATCTACTCGGTTCACCACGCCGAAGCCGCAGGCGAAGGCGGGTTCACCGCGCCGAAGCCGCAGGCGAAGGCGGGCGACGCAGCCGCTCGACCAGCTCGCTGAGGTCCGGGGGCAACGGCGCCTCGAAGTGCAGCACGCGGCCGTCCGACGGGTGCTCGAATGCCAGGCGAAAGGCGTGGAGCGCCTGGCGCGGAAAGACAATCGGACGCAGCGTGTCCGGCCCATACACGTAGCGCCGCTCGCCGACGAGCGTGTGGCCGCGGAGCCGCGCCTGGATGCGAATCTGGTTGCGTTTCCCTGTCTGGAGGCGCACCTCGATCAGCGAGGCGTCGCGAAACGTCTCGACGACGCGATAGTCGCTGATGGCTTCGGTCGCCTCCGGATCGCGCGGATGCGTCTCCTTCTGAATGAGCGCCTTGCGATCCCAGACAAGATGATCGCGCCACGTGCCTGCCTTCGGCTCCGGATGACCGTAGACGACCGCCTGGTACACGCGTTCCGGCTCGCGGCGGCGGAACTGCGCCTTGAGCGCCTTCTGCGTCTTTGCATCCTTCGCGAACAGCACCAGGCCCGACGTGTCGCGATCGATCCGGTGGACGACGAACGGCCGGCGCTTGCCGCGCGGACGGAAGTAGTCCTCGAGCTGGTCGTACACCGACGAGGCGCCCATCTTCCGTTCGAGCGGCACCGAGAGAAGCCCGGCCGGCTTGTTCAGCACGAGCAGCACGGTGTCTTCGTACAGGATCTCGAGATCGCCGGTCCCGCTTCGAGGCGGGCGCCGCGCGCTGCCAGGGCGATCCATCCAGACGCGGACGACGTCGCCGTCGACGAGCGTCCGGGCAGCGTCCTCGCGCGCCATGGCGTCACCGTTGAGGAAGATCTTGCCGCGCTCGAGCGCGGCGACCGCGCGGCCGCGCGAGCCGAGACGATGGGCGGCGGCGAGGAACTTGTCGAGCCGCGCGCCGGCCTCGCCGGCGTCCACGGTCCACTGATCGCTCAGGACGCTCCGAGGGCAAGCGCGATCGCGCGCTCGGGCGATGTGGTCCGTCCCTCCGCCGATGCCGCTTCGAACACGTGCGGCGCGATCAGGGTCAGGAGCCTGGCGGTGTAGTGATCGACCTCGAGCTGATCGTCGGGGTCGAACGTGATGTTCAGGTGGTCGAGCATGGCGAGTGCCGTTCCGTACAGCCGCGCCGCGCGCGTCGGCTGCTTCTGCTCGACGGCGATGGCCGCAAACCCCGTCAGGTTGTACGCAATGCCGGCATCGTCCTGGAGGCTGCGATATGTCTGAAGGCTGTCCGTGAAGAGTTTCCGCGCCTCGGCGATCCTGCCCTGGCGCAGCCGCACGTAGCCGAGGTTGAATGTTTCGCCCGCGACCGAGTCGTCCGATCCGACCTCGCGGTTTGCATCGAGACTGAACTGATAGAGCTCGGCGGCCTTCGAATACTGCCGCTGCATCCGCGCCACGGCGGCCAGCATGTGTACGGCGGTCGCCTGCCCGCGCGTGTCTCCAAGGCCGCGGCGCAGGACGGCGCTCTCTTCCGCGTACCGGCGCACCGAGGCGTAGTCGAGATCGCGCAACGCCACACGCGAGAGGCCGACGAGCGCCATCGCCATGCCGCCCTTGTCGTCAAGCCGGCGGTAGATGCGAAGGCTCTCGTGGTTGAACGCGCGGGCTCTCTCCTGATCGCGCTGGCGGAACGCCAGCAACCCGGCATCGTAGAGAGCGCGCGCGCGAATCGCGGTCGGCGCCGCGGCGCTTGGAAGCGCGATCACCTTCGTCAGCAGGTCGCGCGATTCCGCCGCACGGCCGTCGTAGGTCCAGAAGTATGCGAGCGGCACCGCAAGGCGCAGCGCCTGGTCGCCCTCGGCATTCTGAGTGAACCACTCGAGGCTGTTGAGCAGCGCGGGCTCTTCGCGCTTCACGCGGCCGCGCCACTCCGCGCCGCGCGGCCCGAGGCGCTCGGTGTAGGCCTGCTCGACCCACGTCACCTGATCGAGCGCCGCCTGCCGCTCGGCATCGAAGGAGTTCTGGGGCGCCGCCCACAGCGAACCGAGTGCGACCGATATCACGAGGCCCCGCAGCATGCGGGCATCAGCTTACACCGACACGCCCAGCGTGATCGTCGCGGTGTAGCCGCTCGCCAAAGGCTTGCCCGCCCTACGATCGCGAGTGTCCGGATTCGCGGGCGACGGCTGTCTACTTTTTCAGCGTCGCGCCCGTCAATCCGGCGATCGCACCGAGCGTGGTCTGCGCGGCATTGAGGCCGAGGCGAAAATCCTTGTCGGTGTAGGTCGCGAAGAGGTCGGTCGGCTTATGCCACTGCGGATCCCACCCGCTGCCGATCTGCGTGCCGCGTTCGTTTTCACGGAGGCTGATGGCGGCCACGTCGTTCATGAACGGGTTGGAGTCGGTGTTGGTCATGTGCGGCCCGACCGCGGCCGGATAGTCGGTCGCGTATTTCTCGTTCGCCCGTTCGAACGCCCACGCGAGCGCCTGCGACTCGGGCGCCATCCTCGAGTTCGACTGGAACTCGATGTTGACGTCGGCCTCCGGCCGCTGGTCGGGGCTCATCGTCCCGTCGGCGCGTGGCATCCCGTGGTCGAACATCATCATGTCGTGCTGGATCATGCCGAGCCACTTCGGCTCTGGATATCTGCCGGATCCGACCGGCTGCTCCTGCCCTCTCAGCTCACGGCGCTGCGTGACGTAGGCGGTGCTCCCGTTCAACCCGCTCTCCTCGTTGTTCCACAGGATGAAGCGAATCGATCGCTCGGTCTGCACGTCGGGCCCGCTGAACACGCGCGCCAGCTCCATCACCAGCGCCGTCCCCGATCCATCGTCATTGGCCGCCTCGCCCCAGCCGATGCCGTCCATGTGCGCGCCGACGATGTACATCTCGTCGGGGCGTGTCGAGCCGACCTTTGTGCAGTAGACCTCTTCGCGCGGGCCTGGTGTGGACGGCTCGGTGTTCAACGCGCGAAGCCGCGCGTCAGGCTGCGCATTGGGATCGTTGTTCACGCCCGTGCGCGTGCGATTGCCGCGCGGACGGCCGCCACCCGCGGCGGCCGGTGGGTTCGCGGGGTTCGCCGTTGATGCGGCTGGCGGCACGGGTGGCGGCGGTGGTTGATACGTGTACTCGAGACGCTCGGTGTTCGTGCAGCCGTGGCTCTTGAGCTGCGCCTCGATCCAGTCGACGGCGGCGCGATTGCGCCCGGTCCCCTGGCGGCGATCGCCGAACTGCGTCAGGCCTTTGACCGTGGCCTTGTATCTCTCGAGATCGAGCCGCGACACGAGCGTGCCGATCGGGTCGTCGGCCGCGGGCGGCGGAGACTGCGCGAACGCCGAGGTGGCCAGGATCGCGACGAACGCGCACACGATGACGCTGATAGTCCTCAAGAATTCCTCCGGCCGCTCGGGCGTGATCAGCCACGGCCCGGCGCTCTTCCGCTCGATCCACACGAAGCCGTCGGTTCGCGAGATGTACATCTGCACGATCCCGCGGCGCGTCGTCCACAACCACCCGAAGCCGCCCCACAGCCCGCCGGCGCCGACCCGCAGGCCCAGGCCAATCTCGTCGCGGAGCTGGCGCCTGTCGATGAGGCGCGCGGACGCGATGTCTCCGCGCAGGATGCGCCTGCGCTTCAGCGGCCAGACGATCTCGAGCGCATCGTGATGCACGACGAACGCACTCGGACGAAACCGCAGCCAGACCCACATGTAGATCGCGATGACGAAGAAGGCCGGGACCGCGAGCACCTCGCGACCCGCCGCAGCCAGGATGAGGAAGATCGGCGGCACGGCGAGCGCCAGCACCGTGAGCACGACGATCGCGCGCGACATCGGCGCAAGCCTGAAGATCAACCGGCCAGCCTTACCACGGCGTATATCAGCGCCGCGAGGCCCAGGATGTAGAGCATCATCACGACGCAGCCGCTCGATCTGTTCGTCCCGGCCGCGGCGCGCAGGGCGGGATCGATTCCGGCTTCGATGGCGTCGACGTAATCCTTCGCTTCCTTCAGACCAAGGCTCTTGCGCTCGCGAACCAGCTTGATGGCGCCGATCTTGTCCCCGGACAGCAGCAACTGCAGAACGTCGCCATCGGGAGCCGGCTTCGACTCCTCCCACGTCATTTGAAAACAGGTGGGGCTTCGGGAATGGCTTCGCCGTCGTGCCGCGGCTCAGAGCCGGCGTAGTGCACGCCGGTGCCGTCACTCATCACCGCCTGCCCATACCCGAACGTGCCGCTGCGCGGCGGGACGACCGTGATCTTGTGACCGAGCGCGGCCAGCTGGCTGCGCACCTGCGCGGGCACAAGCGCCTCGACGTTGACGTCGCATCCGTCGAACGTCCCCTTGGTGAAGCGCCCCGCCTCGAGCGCCTCCTGCACGTCCATGCCGTAGTCGACGACGTTGGCGACGAACTGGGCGTGCGCCTGCGCCTGGTTGAAGCCGCCCATGATCCCGAAGCCGATCTTCACATCACCCTTCGACATGAACGCCGGGATGATCGTGTGGAGCGGACGCTTGCGCGGGGCGAGGAGATTCGGATGACCGCTCGCGAGCGTGAACAGGGCGCCGCGGTTGTGCAGCATGAAGCCGGTGTCGGGCGGGACGATCCCGCTGCCGAATGAGGAGTACAAGCTCTGAATCAGCGAGACGATGTTCCCGTCCTTGTCGATGACGGAGAGATAAATCGTGTCGCCGCCCGTTGCGTTGGTCAGGCCCTCCAGGCGCGCGGGCTCGACGCTGCACGCCGCCTTCTCCGGATCGATGAGACGCGCGCGCTCCTTCGCGCGTTCCTTGCTCAACATCGGGAGCACCGGCACCGTCGCAAACCGCGTATCGGCGACGTACCGCAGCATGTCGGCGTAGGCGAGCTTCTTCGCCTCGATCATCACGTGCAGCGCCCTCGCGCTGTGGAAGCCGTACTGCTCCAGCGGGTACTGCTCCATCACGTTGAGCATCATCAGCGCCGCGATCCCCTGCGTGTTCGGCGGCAGCTCGTAGACGTTCCAGCCGTGATAGGCCGTCGAGATCGGATCGACCCATTCCGGCTTGAACTCCTTCAGGTCGGCGAGCGTCATCGTCCCGCCCTTCTGGCGCGAGACGGCGACGATCGCGTCGGCGGTCTTCCCCTCGTAGAAGCCGGCCGGTCCCTGTGCAGCGATCAGGCGCAGCGATGCGGCAAGTCGCGGGTTCTTGAAGACTTCCCCGGCGTGCGGCGCGCGGCCGCCGGGCAAGTACGTCTGCGCGGCGTTCGGGTCGGCGGCGAGCTTGCGCGTCTGGCCGGCCCACGCATGTGCGATCACATCGGTGACCGGAAAGCCGTCGTCTGCGTAGAAGATCGCCGGCGCGAGGAGATCCGACAGCGGCAGCTTGCCGAAGCGGCTGCGCATCGCCTCCCATCCGGCCACCGCGCCCGGCACGGTCACGGTGTAGATGCCGGCGCCCGGCATCCGATCGATCCCCTTCGACTTCAGGAGCTCCGGCGTGAGGCCGGTCGGGGCCCAGCCGCCGGAGTTGAGGCCGTAGAGTTTGCCGGTGCGCGCTTCGTAATAGATCGCGAACAGATCGCCGCCGATGCCGTTGTTGTGCGGCTCGACGAGTCCCATCACGGCGTTGGTCGCGATGGCGGCGTCGATCGCGTTGCCGCCGCGCTCGAGGATCTGCACGCCGGCTCGCGCGGCAAGCGGCTGGCTGGCCGCGACGATCCCGTACTTGGTCGCGATCTTCGAGCGGCCGGCAATCACCCCGGGACCGGCGCCCGTGCCTTCCTGGCCGATGACGCCGCCGGCCAGCACCGCAATCACGGCGGCGGACACGAGAGATGCGTGAAGCCTCATGAAACCTCCATCAAATCGCGACTAACGATTCTTCCGAAAATCCGCCCATGGGCCGCGGGTCTTGCGCAGCAGCAGCTCGTCGTGATCGGCGACGACGAACCCGCGCAGCACGCCGACCCGCTCGTAACCAAGCCGCTCGTAGAGCCGTCGGGCGGCGACGTTGAACGATGATACGCAGATAAAGGCGTTGGGACTATCGCGGAAAATCCGTTCCTCGGCCCAGCTGATCAGCGAGGATCCGAGTCCCTGTCCCCGGCAATCGGGGCGAACGCAGAGGGTCTGGACATAGCCGGCCACCAGGCCGCGCATGTCCAGGATGATGAACGCGGCGATGCCGCGCGCATCGTGAATCGCGTAGACCTCCCTCGCAGGGTCCGTGAGCACGACGACCGCTCCTTCGAGCGGCAGCTGCAGCGTGATCCACGGCTCCGAGCCCACCATGAGCTGCGCGCACTCGGACGCGTCCGCCGCACCGCTCAATCGCTGGACTTCTTGAGTTGGCAACATGATGAGCCTGGGCCGAATCGTAGCTCACGCTCCACGGCCGAGCCGAATCTATTGCACGGCTCGCGCTACACTCTGACGCAATGGCTCCCGGATGGAGATGGTCGAAGCGGGCCGTCCTGACGATGGTGGGGACGGCGGCGATCTGCGCGGCAACGGCCGGGATCGCGCAGGCGCAGTTCGGCCGCGGCGGCTTCGGCTTCTTCGGCTACGGCTACAACGCCCGCCTCGCCACGCCGCAGGATTTCGACGGCAAGTTCCACTGGTGCCGCGTGATGTATCGGCAATCACCGGACGGTACCGACGGCAGCTGGCGGACCGACTTTCCGCGCGCCGACATCAACTTCTCCATCCGGCTGTCGGAGCTGACCAAGACGACCGTCAGCTTCAACTCGGCGCGCGAGCCGAATCATCTCCTCGTGCAACTCACCTCGCCGGAGCTGTTCAACTGCCCGATTCTGATGCTCTCGGCGCCTGGCGCCGCGGAGTTCAATGACCTGGAAGCGGCGAAGCTCCGCGAGTATCTGCTCAAGGGCGGCTTCCTGTGGGCCGACGATTTCTGGGGCACGTACGAGTGGGATCAC
>Ga0209515_10008185_pt1 | contig 12283 bp, 9 predicted proteins | sample Subgroupgradi54m_FD_187454 | JGI IMG/M metagenome (GOLD analysis project Ga0209515, IMG submission 187454) | Subsurface groundwater microbial communities from S. Glens Falls, New York, USA - GMW60B uncontaminated upgradient, 5.4 m (SPAdes)... ... | reverse complement strand
TTGTTTTACCTTTGTGACAAAAATGCCTTGAACGATTTGTTGCATCTTTTCATATAGTTGTTGGTCATCAATTTTGCTCTGTTTGTCTAGAATCTTTTTCTTTTCTGCAAGATGGGTGAAGAAATTTGGACCAACATATTGTTGAATGAATTGTTTTACTTGTGGGTTATCCGTAATAAATTGTTGATACTGCCCAAAAACAGCAGGATCGTTGACTTGTGTTAACATATGAGTCGCAAGAATACTTGTATTGGCCTTTTCAGCAAGAGCTATAGCTAATATATCGTTACCTGATAATTGTGTTTTAATTTCTCTCAATAGTGGAATTGCATAGGGTGCAGGTAAAAGTAATCGTACATCGGCGTTTTCAGAAACAGGACTATACGTTACTTTGGGTGTTGTAAGAAAATCTTTTTGACGAATTCCTGAAACAAAATTCTGAAGAATTTTTTGTTGAATACCTTGCATTCTTGCTTTCACTTCCGAACTGACACCTGGAGAGTTTTCTAACACAGTAGCTAAACGATTAGCGATAACCGTGTCTAGCATACTTGTCGTTTTAAGAAGCTCTGGGGCAAAAAAAGCATCCAGATTTTTGGCGGTATTAAACGTCTGAACAATTTTTGAGCGTGAATTTGTTTCTAAATCGGCAACCTGCTTTTTCTGTTGGTCGTTAGTTTGCGCCGATGTATCTAATTGTACTTGTGTTAATACTTCCAGTGTCTGCGGATTGTTAAATGTTGTATTGATAAATTCGTCACGTGTTTGTTGGGTTTTTATCTCAAATATTCGAGCTTCTATTTTCTTCAATGCAAGTTCTTTGAGGCTTTCAACATTTAAAATCATGTCACGATCTGTAAGAAAGTGCTGCATTTGGCTAAATGACTGGACTTGATCAACTGGATTCCCATACGAAAAAGCAATATAACTCTGCAATTTTCTGTTTCGTACAGCAGAAGGTAACTTTAGCATTCTCTTTTCAAACTGTAGGGCGAGTTCTTTCTGAATTCCTGCTAATTTTTGTTGTGCTTCAGGACGCAAGCCATTGTTAATATCTGTTAAAACTTCAATTGCTTTTAATTCTGCAAAATCACTGCCTACTATTTTACGGATTTCACCTAAAGCAATATTATTAATAACTTCTAAATTAGGAGCGTTGTTTAAGGCGTTTTGCGCACCACTTACTAAGTATTTATCTCTTGCAGAATCGATCTTCAGGTAGGCATCTATAGGCAATGTATCTTCTATCTTTTGGAGTATGAGTTGCAGCCTATTATATTGTTCAATCTGGAGCGTCAAAATTTCGCGATCTGTCTGAACATTTTTATCAGCCACTACCTGTCCTGTTTCTTGACCGACATTCTGAATGATATTAATGGCTTGATTAATTGCTTTATCTGATGTGTTACTTCCAAAAAGTGACTGTAATTCGTTTATCAGTTGATCTATATGATTTAGCCTGAGCTTAGCCTTATCTGCAGGACTTGCACTAATGAGAAATTGCAGTGGATAAATGATATTTGAGATGATTGATGGTTTTTGGGTAGTCTGAACAGATGCGGCATTAAGGTTATTTGACGTGTTTGCTGTATTATTTTGTCCTTGATTAGATCCTGAGGTATTTGTTGAAACAAGCGCATTTGCTTGTTCTTGCGTTATTTTGAGTTTTGCCTCTGCTCCAATTGCCTGTTGAATATCTGTAGATAATACCTTGCTACTTTGTATGATAGGTTTTGGAGGATTAATAGTATGGATAATTGATTTCAAAATATCTGGAGCTTGAGCATCTGCACCTGAAATATGGAAAAACAGGAAGACAATAAAAATTGCAAGGAATACACGAACACGCCTTCTTGTCAAAAACGCACCTTTTTTATGATGTTTTTCGTGGGGTTTTGGGACACGGACAGGCTTTCTTTTCGGCAAATATGAGAGGAATTTTTGTTTAAATGACACAAGCAGGAGCCTTCATAATTTTATTGTGACAGCTATTATATTTCCAAGCAAACTTTAGCCACAAAAAAACACAAGACGCGATGTAATATTTACAGGTAAACCTCAGTTTATAAAATAGCCTTTACTATTCGCACCAAAAGAAGGACTATAGCAGCTACCAAAAGGATATGGATCAAGTTTCCAGCAATATGTAGGAAAAAACCGCCCAGCCATAAAACCAAAAGAATACCGATTGCTATCTCTAAAATTCTCATTTTCCTCCTTCCAAACTTATCGTATCACACGAAGCCTAACACTATAAAAAAGTGCCTCAAAGCAAGATAATTCGAGTTTCAGTCTGTGGTATATTCATCATAACAGCACCTGTTTTCAAAAAGTCAAATTACAGGCTATATCTGGGACACTAAAACTTTTCTGCTAATTAATAGCAAGTCCCAATAGGCTATTCGGCCATAGTGGATGGGATTTTGAGCAACCGAGAGCTTTATGCGGAGGCGAGAGGATTCGAACCTCTGATGACGTTGCCGCCATAATCGTTTTCAAGACGATCCTATTCAACCGCTCTAGCACGCCTCCGTACTATTGCGGTGGGTACAGGATTCGAACCTGTGTGACGATTGCTCGCCAACGGTTTAGCAAACCGCCCCCTTAAGCCACTCGGGCAACCCACCTTAAGCAGTGTAAATTCTATCAAAGTAAGTGAACAACAGCAATTAAATTCTGGGGAAATTTGATTTATTTGATTTACAATTTTTTGTGTTAAACTAGATTTACAAAACTGTCCTATGGCAAAATTTAGAAGAAGCGAAGAACACGAACCGCAAGAGCATTATGGGCGTTCCACAACACGCGAAGAGCTCGATGCCAAACATGAAGCGGCGTTTGGTGCCAAATCTATAATCTTTTGGAAGTCTCCTGTGCGTATTTTCAAAGCAAGAAGCCGTAAATATTTTATTAAAGTGTTTATGTATGCCCTGGTTTTGATTCTGGCGGCAATTGCCTTTGGCGAATTTTTCCTAGTCGGTGTGATTCTTTCTGTCATATTTGTGGTTTATGTTTTGGCGACAGCGGCACCGGATACAATTGAGCACAGAATAACCAACATGGGTATTGTTTCCGGCGGACGGGCGTTTTTATGGGAAGAATTGGACTCTTTTTGGTTTGACAAGCGTGGAGAAGACAGACTTTTGATGGTGCAGACAACGCTTGGATATCCGGGGCAACTCATCATTCTTTTGACAAATGTTTCGGAGCGGGCGATATTGGATTTATTGGAAAAACATTTACATTATCATCATGCGCCGGTCAAAACGCTCTTTGACAAGTGGGCGACATATCTTCAGTCGAAAATTAATTTGGAATAATTCCTCGTAATATATACTTAATTCAGATATAATTGTGCCAGATTTTGTGGAATTTGCGCTCGTAGTTCAATTGGATAGAACATCAGCTTGCGGAGCTGACGGTTGGGAGTTCGAGCCTCCCCGAGCGCACACACGGAGGAGTACCCAAGCGGTCACACGGGCACCGTTTCGAAAACGGTTGGGGTTGTAAGATCCACGTGAGTTCGAATCTCACCTCCTCCGCTGTTAAAATTTATGGCAATCAAAAGAATTTTTAGTGCAGGTGGAATTGTTGTTAAGAATATCGATGGTGATTTGTTTGTGCTTGTGGCACAGCATTCAAAGCATAAAGGTTGGGATTTTCCTAAAGGGCATCTGGAACTTGCTGAGACGAGTGAGAAGGCGGCGATTCGTGAGGTTAAAGAAGAAACTGGAGTAGTTGGTGAAGTAGTCGAAAAAGTTGGCGAAAGTAAATATTTTTACTTTGAGGACAAAGTTCGGGTATTTAAAACGGTTTTTTATTTTTTGATGAAATTTGTTTCTCAAGGTGGAGCAACGACGCCGGAAGAAGTGAGTGAAATCGTTTGGTTGCCGCCTGAAAAAGTGGAGGAAAAGTTGACTTTTAAAGACACAAAAGAGGTTTGGAAAGTAGCGAAAGAGAAAATAGTTAATGGTTAATAGTTTATTGGAGGAGTCGCATAGAGGTCTAGTGCGCGGTTCTGGAAAGACCGTATATCCGTAAGGGTATCGTGGGTTCAAATCCCACCTCCTCCGCAAAAATAAAATTATGGATCAGGTTGACGAGATTAAATCTAAGGTAGATATAGTTGATATTATCGGTGGCTATGTGGCGCTTAAGAAAGCTGGGCGTAATTTTTCCGGCCTTTGTCCATTCCACAGCGAAAAAACTCCAAGTTTTATGGTTTCTGCCGAGCGCCAATCGTTTAAATGTTTTGGCTGTTTTCCTGCAGGAGCGTTAATAAAAACACCTACTGGCCTTCACCCGATTGAGTTAGTTCGAGAAGGTGATTATGTAGTGTCTGGTAAAGGAGTTCCCAGAAAGGTTCTAGCGACACATAAACGCAAATTCGAAGGGCACTTGGTAGAAGTTACTCCACGCAAGTATTCTTATACAACCGTTTTAACTACTGACCATATGGTTTATACGCTTAAAACTGCATCTTATCTCAAGAAGTACAAATACTTATCTAAGAGACTAAGATCATATTTCAGTCTTTCTGGAGAAGGTGTTAGTGGGAAGATGCAAAAGTATTTCTCGATTGAAAAGGTACCTGCCGAAAAGTTAAAAATAGGAGATTATCTTCTTTATCCAATAGACGAAACGGTAGAGAAATTAGGCTATCTGGACCTTTTAGAATTTCAAAAGAGAGCTAATCCGAAGCATGGTTCTATGCCGAGAGAATTTCCCACGAGGATTAAACTTGATGAAAATTTTCTAAGATTGTTGGGTTACTATGTAGCCGAGGGAAGCTCCCATAGAGCGTATGTTCGGTTTAGTTTGGGTGGACATGAGCTTAATTTCGCTAGGGAGATTGTTTATCTCCTTAAATCTGTCTTCAAATTGGATTCAAGCATTCATGTCAGAAAGCCTGGCAAAACAGGAGTTGAAGTAACGTGCTGTAATTCGTTTTTGGCTAACATTTTCGAAAATATGTGCGGTAAAGGAGCGAGTAACAAACATTTTCCTTATTTGTTAGAAAAAATTGATTTTGATCGCCAGAAAACTTTAATAAATGCTGTTTTAAAAGGAGATGGCTACACCCGTTTTATTAAAAAATCACCAAATAAGAATTACTCTATTGTCACTATTTCTAAGGTGTTAGCTGAACAGTTAACAGATTTCTTGCTAAGGAATAAGATGTATCCATCTGTTGCCTCAGGGAAAGCGCATGTGGATAAAAGACTAGTGAATCATAGACAGTCATATAAGATTAATTGGTACGAAAAAGGAGAAGAGCGCTACTCAATGGTTTACAGAGGTGATGAGGGTACAAAATATTGGATTCTGCCAATTAGGGAATTAAGTAGGAGACCATTTAAAGGAATAGTTTACAACTTTACTGTTGAACAGGATCACTCGTACGTGGCTAATAATTTCGTTGTAGGTAATTGTGGCGAAGGCGGCGATGTTTTTACGTTCTTAGAAAGAATAGAAGGCTGGGATTTTCGCGAAACTTTGGAAGAATTGGCCAAGCGAGCTGGTGTTAAATTAAAAGAATTTGCGCCGAGTCCAAAGACAAAAGCCCGCGACAAGCTGATCGAAATTAATAAGCTGGCTGCTCGTTTCTGGCAGCATATGCTTTTGGTACATAAAGCAGGAGAAGGAGCGCGGCAATATCTGCATGACAGAAAAATCAAAAGGGAAACTTGGGAGAAATTTGGTTTGGGATATGCGCCAAACGGTTGGGATAACACTTTGAAATTTCTGACAAAACGCGGGTTTTCTTTGGCCGATTGTGCCAGTGCCGGTATAATTTTGACTCGCGGTTTACGCAGTAATTCTTACTATGACAGATTTCGCGGCAGGTTAATTTTCCCGCTTGCAGACAGTCGCGGACAAATAATGGGTTTTTCGGCGCGGGTTGTGGGAAAAGAGCAGGCAAACGAGCCAAAATATATCAATTCACCACAGACTGAAATTTTTACTAAAGGCTCACTTTTATTTGGGTTGGATGTGGCGCGCGAGCAAATTCGCAAGAAAAACGAAGCAGTTCTGGTCGAGGGTGAGTTTGACGCAATCAGCGCGTATCAGGTCGGAATCGGCAATACGGTTGCCTCCAAAGGTACGGCACTGACAGAAATGCAAGTTTCACTCCTTGCCAGGCTTTGCGAAAATGTATCGCTTTGTTTTGACAGCGATCTGGCTGGCGATGCTGCAAGCAGGCGGGGAATTGAGTTATTGGATGAGCGCGGTATTAATGTCAAGGTTGTCAAACTTGGAAAATTCAAAGATCCGGACGAGTTTATAATTGCCGACCCCTCAGGGTTTAAAGGCGCAATCACTGAGGCCCAAAACATTTATGATTATTTTATTGAATCGGCAACTAGCCGCAATGACGCGACAACGGCGGTTGGAAAAAAGAAAATTGGCCAGGAGTTAGTTTCCACAATTGCCAAAATCGGTGATGATCTAATGCGCGCTCACTATATTGCCAGGCTTGCTAAAGTTTTGGATCTTGAAGTTAATCTGGTTGCCGATGCAGTTTCCAAAAAAGTAATGCCCGAAGAAAAGAGCGTAAAAGTGGACGAAGAATTGAAAAAAGAAAAAGTAGACAACGAGCATTATTTTCTGGCACTTGTTATTGCCAACGATTTTGTGGACAAGAAAATTTTAGATCTGGTTACCGTTTCTGAATTTCAAAATAGCCAGGCACGTGCCCTTTGGCAGTGGTTTCATGATATAATCGTGCACTCAGATCGCGAAAGTTTAAAACAATTGTTTCGGAAATTACCTGCCGAACTTTCCGAGTTTGTAGACAGCCTTTATTTTGCAAATATAAGTTTGGATTTTTCAGATAATTCTGAATTAGTAGCTGAGATTGAAAAAAGTGCGCTGCACATTAAAGAAGCGGCACTCAAGAGGAAATTAAAAGTTATATCTGCCAAAATGAAAGAAGCCCAGAATAAAAACAGTGAGAAGGAACTGGTGAAACTAACGAATCAATTCAATGATCTATCGACAAAAGTTAAATCACTCAAAATATGAAAGTTAAAAAGAAAAAAGAGGAAATCGTAAAAAAGCCAAAAGAAGAAGTTGTCGAGAAGAAAGTTGATGTTAAGCTTGAGCTGCGCAAACTCTTGAAGCGCGGACGAGACCAGGGGTTTATTGCCCAAGAAGAAGTATTGGTTGTTTTCCCAAAACCGGAAGAGCATATAGGTGAAGTAGACGACCTTTACCTTAAACTGCTTGAGGAAGGTATCGATGTTTTTGACACAACAGAAATAGAAGCTGAGGACGCCGGCAAATCGGCAACAGATCTGGAAAAAGAACTGGAAAGTCTGGCGACATTGGAAGAAGGATATTTATCAGATCCTGTTCGTATGTATCTGCGGGAAATCGGTCGGGTTTCGCTTTTAACTTATGAAGAAGAAGTAATGCTTGCCAAACGAGTGGAAAAAAGCGACAAACGCGCCCGGGAAAAGCTGATTAATGCCAATTTGCGTTTAGTTGTTTCGATTGCCAAAAAATACGTAAACCGCGGCTTAACGCTTTTGGATCTAATTGAAGAGGGCAATATTGGTCTGATGCGGGCAGTTGCCAAATACGATTGGCGACGCGGCTATAAATTCTCAACATATGCAACCTGGTGGATTAGGCAGGCGATTACGCGAGCAATTGCAGACCAGGCCAGAACCATCAGAATTCCGGTTCATATGGTCGAGACAATCAATAAATTCAACAGAATTTCCAGAAAATTAATGCAGGAGCTTGGGCGCGAACCAACACCGGAGGAAGTGGCCATGGAGATGGAAGTAACGCCTGAGAAAGTCCGGGAAATTATTAAAGTTTCCCAAGAGCCGGCATCCTTAGAGGCACCGGTTGGAGAAGAAGAAGATTCGCGCTTGGGAGATTTTATTCAGGATTCTTCGGCCTCTCCGACAGACCAGGCAACGCAAGCGCTCTTGAAGGATCATATCCGCGAAATGCTGGAAACACTTTCACCGCGCGAAGCAAAGGTTCTGGAGTACAGATTTGGGCTTGAGGACGGCAAACAAAGGACTTTGGAGGAAGTAGGCAAAGAATTTGGCGTAACCCGGGAGAGAATCAGGCAAATAGAGGCAAAAGCGATACGCAAACTGCGTCACCCCACCCGCGCCAAAAAACTCCGAGATTATTTATAGTTTATTTCAGTGCAAATTCTACTGAAAGATTAATTGTTACCTGGTTTTGTCCTGGCTGAATTTGGTTGGCTTTTTCCCTCAAGTCGGCTCCGGACATTGCAATCATAGGAACAGGATAACCATAATCTCCCTGTTCTGTAATTTTTACAGCCTTGCCAACTCCGCGGCCGGTTGCCTTTGCTAGTTCAGTAGCTTTTTTCTGGGCATTGGCGACAGCATTTGCGCGAGCCGTGCTTTTGGCCGTCTCCAGCTTGTCATCGCTGGTCGTAAGTTGCGGACCATAGAGATTGGTTAAGCCGTTTTGGGTCAAAGTCGCTATAACTTGATCCGAGATTTTAAAATTGCGGATGGTTATCTCCAAAGTTGTCGAAAAATTATTGGTGTTTGGTTTTGACGGAACAGGGTACATCATATTTTGCACTCCGTAGCTTTGTCCGGCATTTAAATTTTGAGTTTTAATATCTTTTTCTCCAATTCCTAATTCTTTTAGTTTTGCCACAATTTGTGATACTTTTTTGTCGTTTTCCTGGCGGGCTAAGTCTAAATTAGGGTTACTGCTTTCAATAGTTGTCGTTATTTTGCCAACGTTTGGAACTGCATCTGCAGTGCCTTGGGCCGTGACGGCGATAGTTTCTGCCTGTTTTGTTTGCCAGGGTTTTGTGATTATTAGCGCGCCGGCTACTATTAAGAAAACAATCGGCCAGAGGACTGCGGCGGTAAGTTTAAATTTCATTACCGGTTTATTGTAACAGATGCTTTGGGATGGTAGAATTTCCTTTGCACTTTTACATTCCGCGATAGCTCAATGGTAGAGCGTCCGACTGTGAGTTACGCAGCTCCCTAAAGAAATTTAGGGATGAATAACCGGGCTAATTCGGGGAAGCCTTAACCGGTAATCCCGAGCTAAATCCACGTTCAGTTTACATTAACGTGGTAAATGTGTAGAGACTATATACCCGGGGCCTAATTCATTTGATACGGTCATGAGATAGTCCACGCCCCAACGAAAGTTAGGGATTCGTGTAATCGGCAGGTTCCAGGTTCGAGTCCTGGTCGCGGAGCATCATTTTTTAGCCTCAAATTTTCGTTTCTGATATGATTGTTTTATGAAAACAGCTTTTATCACGGGTGCCGGAAGGGGGTTAGGCAAGGGATTTGTTGAATATTTTCTTGATCAGGGTTTTATAGCTTTTGCAGGAGTTAGGAATCCTAACACAGGCCCCAACGGCTTTAAAGAGCATAAGAATTTAAAGATTTTACCGCTGGATGTTACGAATGATGATTCAATTTCAAAGGCAGTAGAGTTAATTTCTGCGGAGACTGATCACTTAAACTATTTGATTAATAATGCTGGTGTTAATAAAGATACAGCTACAAATAATCACAAAGAGTTGGTAAGTAATTTGGCAGATTTAAACAGGAAATTGCTTCTTGAGATGTTCGACATTAATTCTGTTTCTCTGATGATTGTTTTACAACAGTGCCAAAATCTGCTCACAGAAAATCCAAGTTTCGTGGTTAATATTTCAAGTAACAGAGCATCATTTAGCGATGACACAAATACTTCGGGCAATTATGGTTACAGAGCAAGCAAAGTTGCACTGAATATGATGACCATTGCAAGTTTATTAGATTTACCTTCAAACGTAAAAACTTTTGCAATTCATCCAGGAGATGTTAAGACAGATATGAATCCGGAAGGTGATCAGGCTGCAAAGAAACAGGCAGAGAGTATTATTGCAATTACACTTAATTGGAAAGATGAATATAATGGAAAGTTTTTAAAGCATAACGGAGCACTTTATCCATTATAGGGATTTTTCTTCTGATATACTTTCTGCATGAACAACACATTTTATTTTCTAAGACATGGAGAAACTCGAGTAGACAAAAACACGCCAATTAGCAAATGGGCACTTACAGAAACGGGAGAAACACAAGCAAAACAGCTAGCAGAAGAGGGTGTTTTTAAAGATGTTGACCTCATCTTTTCCTCTACCGAAGAAAAGGCTTACAAAACTGCTTTGCCTATTGCGGAAAGTTTAGGTAAAGAAGTAACTCAGTTAGAAGAAATTGTTGAACTTAACCGCGACAAAAGTGCTTTTATGAAAGCTGAGGACTACGAGAAAGCAATTGGAGATTGTTTAAAGCATCAATTAGAATCCGTAAATAATTGGGAGACTGCGGTCCACGCTCTAGATAGATTTTCAAACAAAATTGACCAGCTAGACAGAGAGTATAATGACCAAAAAATACTTGTTGTGGGGCATGGTTTTACTATAAATTTGTATTTTGCGAAGCTCTTGGGTGTTCTTGATAGTGTTAACAAACGGCTCAGTAAAAACAATTTTGCTGATTGGGGTATAACAAAGAATCAGACAGTAGTAAAAGACATAGCTGAATAGACTCCTGTTATAATCCAAGAAATGAAACTTATTCTTTGTTCGGAGGGTTTTTCTACTCAAGAAATTGTTGCCAAGTGTGAAGAGCTTGTAGGTAAACCACGAGACTCAATTAGTATTGCTATTATTAATGAGGCCTATGCGGTTGAACACGATGATAATCTGCGTTGGATTCTAAATAATCTTAATCCGGTAAAAGATAACTTTGGTGGAAACTTAGAACTGGTTAATTTATTGGCTTTGGATATAAAAACGGTTAAAGAAAGAATAGAGAAGAATGATGTTATCTACGTCGTTGGTGGAAATACGGACTATTTAATGAGTGTATTTAATAAGTCGGGGTTATCTAAAGAGCTACCTGAATTGCTTAAATCGAAGGTGTATGTTGGCAGTAGTGCTGGGTCAATGGTTTTAGGTAAGCGACTATCAACTGAGGCGTACGAAAAAATCTATGGTGAGAAAGGTACGTATGGGGTTAATAAATATCTTGAACTAGTTGATATATCAATAATGCCTCATCTTGATTCTTCGCATTTTCTGAATCGCAAGGAAAATCTTTTTGATGCAGCGAAAAAACACTCGGGTGTGATCTATGGCTTACGAGATGATAGTGCGATTGCGGTTGATGGTGACGAAATCGATACTATAGGAAGCGAACCTTGTATCCTTAATAAATAAAACAGCCCCATAGTTTGACTATGAACCCGTTTCAAAACCCCCTAAGGTAACTTTGACAGATTAGAAAAGGCAGTGTTAGCCTCAAGTTATGTGTAAGAAAGTGAGGTGATTAACACTGCCCAGAATATATACTACTGATGTTTTAGAAGATGATCAACTGGAATTTGTAGCCAAGAGACTGCCTGCGCCGCATGCTCCAACAGGCAGACCAGCGTATACAAACGTAGAGCTCCTGCCTGGAATTCTCAAAGTCTTGAGATCAGGTTCAAGGTGGCGAGATTTAGACAGAAGTGACTATCCGTCAGGTATTACCCACTGGAGAAGACTTAGGTTTTGGCAAAAGGCTGGTGCCTTTGAAGATTTGTGGGTATATATGCTTGAGTCGCTTCTTAAAGGTCACAAACTTGTATTGGCAAGTGCAAGTATTGATGGCACGCTGATTCCATCCTTTGCTTTTGCCGATACCACAAGTTATTCAGGCAAACATCACAAAACAGGTACTAAGGTCTCCTTGATTGTTGACCAGAACGGTTTACCGCTGGCCTTCCAAACAGCTTGTGGCAGTACTCATGACATTAGTCTTGCCCCACAGACAGTTGATGCAATTCCAGAAGATGTCTGCAAGCAAATTAAGATGATGCTTGGAGACAAAGGTTACGACAGTAGTCCGTTTAGAAGCTTTCTTGCTGAGAGTGGAATGTCATCAGATATACCTCAGAGAGAATTACCAATAGTATATAGGCAAAGGATACTTACGGAGAACATTAAAAAGCGTAAAAACCACAAAGGCAATGTCAAACGGTTTGTGGTTGAGAGAACCAATGCCTGGACAAAATCCTTCAGAAGACTAAGGTTTAGGTTTGACTACAGTATGCTCTCGTTCAGCGCATTCCTTAACCTGGCATTTGTAGTCATTTGTGTTAGAAAACTGCTTCCTTAAAAGAAAAGTCTGACTATCCAAAGTCAGATTAAATCACGATAACCAGAGTTTTGAAACCGCTTCCGTTTCATTATAGTATTCCTAGCGCATCTTATAATTAT
>Ga0209515_10008184_pt1 | contig 12283 bp, 15 predicted proteins | sample Subgroupgradi54m_FD_187454 | JGI IMG/M metagenome (GOLD analysis project Ga0209515, IMG submission 187454) | Subsurface groundwater microbial communities from S. Glens Falls, New York, USA - GMW60B uncontaminated upgradient, 5.4 m (SPAdes)... ... | reverse complement strand
CGAGCACCAGCGCGCCGACGGCCAGGTGGCGCAGCGTCTTCGGTTGCGGTTCGGGCGCGCCGGTGCTGCCCGAGGTGTAGAGCAGCACGGCGATGTCGTCCCAGGCGGGTTGCCAGGCGAGCTCGGTATCGCTCACGTGTGCCGGCTGCCACTCGGCCCGGTAGGTCAGGCATTCGGCGCATTCGCGCCATTGCGGCTGGATGGCCTGCGGGTCATCGACCACCACCACCGGACGAGCCGCGGTCTTCAGCACGGCCGCCAGGTCGGCATTGCCGCCCGATGGCGGCAAGATCAACAGCGCATGCTTGCGCAATGCCGCGAGCCAGGTGACGAGAAAGCTGACCCGCGAGCTGCACAGGTTGCACACCGCGGTCGCGTCGCCGAGCCGCTGCGCGAGCGCGAGCGACGCCTCGTGGATCTGGCGCCAGGTCCACGCCGGTCCGGCGCCGACCAGCGCCGGTTTGTCCAGATGGGATGCGGCCGCCACCAAGGGCGTATCGAACAACTGCTGCATGGTGTCTATGCAATCAGCGGCGCGGCCGCCAGATGCTCACCGTGTCGCGCAGCTGCTGCAGCAGCCCGGGAAAAGCTTCGGCGGGAAACAGCCACGGGCGAATCAGGCGCTCGCCGACGAACAGCAGCACCGTGCCGCTCCAAACCGCGATGCTCAAGTAGCCATAGGCCAGCGTCGCCGCAGCGGTCAGCACCGCGGCGACGATGAAATAAAGACACCAGACCAGCGTCAGGCGCCGCGTGTAGCGGCACAACGCGGCGCTCAGCGCCGGGTTGCTCCGGCGTGCGATGCGCTCGATCAGCGGGGTGTGGCCGGCGCGCAGGGTTCGGCCGAAAAAAAGTGCCAGCCACAAGAGAACCAGTGGCGGCACATAGTGAAGGACCGCCCACGCCTGCGAGGCGAGCGTGTCGGGCAACTGCTTCAGCTCCGCGCGGCCTGGACCGCGCTGACATGTGCGGCCAGGTTTTGCAGCGACGAAAAGATCGTTTCATTCTGCGGGTCGTCGGCCTTGAGCTTGACGCCGTAGCGTTGCTGGATGACCAGCGAAATCTCCAGCATGTCCAGGGAGTCGAGCCCCAGCCCTTCACCGAAGATAGGCCCGGCCAGATCGATCTGATCGGGGTCCACCCCTTCGAGGTTCAAGGACTCGACAACCAGCGATGCCAGTTCGCGTGCGGACACCGTGCTCATGTGACTTCGATGCAAACCCAACCTCAGTTCAATGCGGCTTGGGTGTTGATGCCCTTGGTGAGATTCAGGATCCAGCCGTTGTAGGCCTTGTGAATCTGCCCGTTGGATTCGTCAAGGTTGATGCTTGACTTGTAGGTGATGCTGAATTTCGTTGTCGAGTAGGGGATTTCGACAATGGCTTGGTGCTTGCGAATATCCAGCGTGGCGATCAGGACTCCGGGCTTGTCTTCCACGACCTTCCAACCCAGCGCAGCTCCAGCTCGCACAATCGACAACCTAACCTGCTCCGTGGTCAAGACCTTGCCGGGTGGCGGCACGATCGGCTGATCGACGACATTGTTGATGGGCGCGAGTGCGTGAGCAATCGTCACGGTCACCGTCAGCGCGAACGCCGCGATCAAGTTCAGGAAAGTACGCATAAAAATCATCCCCTTCGAAAGTTGTCGAGACTCAGGCATCGCCGGTGGGCTGCGCGGCAGTTACGCGTCGAGTGGCGACGGAATCGCCGGCTGGGAGTGTAGCCGCTGTCGCTAGTCGCACACCCGCCACCACTCGGTGCGCCGGTCTTCTTCGACCCAGCCGATCAGCACGCCCGCCGGACCGCACTCGAGCCTCGCCAGTCGCAACACGGCGTCTTTGTCGCGGCACAGCATGAAGCGCGCGTCGCCCTGCCAAGCCAGCTGCTGGCTCAGCGCCGCCAGCATCTGGCTGGGCTGGCTTTGCATGAAGGCAAACGGCATCGGCAGGCTGCTGCGGGCCTGTTCGGCGATCACGCGGGTGGCGGCCAGCGGGCCGCTCAGGCTCGCGACGCGCAGCTGGGCTCGCGCCGGCAGGGTGCTCTCGCCGGCCGCGTCCAGGCACAGCCGCGCGCCGTACAGCGCGAGCTCGGCCCAGGCGCCGATGCGGCGCGGGCGCTGGCCGAGGCGGCGAGCCAGCTGCTCGCGCCAATCGGCGGGCAACGGATCGACCACGACGTGAGCCAGCGTTCGCCAGTCGCTCATGATTCGCGGTCCTCCAGCACCACCGCTGCGTGGCCGCCGCCGAAGCCGAGGATGCAGGCCAGCACGTGGCGTGCGCGCGCCGGGGCACGCCCGGCCAGCGGCGCGTTCAACGCAGCGTCTTGCGCATAGTCGACCCGCGGCCAGACGCCGGCTTCCAGGCATGCGATCAGCAGTGCCAATTCGGCAGCGCCGGCGGCGCCCAGCGTGTGGCCGATCGCGGCCTTCAGTGACACGAGGGCCGGCAGAGGGTCGAACACCTGACGCAGCGCCTCTGCTTCGGTCGCGTCGTTGGCCGGGCTGCCGGCGGCCTGCGGCTTGATCAGCGCGATGTCCTGCGGCTGCAGAGCGCTGCTCGCCAGCGCCTGGCGGCACAGCGCGACGACGGCGCTGGGCACAGCGCCGGCCGGGTCGCGGCCGTCGACCACGTTGGCGCCGCCGGCGATGCGCCAGCGCGACGGCTTGCGCGACAAATGCAGCGCTGCCACCGCTTCGCCCAGCACCAGCCCATCGCGGGCTTCGCCGAACGGCAGCGCGCGGGTTGCGCTCAGCAGTTGCATGCCGCCGAAGCCGCCGACGGTGACGCGGTTGCGCAGCTCCAGTCCGAGCACCAGCGCCTGCTCGGCCGCGCCGTTGCGGATCAGCGTGTGTGCGCTCAGCAAGGCGTTCAGCGCCGAGGTGCAGGCCGTGGACACGGTGAACACCGGGCCGCGCCAATCCAGCCAGCCGGCGACTGTTTCGGCGAAGCTCTGGTAGTCGCCGTCGAACTCGCCGCTGTCTTCGCGCGCGCCGATGTCCAGCGACGACGAGGCGAGGAACAGCGGGCCGTTGCGCTCGCCCGCGAGGGCGCCGCTCTCGTGCGCGACGCACTGCGTGATGCGGCGTGCACGCGAGGTCCAGTCGGAGTCGTCGTCGGCAATCGTGTAAAGCGGCCACGCCGAGCCGTCTGCGAGCTCGAAGCGACCCGGCTCCACGCCGCCCTCGACCAGCGCGACCAGCGCGGAACCAAGGTCGGTTCCAAGCGCCGAGGCCAGGCCTCGGCCAGCCAGGTAGACCTCGTTCACGCCCTGCGTTCGTTCAGGTGCCGCGCCAGCTGCGCGATCGAGGTCAGGGCGCGCCGCGTTTCCTTGCTGTCGGTCATGCGCACGCCGTAACGCTCCTGGATCGCCATCGAGACCTGCAGCGCGTCGAGCGAGTCGAGCGCCAGCCGCGAGTCGGGGCCGAATAGCACCTCATCGTCGGCCAGGCCTCCTTCGGGCGCGGCCTTCTCTGCCGCTTCGAGCACCAGCGTCTTCAACTCGGCGATCAGGTCGGTGGACATCGTCAGGCCACCGCCGCCTTGAGCTCGCGGAAGAAAGCTTCCTCTTGCGCCGCCTGTTCGCGCAGCTTGGCGGCAATCGCCGGCGGGTCGACTCTTTCGCGGCCCTTGACCATGCGCGCAGCCTTGAGCGCGAGGGCGCGCCAGCCGTCGCCGATGGTGGTCAGGCGATCGGCGAAGCCGGCCAGCGCCGGCAGGTGCGCGAGCCCGGCCGCCTCTTGCAGGAACGCCGCATAGATGAAGCGAAAGCCGGCGCCGCCGGTGCCGATCTCTTCCTGCATGCGAACGATGTGGCCGATGAAGGCGGAGCTCTGCGGGTCATCGGCGGGCAGCCGCTGCAGCTTGTTGGCCAGGAGCCGCATGCCGCGCACGCCGGCGATCGGCACCGGCGCCAGCATCATCCGGCAGTTCTTGCGGATGGCAGCGCGCACCGCGGCCGGTGTCACGCTCTTGCGCTCTATCGACTTCGGGTAGTACAGCAAGCCCTTGGGCGCCAGCACGCCCTTGGCGAAGCGGGCGCGCAGCAGGTCGGCGCTGGCACAGCGCACCGGCTCTTCGAACACCGGGTCGCTGATCAGGTAGTCGTCGCCAGCCTTGCCGTAGACCAGCAGGTTGTGCGCGTTGAAGTGAAAGCGCATGTCGGGCGGGAAGTACGGCAGCCAGTACACCGAGGTCTGCAGGCCGACGACTTCGCCGCTGGCGAGCAGCGCATCGAGGCGTTGCTGGCCGGCCTGCGGTGAACGGAAGGTCTCGAAGCGAAAACGTGCGGCCAAGGGGGCGAGCAGGCCCTTGATGATCGAGCGCGGCAGCGAACGGTACGCGATCAAGGGCTGGCCCGACACCTTGACGAAGGGCAGGTAGGCAAACGACAGCGCCGCCGACAGCCCGAACGCCAGGCTCTCGGAGACCGCCAGGCCGTGGTGGCGCAACAGGTTCGACATGACGCCGCTTTCGCAATGCGCCGCGTGCTGGTGCTGGAAGTTCATGGCAGTTCCCGGATCGACGCCGCCGGCAGGCCGAGCGCCTGCGCGTAACGTTCGAGCTGCTTAGGCGACAGCCCGGCAAATCCGTCGGGGCGCAGATGGCGCTTGACGCGCCACTGCCAGAAGCCGCTCGCCTGCGACAGCAAGGCGAGGTCCATGCGGCGTTCGTACATCCAGTATTCGAGCGGCGAGGCGAGCCCCGCCTTGGCCCGTTCGCGCGCCGCTTCGGCCTGCGCATGCAATGCGTCGACCGCTTGGCGGGTGACGATCTCTTCGACCTCCCAGCCGCGCGACGCCGCGATCACCATGTGGCCGTCGGCATCACGCGCATAGACCGCTTTGCGGTGGCCGCCCAACGTGGTGTTGCCCTCTTGCGGGACCGCGTTGACGTCCATCTATTGAGCCCTTCCTATTTTCATGACACACCACCGCCCGTTCGCGCTGACCCTTCGACAAGCTCAGGACTAAAGGCAAGTCGAAGTGCCCGCACCGAGCGCCCTGCAGGCTTCGACAAGCTCAGCCCGAACGGAGCTTGTTGTGTCATGAATTTGGGAATGCTCAATGGACTGCCTCCATGTACACGAAGCCGCTCGAAAAACGCCCGCTTTCCGGCACGAACATCAGCAGCTTTTGCCCCGGCACGATGCGGCCCGAACGGAACAACTCGTCGAGCATGATGTACGGCGACGCCGAGCCGGTGTTGCCCTTGGTCGTGAGGTTGCTGAACCAGCGCTCGCGCGGGATCGGCAGGCCCACTTCGGCCAGCGAGTCGAGCATCGGCTGGACGAAGTATTGCGACGACAGGTGCGGCAGGAACCAGTCGATGTCGTTCACCCGCAGCCCGCGCTTTTGCACGATCTCGGCCAGCGGCTCGCGCAGGGTCGCACGCGCGATGTTGTCGTTGAGCAGGCGCACGTCCTGCTTGACCGCGAACACCGACTTCGCGTGCCAGTCTTCCGACGAAAAACGCAGCCAGCCGCGCAGCGATTCGTCGGCGTTCTTGTCGGCGCCGGCGTACATGCAGGCCGGCAACTGGTGCGCGGCCGACGACAGCTCGATCCAGTCGATGCGCAAGGACAGCGGTCCGCACGGCGTGGGTTCGAGCAGCACCGCGCCGGCGCCGTCCGACAGCATCCAGCGCAGGAAGTCCTTCTCGAAGCCGATCTCGGGGCGCGCTTCGAGCGCCTGCACCTTGTGCTCGATCTCGGCGTCGAAGTTGCGCGCCAAGAGGATCGGCGAGGCGAGCTCCGAGCCGGTCGCGACGGCGCGCCGTGCGTCGCCGGCGCGCACTGCCAGCCAGGCGTGTTTCAGGGCCGCGGTGCCGGCCAGGCAGATGCCGGCGCACGACACCACCTCGAGGCGCGGCCAGCCCAGCTCGCCGTGCACCATCACCGCATGGTTGGGCATCAGCTGGTCGGGCAGCGAGGTGCCGGTGACCAGGCAATCGACATGGCCGATGTCGCCCATCGCGCGGATCGCGGCGGCGGTGAGTTGCGCGTTGCTCATCGCCGGCTCGCCGGTCGCGCGGTCGATCGCGTAGTGGCGCGACTGGATGCCGTTGTTGCGCAGCACGATGCGCCGGGCTCGCGACGGCTTGCCGCCGACGCGGCCGAGCACGTCTTCGATCTCTTCGTTGCCGACCGGCGCAAACGGCAGAAAGGCGCCGGTGCGGGTCAGAAATACTTCAGTCCTCATAGAGTTGGCTGCGTTCCGTGGACGAGCCCGAGGGCTGTTCGAATTGGGCCTGTATTTTAGTCAACCACGGCCCCATGAACGGACGCAACACGGCCTGCAGCGCCAGGCTGGCGGGCACGAGCGTGACAATCATCGCGATCAGGAACACCACGTACAGCGCCAACAGCGGCCGGCGCTGCCAGCTTCCGGGCGGCCCGGCGGCAAGCAGCAGCTTGCCCCAGACGAAAAAGCTGCGGGTGCCGGTTCTTTCGCTGAAGTAAAGGCGCGGGTCGACCTTCACCGCGCCCAGGCCGGCGAGCAGCGGCTCGCTGCCCTTTTCGCGATCGTTGCCCAGGGCCTCGCGCAGCGCCAGGCCGAAGCGGCGCGAATCGTGGATCTGAGCTTCGCTGAGCCCGGCCGCCGGCATGCCCCAGAAGCCCGCTTTGTTGCCGCTCAACAGCCAGCGCGGGGTGGTGATGAAGGTGGCGAGCGTCGGTCCGGGGTCGGTCAGCACCACGTTGTCGATCAGTCGCGCGCCGGCGTGGGCCAGCAGCGACTTCAGCTTTTCCTGGGCCGACATCCACATGTTGCGGCAGGCGATCACCGTCACCACCGGCTTGCCGCGCAGCACCCGTTGCGCCAGCGGGTGTTTCAGGAAGGCCGTGATCGGCTGCGACGGCGCGAGAAACCAGACCTGGTAGGGCAGGATCACCAAATCGAAGTCTTCGTCGCCTTTGAGCGACAGCGGCGCCAGCGCCGGCGGCACCAGGTGGGCCGATTCGGGAAACGCATCGAGAAAGGCGAACAAGGACCACGGGAACGCGAAGGGTTTGAGCGGCACCAGCGTTTCGACATGGACGGCACATCGCGGGTCGGCCTTGAGCGGCGCGACGATCTGCTCGGCAAGCGCCGTCAACTGTCCGGTTTGCGAATACTGGATGACCAGCACCTTCTTGAGGGTGCCGGACGACTTCGGAATGCCAAGGTTCACAGAGGTTGGCGGCAGGCGCGGGCGAAACCGCCAATGGTAAGCGACGCCCTACATGCCTTTGAACAGGTGCGCGTAGAGGCGGCTCACGCCCAGCTTGTCGGGGTGGCCGCGCAGGATCAGCGTGAGCTTGCCCGACTCGTCGCGCAGCGCGCTGGCGATGGCGTCGCAGCGCACGATGGTGCCGCGGTGGATCTGCCAGAAACGCTGCGCGTCGAGCTGCGGCTGCAGCTCGCGCAGCGAAATGCGGATCAGGTGCTCGCGCTCGGCGGTGATCACACGGACGTATTTGTCGGCGGCCTCGAAGTACAGCACCTCGTCGATCGGCACCATGTGGATCGCATTGCCGACGCCCGCCTGGATCACACGCAGTGCCGCGGCAGCCGGCGCGGCGGCCGCGCCGAGCAGGCCGCGCAGCTGGTCCATCACCGCGCCGAGGTTGGGCACCGCCTGGGGCAGCGCGCGCTGCTGCAGGGCGGACTTGAGCCGGGCGCAGGTCTGCGCGAGGCGATCCGGCTGGACCGGTTTCAGCACATAGTCGACCGCGGAGCGTTCGAAGGCCTGCAGCGCGTATTGGTCGTAGGCGGTCACGAAGACGATCAGCGGGAAGGGTTTGGATTCGTCGGGCCAGTCTTCGGCCAGCGCCTGCGCGGCTTCCAGGCCGCTCATGCCGGGCATGCGGATGTCGAGGAACATCACGTCGGGCTGCAGCGCCAGGCCGTGGTCGACCGCCGCTTCGCCATGGCCGACCGTCGCGACGATCTCCAGCTCGGGCCACAGCCGGGCCAGCTCGGCTTGCAGGTTGGCGGCGAGCAGAGGTTCGTCCTCGGCGATCAGAGCGGTCGGGTTCATGGCGATGCGATTGGGATGCGAACGGTGGCGAGTGTGCCGCCTTCGGCATCATCGGCGGCTGTGAGCGCTAGGCTTGCCGCCGCGCCGTACAGCGTGGTCAGCCGCTCGCGGACCTGCTGCAGGCCGAAGCGGGTTCCGTCGGACGGCGCGGACTGTGCGGTCGACAAGCCGGCACCGGTGTCGCGCACCCGCAGCAGCAGTTGCCCATCTTCGCGCACCGCGCTGACGATCAGGCGCCCGCCGTTCACATGCGGTTCGAGGCCGTGCTTGATCGCGTTTTCGACCAGCGGCTGCAGCAGCAGCGGCGGCACCGGCAACTCGGCCAAGTCGGCCGGCAGATCGAGCTGCGGCTGGAGCCGATCGCCCATCCGGATCTGCATCAGCGCAATGTAGTCGGCGACGCGCGCGAACTCGGCCGCGAGCGGATGCGTCGCGGCACGCGAGGCGCTCAGCGTGGCGCGCAGAAAGGCGATCATCAGGTCCAGCATCAACTGGGCCCGCGGCGGATCAATGCCGATCAGCACCCGCAGGTTTGCGAGCGTGTTGAACAGCATGTGCGGCTCGAGCTGCGACTCGAGCAGCTTGAGCTGGTTTTCGGCGGCCTGACGCTGCGCGGTCTGCGCCAGGGCCTCGCTGCGGGCGAGGCGTCCGCGTGAATAGAACAGGTAGGTGGCGATCAGACCCGGCACCAGCGAGATCAGCATGAGGCCCATCGCCTGGCGCAGGTTGCTGCTGAGGATGCCGGGCGAATCGCGGCCGGTGATCCAGTTGGCCAGGCCGTTGCCCAGGCTGAAGCCGATGAAGGTGCCGATCACGATGACCGTCAGCATCCAGGGCCAGCCGGGCCAGCGCAGACTGGCCGGGTCGGCGTCGGGCGGTGCGTTGCGGTGGACCCAGCGCGCGACAGCGAGCCGGCCGCCGTCGATGAAGAACCAGCACATCATCGTGATCGACATGCCGTAGGCGAAGCTGTTGAGCACGGTGCGCGAGAACGCGAAAGACACCAGCGCGCTGATGATCGCGCCGACCGCCAGCACCCGCGCCCCGCGCAGCGCGAACAGCCGCAGCGGGTGCTCAGGAGCCGGCAAGGCTGGGGCGCTGGCGCTCACGCAATTCCTCGGTGGTGTTGCCTTCGCCGTGTGGCGCCCAGCCCGGCGGCATCAGCAGGTGGCCGGCGAGGGCACGCAGGCTGCGCGCGCGGGCCAGGTCGCGCGCCAGCGCGATCCACTGCGCGAACTCGATGTAGAACGGGTTGTAGCTCGTGATCGGGGTGACCAGGCCGTAGCGGCACGGCAGGTCGGCGCGCTCTTCGATGTAGGTGCCGAACAGGCGGTCGAACACGATCAGCACGCCGCCGTAATTCGCGTCCAGGTACTCGGTGTTGGCGGCGTGGTGCACGCGGTGCGCCGACGGTGTGTTGAGCACGTATTCGAGCCAGCCGAGCTTGGGAATCCAGGTCGCGTGGATCCAGAACTGGTACAGCAGGTTCAGCGACAACGCGGCCAGCACGACGCGCAGGTCGAAGCCCAGCCACACCAGCGGCAGGAAGAAGACGACGTTGCCGGTCAGCTTGCCGAACGAACCGATGCGAAACGCTGCGGCCAGGTTGAGCTCGTTGGGCGAGTGGTGCACGGCATGGTTGCCCCAGAACCAGCGCACCCGGTGGGCCGAGCGGTGGAACCAGTAGTAGCAGAACTCGAGCACGATAAACAGCAGCAGCGCGTTGCCCCAGCCGTCGAGCTGCAGCGTGGTCAGTCGGTGCTGCTGGACCCAGCCGATCAGCGGTGCGGCGATCGTCAGCGGCATGAAGATCGTGACCGCGATGCGCAGCACGAAGTCGAAGAACGAGACGCCGAAGGCGCGCCAGTCGTAGCGCTGGCGCAGCGACAGCACCACGGCCTCGACCAGCGCCAACAGCAGCGTGGCCGGCGCGGCGACGAAGAGCAGGAATTTTTCGATCGGCGACATCGCGAGGGTTCCGAATGTGTGACGGGTCAGTCTAACGGGCGCAAGCGGTTCGGCTCAAGCCGTGCGCAGCGACATCGTGCCGCGCTCGCTGTCGAGAATGCGCAGCGCGCGGGCCGTGAACAGCCCCGACAGCGTGCCGTAGGCGAGTGCCATGCCGAGGCTGAACTGCGCGTCGGCGGCCCAGTCGTGGTGCAGCACCAGGGTCACGGTGGCGACGTAGCGCAGGCTGAAGATCGCCAGCATCAGCACCAGCGGCCAGACGCTGCCGGGCACCCTGAAGTTGCCCTTGCCGTCGGGCCGCACGTTGCGTGGCCATTGCAGCATGCGGTTGGCGGCGACAGCGAGCGCGAGACCGGCCAGCCAGGCGGTGATGACCTCGGGCCGCACGCCGAAGGCCGCGGTCGCGCCCCACAACGAATAGGCGCCGAGGGCGATCGGCACGATGACGAGCCGGGTGCGGCTGTAGAGGCGTTCGCGCAGGTTGATCAGGCCAACGCCGATCAGTGCGGCGAGGATGGCCCACACCCAGATCGGCGTGCGCTTGATGATTTCGAGGATGACGAGGCTGGCGGACATGACGATTCTCCTGGGGTTGTTGGATTGGGGGGTCAGAGCAAGGCGAGCCACTGGTGCCAGACCAGGTCGCCGAGGAAGCGGCTCGGCAGCAGCGCGAACAGCCCGGCGCCGATGCAGCCGCCGATGTAGACGCTCCACATCGTCTTGCGGTGTCCGGCGACGTTGCCGCGGGTGATGAACAGCAGCGCCGCGCCGACGCCGACGATGGCGCCGATCGTGAACAGGTGGATCGGCGTGTAGCCCAGGATGTTGGGCAGGCCGAAGTCGCGGATGAAGGCGCTCGAAATGGCCGCGCCGAGCATCAGCGCGACCCACACATAGCCGCTGGCGCGGTGCAGGCGGGTCGCCTTCTTCACCATCAGTGCGATCGGGCCGAGCACGAGCGCGCTGAGCGCGAAGTACAGGTGAACGATGACTGCCGGAGAGAGTTGCGTGAGGGCCATGGTGCGCTCCTTGAATCCGCCGTTGATGCGGCGATGGAGGCACTGTGCCGAGTGGCCCCGGGCGGGGCGAGCGGAATGCGATGAAACGGTGATGGTGGGCGTGAAGTGGTGGCGTCGCGGCGCGAACCGGGAGCCCCTCACCCCAACAACCCTGTCCCCCGAGTACAAGGGAGAGGGAGAAATGCGGCGGTATTGCCCCCTCTCCCGCTCGCGGGAGAGGGCTGGGGTGAGGGTGTTCCGAGCTAACTAAGCCGCCGTCGGCGCCTCGACCCCGAGCTTCTTCCCCCAAGCCGCCAGCGCCGGCAGGATCTCCGGGTGCAGCTTCACCCCGTCGCGCAACTGCTCGCGCCGCCGCCGCATCCCGCCTTCGCCGGGCAGCCGAACCGGCGCCGCCGCATCGACCGGCGGGTTGGCATGGCAAGCGTCGGCGATCCACTGCATCTGGCGCGCGAGCGCCGCGCGGCCGCCGAACGCATCGGGGTCGATGACCTGCACGAACACCGTCGCGCCCCAGCCTTGTTTCGGGTCGGCGCGGCCGAAACCCGCCAGGCCGCCGGTCAGCATCTCGATCATCAGCGCGAGGCCGTAGCCCTTGTGACCGGCGTCGGCACCGCCCAGCGGCAGGATCGTGCCCGGCGGGTCGGTGAACAGCACCGCCGGGTCGCGTGACACGCCGCCGTTCGCATCGCGCAGCCAGGCGTGATCGAGCTGCTTGCCTTGCCTGTGCAGCCGATTCGTCATGCCGTTGGTGGTGAGCGAGGCCGAGATGTCGATCAGCACCGGGTCGCCTTCGGTCGGAAACCCGACCGCCATCGGGTCGGGCGTGAACACGGCACGGGTGCCGCCGAAGGGCGCGACGCTCGCGGCATTGGGGTCGGAGCAATGCAGCAGCATCACGAGCCCTTGCTCGGTGACCCGGCGCAGGTAGGCGGCCAGGCAGGCGATGTGGTGGCTGTGCCGGATCACCACCGTGCCGGTGCCGTGCAGCAAGGCCTTGGCAGTGGCCGTTTCGATCGCCCGCAACACCAGCCACGGCCCGGGCAGGCGCCGGCCGTCCCACAACGCCGTCGCGCCGCGCTCGTTCAGCACCTCATGGCTGCCGCTGCGCGTCATGTTGCCTTTTTCGAGCTCGGCGAGGTAGGACGCGAGCAGCTGCAGGCCGTGGGTGTCGTGCCCCATCAGGTCGGCTTCGACCAGCACCTCGGCCAGGTCGGCGGCGATGGTGGTGTCGAGCCCCACGCCTTCGAGCAGGCGGCGCGTGTAGGGGGTCAGGTCGGTG
>Ga0209515_10008182_pt1 | contig 12286 bp, 11 predicted proteins | sample Subgroupgradi54m_FD_187454 | JGI IMG/M metagenome (GOLD analysis project Ga0209515, IMG submission 187454) | Subsurface groundwater microbial communities from S. Glens Falls, New York, USA - GMW60B uncontaminated upgradient, 5.4 m (SPAdes)... ... | reverse complement strand
CAGCAGCGGCTCGCCGCCGGTCAACACAGTCAGTCGCTGCGCGCCGGAAGAGGCGGGCCACTGCGCTGCAATCTGCGTTGCCAACTGCCCGGCTGTTTCGTATTTGCCGCCGAGCGTGCCGTCAGTGCCGACAAAATCAGTGTCACAGAAATTGCACTGTGCGTCAGCACGATCTTCTTCGCGGCCGCTCCACAGGTTGCACCCGGCGAAGCGGCAGAATACGGCGGAGCTGCCCGCCTGCGCGCCTTCGCCCTGGAGCGTATAGAAGATTTCCTTGACGCTATAGGTCACGTCAGTTTATTCGAAGTGACAAATGTAATGCAGCGTTTCCAACGTTTCGATTTGAAAACTGGAATCGCCCGGCACGTTGAAACTCTGGCCGCCGACGTACTCCGTTGCCGTGGTTTCGTCCTTGAGCGTAACCTTGCAGCGACCCTCAATCAGTTCCATGATTTCCGGCGCGCCGGTGTTGAAGGTCAGGCTGCTGGGCAGAATTGCTCCCACGCTTTTGCGCACGCCGTTGGGCAGCTTGATGGTGTGCGAGATGCACTTGCCGTCGAAATAAACGTTGGCTTTGGTGGTGACGGTGACGTTGTCGAATTGTTCGGTCATGGTGTAAGTCCTGGAAAAGAATTGTTACCACGGAGACGTGGGGGCACGGAGAGAGCTCCACTCCTCCCCTTTCAAGGGGGAGGTTGGGAGGGGGATGGGGTAACGTGGCACAAGGAACCCATCCCCACCCTAGCCCTCCCCTTGAAGGGGAGGGAATTGCTCTTCTCCGTGTTCTCCGTGTTCTCTGTGGTAAATCGGTTTTGATTTATTTACGTTTCAAACGTGCATTCTCAGCAATGCGCATGCGCAGTGCGTTGAGTTTGATGAAGCCACCGGCGTCGGCCTGATTGTAGGCGCCGCCGTCATCATCAAAGGTGGCGATGTTCTGGTCGAACAGGGTGTCTTTCGAATCGCGCGCGACGACGCTGACGCTGCCTTTGTACAGTTTGAGGCGCACCCAGCCGTTGACGTTGGTTTGCGTGTGGTCGATCAAGACTTGCAGTGCGCGGCGTTCCGGGCTCCACCAGTAGCCGTTATAGACCAGGCTGGCGTAGCGCGGCATCAGGTCGTCCTTCAGATGCGCGACTTCGCGATCGAGCGTGATCGATTCGATGCCGCGATGGGCTTTCAGCAAAATCGTGCCGCCGGGGGTTTCATAGCAGCCGCGCGATTTCATGCCGACGTAGCGGTTTTCCACCAAGTCGAGACGGCCGATGCCATGCTTGCCACCCAACTCGTTCAGCTTGGTCAGCACTTCGTGGGCTTTCATGCGCGTGCCGTTGATGGCGACGACATCGCCCTGAGCGAATTCCAGATCGACAAATTCAGCCGCATCCGGTGCCTGCTCGGGAGATACCGTCCAGCGCCACATCGCCTCTTCGGCTTCGGCTTTCGGGTCTTCCAGATGGCGGCCTTCAAAGGAAATGTGCAGCAGGTTGGCATCCATCGAATAGGGCGCGCCGCCTTGCTTGTGTTTCATCTCGACCGGGATGCCGTGCTTCTCGGCATAGGCGAGCAGTTTTTCGCGTGATAGCAAATCCCATTCGCGCCACGGGGCGATGATCTTGACGTTCGGCATCAAGGCATAGGCACCCAGTTCAAAGCGGACCTGGTCGTTGCCCTTGCCGGTGGCGCCGTGGGAAATCGTATCGGCACCGGTTTCGCGTGCGATATCGATCAGCCGTTTGGCGATCAGCGGGCGCGCGATCGAAGTGCCGAGCAGATACTCGCCTTCGTACAGCGCATTACAGCGGAACATCGGGAAGACGAAATCGCGCACGAACTCTTCGCGCAGATCGTCGATGAAAATGTGTTCGGGCTTGATGCCGAATTTCAACGCCTTCTGGCGCGCGGGTTCCAGCTCTTCACCCTGACCGAGGTCGGCGGTGAAGGTGACGATTTCGCATTGGTAATTGTCTTGCAGCCACTTCAGGATCACCGAGGTATCGAGACCGCCGGAGTAGGCCAGTACCACTTTCTTTACATCGCTCATGTTGCTTCCTTGATTCAAAAACTTATTCAACCTTGCCGCACAGCAGGTATTCCATCAATGCCTTCTGTACATGCAATCGATTCTCTGCTTCGTCCCACACCACGCTATGCGGCCCGTCGATCACTTCGGCGGCGACTTCTTCGCCACGATGCGCGGGCAGGCAGTGCATGAACAGCGCATCGGTTTTGGCCACGCGCATCATGTCGCCATCCACCTGCCAATCGGCGAAGGCTTTCAGACGCGCTTCGTTCTCGGCTTCGAAACCCATGCTGGTCCATACATCGGTGCTGACCAGATCGGCGTTCTTGCAGGCTTCGATCGGGTCGGTAAACACATGCAGATGCGCTAATTCGTTGGCGTCGAACAGCGATTTGTCGAGCGTGTAGCCGGGCGGCGTCGAGACATGCAATTTGAAATCGAGCAGGGCGGCCGCTTGCAGCCAGGTGTTGCACATATTGTTGGCGTCGCCGATCCAGGCCACGGTCTTGCCCTGAATGCTGCCGCGATGTTCGACGTAGGTGAACACGTCGGCCAGCACCTGGCAGGGATGATATTCGTTGGTCAGGCCGTTGACGATCGGCACGCGCGATGAGGCGGCGAAACGCTCGACGATGCTCTGCTCGAAAGTGCGGATCATCACGATGTCGCACATGCGCGAGATCACTTGCGCCGCGTCTTCCACCGGCTCACCACGCCCCAGTTGCGAATCGCGCGTGTTCAGATAGATCGCGCTGCCGCCGAGCTGATGCATGCCCGCTTCGAACGACAGCCGCGTGCGTGTCGAGGCTTTTTCGAAAATCATCACCAGGGTGCGGTCCTGCAGCGGGTAGTACGCTTCGTAGCGCTTGAACTTGTCCTTGATGATCTTGCTGCGCGCAAAAACATGATCCAGCTCGGCGCGGCTCAGGTCATTGAATTGCAGAAAGTGTTTGATCGGCATTTCAGATCATCCGAGAAATTGCTTGATCAGCGGCACGAGACGGTTGACGAGCTCATCCGCTTCTTCATTGGACATCACCATCGCCGGCAACAGGCGGATCACGCGCTCTTGCGTGACATTGATCAGCAAGCCGTCTTGCAATGCTTGTTTTACGAGTTCGGCGCAAGGACGATCCAGCTCAATGCCGATCATCAGGCCTTGACCGCGAATCTCAGTGATACCGCTGACGCCTTTCAATTGCGCCGCAAAATTATCGCGGATGCGCTGGCCGAGTTGTTCGGCATGCGCGAGAAGATTGTCGTCTTCCAGAATTCGCAGCGTTTCCAGCGCCGCGCGGCACGCCAGCGGATTGCCGCCGAATGTCGTGCCGTGATTGCCCGGCTGAAACACCTCTGCAGCCGCGCCATGCGCCAACACCGCACCGATCGGCACGCCGGAAGCCAGACCCTTGGCCAGCGGCATCACATCCGGTTTGATATCGGCCCACTGGTGCGCAAACCATTTTCCGGTGCGGCCGGTGCCGCATTGCACTTCGTCGATCATCAACAGCCAGCCGCGCGCATCGCACAGCGCACGCACCGCTTGCAGATATTCACTACGCGCCGGGTTGATGCCGCCTTCGCCCTGAATCGCTTCGAGAAACACTGCGACGACATTGGGCCGACTAGCAGCCACTTGCTCCAGCGCGGCGATGTCGTTCAGCGGCACGCGCACGAAACCCTGCACCAGCGGCTCGAATCCCTTTTGCACCTTGTCGTTACCGGTGGCCGATAGCGTCGCCAGCGAACGGCCGTGGAAGGCTTTTTCATAGACGACGATTTCCGGCAGATCGATGCCCTTGCTGTGGCCATACTTGCGCGCGATCTTGATCGCCGCTTCGTTGGCTTCCAGGCCGGAGTTGCAGAAGAAGGCGTTGGTCATGCCGGACAGCGCCACCAGCCGGTCGGCCAGTTGCTCCTGCAGGCGGATGCCATACAGATTTGACGTGTGGATCAGACGCGTGACTTGTTCCTGGATCGCGGCGACCAAGCGCGTGTGATTGTGTCCCAGCGTGTTGACGGCGATGCCGGACAGACCATCCAGATATTTCTTGCCCGCTTCATCCCACAGCCAGCATCCCTGACCATGACTGAAGGTCACGGGCAAACGGCTATAGGTGTTCATGATGTGCGACATGGAAAGCCCTGTTGTTTCTGTCCAAAACAAAGGCGGCGACCAGGGTCGCCGCGAGTGGTGAATCATAAGCGATTTGGCGTGGAAAGGCGAATTTACAGGCGTTTTCCCATGCCGGATTGCAGCGCCAAGCCTTTGATAATGCAGCGGCTTTTGCGCTTCGAACGGGTGGTGGGTGCGTGGCGAGTCTTGTATAAGATATAATACGTAAGAGCGTGTAATAGCGTGCTCAGGGAGTTCAAGAACGCGGTCACGCCCGCCTCACGCCCCTGCGGCGCTCTAGCAGAGGGCAGTCCAAGCTCATCATTAGATCCGTCAGGCCGATATTCAGTACCATGGCAGATAAAGCGCAGGAACTCTTTATTCAGGGCGTTACGCTTGACGGCAAGACCTTTCGCCCCAGCGACTGGGCCGAACGTTTGTGTGGCGTCATGTCCTGCTTTCGCCCAGCCAATACCCGTGATGCGCACCTCTATTACTCCGCCTACGTGCGCCCGGTCATGATCGGTGATCTCAAATGCGTGGTGGTCAGCAGCGCGCTCGAAGAGATCGAACCGGCCGCCTACAAATTCCTCCTGAGTTTTGCCGCAGAAAACGAGTTGCAGGTGGTACAAGCCTGTGTTCTGCCCGATCCCCCCACAAGTGTCTGACACGAAAAGTAGGGCTTACGCAGTGGTTTGCGCCGTTCCCTCCCCTTACCCCTTTTCCGCAGGGAGAGTGGTGAGGGTGAGAGAGTGGCGGTGCCACGTACGCCGTATGCAATATTTGCATAAGTCCTAAATAAAAAAGCCGACTGAGACGTCGGCTTTTTCATCAGGGTTGAAGGGCGGCTTATTTGGGGGCTTTCACTTCAATATATTTGGTCGCTTCGATATGGCCGGGGACGATCGGCAGCACCTGGCGGTAGGCTTCAACAGCGGCCGGAACATTCCCCAGCCAGGCATGCGCGCGGGCCAGATAAACCCAGGTGGTGGCATCCGAGGGATAACGTTTCGACAGCGCCTTGGCATGGTCAGCGAGGTCTTTCCATTTTTTCTCGGCCTCCTGAATCACCAGCAATTGCGCGTGGGCGGTGTAATGCCACTTCGACATGTCAAGCACCTTGTTGGCGTAGCCGGTCGCTTCCGACCATTTCAGCTGGGCCATCAAGGGGGTAACAATACCGAGCAAGGCATCAATCGAGTCGGGGTTAAGTTCCAACACGCGCTGGTAGGCCGCGACTGAATCCTTGAAGCGACCCTGCATGTACAGCATGTAGGCGTTGCGCAGCATGGCGAATTCGTTGTCCTGGCGCACGAAACCATCCAGCTGGGCGGCGGCACCGGCGTAATTCCCGAGCGACGCCAGCCGGTAGGATTCGGCCCAGGGATCCGGTGCGGCAGATCCCTGGCTATGCCAGGCAAACAGGGCAATCAGACAGGCGGGGAGTAAAGTACGTTTGTTCACGAGCATCTCCTAATCAAAAAAACAGTGGATGAAACAAAACGCCTCATTGCATCTGTGTTTTTGTTGTATCGAAAAGAGCTCCTCGAACTACACTCCCCTCAGGCTGTCAGTAACGGCCGAAAAATGGATTTCTTAAAATTTCTTGGATGCAGCGACGTAGCCGAAACGCATTTTGTAGCTTCCGTAGGGGGGGCCAAAGCCACCTTCCTGGAATTTCTGTTCCGCCACCATGGTGGACAGCGACCAGCCACCCGGCAGGCTCCAGTTGGCCGACAATGAATAAGCGCTTTTCTGGGTATCGGCCAGATTGCTCAGGCCGCCACTGTCCCCGGTGACTGTATAGATTCGACTGCCAATCACGGCACTGACGCCGAGGCTGGTGAGGTTGAACGGATTGGGTTTCAGGAAGTGTGTCCAGCTGACTTCAACGGCAGAGGTGCGACTATGGTTTTGTGTACGGTTCATCCGATCAAATACGGTTGAGGGTTTGATATTGATGAAGTAGCCGCGGATTTGCACCCACTCGTAGCCATCGTTGAGAGCAAAGCCGACGCCGGGTGCCCATTGTTCAACGGTCATCTTTCCAGTGGTTGGATCGGTGGGGTTGTTTTGATAGCGTGAATGTGCATAACTCAGATCCAGCGACAGGTTGCCGGCTTCGTTCAGGTAGGACACCGTGGGTTGGTAGGCCTTGACGCTGTCGGTGAGTTGGCTGTTGTCAGTGTTGGTGACATAGAAGTAGTTCAGGCCGGTCGTCAGTGTTCCGCCAGCGACGTTGTTGAACTTGTAGGAGCCGCGCAGAAAATAATTATCCTGGTGCAGTTCCTTGATGCCTAGTTTGTAATTGACGATCGAGCGGCTGTACACGGTGCGCAAACCAATGTTGCCGAGGGTGCCGTCTATGTCAATCCCATATTCTGCGGCGTGATCTCGAGCGTTCGAGCCGTCATAGCCAATGTTGGTATAGCTGGGTGTGACGGTGACGCTGTTTTCCTGTGCCTGCGCCGGTAGTGCTGCAACGAGCAACATGCCCAAGGCAATGCTGTATTTTCCTGCTGCTACGCGTTTCATGTGATGTCCCCTCGATTGAGTATTGACCTATGACGATATTTCCCCAGCCGCGAGTTTTGCACGATATGGGGGAGTTGACAATAGTTGACAGAGCCGAGTGTTGTAAATATTGCGGCACCTATTGCGACACTTATTGCGGCACTTTGACCCACACTGGGTCCTCCCCGTCCACGCCTTGTCCCAGGGCGGACAAGCGGGCTTGCCAGACCTGCTCGCCAGCGGTGATTTTGAGGGCGGAACAACCGTATTCGAACGACAGGGTGGCTTCACTTGTGACTGTGATCCCGCCGCGCCAGCCCAGATCGAGCTGGTGCGTGCCGATTTGCAGAAAGCGCAGACTTGATTCATCCCATTGGCGGTGATAGCGGCTGTCCACTTCTGCGCCGAGTGGGTATTTGAGGATGAATGCCAAACGCTGCAGCCAGGTCATGGGCAGCAGGCGTGCGGTGGGTTTGTCATTCCATTCAAGCACCGATTCGCTCAGCGGAGTCAGTCCCAGTGACAGTAACCAGACATCAAAAAATGGATCGGCGACATCATTGCGTTCATAGAAACTCAGCACGCCGATGGTTTCTTCAAAACAGGCCATGGCACCGGAGGGCGCTTCTAGTTGAAACTGACCAAACAGTGTCAGCCGTACCAGCAGGGAGTACTCGACCCACTGTTCGGCGCCTGGGTATTTCACCTGATAGACCATTTGCCGTTCGTTCGGCAAATGCAGAGCGCGTGCCAGATTGGAGGAATAGCTGGGGTAGCGGACGCCATCTTTTTCGTTCGGGACGGCGGCCAGGCGAAATTTCTGCTGACGCGTTTTGATATCGCGCACCACCACGCAAGATAAATGAAACGGCCGGGTCGGGCTGCCCAGCGCCGAGCCGATCTGGACTTGCAAGTGCAAATGCGGTTGCGGCGAGCGGCCGGAATTGCCACAGGCGCCGAGCGGTGTGCCCGGCGTGACGTAATCGCCTTCGCGCACCTTCAAGCTGCCCTGACGCAGGTGCGCGAGCAATACATGCAGTCCGGAGGCCAGCCGGATCATGACGTAGTTGCCCCAGTTTTCGCGCACATTAACGTGGCCAGGGGGGTTGTCCGGCAGGTTGTCGGCGCAGCGAATCACCACGCCGCTGGCGGGCGATAGCACCGGTAATCCAAAGCAGGGATAGTCTTCCAGACGCGGACTCAGGTTGCGTGCCGGGCCGCTGGAAATATAGAAATCGAGTGCGTAGCGCCAGGCATCCTTGTGCGTATAGGGGCCATCGAAGCCTTGATAAATTTCCCATTCGCCGTAGAACGGGGGGATCAAGGGCACACTATCCATCGCGACGCCGCGTGCATTCGCCAGCCGGGCACGCTCGCAATTCAGATCGGGGAGCGCCGGGCGTTCCAGCACCAGTCGCGGTGACCGTGCTGCCACCCGTTTGCGCAAGGCGGTCAGAATCGTCAGGGTGGTGAGCAGGAACGGCAGTGCCAATGTGGGCAGGCCGAAATTCACCATGACGTGCCGGCTGGCGACGATCAGCACGGCGCTGATGATCGCCCCGCCAATCGCCAGGAATGGGCTGCGGCGTGAGGGGACGATGAACACACCGCCGACGGCCATGGCGGTCAGGGTGTAGTTGAAGCCGCCCCACAGCGCCAGCTGCTCAAAACCATTGCCCAGCAACAGCCACAGCACCAGACTGCCGGTGCTGTAGCCCAGCAGGGCCAGAAATGCCAGATAGCGGGATGCGCACAACACACCGATAAACACCAGCAATCCGGCCAGTGGATAGGGACTGAAAAAGGCCGAGCCCATGGCAATCAGGAAGCCGTCAATCGGTGAGCCGAACAGGTGTGCCGGTACCAGCACGGGCAATGCATCGTGCGCCGCCAAGCCGCCGGATTCAATCGTGCTGGCCGCAAATCCGGTGGTCAGGGCGACGATGATGAAGGACAGACTCAATTCCGGCAGGTGGTCAATCCGCCACAGCCAGTCGGTCAGAAATGCCGACAGGGCGGCGGTCATCAAGGCGCCGATCAACACCAGCACCACCAACTGCCAGTTGACCGTATGTGCCGCACCGAGGGACAGGCCGACCAGCAGGCTGTTGTAAATCAGGGATGCGCCACAGGGGAGATGCCACCATTTTGCGATATGGATCGCGTTGACGACGCACATCAGCCCGCACAAGCCGGCAATGGGCTGCCAAAAACTTGCCACAAGGAAAACCAGCCCGATGACGGGCTGGTTGACGAACATGATGGAGGCGTAGCCGCCCAAGAGCAGGTGAACCCAGCTCTTTATTTTGCCGCGCATGTGGTTCTACCCTGCGTTAATCCACGACGCCGTGCGGGAAGGGTTGACGCAGATGTTCCGGCAGACGGTCGCGCGAATTCATGAAGGCCAGGTCTTCCGCTTCGCGAATCACATGCACTTCACCATCCTCGGCGACCATCACGACGTTCGGGCGATACTCGATGAATTGCATCCATTGCGTGTTGTTGTAGGCCCCGGCCGGTGTGATGACAAGTGGCTCGCCGAGATTCATCGGTGGCAGCATGATCGAGGCACGCACCACGTCGATGTTCATGCAGAGCGGGCCATACAACACCGTTTCTTCCGGAATACCGGTGAGCGCGCGGGTCGGCCGCACCTCATGGTTGTACCAGAAGGCGGTGAACAACAAGTTGACGCCGGCATCCAGCACCACGCCACGGCGGCCGTCGGGCAGACGTTTGTTGGCCACCACGCTGGTGATCAGCAGCTCGGAATTGTCGATCACGTGACGGCCCGATTCCAGGATCAAGGTGGGCCGGGGCAGGCCGCGTGCTTCGCGGCCATCGGTGGCGGCCAGCAATTCATTGATGATGGCTTCGGCGTATTGTTCCGGCGCCGGCACCACCTGTTCGCTCGGCAGATAGATTCCATGCAGTGCATTGGGCGAGGCAAAGCCGCCACCCAGATCGAGGCTGTCGATCACGCAACCCGTCTGCGCTTCCACCGCGTTCATGAAATCGCACATGATGCGCACCTGGCTGGCATAGGCGCGCACGTCGAGCACGAAGGTGCCGATGTGACTGTGCAGGCCGGTCAGTTTGAGATGGCTGCTGACGGCGACGCGGCGCGCCGCTTCCATCGCCTGTCCGGCTTCCAGATTGAAACCGAAGCGGCTCCAGGGGTCGGTATAGCCGGTGGCAAAATTCAGGCGGATGGCGATTTCGACGACACGATCGGCTTCCTTCGCGACCTCTTCCAGCATGTACAGTTCGTCCAGATTGTCCACGTGGATGCGCGCACCTTCAGCCACCGCGACTTCCAGCGCCTCGCGGGTTTTGTGTGGGCCGTTGAACAAAATGTATTTGCCGGGCACGCCGAGGGCGCGCGCTTTTTCATACTCGAATTTGGAAACCACTTCAGCGTAGGAGCCTTCCTGATGCAGGATGTTGCACACGGCATTCAGATAATTGGTCTTGTAAGACCAGCCGAAACGCACCTTCGGATAGCGCGTTGTGAAGGCCCGGCGCAGACGGCGCATGCTGTCGCGCAAACGCCGTTCCGACAGCACGAACAGGGGTGAGCCAAATTTCTGTACCAATTCATGCACTGCGACGCCATCCACCTCGGCCACCACATTGTGATGGCGGGCGCCGCCGAACTTGTTCAGGATTCCGACTTTATGCGTATTGATGCTTGGCGCTTGCCAAGGCTTGCGTACTCTGGTGTCCATTGTTCTACCCATCCTTGTTGTTTAGTGAGTGGGAGCTTCTTCCGGGGCGTAGTAGCCGTCGATCATCATTGATTCGAATACGCCGATCGGCACGATGGCTTCCTGTGCATGACGCACAAACCAGGTGCCGGGTTTGGCTTTGGGGAAATTGGGCAAGGGTTTGCCCAGAATCATGTTGACCAGCGCAGCGGGCAGATTGCGGCCCAGACCGGCTGACAGATAAATCCAGGCCGGGAAACGCGGGTTGATTTCGATCAGGTGGTAGTCGCCTTTCTGATCGCGAATCACCTCGACCTCCAGTGGGCCGCGCCAGTTCAGCTCCTTGATCAGAGACGCCGCCATGGCTTCGAGTTTTTCGTCGTCGATGCTGATGCCGGCCCAGGCCTTGCCCTTGTCGGTGGTGGCGCGTTTTTTCATCATCACGGCGCCGAACATCTTGCCCTTGCCATCACCAATCGCCGCCAGATTGAACTCTTCGCCGACCACCAGACGCTGGGCCAGAATCGGCAGCCCCCAGGCAGCGGCAATGCGCGAGAACGCGGCGGTGGCTTCTTCCGGTGTATAGACCACCTGTGCCTCGTAGAACGGGCCCTTGACTACCATCGGGTAGTGCCAGCCTTCCAGGTGGCAGTTATAGAAGAAGCCGGTGTTGCTGAGCACCCGGGTTTCTGGATAAAGGGCGTCGGCCAATTGCGCCAATTCCTGCAGACGACCCTTGTCGCGCATTTGCAGTTGCGCGGCAGTCGGCAGGAACATCGCAATACCCATCTTCTGGAGTTCGCTTTGCAAATGTTCGAAGCTCAAGAGTTCCGCATCCAGGCAGGGGATGAGCACGTCGATGTGTTCGTATTCCTGAATTTGCGCGATCCGTCGCAGCAGGGCGTTTTCACCGGTGGAAGGATAGGGGATCAGATAGGACGCGTTGCACAGGGGCAGATAGAGCCCGGGATCGAGCGCGTCATAGCTCAGACCGACGATATGAGCGTCGGGATAAACCTCGCGCACGCAACGCATTACCGCCACGCCGGGGCCGGGGTTGTCTGCTCTGGCATTCATGCCAGTGATTGCAATCGTCAGTTTCATGGTCGCAGGCTTTCACAGAGTTGAGTGGCGAATTCGATAATGTCCCGTTCGGCATCGCGTTCCGAGATGTCGAACTCGGCGACGATGGTGCTGCAGACATGTGCCAGATCGTTATCGGTCTGAAACAGCCGCAGCAAGGCCAGCCCGGAACCGTTCAGGGTAAAGCTGTTGCCATTGACCGGATCAAATACGAAACCGGTTTCGCTGATCGCCAGACGTTGCAGGATGGCCGCATCGGGCAGGCGCAGCGCGCGGGTGCTTGAAATTTCAGAGATGGTGTGCCCAGACATAGTGCTTCACTCCCATGATGGAAAACTATTGTTGCAGGGTGATAGAGCAGTAGCGCCCCCACGCGGGGACTGGAGACTGTGCCGTATTAACGGAGGGGAGGGGTGAATCTTGAGTGGCGTTATGTCGGTTTAATGCGTGGAATAGCCATGCGAGCAGGCGCCAAATTACCGGCTCAAAGTCGTTGGCTAACATCCGGAACGGGTAATAAAAAAGCCGACCTGCGGGTCGGCTTTTTCAATCAGGTGGGCTGCAGGTTATGCGGCCAACGCTTTCAAGGCCGAGGCCAGTTGGCTCTTGTGGCGCGCTGCCTTGTTCTTGTGAATGATTTTCTTGTCGGCGATGCGGTCGATCGTGCTGGTGGCCTGACGGCACACTTCGGCGGCGGCGGCCTTGTTACCGGCGGCGATGGCTTTGCGGGCCGATTTGAGTGCGGTGCGCAGCGTCGAACGCAGGCTGGAGTTGTGCGCATTTTGCGCCACAGCCTGGCGGGCGCGTTTACGTGCTTGAGTGGTATTTGCCATAATTCTTTCC
>Ga0209515_10008181_pt1 | contig 12288 bp, 11 predicted proteins | sample Subgroupgradi54m_FD_187454 | JGI IMG/M metagenome (GOLD analysis project Ga0209515, IMG submission 187454) | Subsurface groundwater microbial communities from S. Glens Falls, New York, USA - GMW60B uncontaminated upgradient, 5.4 m (SPAdes)... ... | reverse complement strand
CGACCGGATCGGGCATCCGGCGGGTCAGTCGATCGCGGCGTGCACCAGGTTGGCGATGCGGTCGAGGCGCGCCCCATGCCACGGGTCGGGGATCACGAAATTGGTGAGGTAGGTGAACGACACGCCGCTCGTCGGGTCGGCAAAGGAATAGGACGTGCCGGCGCCGCCATGGCCGAAGGTTTGCGGCGCGGCGATCGCGCCGAGGCCGCGAATGCGGTCGCTGTCGCCACGGACATGCGGGCCGAGGCCGCGATGCATCGGAATCCCACCCATCGCGTCGTCGCCGCGCTCGCCGGTGTGGCTGCGCGTGACATAGCTAATGAGGCGGGGCGAAAACATCCTGACATCGCCGAGCCGGCCCTGGCCGAGCGCACCGCCGAGGTGCTGCGCGAGCTGGGCCTGGGCCAGCTCGACGTGGCCACCTTCGACGCGTGGGTGGCCCGGCAGGCCAAGCGCGTGCTGCTCGATCGCCCCGAGCGCACGCTCGAGGCGTCGCCGGCCGCGGTGGTCGCGCTCAAGCGCCACCCCGCGCTGCGGGCCGCCCTGCCCGGCTTCGCCCGAGCGCTCGGGCAGCAGCTGGCGGCCCGGCTCGACCGCAAGCTGGCCGGCCGGGGCCAGATCGTGGCCCGCTGGCCGACGGTGGCCGGGGCCAGCCTGCTGGCCCGCCTCGACGCGCTCGAGGCGGCGCTGGGCGAGGAGAGCCCGGAGAACCTGCGCCACGAGGTCACGGCGGCGGCGCGGCGCGAGCGCTCGCGCCTCTTCCGCGTGCGCAAGGACCTGCTCGAGCTGTTCGGCGACGCCCGGCTCATGACCGAGGTGGTCGCGGCCTCGCGCGGCGAGCTCGCGCCCGGCTTCGCCACCCAGGTGGTCGCGCACACACGCGCGCAGCTGCGTGCCACCAGCGCCGAGCGCTTCGCCCACGTCGACGAGGAGGCCAAGCAGACGCTCGACCACCGCGATCTCGACGAGGGCACGCCCGACGAGCTGGCCGCCAGCTTCGACGGCGAGGACGACGCGGTCGCGCTCGAGCTCTTGCGCCTCAAGGTGGGCGAGCCGGCCACGCGCCGCGGCCGCCTGCGCCAGCCGGCCCTCCTGCTCGTCGACGAGACCCAGGACCTCACCGCCATCGAGCTGAGCCTGCTGGGCGCGGCCCGTCGCGACAGCGGCAGCCTGACCATCTCCGGCGACGACGCGCAGCAGATGGCCACCGGCGCGGCCTTCCCCGGCTGGGACGGCGTGCTCGCCGAGCTGGGCGCGGACGGCAAGCACGCGACGCACGTGGCGCTCGAGCGCAACCACCGCAGCCGCGCGCCCATCGTACGCTTCTCCGCCGCCGTGCTCGGGCCGCTCGCGCGTGCCGAAGAGGCCGCGGCGACCGGCGGCGCCGACGTGCTGGTGACGCGCGTCGACGACGCGGCGAGCGCGGCGCTGCGCATCGTACGCGGCGTGCGCGAGCTGCGCGCGCGCCGTCCGCGCGCCTCGCTGGCCGTGCTGGCCGCGCGCGCGGAGACCGCGCGCCACCTGCGTGCCGTGCTGCCCGCGGGCGTGACCGTGGCCACCGTGATCGCCGCCAAGGGCCTCGAGTTCGACGTCGTGGTCGTGCCCGACGCCAGCTCGGCCGAGTACGACGACTCGCCCGAGGCGCGCCGCCGCCTCTACGTGGCCTGCTCGCGCGCCATCGAGCAGCTGTGGGTGGTCGGGCCAGGCGAGCCGTCGCCGCTCCTGCCGCAGGTAAGCGACATTTCTGACCGCCATGCCGCCAGGGACGCCAGCTCGGATTGACCCACGGGACCGGGTGGGTCGGAACTGGCGTCGTTGGCGACCTGGCGGTTCAAGAAACAGCCGCGTCCGTCACCGAAGCGCCGCATCCCCCACAATTCCCAGGCACAGCAGCAGGATGAAGAACAGCGTCACGCCCGCGACCACGCGCGCCGCCGTCGACGCGTGCGACAGCTCCATGAACACGAAGGCCACGGTGCCCGCCTTGACCACCGCGATGCCCAGCGCGACCACGAGGTTCCACGCGCCCAGCTGCACGTTGGCGAGCGCCCAGCTCGTGGCCGTCAGGACGACCAGCACCAGCAGCGCTCCGGCCAGGGCGCGCCCCGAGCTGCCGCCGATCTCGTTCACGTGCTCAGATAGAGGAGGGGCCATAGGAAGATCCAGACGATGTCGACCAGGTGCCAGTAAAGGCCGCCCATCTCGAGCTCGACATGGTGCTCGGCGGTGGCCTTGCCGCGACGCAGGCGCGTGATCAGCCACACCATGACCGTCAGGCCGGCGATCACGTGCAGCGCGTGCAGCCCGGTCATGAAGTAGTACAGGGTGAAGAACATGCGCGCGCCGCGCTCGGGTAGCTCGGCGTAGCGGTAGTAGCTGGCCGGCGCGATGCCTTCGGCCAGGTGGTGCGAGTACTCCACGCTCTTCAGCCCCAGGAACGTGAGCCCGAGCAGGATCACCGCGCCCAGCGACCACATGGCCGCGCGCGGCCGGTCCCCGCGCACCAGGTGAATCGCCCACGCGGCGAAGAAGCTCGACACGATCAGCACGAAGGTGTTGACCGAGCCGATCCACTCCTCGTTGTGCATGCCCGCGAGCGCGAACTGCTCGGGGTAGCGCGCGCGGTAGCCCGCGTACAGCCCGAACAGCCCGGCGAACAGCAGCGTCTCCGAGCCGAGGAAGACCCACATGCCCAGGCGCAGGGCGTGCTCGCGCTGCGCCTGGTCGGCGTAGGGATTCTCGTCGTGGACGATGGCGCCGAGCGGCTGCACGTCACTCCTCCGCCGCGTGGTAGTCGTACGCTCCGCTCTTCCAGCGCGGCGTCTCGAGGAAGTTGTGCTTGGGCGGCGGCGAGGGCACGCGCCACTCGAAGCAGCGCGAGCGCCACGGGTTCTTGCCCGCGCGCGGGCCGCGCCAGCAGGCCACCGCCAGGTAGCTCACCGTGATGACGAGCCCGATGGCCAGGATGCTGGCGCCCGCGGTCGACAGCACGTTCAGCCACTGGTACTGCGGCGGGTAGGTGTAGTAGCGCCGCGGCATGCCCGCGTTGCCGAGCAGGAACTGCGGCATGAAGGTGAAGAAGAAGCCCAGGTTGACCGCCATGGCCGAGACCAGGCCCCAGCGCTCGGAGTACATGCGCCCGGTGATCTTGGGGAACCAGTAGTGCAGCGCGGCCAGGAAGCCGGTCAGCGTGCCGCCGACCATGATGAAGTGGAAGTGCGCGACCACGAAGTAGGTGTCGTGCCAGGGCACGTCGAGCGACGACGTGGCCACGGCCACGCCCGACATGCCGCCGAACACGAACAGGAACATGAAGCCGAAGAAGTAGAAGATCGGCGTCGAGAACCAGATGCTGCCGCCGCGCAGCGTGGCCGTCCAGGTGAACACCTTGATGGCGGAGAAGATGGCCACGAACATGGACAGCGCGCCGAACACGCCCGAGTCGAACGTCGACATGCCGGCCACGAACATGTGATGGCCCCAGGTCAGGAAGCCGACGAAGGCGATGCCCAGCGAGGCCGCGACCAGCGCCTTGTACGACAGCGGCGGGTTGTGGCTGTAGCTGCACACCACCTCGGTGATCACGCCGAACGCGGGCAGGATCATGATGTAGACCGCGGGGTGCGAGTAGAACCAGAACAGGTGCTGGAAGAGGATGGGATCGCCGCCGTACTGCGGCTCGAAGATACCCAGGTGCCACACATGGTCGACGCCCACCAGCGCGAGCGACAGGCCCAGCACGGGCGTGGCCAGCACCTGGATGATGGCGGTGGCATAGATGTTCCACACGAACAGCGGCAGCTGCATCCAGCCCAGACCCCGGATGCGCAGCGTGTGCACGGTGACGATGAAGTTCAGCCCCGACAGGATCGACGACACGCCCAGGATGAACACGCCGCACACCACCCAGCCGACCGAGCTCACCGTGGTCGTCGAGTACGGCACGTAGAAGGTCCAGCCGGTGTCGACGCCGCCGGCGACCAGCGCGACCAGGGTGAACACCGCCCCGATCACGTAGACGTAGAAGCTGGCCAGGTTGAGGCGCGGGAAGGCCACGTCCTTGGCGCCGATCATGATGGGCAGGAAGAAGTTGCCGAACACGCCCGGGATCACCGGGATCATGAACATCCACACCATGATGATGCCGTGGTGGGTGAAGAAGCGCGCGTAGGTGCTGGCGTCGACGATGGTGCGCTCGGGCGTGAGCAGCTCGATGCGGAGCAGCAGCGCGAACACGCCGCCCAGCACCAGCGACAGCGACGTACCGATGAGGAACAGGATGCCGATGCGCTTGTGGTCGCTGGTCAGGAGCCACGAGCGCAGCCCGCGATCGGCGCGCCAGAAGTCGGGCTCCGACGAGGGCAGCGGCAAGGTCGGCAGCGGCTCCTCGGGCAGGCGCGGTACGGGCGGCCGCGGCGGCTCGCTGGGCGGGACGATGTCAGTCATGGTCCCTTCCCTTCCGGCTCCGCCTCTTGCCTCGGCGTTTGCGTCGGCGTCGGCGTCGGCGTGAGGCTCGGCGCGCGCGGCGCGTCCACCGACGGCAACGTCAGGTTCACATTCTGCCCGGGCGCGAGCGGCGATTGCCGCGCACGTACCGGCACGACGCCTGCGAGCGAGTGGATGTACTCGACGATCGCCGCGGTCTCCGCCGCGCTCAGCAGACCCAGGTACGAGGGCATGACCGGCGCGTAGCCACGGTGGACCTTGGCCAGTGGATCCATCATCGACTCGGTCAGGTAGGCGTCGTCGACCAGCACGGTGCGACCATCGGCGAGCTGGATGGGTGCGTGGTAGAGCCCGGCCCAGCTCGGACCCAGGTGCGGCGTGCCGTCGACGGTGTGGCAGCGCAGACAGCCGCGCTCGGCGGCCACGCGCTCGCCCAGCTGCGCCAGGTTGGCGGGCGCGCCGCCCGCTTCCGCCTGGGCGGCCTGCCACTGACCTTCCTGCCAGGCCGCGTAGTCGTCGGGCGCGAGCACGATCACCCGTCCACGCATGCGCGAGTGGTGCGGCCCGCAGTACTCGGCGCACATGATGTCGTACGTGCCGGGCGTGCGCGCCTCGAACCAGGTGAAGGTCATCCGCCCCGGCACCACGTCCTGCTTCACGCGGAAGGGCGGCACCCAGAAGCTGTGGATGACGTCGCGCGAGGTCATGAGCAGGCGCACCGGCCGGCCCACTGGCACGTACAGGTCGCGGTTCGACGCGCTGCCGTCGGGATAGGCGAAGGCCCACATCCATTGCTTGGCCACCACGTAGACGTCCATCGCGCCCTGCGGTGGCGTGCGCAGGTGGACGAACTGGCGGTAGCCGACCAGCCAGAACAGCAGGAACATGCCCAGCAGCCCGCCGACCACCACCAGCTCGAGCGAGAACGGCACGTGCTCGATGTGCGAGCGCGCGCCTTCGGGCACGCGGCTGGCACGGTAGCGGTAGAGGAACCAGCCGGTGGCCACGGCCACGCCCACCGCGCCCAGCACCGACGTGGTGATGACCACGTAGTGCAGGTAGTCGATGTGCCGCGCCACCGTCGACGCCTGCGGCGGCAAGTTGAGCAGGGTGCGGTAGAGCTCGTTCACGCCGCCCTCCTGCGCTCCCAGAGGATCAGGCCGCCGACGAGGCCGGCCAGCATGCCGAAGACGAGGATGGCGCCGGCGCGGAAGTAGCGCTGGATGCGCGCGCCGTAGCGACGCGAGCCCGGATCGAAGCGGAAGCAGCGGATGATGTCGTCGGCGACGGCGGCCGCCGCGGTCGGCTGCAGCACGCCGCGGCTGGCGCTGCGCAGGGCCACGGCCAGCGTCGCGGCCGGGTACTGCACGCCGTACAGGTAGCGCGCGATGCGTCCGTCGGGCGTGAGCACGAAGGCCACCGCCGGGTGCGCGTACTGCTGCGCCGCCGCATCCCAGGCGTAGCCGAAGCCGAGCGACGCGGCGAGCGCGCGGATGTCCGCCTCGCGCCCGATGAGGTACGGCCAGCGCGCCGTCTCGCCCGGGTGACCGATGCGTTCGAGCAGCCGGGTCTGCTTGCGCGCCGCCTCGTCGGCGCTCTCGCGCGCATCGATCGAGACCACGATGAGCTGGTAGTCGCGCCCGGGCGCGAGGCTGTCCATGCCCGCGACCGCATCGGCGACGCCCTGCAGGACGACGCTGCACAGCATCTCGCAGCGGGCGTAGGCGAGCACGAGCAGCACGGGTCGATCGCCACGGACGAGCTCGCCCAGGCGCACGGGGGTTCGCTGCGCGCTGGTGAAGCCGAGCTCGAGCGGCACGCGCTCGCCCAGGTGCTCGGTCACCGCGGCGGCAGCGACCGCGGGTGGCTGCTGCGTGGGCGCGGCCGCGGCCTTGGGCGCGGCCAGCGACAGGGCCACGAGCAGCACCGTGGTCAGGGAGCGGTGGTTCATCATCGCGCCCTCCCCTGCTGCTGCAGATAGAGATCCATGGCCACGTCGATGGGCACGTGCACGCGGCCGCGCGTCCGGTCGACCCAGCCGAAGCTGGCCAGGTGCTCGCGCGCCGCGAGCGCCTCGCGCTCGGCGTCGGTGGCGTCGCCGAAGGGCGCCGACTCGACGTGGCCGACCTGGGCGGGGATGTGCTCCTCCCAGGCTGCGCCCTGCGGGTTGGAGCGCAGCTTGCCGCGCAGCTCGCCGGTCATCAGCACCACCGCCACCACCGAGACCGCGATGGTCACGACCACCACGATCGCGGCGACCACGACCAGCCGGCCGGGCACGCGATCCGGGTCCTGGCGCACGTCCATCACTGCGGGCTCGCGTACCCGAGTCCCTCGGGCAGCAAGGGGTCACCTTCGGGGACGAGCGCGACGCCGCGCTGCACCCAGGCGCAGAAGGCCACGCTCGGCCCCAGGATGGCGGCGAGCGCGGCCAGATCGAGCGCGTGCGGCGTCAGGCCGGCGGGGCTGCCGGTGGGCAGCACCAGCCAGTACATGTCGGCGAAGTGCACGAGCAGGATCCACAGCGCGACCGCCGCCACGTAGGCGGGGCGGAACTTGAGCGCGCGCGGCAGGAGCAAGAGGAACGGCAGGGCGAAGTGGCCCACCGCCAGCACGTACACGAAGGCCTTCCAGCTGCCGTGCACGCGGTGCAGGTAGAACGACGTCTCGATGGGCTTGTCGGCGATCTGGATGAGGAAGACCTGGAAGTACGCGACGTAGGCCCAGAAGACGGTGAAGGCGAGCAGCATGCGGCCGAGCGCGTGGAAGTGGTGCGGCGTGAGCACGTCGCGCATGAGCCCGGTGCGCACGCCGGCGTAGGCGCACAGCGCGATCGCCGCCACACCGGCGAGGAAGCCGCCCGCGAAGTAGTAGATGCCGAAGATGGTCGAGTACCAGGTGGGCTCGAGCGACATCAGCCAGTCGAAGGCGGCGAAGGACATGGCCAGGCCGACCGCGGGGAGGAACGCGGACGAGAAGCCGCGTTCGCGCGCGAGTGCCGCGACCGGATCGGGTGGCGTCTCGCGCTCGCGCTCGCGTCGCCGCGACCACAGCCGCAGCAGCACCGCCGCGACGATCCAGATGACGAAGTACGCGACGGTGCGGGCCACGAAGAAGGGCTGGTTCAGGTACGGCCGCTTGTGCGCCAGCAGCTCGCGCACCTGGTCGGGGAGGGAGGGAGGAGGATCGGCCCACAGGTACAGCTGCGACGCGCCCAGGGCGATGGGGACGAACAGCAGCGCCAGCGGAATGACGCCCAGGGCGATGGTGCTGGCCAGGCGGCGCACCACGCTCATCCAGCGTGCGTTGGCGGCGTAGGAGATCAGCATGAAGACGAGCGCGCCCACCGCGATGGACAGCGCGTAGGCGTAGGCCGCCAGGTACGAGTGCAGCGTCCGCCGCGGATCGGCGACGAAGCCGACGACCAGGCCGATGACGCCCAGCACGGCGATGCCCAGCGACCACGCGATGGTGCGGCCGCCGCGGAAGTCGCCTGCGGAACCGGGTCGCGTCATCGCAGCCATCGGCTGGCCTCCTTCTGCACCTCGGGCGGAAGCTGGGCGAGCGCGGCGTCCTGGCTGCGCTGGAGCACGCGCAGGTAGGCGATCACCGCCCAGCGGTCGGGCGCGGACAGCTGCGCGCGGTACGCGGGCATGAGGCCGTAGCCGGCGGTGACCACGGCGAACAGCTTGGCGTCGTCGATCGCCACCACGCGCGGCTCGTGCAAGGACGGCGGCGGGCGCAGCAGCATGTTCTCCGCCACCTGCGAGTGGCCGTCGCCGACCAGGCCGTGGCAGGGCGCGCAGAAGACCTCGAAGCGGTTCTGGCCGCGCTCGAGCAGCCGACGCGTGGGTACGGGCGGGGCGAGCGTTTCGTCGCCGGCGGCGGCGCCGACGCCGCGCCAGCGCACCGTGCCTTCAGGCGGCAGCTGGTTGCAGTTGCCGTCGGGGAAGTAGCGCGTCGGCTCGTCGCGCTCGCAGCGGTCCTGGTCGACCATGCGCTGCGCCGACCAGTCGCACGCGGCCAGCACCGCGAGCAGCGCGCACGCGATCACATGCCGCCGGTTCATGAGCCGACCTCCTCGATGAGGGCGACGTGGCCCGCGCCGGTCTGACGCAGGTCCGCGGCCGTGCGCTCGACGTCGAAGCAGCGGTCGGCGGCCGCGACCTCCAGCCAGAAGTGATCGCTCGTGGCCGACTCGATGCGCTCGACCTCGAAGATGGGGTGCCACAGGCGCAAGAGCCGGCCCAGCGCGAGCACGCCGAAGAACGCCGTGAAGGCGGCGAACAGCACGCCCATCTCGAAGGTGATGGGCACGAAGGCGAGCGGGAAGTGCGGCGGCCGGCCGCCCACGTCGAGCGGGTACAGGTAGGCGTCGACCAGCCACTGCAGGCCGTAGGCGCCGGCGGCGGCGGCGATGCCGACGACGAAGGCGGCGCGCGCCAGGCGCGAGCGCGGCGCGCCCAGCGCCTCGTCGAGCCCGTGCAGCGGGTAGGGCGTGTAGGCCTCGAGCCGTGCGTAACCCTTGCTGCGCAGCGCCGCGATGGCGCGCAGGAACGCGTCGGCGTCGGCGTACTCGCCCAGCATGCGGTTCACGAGTGCACCTCGCGCTGTTCGTGCGCGAGCTCCTTCATCTCGGTCACCGAGACGAACGGCACGTAGCGCAGGAACAACAGGAACAGGAAGCTGAAGAAGCCGATGGTCCCGGCCAGGATGCCCAGGTCGACCCAGGTGGGCGTGTACGCCTGCCACTTGGACGGCAGGTACTCACGCTGCAGGCTCTGCACGATGATGACGAAGCGCTCCGACCACATGCCCAGGTTGATGAGCAGCGAGGCCGCGAACAGCCACGGGATGCTGCGCCGTGCCCGCCGCCACCAGAAGGCCTGCGGCACCAGCACGTTGCAGATCATCATCAGCCAGAAGATCGTGTGCCGCGGCCCGAATGGACGCGCGTGGAAGAACTGGTAGATCTCGCTCCGCTCGCCCGAGTACCAGGCCATGAAGTACTCGATGGCGTAGCCGTACGAGACGATCATGCCGGTGACCAGCAGCAGCTTGGCGGCGTTCTCGAGGTGGCGCAGGGTGATCACGTTGTGCATGCGGAAGACGCGCCGCACCGGGATGACCAGGGTCAGCACCATGGCGAAGCCTGAGAAGATGGCGCCCGCGACGAAGAAGGGCGGGAAGATGGTCGAGTGCCAGCCGGGCGTCAGGCCGATGGCGAAGTCGGAGGACACGATCGAGTGCACCGAGAGCACGAGCGGCGTGGCCAGCCCGGCCAGCACCAGGTAGGCCGCGCGGTAGTGCCGCCAGCTGGTCGCGTCGCCGCGCCAGCCCAGCGCGAACAGCCCGTACACGATGCGCCGCGTGCGCGTGGGCGCATGATCACGCAGGGACGCCAGATCGGGAACGAGCCCGATGAACCAGAACAGCAGCGAGACCGTGAAGTACGTGGTGATGGCGGCCGCGTCCCAGGGCAGCGCGCTGCGCACGTTGGGCCACACCCCCATCACCGACGGGTAGGGGAACAACCAGTAGGCGAACCACGGGCGACCCAGGTGCAGGAGCGGGAACAGCCCGGCCTGCATGACCGCGAACAGGGTCATGGCCTCGGCGAAGCGGCTGATCGAGTTGCGCCAGCGCTGCTCGAGCAGGTACAGGATGGCGGAGATGAACGTGCCGGCGTGGCCGATGCCGATCCACCAGACGAAGTTGATGATGCCGAAGGCCCAGCCGACCGGGATGTTGTTGCCCCACACGCCGATGCCGGTGGCCACGGTGTAGGTCACGCACACGGCCAGCATCAGCGTCAGCGCCCCGCTCACGCCGAAGGCGACCAGCCAGCCGCGCCCGCGCCGATACATCCACGTGGGCTCGAGCAGCTGCGTGTTCAGCTGGGCGTGCGTGGGCGAGCCGATGAGCAGCGCCTGGTCCATGGCATCTCTTGCCGCCCTACCCTGGCTCGGCCTGCGCCAGCCACGGGTTGGGGTTGCGGATCTTGGCCAGGTAGGTCGTACGCGGGCGCGTGCCCAGCTCGTGCAGCACGGCGTAGCGACGCAGCTCGTTGCGCCGCCTGACCATCTCACTCTCGGCGTGCTGGAGCGCGTCGAACTGGATGGCGCCCGTCGGGCAGGCCTGCTGGCAGGCGGTCACGACCTCGCCCGCGCGGACCTCGCGCTGCTCCATGCGCGCCTGGATCTCGGCGGCGCGGATGCGCTGCACGCAGTAGGTGCACTTCTCCATCACGCCGCGCTCGCGCACGGTCACGTTGGGGTTGCGCTGCAGGGCCAGCGTGCCCTTGCCGCGGGTGTAGTTGAACCAGTTGAAGCGGCGGACCTTGTAGGGGCAGTTGTTGGAGCAGAAGCGCGTGCCGATGCAGCGGTTGTAGACCATCTCGTTCAGGCCATCGGGGCTGTGCGCGGTGGCGAAGACCGGGCACACGTACTCGCAGGGCGCCTTCTCGCAGTGCTGGCACAGCATGGGCTGGTGCACCACCTGGTCGTCGTAGCGGTAGCTGTCGATGCGCAGCCAGTGCATCTCGCGCCCGCGCCTGACCTCGTCGGGTCCGACGGTGGGCACGTTGTTCTCGGCCTGGCAGGCGATCATGCACGAGCTGCAGCCGGTGCAGATCATGGTGTCGATCGACATGGCCCACTGCAGCGTCTTGTGCGCCTCGGGCGACTGCTCCTGCGCCTGGTCGCCCAGGAGCGTGGGTAACGAGCCGCGCTGGTCGCGGGTGAAGCCGGGGTCGCGCCGCCACGCCTCCACGTCGGCGTGCAGCGCGATGCGCCGGCCCTCGTCGGTGAAGGCGAGCTGCGTGCGGGCCAGCTTCTCGTGCCGCGGCAAGGGCGCCAGGTTGAGCCCGGCGAACACGCGCGCCGCTTCGTCGTCGGCGAGCAGGGCGAAGCCGCTCGCGCCCAGGCCGTCGGCGAACGGCTCGTCGATGGCGTGACGGCCGTAACCCAGCTCGAGCGTGACGCTGCCGTCGGCGTGCCCGGGCACGGCCAGCACCGGCACGGCCAGCTCGCGCCCGCCCAGGCGCAGCTTGACCACCTGCCCGTCGTCGACGCGCAGACGCGCCGCGGTGCGCGGGCTGAGCAGCGCGGCGTTGCCCCAGGTCTGCTTGGTGACCGGATGGGGCAGCTCCTGCAGCCAGGTGTAGTTGGCGAAGCGGCCGTCGTGGATGGTGGGCGAGCAGGCCAGGTCGAGCTCGAGCTCGAGCGGCAGATGCGGGCCCGCCGACGCGCCCACGCGCAGCTCGCGCTGAAGCGCCGCGGCCAGCGCCGCGCCGGCCACGGGCGTCGCGCTGACGGGCGTATGCGCCGAGCCGGCGACCCGTCCCAGCGCGAGCGCCGCGTCGAGCCCGACGTCGGCGAAGCGCGCGTGCACCAGCTGGTGTCCGCTCGGGTGCACGTCGCCGGCGAGCGCGGCCAGGATCTCGAGCGGCGAGTGCGCGCGCCGGAGCGGCCGGACCATGGGTTGCGCGAAGGACAGCGTGCCGTCCCAGGCGCGGCCCTCGCCCCAGGCCTCCAGCTCGTGGGCCTGGGGCAGCATCCACTTGCAGGCGCGCGAGGTCTCGTCGAAGTACCCCGACACGTGCACCGAGAGCGGCACGTCTTCCAGGTGACCCGCGAGATCCAGGCGTGCGGGCGCCGCGTAGGCGGGGTTGGCATCGAGGATCACGACCGTACCGACCGCGCCGGCCCGGATCGCCTGCGCCAGCTCGTCGAGGCTGCGCCCGCCGCTCGCATCGATGAGCGCCGGCGGCGTCAGGGCCACGGTACGTCCGTGGTTGCCCAGCGCCGCGTTCAGCCACAGCGCGATGGCGTGGCACGCGGG
>Ga0209515_10008179_pt1 | contig 12290 bp, 9 predicted proteins | sample Subgroupgradi54m_FD_187454 | JGI IMG/M metagenome (GOLD analysis project Ga0209515, IMG submission 187454) | Subsurface groundwater microbial communities from S. Glens Falls, New York, USA - GMW60B uncontaminated upgradient, 5.4 m (SPAdes)... ... | reverse complement strand
GGAAAACGTCCGTTCAATATCTCCAATGTTTCGGAAATTGCATTGATTGGAACCGGCTTGCCCCGAACTTTAGCCCATTTAACCAAAAAGGTTAGGCCGCGCAGAATATCGTATTCATAGAAGCGAGGAAGACAGAGCTTAAGCCAGTTTTCATTAATAATCTTTCCATCACGGTTAGCGGATCGGAATAATTTATGAGCAATTAGATATTCGGCGCCGCGATCAAGAAAAATATTTTCTTCTTGCGTAAAGGGTCTTGGAGTGCAAAGAAGCACAGCTTCTAGCGGAGGAAGCGTAGAGACGATGGAGCTTTTTGGGTTGGGCTTCATATAAACTTTTTCATCACAATTCAAACCGCCGTCGGGCAACTGATACCTCAAAAACCACGGGCGTATCCAGGGAAGTTCAAAATCAACGTCCACCCCATAGGAAAAAAGAACTCGGTACATGGTTCCAAGACCGCAGTGGCATGGAAAGTGTCGGATTTTATCCCGTCCGGCCGGGATTTCTTCAATTTTAATGGGCAAGAATCGCTCATAGTGGGTATTCAGGGCACGGATCATGTGTTTAACAATAACGGCAGGTATCCGCTTAACTAGGCCGAGCTCCCAAAGCAAGGTCATGTGCCACCAAGGGGAGTCCCATTTGGGCCAATAAGGGTCTTGCTCGATACTTTGAAGCGCTCTGTCGGACACCAAATAAGCAATTAATTTTTCAGCAGCGCCGGTCTTGAAATCCGTAATTTCGGTCATGCGTCCCTCTAAAAAACGCGCTTGCACCAATCGGTTACTTTCCCGGGAGGCATCCTGTATCATCTAAATTCCTGCGATATTTAAAATTTTTTATTTTAAGAATTTCACTCTTAAAAAATAACCACGAGGCCCAGCCAACCTTCATCCAGGGATTGAATTTATCCCACTCCGTCAAGATGCCAGGGGTTTGGTTGGCTACCTTCAGAATCTCACATACCCGAGACGGTTTTCTGTCTGACATTACTCAACTACCTTCCAGTGACCACCTTTATCTGGGCCAACTCGCTTCAGGATACTCTGTTTTTTTAGGATTTTTATGTTCCATTCGACGCCCCTTACCGATAGACCGGAACTTTTTGCAAGCTCCACCCTCGTAATCTTCGGGTTTTGTCTAATTAGCGCGATTATTTTATCCCTAGTTTTCACCACAGTTTTCTCCACAGTGCTGTGGTGTAAATTCTTTGCGGGCCTGCGGTAAAAAATCACCAGAAAACCACTCTTCAAGATTTTGAATTCAACTTTGACGCCGTTCTCAATGCACTCCTTGGTGATCCGTTTCAGACCAGAACCCCACTTCTCGATATCCCTGGACTTGAACAGCACACTGGCTACCAGGGGGTTGGGAGACATGGACCTCTCCTCGCCCTTGATGAAATCCTCGGGTTTGTAGCCCTCTGGAAAGTCGCCGGGATTGTATATCTCCACGCGGTCTTTGAAGATGGCGACCTCATTGCCCTTGGGCACCCTATAGTCTCGATGGCATAGGGAATTGACCAGCGCCTCCCTGAGCGCTTTGACGGGGATCTCCGGTATTTCCTTGCGCTCCAATCCGCCGAACTCCACCCTCCAATCCATGTGTTCCTTAACGTAGGCTTCTGACTTTTCCAACAGGCTAAAGAGAGTTCCTTTGAACTGGTTTATGTCGAGAAAAGTGAGCTTATCAGCGCCCGCGAACACCGCCGCCTGCACCTCCATTGGGTTGTGGTTACAGAACAGCACATCAACGGCCTTAAGCATCCGACCATCTTTTATAAGGTCAAGTTTATTGAGCGTACTCCTCACGTTTGTAAACTTGTGGTCTATTCTCCCGGCGCTATTTCCCTTTTTCACGAGACTGCGCACGGTCGACTCATTCACATCCGAGAGCTTTTGTTCGGAGAGCTCGGCCTCCCACCGCAAAGCATCTTTATTTCGATTCAAGAACATCCTTTCCAGTTCCCTAGCCGAAAGTTGTCTGTCTTCATCCCCGACGCGAATGTAGGCTCGGCCGCGAGCCAGGTAAGGCGCGTCACTGCCGTTGAAGTTGACCCTGATACAGTCTCTGCCATCAATCCGCACCTTTTCGACCCGTGGGTATATGCGAGGTTCTATACCCTCTGCCACCGCCCTCGACACGTCTCTCATTGTCTGCTCAGAAATGGTCTGGCCGCCCACCTTCCCATCGTTTCTGATACCGAAATAAAGCTGGCCTTTCCGGTGTTTGTTGAGAATGGCGGCGATTGCCACGACCGCTTCCTTCAGTTCGGAGGTGGACTTCTTCAATTCAAGCGTTTCAGATTCTTTATATTTCATGTTACAGTCAGCAGGTCAAATCCTTGGCCTTGAGCACATCGCGGCGCAGGAATAACCACGATGTTCAGCCCACTTTCATCCAAGGCTTGAGTTTGCCCTTCCCCATCCACACGTAAAGCACCATTTAACCATCCATTTACATTGTTGTCAAAAAACCTTAGGGGGAAAAACAGCGCCCCCCCAACATATGTTGGGGGGGCGCCAAACGTTTGAACCTAGCACGCTGGGAGCCTCCCAACCCCGAGGGTTGGGACCCGATGAGTCCCGGAGGGACGAGGGGTCTGGCTCCCCGGCTGGTACCCGTAGCACCGCGAAGGGTGCTAGCTATTCGCTTAGGTTCAGATCAATACATGTCTCCGTGTCCACCAGGACCGGACGGCATCTTCTCTTTTTTCTCGGGAAGATCCGTCACCAAGCACTCCGTGGTTAAGAGCAGTCCGGCAACAGATGCCGCGCTCTCTAGGGCGCTGATCTCGACTTTAGCGGGATCCACAATCCCTGCTTTGACGAGATCCACATATTCCCCAGTCTCAGCGTTTAAGCCCCAAGTTTCCCCGAGACTCATCACTTTCTCGACAACCACAGAACCTTCCAGTCCGGCGTTCTCCGCGATCTGCCGTAAAGGAGCCTGAAGAGCGCGTCGAACAATGTTGACACCTGTTTGTTCGTCACCATTAGCGCCCTTTAGGGTTTCCAATACTTTAGAAGCGCGAAGCAAAGTAACTCCCCCACCAGGGACAATACCCACTTCAACAGCGGCTCGTGTCGCGTTGCAAGCATCTTCAACCTTGAATTTTTTGGATTTCATCTCGGTCTCAGTTGCCGCGCCAACGCTAATAACGGCTACGCCGCCGGAGAGTTTAGCCAATCTCTCCTGAAGCTTTTCGCGATCATAATCACTAGTTGTATCTTTCACTTGACGTCTGAGCTGTTCGGCTCTCTTTTTGATCTCTTCTTTGGCTCCACCGCCGTCCACTAGGGTCGTGTTTTCTTTATCCACAACCACTCTTTTGGCGCGTCCGAGCATGTCTAAAGAAGCGCTCTCAAGTTTAAATCCGAGCTCTTCTGAAACAACCTTGCCACCAGTTAAAGTCGCTACGTCTTCGAGCATCTCTTTTCTGCGATCTCCAAAACCGGGAGCTTTAACCGCGGCGCACTTTAGAGTTCCACGAAGCTTGTTAACCACTAGGGTTGCCAAGGCTTCGCCATCAATATCTTCCGCGATCAACAAGAACGGTCTGCCGGTTTGAGCTACTTTCTCAAGCAAGGGCAAAAGATCATTCATTGCTGATACTTTTTTATCGGTGATGATGATGTAAGGATCCTCAAGCACGGTTTCCATTCTCTCGGCGTCAGTAACAAAGTAAGGAGAGACGTATCCACGGTCAAACTGCATCCCTTCCACAACCTCACTGGTTGTTTCCGCGGATTTCCCTTCTTCAACCGTAATCACGCCTTCATGTCCCACTCTCTCCATCGCTTCGGCAATTAAATTACCGATTTCTTTGTCATTGGCGGAGATGGTCGCTACTTGAGCCCTTTCCTCTTTGGTTTTCACAGGTTTGGCAATGCGGCGAACCTCTTTAACAACAGCTTCTACCGCTTTATCAATGCCTCTTTTAATATGAACCGCGTTGGCGCCGGCGGTAATATTTCTTAACCCTTCGGCAATAAGAGCCTGGGCAAGAACCGTCGCTGTCGTGGTTCCATCACCGGCCATATCATTGGTTTTGGTGGCAACTTCACGAACCAACTGAGCTCCCATATTTTCCAATGGATCTTCGAGCTCGATTTCTTTCGCGACAGTTACGCCATCAATGGTGTGCACGGGACTTCCAAACTTCCGGTCAAGCAACACATATCGGCCCTTGGGGCCTAAGGTTACCTTTACCACGTCGGCGAGTTTGTCTACGCCCGCTTTAATTTTCTTTCTTGTTTCGTCAGAGTAAACTATTTGTTTTGCCATTTCTATCCTCCTTCTTTATTCCAAAATTCCAAGAAGATCGTCTTGGTGCATGATCAAATAATCGGTATTATCAATTTTAATCTCCGTACCGGAATATTTTCCAAATAGCACGCGATCTCCAGCCTTCACATCCAAGGGAAGCACTTTGCCTTCGTCGGTAACTTTTCCTTTACCAACAGCGGTGACTTCGCCTTCCTGCGGCTTTTCTTTTGCCGTATCGGGAATAATGATTCCCCCGCGGCGTTGCTCTTTTGCCTCTAAAGGACGAACCAATACTCTGTCCCCTAACGGCTTTAACTTTACGTTTGTTAACACTGCGTCAGCCATAGTTATGTATCCTCCTTACTTGTCTGATAGCTTTGCTTAGCACTCTTTTATCGGGAGTGCTAAATTAGCACTCTATCCTTCTGAGTGCTAATTATAAACCAAACCCCCTCCCCCTGTCAAGCAAAACAATTGTGCTTCAGAACTTCCCCGAATGCTCTTTTCTGTCATCGCGAGGGCATTTGCCCGTGGCGATCTCATAGAGAAATTCTTTATGAGATTGCTTCGCATGAAGCTCGCAATGACAGTCCAGCAGGCAGTCCTGTGCCTGCCCCAGGCAGGACACAGGGCAGAATGGGGAAGTTCTGATTGTGCTTTCTAATTTTTTAAAGATGTAAAAAATTGATATAAAGGCGCTCGAGCGAGCATCGCTCCCAATAGAAGATTAAGAAGGAGATCTATTATGAACATGGATCGGGCAAAACAAATCACACTTTTTCTGTTGCGCGTCGTCACGGGCCTGATGTTCCTGCAGGCCGGAGGCGTAAAGATGTTTGATTGGTTCGGCGGTGTTCCCGCTCAATTTGGAGGACACCCCAAACTCCTGTCCCAGATTTGGATTGGCGGCGCGCTCGAGTTTTATGGCGGCACAGCTATTCTACTGGGGCTATGCACGCGGCCTGTCGCCTTCCTGCTTTCGGGCGAGATGGCGGTGGCCTACTTCCAATTCCATCAGCCCAACGGCTTCTGGCCCCTCCAGAATCATGGCGAGCCAGCGGTATTGTTTTGTTTCATCTTCCTGCTCCTGGCGGCCTACGGCGCGGGCAACTTGAGCATTGATGCTTTAATCCGGCGAAAGAAGCAAACGAAATAATTGGGGTGTATAATCCTTCAATGTCGCAACGGATTTCGCTCGCGCTTTTGGCGGCGTTGACGGTTTTTGCGTTGCCCTCCCTTTACGCCGAACCCCAAATTCAAAATTGCTCCCTTCAGGAAGAAAAGCGTTTAGCAGAAACTATCGTTACCGCGAAAGGCCTGGCCCAACAATGCCTTATCGATGACCACTTAAACCCGGCACTGGGCCAGAAACTGCTCGACCTCACGGAAACAGATAAGGTCACTCTCCATTGCGCGGACTCTAGCGGTCTATCCTATGGCGCTTCCACCAAACTGAGTGACGGCGGCGATGGCTCCGCCAATGTCGCGCTAATTACTTGGCCGCCACCGGAAACCCTTTGGCCCGGTTGGGATATCGATTACTTTAAATTGTTCCATGAGCTAATTCATGTCACGGATCCCAGCAACATACTAATTGTTTCCCAGTTTTCACACAATCAGGGGTATGTCCCCGACGTGGTTCACGGCTGCACAGTAGCCTGCATGGGTTATTTGACCATGGACACGAGCTATTTCTTGCAGAGACTGCGATCTTACGAGTTGGTCTTGGGCCGTGAAATTCCAAGATTGCGCGATTGGCCGTGCGATGGGCAAGACCCGGATACCTGCATGGTCATTCAAAAATTCGCTTGGGTTTGCCGCCAGGGAAAATCACTAGTCGGCAAAGATTTCAAAAGAGACTGGGTTGATTCCGGTTTTGCAAGGCCGGACATTTTAGGATTCGCTAACTGCCTTCAAGATGAGGTGCTCACTTTGCAATGCTCAGAGGATGCCAAGTGCCTGGCCTATAAACAGAACATTCTCGGGGACACGGAATTGCCTTTTGATATAGCGAAAAGGTTTTACGCCCAAAAAGTGCAAGAAGAAAATATTCCTGCTGATGCTACCCTGAAATCATTAATGGATTTTTTAACCAAGAAGAAAATTCTGACCGTCTGTCACCAGCGGGTCACCCCTCCCTTCAAAATTGAGTTTCGGCCCAGCGGTAAATAGCAAAAACAGAATCCAGCTTTTCTAAGGTTGTTGGTTCAGTGAATTAAGCATCGTGTCCCCCCGATTTTCCTATTTTTTATAAAACTTTCAGTCCCCTGTCATGCCCGCGTAGGCGGGCATCCAGTTCTAGATTCCCGCTTTCGCGGGAATGACGAAAAAGAAGGGCAACTCTGTGAAATTTGCTAGGCTATCTATCAATTTAGGAACTAGGAGGTGCAAGATGGCTGAAGTTAAAGAAACAGAATTCAAGGGAAATCCAATGATTGTGCTGGCCACCGGTCCGGAGGATAAGTATCCTTTTCAGTTTGGATTAAGAAAGGCCAAGCTGGTCGTGGAGCACATCGAGGACATCAAAAAGTTTGTTGAAAAACACGCTGGAGTCAGTGGACGCGACGACAAATCCGCGTAGGGTTTGCTGAGGCGATTTTGGTCCAGATTGCAGCGGCCCGCAGCGAGCGTAGTTAAAACTACGCTCGCGAGGACACGCAATAAGCTGGACCAAAATCGCCCAGCCCTTAAAGGGAAGTCGATCTCGGGCCATCTGCGTTGTTGCTCGTCAGTCACATAGTCTCAACTATTCTCCCTCCTCGCGCCTAGCATCTAGCCCAAGCTCGGCTTCCAAACCCTACGCGGATTTGTCGTCGCGTCCACTAGCCCACAAGAATAGTTCTGTTCTAATTTACCGGTTTTGGAAGTGAAACATCGTGACGTCGCCGTCTTTCATTTTATAGGTTTTACCCTCTGAGCGCAGAAGGCCTTTTTCGCGGACAGCGGCTTCAGAACCTAAAGCATCAATGTCATTAAAGTGATAAATATCCGCGCGAATAAACCCTTTTTCCATATCTGAATGTATTCTACCTGCCGCTTCAGGAGCAGTAGCGCCATTTTTTACTGTCCAAGCGCGGGTTTCATCGGGTCCGGAGGTAAGAAACGTAATTAGCCCGAGCAGTTTGTAAGCCGCCTCGATCATTCTTTCCAATCCGCTTTGCTTTAAGCCCAAATCTTTCAAAAATGCTTCCCGGTCCACCCCCTCAAGTTCGGCAATTTCCGCTTCTATTTTGCCGCAAATAGTAAGCCAAGATGCGTTATCACGCGAGGCAAGCTCAGGTAAAAGCTTGCTGGCCATTTCCAACGATTCTTTGGATTCGTCCACATTGCCAACATAAAGCACGGGTTTATCCGTCAAAAGTCCAAAAGGGCGCGTAGTACCCACCCCGAGCCCGAGCGTGCGCACCGATTTTCCTTCACCTAAACATTGGTGTACTTTCTTGGCTAACTCGGCATATTCTTTCGCCGCTTTATCCCCGCTTTTAGCCTGATTTTGGGCTTTATCCAACTGCTTTTCCATAGATGCCAAATCCGCCAAAACCAGCTCCATGTTTATCACTTCAACATCGCGCTCGGGATCCACGCTGCCCATGGTATGCACAACATCGGCGTCCTGAAAGCACCGCACCATGTGAGCAATGGCATCCACCTCTCGAATGTGGGATAAAAATTTATTGCCCAAACCCAGACCCTCGCTGGCGCCTTTAACGATACCCGCGATATCAACAAAGCGGATAGCGGTGGGCACCGTCTTCTTGCTTTGAAATATTTCGGTTAGACGCGCGAGTCTGTGATCGGGTATTCCGGCAATGCCGACATTGGGATCAATTGTTGTGAAGGGATAATTAGAACTCGCGGCGTGACCCGAAGTTAAAGCGTTAAATATAGTGGATTTCCCAACATTTGGAAGCCCGACGATTCCTATTTCCATCTTACCTTCCGTTCCTATATTTTGCCCTGTGACCGCTGCACAGGACTGCCTGCTGGACTGTCATCCTGATTCCACTGTTTTCCATAAAGCAAGAAGGATCTTTCATGTCTGAAGATTCTTCTTTCTTGATTTTTATGGAATCAGAATGACAATGCCAAACCCTCAGGACGTCCTCAGCAAACCATGGCGCTTCAGTTCTTCGGAAGCTTGGTTAAAATTATCTTTTGCCTGAACTTTCTGGCACCATTGGCTCAATTCACGGACGCCCTCATCTAAAGCAACCCGAGGCTGCCAACCCAAGTGCTTTTTAATCTTAGCGTTATCGGCAAAACAATATCGAATGTCCCCTGGTCTCCAATGCCCCGGAATTGAAGGCTCCACTTTGCCCTTCTTATCAGCCGCGACGATTGCCAGGTCCGCAATCTGCCGCACCGTGGTCGCTATACCCGTTCCCACGTTAAAAACCTCATCGCTCATAGGGCTTTCAAAAGCGTCCACCACCGCGCGCGCCAAATCCGTCACATGAACAAAATCCCGGCTCTGCGCGCCATCTTCATAAATCACGGGCGGTTGATTATTGAGAGCTCTTGATAGAAAAATCGCCATAACTCCCGTGTAGGGATTAGAAAGCGATTGCCCCGGGCCATAAACATTAAAAAATCGCAAGGCCACGGTAGGAATTTTGTGGGCCCGGCCCAGCATCATGGCGATTTCTTCGGTATCTCGCTTGCTGAGGGCGTAAATACTCTCGCAAGAGAAGGGTTCGCTTTCCGGAATCCCAATAGGTTTCAATGTTCCCTTACACACGGGGCAATTCAAATCCCACTGCTTATATTTTAGAGCGGCTTCGTCCCTTTTGTATCCCCTTAAATTCTTTTTGCAGTTCGCGCAATGATAAAGTCCTTCTCCGTAAGCGCTCATGGAAGAAGCGACAACCACTTTTTGAACCTTCTGCTGATTTTTAATCAAAAGTTCATAAAGAGTAGCCGTGCCGCAAATATTATTGTGGGTGTAATAAAGAATTTCATACATGCTCTGCCCGACGCCGACGGTGGCGGCTAAATGAATCACGCCGTCAACATCGCGCAAAGCTCGCTTGATGTCATCCGCATTGGTCACATCGCCTTGCAAAAAACTTACCTTCTCGGGATCAAAAAGACTATGAGAAGCCGCTGCGTTGCCGCCGTGTACCTGGGGATCCAAGTTATCCAAAACAACGACCGTGTGTTTGCGCTTGAGCAGCTCTTTGGTGACGTGCGATCCGATAAAACCCGCTCCACCCGTAACTAAAACCTTCATGTATGATCTCCTTTCATCACTTTTTTCTTTAGATATTGACCAGTATACGATTTCGGGCTATCCATCACTTGCTGAGGGGTTCCCTGACAAACCAGATGTCCCCCCGCGCCGCCGCCTTCGGGCCCCAAATCCACGATCCAATCCGCCGAAGCAATCACATCCAAATTGTGCTCAATAATGACAGCCGTATTGCCTTGATCCACTAAGCGATGCAATACCAGTAAAAGCTTGGCGACATCGTCAAAATGAAGGCCCGTCGTGGGCTCATCTAAAATATAAAGTGTCCTACCCGTTGCCCGTTTATTTAATTGATCGGCAAGTTTTACCCTCTGCGCCTCGCCTCCGGATAGTGTCGTCGCGGACTGGCCCAGCCTCACGTAACCCAAACCCACATCCTCCAAAGTCTTGAGCGTCCGAACAATCTGATAAAAGTCCTTAAAAACCGCTACCGCCTGGCTCACGGACAAATTTAAAATATCCGCGATCGATTTCCCCTCGAGCTTGACCTCTAGGGTTTCTTCATTAAAGCGCAAGCCTTTGCAAACCTCGCAAGTCACGTACACATCGGCCAAAAATTGCATTTCTATTTTTAGAACACCGTCTCCTTTGCAATTTTCACAGCGCCCGCCGCTCACGTTAAAAGAAAATCTTCCCGGTTTGTACCCCCGGCGCCGGGATTCCGGCAACATGGTGAATAAATCCCGAATGGGCGTCCAAACATCGGTATAGGTAGCGGGGTTAGACCTGGGCGTTCTTCCAATGGGATCCTGATCCACGAGCAAAACTTTATCAAGGGTATTCATTGCCTCGATCCTATCATGCTCCCCCGGCTGTTCTTTGGAACCATAAAGATACTTGGCCATCGTTTTGTAAAGAATTTCATGAACCAACGTGGATTTGCCCGAACCCGAAACCCCGGTCACGCAAACGAAACTACCCAGAGGAATTTTGACATCAATATTCTTAAGATTAAATTGCCGCGCGCCGCGTATGACAATGGCGCCGCTAGCCACTCGAACGGCCCTGGGCTGGGCGACCTGTTTTTCCCCCCGCAAATAGCTGGCGGTTAAAGATTTTTTCGACTGCAAAAGTTTCGAGCGCGGCCCCGAGAACACCACATGTCCGCCATTTTCTCCTCCGGTAGGCCCCAAATCCACAATCCAGTCCGCCGCGCGAATAGTATCCTCGTCGTGCTCCACGACAATAAGCGTATTCCCCATATCTCGCAAACGCCCCAAAACCTCCAGTAGCATGTGATTGTCCCTCTGGTGCAAACCAACGGTAGGTTCATCCAAAACATATAAAACACCCACTAAACCACTGCCAATCTGCGTCGCCAAGTGGATACGCTGGGCCTCGCCTCCGGATAAAGTTTGGGATTCGCGATCCAGCGTCAAATAACTCAAACCCACGCGTTCCAAAAAAGAAAGCCGAGCCGTTATTTCCTTTAACGCTTGTTTCGCGATTTCTTGCTCTTTTGAGGTGAGTTTCAAGTTCCCAAAAAACCGGGTTGCCTCGATAATGCCCATGGCGACTACCTGGGCTATCGTCTTTCCCCCTAAGGTTACCGCCAATGCTTCTTTTTTCAAGCGTTTGCCCTGACAAAACGCGCAGGTCACGCTCCTCATGTAACGCTTCCAAATTTCTTCTTTGACAAAATCGGATTCCGTTTCTTTGTAACGCCGCTGTAAATTGACAATGACACCTTCGAAGTTGGATTCGTTTTTCGCCCAATGCACCTTATAGGTCCCACCACCGCGAAGCAAGAGCTCGCGCTGTTTGGGGCTCAGCTTTTTCCAAGGCACATCCATTGAAATATGATTGTTGCGGCATACCTGCTGTAGAATTTCAAGATAATAATTGCCCCAGGACGTCTTCCATCGGTGCGTACGCGTAGTGATGGGATTGGACCAGGCCACAATCGCCCCTTCTTTAATGGTCTTTTGCGGATCGGGAACCACCAGAGCGGGGTCAACTTCCAGGGTAGCGCCCAAGCCTTGACAATTCGCGCATGCCCCGTAAGGACTGTTAAAAGAAAAGAGCCGCGGCTCCATCTCGGGCAAACCACTACCGCAGGTTGGGCAAGAATATTTTTCCGACTGAAGACGCGTGATGGTCTTAGTTTCAATTTGAATAAGCCCGCGAGCTTCTCGCAAACAAGTCTCAACACTGTCGGACAATCGCTCTTTGGAAGCCGCGCTCACTTTAATACGATCCACTTCAATTTCTATCGTGTGTTTAATATACCGAGACAGCTTGGGCAGTTTACCGTCCACATTCACGACCTTGCCGTCCACGCGCAAGCGCACCCATCCCTGGGCGCGCAGTTTTTTGAAAAGTTCCTCATAGGTGCCGATTCTCCCGCGCACCAAAGGAGCGTAAAGCGCGATCTCCTGCCCCTCAAAATCGCGCAAAAGCTGGGCAATGATTTGGGAAGCGGAAACGGGACGAATTTCTTTGCCGCATTGCGTGCAATGCGGCAACCCGATTCTGGCAAACACCAGGCGAAGATAATCATAAATCTCAGTCTGCGTGGCCACAGTCGATCTGGGATTATGCGAAGGGGGGCGTTGCTCAATAGAAATGGTGGGCGACAAACCCGTGATGTAATCGACGTCGGGCTTATCCATCAATTCCAAAAATTGCCGCGCGTAGGCGGAAAGGCTTTCCACGTAACGCCTTTGGCCTTCGGCATAAATCGTGTCAAAAGCTAAGGAAGATTTTCCCGAACCCGATGCCCCGGTAACCACAATGTACTGGTTGCGCGGCAGTTCCACATGAATATTCT
>Ga0209515_10008176_pt1 | contig 12299 bp, 12 predicted proteins | sample Subgroupgradi54m_FD_187454 | JGI IMG/M metagenome (GOLD analysis project Ga0209515, IMG submission 187454) | Subsurface groundwater microbial communities from S. Glens Falls, New York, USA - GMW60B uncontaminated upgradient, 5.4 m (SPAdes)... ... | reverse complement strand
AGAAGAATATTATGTGGTTACTGTTGATGAAGAAATTACTTCAAAAGAATTAAGATTATTTTTTCTTAATTATCATACAAAAAGAATAGAAAAAAGAATACAGGTAAAATTACTTTCCAATAAAAGATATAAAAAAGAAATTTTAAAACTTTATCCGAAATATAAATTATCAGAACGACGCTTTATAGATCATGCATTTCCTACGGGAATTTTTATTTACAAAGATCATATCATGCAATTTATATACGCTCCAAAACCAACAGTATTTGTTATAAAAAGTAAACAAGCATACGAAAGCTACAAAAAATTCTTCCTAGAAATGTGGAACAAAGCGAAGTAATAAAAGATTTTCTTCAAAAAATAAAACAGAATAATTCTTTTCTACTATTTCACATTCTTCCACAAATCACCAAAAGTAAGAATATTATTAATGTTCTCAACCCGTACATTAAAATTTGATTCAACTGCTGCGATAAACTGATAAAATCGTAACGAACTTTGATTCTCTAATGTTTCATTATCTAATTTTAAGTTATCAACTATTTTATCCTCAGCAATTTCCCAAAATTCTGCAAAAAACGCAATTAATTCTTTTTTCTCCATAAACAATCATCCTCTACCAAAAAATACTAAACTACCATCCATGAAAACAAGGAGGACAAATAAATGCTTCCTTATCCTCTTTAACAATCTTCAATAAATAATCAGTAACCTTATCTTCTTTCAAGCGCTGCAGGGTAATAAAACATTTACAGCATCGTAGCGCAGTGTTATTTTCCATTTACTAGTGGAAAATAACAAAAAAATATTTAAAGCTATCCCTTTTTTCCCTAATCAAGAGCAGGGGTAGAAAAAATGGATCTTCTGAGGATCTACAAAAAAATTCTAATAATAAGGGCAGTAGAGAATAAATTAGACGAGCTTTTCAAAAGAGGACTAGTCCATGGTACTGCCCATTTCTGTATTGGTCAAGAATTTATTCCTGTAATTATTTCAGAATACCTTACCAAAGAAGATTCAGTTACCTCAACACATAGGGGTCATGGTCATGCATTAGCAAAAAATCTTGACATAAAAAAATTTATTGCAGAACTGCTTGGCAAATCAATTGGATTCAACAAAGGCAAAGGTGGCTCGCAACATGTTTCTTCAAAAGAAGATAATTTTTTCGCAAACGGCATCACAGGAGGAATGGCTCCCGTTGCTGTAGGCATTGCATTTGCAAACAAATACAAAAACAGCATGAATATCACAGTAAATAATAATATTGCGGTTGCTTACTTAGGCGATGGCAGCATGACAGAAGGCTATGTGCTCGAAAGTTTAAACATGGCCATCGTCTTAAAACTACCAATCCTATTTGTCTGCGAAAATAATTTCTATGCAATGTCAACCCATGTAAACAAAACGCACTCAACAGAAATCTACAAAAAAGCAGAAGCATTTGGCATGAAAGCAGCATTAGTAGATGACAATGATTATCAAAAATTAAACACAATTGCAGAAGAATTCATCACAAATACCAGAAAAAATATCCCCCATTTTATTGAGGTCCGAACATACAGGCACAAAGGACATTCAAAAAATGATTTAAACTTATACCGAGATAAACAAGAAGAAAAATATTGGTTTGATCGCGATGCAGTACTATTGATTGAAAAAGAATTAAAAAATAATAACAATAATAATTACACAGAAGAACAATTAAAGCAAATAAAAGAAGAAATTGAGACTGAAATAAATAAGATCACAGAAGAAGTTGTTAATTTCCAAGACACTGAAAGAACAGATTTATTCGAGCATGTCTATCACGAGTAACAATGTAAAAAAACAATAATAAAACTAAATAATATAAAACAGAATACAAAAATAAACTGAGAAAAATAAAATGATAAAAACATATGCACAAGTCATTAAAGACACACTCGATGAAGAGCTTGCTAAAGATCAAACTATATTCTTATTCGGAGAAGACATTGGCGTCTATGGAGGTTGTTTTGGAGCAACAAAAGGATTACTTGAAAAATATCCTGGAAGAGTTATTGATTCGCCAATGTCAGAACAAACAATAACAGGTTTAGGAATTGGCGCTGCATTAAATGGATTAAAACCAATCATTGAAATTATGTTTATGGATTTTATTACATTAACATATGACCAACTTTTAAATCACGCAAGTGTTTTTAATTATCTCTCCAATGGACAAACCCCCATTCCATTAGTACTGAGAATTCCTGCAGGTGGAGGACGAGGTTATGGAGCAACGCATTCAAAATCATTATGGTCCCCATTAATGAACATCCCTGGAATAAAAATAGTAACACCTTCCTGCCCAAGAGATGTTGCAGGTTTATTGCGAGCTTCAATAGAAGACAAAAACCCAGTTATTTTTGTCGAGCATAAATCACTTTATCAAATAAAAGAAGAAATGGACGGTGCTGAAGAATTTATTCCAATTGGAAAAGCAAAAATAGTAAAACAAGGAAATACTGCAACAATGATCTCATTCAGCAAAATGGTGCGAGATTGTTTAGAAATTGCAAACAAACTCGAACAAGAAAATATTTCAATAGAGGTAATTGATTTACGAACAATAAAACCTTTAGATATGGAAACAATACAAACATCAGTTGAAAAGACTGGAAAAATAATCATTGTTGAAGAAGGTTTTTCAACCTCAGGAGTCTCAGCAGAAATAATGGCAAGAATAATTGAAGAATGTTTCTACTCCTTAAATGCTCCGATTAAAAGAGTGTGCACAAAAGATATCCCACTTCCTTGCTGTCCAGCGATGGAAAATAAAGCAATTCCATCAAAAGAACGCATTGAAGCTGAATTGAGGGCATTACTCAATGAATAATTTAAATAATAATTTTAATCAAAGCGAATCAATAACTAAAAATATAATAATCATAGGTGCTGGAATTGCAGGTTATACTGCTGCAGTAGAAATTGCTTCTGAAATAGAAATAAATGAGAAAAAAAATCCAAATCAAATAAATTTAGATCATAAACAAATAAATTATCAAATAATAATTATTGAAAAAAATGCTATCGGTGGAACTTGCTTAAACAAAGGTTGCATTCCAACAAAAGCTGCACTCCATATTACTGAAAAATATAAACAATCAAGAGAAATAAACAATGAAAATAATAATCAAATAACAGAAAAGATAAGATCTCATAATCAATCAATAATCGCAGCATTACAAGACGGAATAAAACAATTAATCAATGCAAAAAAAATAGCAGTTATACAAGATGATGCAGTTATCGAATCAGAAAATACAGTTCTTCTTAAAAATGCAAATAAAACAATTCCATTTGATTATTTAATTATTGCAACAGGTTCAACAGCAATTATTCCTGAGATATATTTGAATGAAAAAAATGATAAAGATTTACTAACATCAGACGCAATTAGCAATCTCTCAGAAGTACCTCAAGAATTAATAATTGTCGGCGGAGGCTATATTGGTGTTGAATGTGCAACAATTTTTCACAATCTTGGAAGCAAGATAACAATAATTGAGAAAATGGATTCATTTTTAGGAACAATAGATCAAGATGCCGCAAAAGAACTCGAAAATCAATTCAAAAAAAAAGGAATCCAAATTATAACAGGAAGAACAATCATAAAATTAGAAGAAAATATTGCATATCTTGATGATGGGCAAGAATTACTCTACGACAAAATTCTTGTTGCAATAGGAAGAGCACCAGTATTTCTAGAATCAAAAATAATATTTGAAAAAAAAGAAAAACAAAATAATAATAATAATAATGATAATAATATAAAAATAAATAACTATTTTGAAACAAACCATCAAAATATGTTTATTATTGGCGATGCCACCGCAAATCTCATGCTTGCACACAAAGCAGAATATGACGCAAAAATTCTTGCAAAATATATAATACAAAATGAAAAAATAATGCCAGATTACTCTCTTATCCCAATGTGTATTTTTTCAGATCCACAAATCGCAATCATCGGAAATACAGCACCAGAAAATAAAACAATAAAAGTCTCATACACATGTATAGGAAAATCATACTGCCTTGAAGCTCCAGATGGATTTCTCAAATTGTTCCTAAACGAAAAAAAACAGATTATTGGAGCAGTTATTGTCCACAAATATGCAACAGAAATACTGACCGCATTAACAATAATAATTAACAAGCAATTATCCTGTGAAGAAATAACAAAGATGATATTCATGCATCCAACATTAGGTGAAATTATAAAAGAAGCTGCAAAAAAAGGCTGTCAATAATGGAAGCAAAAAAAATAATAAAAATAAATAACACAAAGCAATACCTCTACAAAGTTCCAGGTGGAAAACTATTAAAGATTAAAATTGAAATTAATAACAATAGAATCAACAGCATCCAAATTCTCGGAGATTTTTTTCTCTATCCTGAAGAAGCATTAACAAAAATAGAAACTGCATTAACCCAATGTGAAAAACAGCAATGCCTATCAAAAATAAAAGAAATAATTATTAATGAAAAAATACAACTGCTTGGTTTCTCTCCAGAAGATCTCAATAATTTAATACAACAAGGATTTAATGAAAATAATTTTAAAAAAGAACAAATAAAAAACAAGGTTTAACAATGCAAACAATACGATTAATTATTGACGAAAAAGCAAACACAGCTGCAAAAAACATGGCAATTGATACAGCACTACAGCACTTTTGTACAACGCCAACGCTCAGATTATACACCTGGAACCCAGCTGCAATTTCAATTGGACGATTCCAAAGCTTGCAAGATGAAGTTAATGAAGATGCTTGCAAAAAAAATAAAGTTGATATTATTCGAAGAGTTACCGGTGGTGGTGCTGTATTTCATGAAAATGAAATTACCTACAGTTTTTGTATTCCTGAAAAAAATAATTATTTCTCAACAGATTTGCATGAATCATATCAATTCATTTGCCAAGCAGTTATTATTGGATTAAACAAGTTTAATCTTGATGTAAAATACATTCCAATTAATGATTTGATTGTAAACAATAAAAAAATATCAGGCTGCGCTCAAACCAGAAAAAAAGGAATTCTACTCCAACATGGCACAATCCTCATGAAAGTAAATGTTGATAAAATGTTTCAATTATTAAAAGTACCTAACGAGAAAATTCGAGACAAATTAATTACTGATGTAAAAGCAAGAGTAACCTCAATTGAAAATGAAATAAAAAATATAGTCTCAAAAGAACAGGTAATCAAAAACATAATCACAGGATTTGAACAACAATTAAAAGTAAAAACAATTCAATCCGATATGACAGCTGAAGAAATAAAATTTGCAGAGCAAATAGAAAAAGATGTTTTCTTAAGTAAAAACTGGAACTATGAGCGGTAAAAAAACATGAATAGTAAACTACTTTCAATCTCACCAGTAAAATTTTCACAATTTAATCAAAAACTTGAGCAATTAGAAATTAATACCATCTGTAATGAAGCACTCTGTCCAAATCGACCTGAATGTTTTTTAAAATATAAAACTGTAACCTTCCTTGCTCTTGGAAATATCTGCACACGAGCTTGCAAATATTGCGCAGTTACAAGAGGAAAACCAAAACAACTTGACCCCTTGGAACCAAATAAGATTTCTTTTGCAATACAGCAATTAGAATTACAATACGTCGTTATCACCTCAGTAACAAGAGACGATTTACCAGATGGCGGCGCAGAACAATTTGCAAAAATTATAAAAAAAGTAAAAGAAACAAATCAAATTCCAATTGAAGTCTTAATCCCAGATTTTAATTTCAACAAAGAATAAATACAAAAAATAATAGTAGCACAACCAACAATAATCAACCATAACATTGAATCAACAGAAAATTTCTTTAAGACAATACGACCAATTGGCAATTATAAAAAATCATTAGAACTGCTCGCCTACTGTAAACAAATTGCGCCACAAATAACGACAAAATCAGGATTCATGATTGGCGTTGGAGAATCAATGAATGACATTAAACAAACACTGATTGACTTAAAAAAGCACCAAGTAGATATAATCACCATTGGCCAATATTTAGCCCCTCAAAAAAAATATCACACAATAAAAAAAATATACAATGAAAAAGAATTTCAAGAGATAAAACAATTCGCAAAACAATTAAGATTCAAAACTGCATTTATCGGCCAAAATATAAGAAGCTCCTATCATGCAGAAGAAATTGCATCAGAAGGAGAATAAATATTTAAAAGAAACTATTATACCAACAATTAATAATAATAATAAATAAAAATTACGAACGAAGTGAGGAATTTTTAATGATTGAAATTTTCATCCCAAAAATGGGAGCAAATATTGAGACAGTAGATATTGGAAAAATCTATAAAAATGTAGGTGAAACCATAAAAAAAGGGGAAATTCTTTTTGATATCGTTACTGATAAAGCGACATTTGCAATTGAAGCAGATGGCGATGGAACGATCTTATTATTAGATTGCAAAGAAGGACAAACACTAAATGTGCTTGAAATTGTCGGCTACATTGGAAATGTAGGAGAACAATTGCCAGAAAAAAAAATTCAGCAACCAATAATTACACAGCCCGCACAAAAACAAGACCAAGAACAACAGCCAAATCAATTGCAACAATCAAATAATTAAACAACAAGCGCAAATAACCAGCAAACAAGCTCGATAAACATCAAAGCAACTCCTGCTGCAAAAAAACTTGCAAAAGAAAATAACATTGAACTCGAAAAAGCATTTGCACAATTTCAAGGAATAATAAAAGAAGAGCATGTGCAAGAATATATTAATAAAACAAAAGCAGAAAAAGAAAACAATGAAAAAAACTGCAACATCATAAAAGAAGAAATCTCCAGTCGAAAAAAAGTAGAAATTAAACACTTAACAAAAAGCAAAGAATACCTTTATTCTTCAGTAACAATAGCTATTCCAACAACAAAAATAAAATTAAAATTACAACAATTCTCACAAGAACAAAATATTCGCTTAACAATGCTCGAATACATCATTGCAATAACAAGTATTGCAATTGAAAAATACCCAAAAGTAAATGGCTATTACGCAGAAAATCATTTTGCACTTTACAAAGAAAAAAACATAGCAATTGCAATGAACCCTGATAAAGAATTACTCGTGCCAGTAATAAAAAACGCAGATACACTAAATTTACAGCAGCTATCAACAGCAATGAAAGAACTAATCATGAAAGCAATCAAAAACCAGTTAACAATACAAGACATGGAAAATGCAACATTCACTGTAACGGATTTATCATCCTATGGCGTGATTGAATTTTCACCAATAATCAACAGCAATCAATCTGCAATCCTCGGCATTTGCGCAGAATACGATTCCTGGAAAAACGAAAACAACCTCCCAACCCATGATCCAAAAATGAATCTCATCCTCGCATTCGACCATCGATTAATAGACGGCAAATATGCAGCAGAATTCTTGCAAGCAATTAAAAAAAAGTTATTAGAATAAATAAGATAAAAGTAATAAAATAATTAAAATAACAATCAATCAACAATAACAAAAGCCATCGCATGTGTTTTCATGTGAGAAATACTGCAGAAAATTTTTTTCATTTTCTTCCCTTGAATAAAAACAACAAGTTTCCCATTTTTCTGATTAATGATTTCAATCTCCTTCATTTTCAATTTACTAAAAACAGCTTTAACCACCGCTTCTTTAGCGCAAAACTTCCCAGCAAAACTAATCCAAGGCTCTTTTTTCTTTTGACAATACGCTATTTCTCTTTTCGTAAACAAAAGCGAAACAAATCGTTTCTGAGAAATTGATTTTCGAAATTCTTTAATTTCTTCAATATCAACCCCAATTCCTATAACCATAAAGAAAAGAGATGATATGATAATTATAAAGATAACGAAAAAAACAAACTCATAAGCTCAATCCTAAATCTCACCGCTACTTTTATATATCTCAACCAATAGAAACAAAAATAAAAGAGATGAGTATGAACAAAAGAGTTTGGTACAGCATAATAATAATTGTAGCAGTAGCTTTATCAGTCTATTCACTCACTCAAACAACAGCACATTCAGATAACACCGCATTCTGTAATATACAAGGAAGAATACTGAACACAAACAATAATCCATTAAATCTCAGTCAAATAAATATCAACTGCACACTCATCAGAAATAATTCAATAAATACTACTTACACAACAACCAATGGTGGCACTCTATTTCCAGCACTCATCAACAACAGCTATCGTTGTTCAATGATCTGCACGAATATTTCTCTTGACACTGTTGAATTAAACTTTTACAACACAACGCATGAAATCTACAACACAACAACACTAACAACTGCAACAAAACAATTCAACTTCACCCTCCTCACCGTTACAGCGCCAACGATCTATAATATTACAGGAAACACAACAGCAACAACAGGCGATACAATCACGCTTGCAATCAACGCAACAGACAACATCAATGTTAGCGCTGCAAATCTCTCCTTAAACAACGGCACAATAATTGCAATGCTCGAACCAACAGATGAACATTTTGCAGTAAATATCTCACCAGCAAATAATTCAATTGCAGCAATCAGTTATATAATAACAGCATATGACAGATACCTTCTCAATACAACATCAGCAAACTACACTCTAACGGTAACAGATAATGATCCTCCAACAGCAAATGCTGGCCAAACAATAACAATTAATCAAAATCAAATTGCGCAATTTAATGCAAGCAATTCTTCGGATAACATTGCAATCACCAGCTATTCATGGAATTTTAACCTCTCAAATAACACAATAGCAACAGCAGCAAATCCAACCTACAACTACACAATCCCTGGAACATACAACGTAAGCTTAACTCTTAAAGATGCAGCAAACAATAATGCAACAAACTATGTCACAGTAATTGTAAGTGATGATATCAAACCATTTATTACAGGTAATTCTCCTGCAAACAATTCAAACAATATTGCAAGAAATACAAATATTGCCATTAATTTTTCAGAGTCAATAAAATCGCAAACAATAAACAACAGTATTTTTATTTATGAAATAAATAAAAATAATAATAACAATGATAATCAAATTGCAGGAGAACTCTATTACAACAGTTCAACAAATGCAACAACATTTATTCCAAACATTATCCTTAAAGAAAATCAAACATATACAGTAAACATCACAAAGAATATTCAAGATAACGTTTCAAATAACATGTCAGCAGATTACCTATTTAATTTCACCACAAAATTGCAAGACACTGACAATGATGGAATCCCTGATATTAATGATACTGATAAAGATAACGATGGAATTGCAAACAATAACGACAAATTAAATGGCAATGCATCAGCAATCTATACAAACATTGGAAGCTTAAGCATTGCAATCAACGGCTCAGCAAATCTCGCACAGCAATTCAATGATATTGCTGATGTACGAGTTTACAACAGCAGCAAAGAACTTGTTGAATTTCAATTTAATTTTACAGCAGCAACACTCGATCTAACAAATATTTCAATCTATGAAACAAACAATGCAACAGTTGGAGAAATAATTGTTGGTGGCATTGATTTATCAACAACCACAACAAAAAAAACAATATTTCTGACAAATAAATCCGATCTATCAGGTATTTGTATAAAAGATGCAGAACTAACAAGTATAACACAAATTTCAACTGCCTGCACAGGAACAAATGAAACAAAAGTAGAGTGTAATGGTGTAGCACAATCAGGCTATACTTGTAGTTTCAACACAACACTCAGTAAATACAAAATTACAGGTTTAACGCACTCAGGTATAAGACAAATGAGCTATACACAACCCATAGCAAACATCGAAAGTTCCGGCGGTGGAGGAGGGGGCGGTGGTGGAGGAGGAAGTTATACCCCACCAATCGATCTTACAAAGAAAAATAATTCAAAAGCAGGGCAATGCGGAACAAACCTTGATTGTAATGATGAACAAACATGTACCAACAATATTTGTACCCCTGTATTTTGCCCAAAAGGTTCAATCATTAGCCATTTTTGCATTCAATTTGAATGTACAGAAAATAATGACTGCAAAGAAAAACAAGGAAAAATTTGCTATGCAAACAAATGCAGAGAATGTATGACAACAGAACAATGTGGAAAAGGATTTGCTTGCCAAGAATACAGCTGCAAAGAACTGCCAAAATCAATTACACCAAAAAAAGAAGAAATAAAACAATTAACAATCAAAATCATTCTTGAACAGCCATCCTATTATGTAGGCAACACCCTCCGGCTCCAACTCCAAGATGAAAATAAAAATACAGTAAGACAAACACAAATAACAATCCTTTACCCAAGTGGAAAACAATTGCAAAAAACAGCAGATGAAGAAGGAAAAATTTCAATTAAATTAGAAGAACAAGGCTTCATAAAAATAACAGCAGCAAAACAAAATTACAAAACAACAATCCTCAAAGTAGAAGTACTCAACTTATCATTTTTTGGCAGATTTATAGAAGAAGCAGACCTAACAAAAGTAGCAGCTTCAGGATTATTAGTGATAATATTAATCGGAACACTCATACTTGCTTATTATATGATTAAACCAACAGGACAAACAAATCAAAAAACAAAGAAATAATCAGAGTATTTTCTGAATGAACGGTAAATTAATTGCGAAGCAATTATGGCTTTTAACATGAATTCGAAAATACTAAAGAAAGATTTATATACTAGCATTCCGAAAAATAAAATATCAATAATAATCAAAGATGGTGAACATGTCCAAAGGAAAAACAATTGGTATTATTTCTATTAAAGGAGGAGTTGGAAAAACAACAACAGTAAGCAACCTCGCTGCATCACTCACCAATGATTTTCAAAAAAAAGTATTAATTATCGACGCTAACTTTTCAGCTCCAAACATTGGATTCTACTTAGGATTAAAAGAGCCAAAATTTACAATCCAAGATGTATTATCAGACAAAGTTGCAGCTTCAGAAGCAATCCAAAAGCACGACCTTGGCTTCCATATCATTCCTTCAACAATTTTCCAAACAAAATTCAATCCATTTGATCTGAAAAAGAAAATCGCCCATTTAAAAGAATATTATGATGTTATTCTACTTGACTCATCCCCGAATTTAAATGATGAAATTCTCGCAACAATGATCGCAAGTGATGAATTATATGCAATTACTTCTCCTGATATGCCAACACTAGCCTGCACAATGCATGCTGTAAAAGTAGCAAAACAAAAAAATGCAAAAATCAAAGGAATTATACTCAATAAAGTAAGAAACAAAAACTTTGAAATTAAAATTGCTGATGTTGAAAATTCAACAGGTGTCCCTGTTTTAGCTTTATTACCAGATGACGACCGAGTATTAGAAGCATTATCAAAAACAACACCTTCAACAATTTACACGCCAAAAGGCGAAGTTGCAATCGAATATCGAAAATTAGCAGGTTGTATGATTGGACAAGAATTCAAAGACCCACGAATGCGAGCAAAATTCAAATCAGTTTTCAACATGAACCTTCAAAAGCAAGAAATCAATCGAGCAGCATTCTTAAAAGATTTAGAAGTAGCAACAATTGAAGAAGTTGAAAAAGAAAGTAAAAAGAAATAACAAATTGGAGATAAAAGAATGAAAAAAGCAACCTATTCCGGAATTGTAATCATTTCAGGAGTTATAATCCTAACAATTATGATTCTATTCTCAAACATTTCATTCACAGGTTATGATGTAAAAGATCAACCGACAAGTTTACAAAGTCTTTATCAAAAATTAGCTGATAACGCAAAAAAAGAACATGACGTATTCAACCAAATGGCAGAAGCAGCTTCAGAACGACAAGAGATTATGAAACAATTAGCTGCACAACCAACAGTAACTCCAACAATAAAAACAGAAACATGTACTGATACAGATATAACTGATAAAACGACTGACAAAAATTATCCTATTTCTGCTTATAATTATAGAAATATCAACATTAAAGGAACAGCAACAGGGTATAATCCTGTTACAGTAAAAAAAGAATCAATTACAGATTCATGCTCAACATATAGTAGTAACTCTGTTATTGAAGCTTATTGTAATAAAGTAGAAAATGCGATGTACACAAATCTCATTCCATGCCCAAATGAAACAACCTGCAAAGATGGTGCATGCATTCCAAACAAATAAACTTTTAAATACTTCTTCATATTCTCATAATCAATGAAACATAATCTCAAAACAATATTCATTCTCATAACATTTTTCTTAATTGCCCAATTCTTAGGTTTAGCAATCTTAGCGCAATATA
>Ga0209515_10008175_pt1 | contig 12300 bp, 7 predicted proteins | sample Subgroupgradi54m_FD_187454 | JGI IMG/M metagenome (GOLD analysis project Ga0209515, IMG submission 187454) | Subsurface groundwater microbial communities from S. Glens Falls, New York, USA - GMW60B uncontaminated upgradient, 5.4 m (SPAdes)... ... | reverse complement strand
GCCAGGAGCCGATACATCGTGCGGGGCGAGCAGAGGTACTGCCCCTCGTCGAGCAACGTGGCGTAAATCTCCCGCGGGGCGTGGTCGACGAAGCGGGGGCTGTGCAGCTCCGTCACGACGGCCGCTTGCTCCCCCGGCGTCAGGGCGCGCGCCGGCCGGGGGCGCGAGCGCGCCGCCGGCGGCGGCCGGCGCCGGCGGTAGACCGTGGCCCGGCTCACGCCCAGCGCGTCGCAGGCCGACTCCCACCCGACTTGCGCAGCCAAGGCGGTCACGGCGCTCAGCCGGTGCTCCCGGCTTCGCCGGGCGTCGGCGCCGAGAGGCCCAAGATCTCGCAGAGTTTTTTTTGGGCCTCGATGATGGCCTCGGCTTGGTGGAGCCGGCGCGCCAGCCGGCCGTTGTCCCGCTCCAGCTCGGCGATCCGGCGGGCCAGCGGCGACACGGGCGCCGCCGGCCGGCCCCGCTGCTTCGGGGCCAAGGCCACGAGCGCGCCCTGCTCCCGCTGCCGGCGCCACGTCGTGAGGTGCGAGGAGTACAGGCCCTCGCGCCGCAGCAGCGCGCCGAGCTCGCCCACGCCGGCACACTGGTCGGCCTGGCGGAGAACCTGCAGCTTGTACTCGGCTGTGAACCGCCGCCGCGCCGCCCGCTCGCGGACCTCGGGGTCGGGGACGATCGGCGGGGGCACCACGCGCAGCGGCGCCGGCGCGCCGCTCACCACCGCGGGGCTCGGGGCATCAACTCTCTCCTCTGGGCCAGCCGGGGCCGGCCGCCGCCGCGCGAGCTTCGACTTCTTGGGGGTCGCCATGACTGCGACACCTCTCTCCGCCCTTCTACAGTAATTTCGGAGGAGCTCGGTGTCTCACCATGATTGGCACAAAGGGGGCGGGCCGGCGGGCGACACCCGGAAGCAGCGACGCAGCTTCTGCTCGAGCAACTCACCGATGGCCACCGTCGTCGCCAACTTCGCCCGCCGTTCCGCAGGGACTCACGGCGCTCCCATTGTTCGACCGATTGCCGGCGGACGCCGAACAGCTTCGCCAGCTCCGTTCTGTCGAGCTCGAACAGCTCCATTGCCCTCTTGAGGAGCGCGGCGCTTCCCGCTCGTCGCCCGTCCTCCTCCGGCTGCTCCCCCAGCGCACGCTCGATGAGACGCACCGCCGTTCTCACCGCATCCCCGGGCGCCCAGTGAGCACCGAGCCCTGCCTTCGGGACGAGCGGGATTGCCCCTGGCACCTCCTCCCTGACTTCGGCAAGGAGTCTGATAGCTCACAGACCGAGCTCCCGGCCCAGGATCCGCGTGACGAAGCGCTCGCCGGACGTTTCGCTCGCGACGAGCGTCCTGATCCGCTCCCGCACCTCCGCGGTCCGTCCTCCGTTCTCGGCCGCCTTCACCGTGCAGGTGTACGCGGCCCACACGTCGCCGCCCGTGATCTCGTAGCCGTAGCCCTCGACGAGCCAGCGGAGCGCGGCCAGTCCCGCCTCGACCGCGAACTCCGGACGCCGGTCGGCAAAGTCCCGGGCGGCGCGCGTCAGCGTCTTCGGGTCGCAGGGGGCGCGATTCGCGAGCCGGATCGCCTCGTCGAAGAGCCCCACCTCCTTCGCCGCGGCGAACCACTTTCCCTCGTCGCCGGGCGTGTTCGCCACGAGATCCCCAAGCAGCTCCTCCGGCCCCTTCTGGGGGTACTTCCTGGCGAGCGCCTGGTAGGTCGCGAGGTACGAAGCGCCTCGGGTCGCCTCGAGCGCGTAGCGCCGGTACGCCTCCTCGACGCGACCGGACGCGAGCAGGATCTCTTCGCACGCGCGCGCGATGTCGACGGGGCTATCGTTGAGCCCACGCGACGCCTCCGCGTAACGGATCGCCTCGTCCGGGCGCCCGCGCGCCGCAAGGGCACGCACGCCCCACTGCCGATAGGGCCAGAAGACGAACGGCGCCTTCTCGAGAATGGCGAGGATCTCCTCGTAGCGCCCGGCCCGAAGGAGGGCGCTGAGGCACGCCGTCGTGCCGTGGAAGAAGCCGCGGAGCTCCGGGTCCGGGCTCCACGCCATCTCCACGATGCGGACCAGCCGATCGGCCCACGCGGAGGCGATCTCCCGCCAGGCGCAGAGCTCGCCCCAGAAGTCCCCGAGTCGCTCGATGTACGGGATCTCGTCGTTCGCGTGGGCCTCCCAGAGGCGCTCGAGCCAGCCCTCGCGCGGCTTCGCGTCCGCGGGCGCCTTCGCGATGATGGCCACGAGCTCCTCGATGGCGTGGTTTACTGCCGTCCCGATGGCGCCCGAGGAGCTGTCCACGCCCTCGAGGGCGGGCGACACGCGCTCCAGGAACATCACCCCCCCCTCCGCGGCGAGCACCGGATCGCGGCGGGCCACCTTCTTGATCTCGCTCACCGCCTCCTTGACGCGCTGGATCGCCGGCTGCGACTTCCACCCGAAGGTGCCGCGCCGGAAGCGGCTCGTGAACTCCCAGTGATGGGCCCTAGCCTTGGGCATCGTCACCAGCGCGGCGGCGCTTCATTCCGCGCTTCAACGCTTTCTTGTCTTCTTCCACGCGGGCCCGTTCCTCGATGGAGACGATGACCTCGGGACGGCGCTTGCCGAACCGTTTGAGGTGCCTCTTCGCGGTGCGGGCGCGACTCACGGACGGGACTTTACCACGCCACCTCCACATCCTCGCGGAGCCGTTGAAACCGGGCGAGCCGGTCCCTGAAGCGATGTCGCGCGCAGGCCCTTCACGCACTGCACCTCGACGGTTCCCGGACAACGCAGGACATGATTTTTCCGATCTCGCCCGAGATCGCCTGGATCGTCCCAGTGCTCGATCAGTGACAAGGCGCGCGCGCTATCGCCGGATGGCATCGCCGAACAGGAATGCGTCTGCCGGCGGGTCGCCGGACCGCGGTGCGCGCGGGCTCGGCGCCCGGCCACCCACGGCGGGGAGCACGCGGAAGTAGGCCAGCATCGCGCGCAGGTCCTCCTCCGACCAGTTCGACACGATGTCCCACGGCATGGCCTGCCAGTGCAGACGGCGGCCGTCGCTCCCGATGCCGCTCCGCATCGCGCGCACGAGCCGGGCGTCGTCCACGGCGGCGATGCCGTGGCGGCCGTGGGGTGTCAGATTGGTCGAGACCGCGCGCCCGTAGACACGCCACCGCGCCTCCATCCCGCCGGCCAGCGTGCGACCGGTCAAGAAGCCGGCGAAGGCCGCCGGCGCCCTCGACTCGAAACACCTACTCACCGGGTTCGTGCAGTGCGGCGTCTCGGCGGGACGATCGTGCAGACCTGGAACGCCAATAAGCCTGCCCATCGGTGCTGGTACAACCACAGTCGAGGCCGCGCCGTCTGCTCGAATAGCCTCGTGGTGGACATGCGCCTGGCCGATGACGCGGTCCCTCGCGCGGTCACCCGCGACGTACCGGACCCTGATGTGGTGAGCGCAGCCCACGATCTCGCGCTTCGCGAGCTGGACCAGCCCGACAAAGCCCCGACGGCACGCCTGGACGCCCTGAAGAGCGAGCTCCGGGGCATTGAAGCCAAGCTCGGCGCTACGCGGAGGCGATCGCCGACGCCGGGCTGCTCGAGACGATCCTGCGCGCTGTCGAGGTTCGCGCGCAACGCCTAAGGCGCCGTCAGGTGTGTCACTGCGCCGCCGGTGAGCCCGGATTACTCCCAGTCCGCCCAAAAACCAGATACAGCGCGGGCATGAGGAACAGGACGAGCGGCACGGCGAGAATGAGGCCAGAGATGATGGCAATGGCGAGAGGCGTCTGCATCGCTGACCCGGCGCCGATTCCGAGAGCCAGCGGCATCAGGGCGAAGATCGCGATGCCAGAGGTCATGAGGATCGGGCGCATCCGCATTCTTCCTGCGAGGATCAGGGCAGCGGGTTCGGGGCGCGGGTCCAAGCCCAGCTCGGCGAAATAGAAGATCGCCACCTCCGTCACAATGCCCACGATCATCGTCAGCCCCATCATGGAAGAAATGTCGAGCTCGGTCCCCGTTACCCACAAGCCGACGAACACGCCGCTCGTGGAGAGGAGCGTCGTGATGAGCACGCTCAACACCACCGCAACGCGTTCGTACAGGAAGAGGAGAAGCAGGGTCACGAGCGCGACGGCGCCGACGAAGACCACCAGCAGGTCACGGAATGACTGTTGCTGCTCACGGTACAACCCGCCGTACTCTGCATACACGCCCGCCGGCAACGTCACCGGCGCGATGGCCGCCTGCACATCGCGGAGGGTGGAGCCCAGGTCCCGGCCCTCGATGCGGGCGGTGCAGGCGACCATTTGCTTGAGGTTTTCCCGGACCACTTGCGCCTGCCCCTCCTCGACATCGATCGTCGCGATGCGCCGTAGGGGAACGTAATGGCCATCGGCCGCTCGAATGCGGAGCTCCTGGATGGGCTGGATGGAGCGTCTGCGGTCAGCGGGGCTCCAGATACGCACCCCAATCACCTTCTCGCCCGCCTGGATCTCGCTGACAACGGAGCCCCCGATCTGATCGCGGATCTGTCGAGTGACCGTCTCGGCATCGAGGCCGTCGATCGCTGCCCGCGTGCGGTTCACCGTGGTCTTGATCGCGTCTCCGGCCACGACGACGCCATCGAAGACCTCGACCACCCCCGGGACACCGGCGAGCCTCTCGGCGATCTGCGGCGCGAGCCGCCGCAGCGCCGCGGCGTCGTCGCCGAAGAGCTTGACTTCGATGGGCTGGGGGACGGCGGTGAGATCCCCGATGAGGTCCTCCATGAGCTGGGCGGTCTCGATCCGAAGACCTGGCACCTGGCCTTCCACCGTTCGACGCACCTCCGCCACGATTTCGTCGATGGCCCGGCGCGGCGGCGGCCGGAGATGAATGAAGAAGTCCCCCTGGTTGGCTTCGGTGACGCCGCCGCCGAGCTGTAAGCCCGTGCGGCGCGAGTAGCTGTCGACCTCCGGCGTGTGCGTGAGGATGGTTTCCACCTGGCGAAGGAGCCGGTCCGTCTCGGTCAGGGACGTCCCGGGCGGCGCCTTGTAATCCAGGATGAAGCCTCCCTCGTCCATGTGGGGGATGAAGCCCGTGCCCAGGCGGTCGTACGCGAGATAGCCGGCGGCGGTGAACAAGGCGACGGCGGGGAGCGCCCAGAAGGGCCACCGCAGCCAACGGCTCATCAGACGGCCGTACAGGCCCTGGACTCCCCGCATCAGTCGCCCAGCAGTCTCGACTTGTGCACCGTCGGCTTGACGCAGTAGAAGATCCGCCAGTACAGGAACCGCAAGGAGGGCCACAAAAAAGGAAATGACAAGGGCCACCGCCATGGTCAACGCCAGGGCCTTGAAGAAGCCCCCGGCCACGCCGCCCAGGAAGGCGAGCGGCCCGAAGACGACGATCGTTGCGAGAGACGAGCCTGCTAACGGTCGCGCCATTTCCCGTGCTGCGGCCAACACCGGGCCCTCGGCCGAACGCTCTTCCCGCCGCTCGCGCAGGCGCCGCATGATGTACTCCAGCATCACGACCCCATCGTCCACAACGAGCCCCACCGCCGCGGCCAAGCCGCCCAGGGTCATGATGTTGAAACTCATGTCGAGCGTCTTCAGGATCAACACCGTGACCGCCAACACGGCCGTGAGGGCCAGAGCGATGATCAGGGCCGTGCGCAGGTTGCGGAGGAAGAGCAGGAGGATGACCGCCGCGAAGCCCGCGCCAATGAAGATGGCGTCCCTGACGCTCGCGGCGGCCGCGGTGACGAGATCGGACTGGTCGTAGTACGGTTTGATCTGGATGTCCTGAGGAATCTTGGAGCGGAACGCCGCCAAACGTGCCTTGATGTCGCGAACAATCGCCACCGTATCGGCGCCACGTTGCTGGATGAAGTTGAGCAGGACGGCGTCGCGGCCGCTGGCGGTCACCCGGGTCCATTCGGGCAGCTCGCCGCGGCGCACATCGGCCACGTCCTCCACCCTGACCACCCCGTTCTCGCCGCTTCTCAGGATGGTGTGGCCGACGTCGTCCTCAGTCCTGAGGCGGGTGTCGGAGAGGACGAGGTAGAGACGGTAGTGGTCTTCTAGCCGACCGACCGCGGTCACCACATTGTTGGCGGACAGCGCCGTGGCGACATCGTCTGGGCTCAGACCGAAAGCGTGAAGACGCGCGGGGTCGACCAGCACCTGGTACTCGGCCTGGCGCCCCCCAAGAACCTCGATCCGCGCCACTCCCGCCACCGTCGAGAGGACCGGACGCAGCTGGTAGTAGGCGAAGTCGCGCAGAGTCACCAGGTCGGGGCTGGTCGACGTGAGGGCGAGGCCCAGCACGGGAAAGACCGTTGGGTCCATGCGCCGGGCGAAAAAATGGACGCCTGGCGGCAAGCTGGGGAGAGCCTGAGTGACGGCGGACTCGACTTGCAACAGGGCCGTCACCATGTCCGTGCCCCACGCGAAATTCACCGAGAGATCGGCCGTCCCCCGGCTGCTCGTGGACCGGATTGAATACACGTCCGGCACGGCCCGCACGGCCTGTTCCAGGGGCCGTGTGACCTCGATCACCATCCGATCTACGGGCCGGTCCCCCGCGTCAACATTCACCACGATGCGGGGAAAGGCAATCCTGGGGAAAAGGGCCACCGGTACGCGCAACGCGGCCCAGACGCCGCCGAGCGCCAGCAAGGTCAGGAGGAAGAGCAGTGAACGGCGGTGGCGTTGAAGCCAGGACGCCATCAGGGGGCCCTCTCTTCGACGCGCACGGGCATGCCGTCCTTCAGCTCGTAGTTACCGATCGTGACGACGACGTCTTTGGGCGAGAGCCCTCTGACGATCTCAGTGTAGCGGCCATCCTCTTCGCCGACCGTGATCCAGCGACGCCATGCTCGGCCCTTGTCGACCACGAAGACATACGGTCGCGTGCCCTGCGAGAGCACCGCCGAGCGAGGCACGGCCAACACGGCGGGGCGCGCATGAAGGATGATATCGCCGCGGACCACGGCTCCGGGGAGGAGCCCCGGGGCCGCCGGAAGAGACACGACGACTTCCGCCAGCCGGGTCTTGGGGTCGACCTGCCGGTAGACCTGCACAGTTTTGGCCATCACGGGCGCCCCGCCCTGGACCGGCGTCACCTCGGCCGACTGACCGATATGAACCCGCGGGATGTCCTCGGGCTCCACGCCGAGGCGAACCCGCAGGCGATCACCCTTCGCGAGACGGACCAGCGGGGTGTGCGGTGCGACGATGTCTCCCTGCCGCACGTTGACCGCCTCTACGACGCCATCGATACTGGCGGACAAGGTCAATTCCGCCGGACCTCCGAGGCGTTTCAGGACGCTGGCCAGGATCGCGTCGGCCCTGGCGAGTTGCGCTTCCGCTGCTTGGACCTCGGCATTCGTCGCCAGCTGGCGGCTCCGCAGGTCCTTCAGGCGCTCGACGTCCTTCTTCGCAAACACGACGTCGATACGCGCCCGTTCCAGCTCGAGTTGGGTGTTGGGCGTTGCCCGAACCGCTACCAACCGTTCTCCTTTCCGCACGGCCTGCCCGGCCGCCACGTACACCCGCATGACCACTCGTTCTGCTTCCAGGTCGACGACCTGCGAGTGTTCCGGAGAAAACTCCACCGTCCCGTAGGCGACCACAGTCTCCTTCATCGGAACGAGCCGGACCGGGCTGACCTGGACCAGCGCCGAGGGCGACGGCGACGCCGGGACCGACCCGTCATCGGCCCGGGCGCGCACCCCGCCCAGGACGCCGCCGAGAATGGCGAACGGAAGCGCAGCAGTGAGACAAAGGGCCGCGGACGGGTATGGCCTCATGGACTCAGCGGCGCGCCTACGGCGAGCTGGAGCGCCACTTGCCCCTCCGCCGCCGCTTGTTTCAGGCTGAGCAGTGTGAGTTCCTTGTCCAAGCGGGCGGCGCGCACCGTCTCGTAGCTCACCAGGGTCACATCGCCGTCTTCCACCGCTTTGCGCAATGCCTCTTCGGCCCGGCCAAGGTCTGGGAGCTCCCGGCTGAGCGCGGCGTGCTGCTGAACGACCCGTTGGAGCTCCGCAACCAGGGTGGCGATATCCGCTCGCGTCTTGTGCAGGCGGGCAATGTACTCCTGGTAGAGCTGATCGCGAGTCGCCTCGGCGACGGCGATCGCGCCCCGATTGCGGTTGAAGAGAGGAATGTCGAGGCTGACGTGGAACCCCTGGGTCACAATGGCCCCCGTGTCCCGCGCGCGACTCACACCGAGCCCGAAGCTCGGATACTGCCCCAGCACCGTGCGGTAGACCCTGGCCTCCTGGCTCGCATAGCCCGCCCCTAGGGCGGCCAAATCCAGGCGCTCCCTCCGAGCCTGACTGAACAGCGCGGCCGCGTCGGTGGGAGGGGTCAGCGAGACGTTCACGTCCGCCAACGCCACTGTCTCGCCGGGCGGAAGGCCGAGGACCCGGTTCAGGTCCTGGCGGGCCCTCTCAACTTGCCCGGCGAGTGCCAACGCCCGATCCCGGGCGTCCAGGTAGGCCACCTCGCGCAAGCCGAATTGCTCGATGGTTGCGTCACCCCTCTCGAGATTCTGGCGGGTCAGATCGAGCAGATGCCCAGCGATGCGCGCGGACCTCTCAGCGACGCCCACCTGCCGTTCGAGCAGCCCAATCCGCCGGGCCAGCAGCCGCGCCTGGTTGGCGACGAGCCATTCTTGCCAGGCCACGTCGTAGCGTACCCGCTCCGCGTCGGCGCGCGCGATGCGAAGATCCGCGGGGCGAGTCGCGAGAGCGGCGATCGCCAAGTTCAATCCGACGTTGTATGCGTTCACGAGGCCCGACACAACAGGCGGCGCACCGATGGGCGAGTCGAGGCCGCCGGACAGGACGGGGTCGGGCAGCAGGCCGGCCGCGAAGACCTGTGCCTGCGCCACCTGTTCCTGCCGGCGAAGCGCCTTGAGCTCTGGGCTCACCAAGACGGCGATGACTCCCAGTTCCTCCCCCGTCAGCGGCTTCGACAGGTCCAGGGTGATCGGGGCTAGTCGAGGGTGCACGAACCGGGCAGCCTCTCGGGCCAATTCCTTCGCGCTCTGAGGCTCGAGGGTTTCACTGAGACGAGCTTCGTCGAGCGGTTTCGGATGGTAGGTCGCACACCCGGGCAGGACGCCGGCTAGCGCCACGATCAAGACCATATGCGTAATGCGTCCCGACACACCTCGGAGGGAACTATGCCAAACGCCGTTGACGAGGGCTGTCGCGGCCGAACGGGTCTTGGTCATGATGCAAGAACAGCTAGAGGCGACGGTCGACCCGGGCGAGAGCAAGAACCAGACAGGTGCCCAACGCTGGTCTTCACGACCAACGCGGCCCACAAGACCTTCCGGTGATTCTGCCGGCCCGCCAGGTGCTCGGCCACGAGCTGCGCCACATACCACGCTTCTCCACGATCGACCCATTGCCTCCGAACTCGGAGGTTCATCACTGTGCCCATCCGTGCCGCAATCGGGCGACACTCAGATGACGAGCAGGCCGGATTCGGACGCCACAGACCTTCCGCGGCTAGTTCGTCCGCCGCGTGATATCCGTGGCCAGAAAGGGGCAGAGCGGTTAGGCGGCGGGAGGATCGCGAGGGCGACGCGTGTTCGGTACCCGAGTTGGGCCAGGGCCCTCCTTAAAGCAAGCAACGAGCGGGGCGGTGATACGGATTGGCGCAGGATATACGCAGGGATTAGACTCGACGACGCCGGAGGTTGAGGTCACCAGGATCACGACATCGGCGTAGTCGTCGTCGTCCCAGAACCCTGCAATCCAGGAGGGATCCGGAGGGTCAGCAAACGCCAACACTCTCAGCGCGACGAACGCGCTAAGAACGATCCCAGCGACGACCGCTGATCCCCGGAACCTCATCGGCGCATAGATAGCAAGAATCCTCTGGACCCGTCAAGCGCAGCAGGCTTTCTTCGACTCGCCATCAGGAAGGCGACTGGCTCTTCGACGTTCTCGCTCCAGGGCGCCCGCGGTGAAGTGGCGACCGCACTGTCACGGGGCTGGACCGGGTGGCGGCCCATGAGAAGACGAGCCCTGCTCGGGCACGCGCGAGTCGACACGACTCAGGTCTACGCCAGCATCAGGCCGCCCCAGCTCAAGCGGGCGATGTCGTTCTATGAGGAAGGAGCGACGCGGATGCTGAGCGAGTGGCAAGGAAACCGGATCCGTGTTCGAAGAACATTCCGATGTTCCTGAAACCCGGAGCCAAAGACGCGAACAGAATCAGATTGGTGGCCCCAACGGGATTCGAACCCGTGTTTCAGCCTTGAGAGGGCCGTGTCCTGGGCCTCTAGACGATGGGGCCACACCAGCAACCGCGGCGGGAGGAACTGGCTGGGGGAGGAGGATTCGAACCCCCGCTACGTGGTCCAGAGCCACGCGTCCTACCACTAGACGATCCCCCACCGGAAGCTGCCCGCAGTATACATGATCCCGTCGGCGGGGCCAGCCCGAAGTCGCCGCTGAGGCGTCGCCGTCAGCGCAGCGTCTCCCTCAAGGCTCGGCTCGCCTTGAAGCGGGGCACGCGGGCGGCGGGGATCTGGATCGCCTTCCCCGTGCGCGGGTTCCGCCCGTTGCGAGCGGCGCGCCGGGTCACCACGAAAGTGCCGAATCCGCCGATCGTCACCCGCCGGCCCTTCCGCAGGGAGTCGCACACCGAGGCGATGAAGGCGTTGATGGCGCGCTCGGCGGCGGTCTTGGTGCCGCCGGTCGCTTTGGCCATGCCGGCGGTCAACTCGGCCTTGGTCACGTTTCCGAGCTATACGTCGCCGGGCACGCGAGTGTCAAGCTTCGCACGGGGTCTGGCCGCGGAAGCTTGGTATGATCGGGCGATGCCGCGGATCCCGATCGACGCCTCGATGGTCATCCTCACCGTCCTGGCGGCTCTCTTCGCCGTCGTCGCCTACCTGAAGGACCCCGGCCTCCCCCTCGTCGGCGCCAAGCAGGGGCTCTCGCTCATCTGGTTCATCCTGCCGCGGCTGATCCCGGCCATGATCCTCACCGGCATGCTCCAGGTGCTGGTGCCCCAGCCGCTCGTGGCCCGCATCTTCGGCAACGCCGCCGGCTTCCGCGGCGTCGTCGTCGCCACCGGCCTCGGCATGCTGACGCCGGGCGGCCCCATGGTGAGCGTGCCGCTCCTGGTGGCGATGGCGAACTCGGGCGCGGGCATCGCCGCGCTCGTCGCCTACATGACCTCGTGGTCGCTCTTCGGCCTGCACCGCATCCTCGCCTGGGAAGCGCCGCTGATGGGCTGGCGCTTCGTGATCGTCCGCGTCGTGCCGAGCCTGGCCTTCCCCGTGATCGCGGGCTGGCTCGTGCTCCTCTTCTATCGAGCGGAGTAGCGCGGCCCAGTGGCCTTCCAGGACCTGCCCGAGTTCGTCGCTCACCTCGAGAAGCACGGCCAGCTCCACCGCGTCGCCACGCCGGTCTCGCGCGACCTCGAGATCAGCGAGATCACGGACCGCGTCTCCAAGGGCCCGGCCGCGCGGAACAAGGCGCTCCTCTTCGAGCGGGTCGCGGGGGCGGACATGCCCGTCCTCATCAACGCCTTCGGGTCGGCGCAGCGGATGGCGTGGGCGCTCGGCGTGGAGGACCTGAACGACCTCGGGGACCGCGTGGCGGAGCTGCTCGACCTGAAGCTGCCGGGCACGCTCTTCGACAAGCTGAAGAAGCTCGGCACGCTGTTCGACCTGGCCAAGGCGGGGCCGAAGTCGGTGCGCGCGGCGCCGTGCCAGGAGGTGGTGGAGACCGAGCGCGCCTCGCTCGCCTCGCTGCCGGTCCTCACCTGCTGGCCGGGCGACGCCGGGCGCTACATCACGCTGCCGTGCGTGTTCACGCGCAACCCGGCCACGGGCGCACGCAACGTCGGCATGTACCGCCTGCAGGTCTATGACGACCGCACGCTCGGCATGCACTGGCAGACGCACAAGGGCTCGGCCGAGCACGAGCGCGAGGCCCAGCGCCTCCACGTCCCGCGCATGGAGGTCGCGATCGCCATCGGCGGCGACCCCGCCACGGTCTACGCGGCCTCGGCGCCGCTCCCGCCCGGCATCGACGAGATCGTCTTCGCGGGCTGGCTGCGCGGGCGCGGCGTGGAGATGGTCCAGTGCAAGACGATCGACATGGAGGTGCCGGCCCACGCCGAGATCGTGCTCGAGGGCTACGTTGACCCGCGCGAGCGGCGGGTCGAGGGCCCCTTCGGCGACCACACGGGCTACTACTCGCTTGCCCGCGAGTACCCGGTGTTCCACCTGACGGCGCTGACGCGCAAGCGCCGGCCGCTCTACCCGACGATCATCGTGGGCCGCCCGCCCCAGGAGGACTACTGGCTCGGC
>Ga0209515_10008174_pt1 | contig 12301 bp, 14 predicted proteins | sample Subgroupgradi54m_FD_187454 | JGI IMG/M metagenome (GOLD analysis project Ga0209515, IMG submission 187454) | Subsurface groundwater microbial communities from S. Glens Falls, New York, USA - GMW60B uncontaminated upgradient, 5.4 m (SPAdes)... ... | reverse complement strand
GCATCGACGCGTTGTTCGAGCAGCGTGAACGCCGCCTCGAGCCGCTGCAGCAACGTGTCCCGCGGGATTTCGTCGAGCTGTTGTTCAGGATTGTGGAGGTAATAACAATCGATGGTCTGCAAGCGAAGGTTGGCGAGACTTTGTGTCAGCGAGGCGTCGAGGTACGTTGGTGTTAGGCAATGGCAGCCCGCGACGATGTCCTCGTAGCCGACGATGCCGGGCGTGATCAGTGTGTCGATGACGTAGCGATTGGGATCCGCCGGCACCTGGCCATCGAACGGAAGGTAGCCGCCTTTCGTGCAGATGATGAGCTCATCGCGAGTGATGAGGTGGTCTGCGATCAGCGATTCGAGTGTGGTCCCGATGACCCGCTCACTGCGCTGGCAGCGATAGTTGATCGCGGTGTCCAAGACGTTGCACCCGTGCGCGATCGCGACTCGAATCGCATCGGCATAGAGCGCATCGGTACGATCATCAGCATCGCCAAGATAGGTTCCCACGCCGATCGAGGATGCCCAGAGGTCTTGGAGGGGACGGAAGTGCGCGGGGTCACACGCGGTAAATCGTTGGCGAAATCGCTCCGTGGCCGATGGAGAAGCAACGCCAGGCATCGCCATAATGCTTCCACTCTAGTCCTTCGGGATATCCAGCGTCAAGTGGAGCCCCACAGGTTCCGCCTGGTCCCTAATTTTGCACCCCTGAGGCGCATGCTGAGTGAGTCCCTCGATTTCACTCGGGAGGAGTGTGAGGTTGTCGAAGGACGAGGCCCGCGGCCAGAAGTGTGGCGCAAGTCGAAGGATCGAGATCATCGCTCGGGGATGAGCTTGAGTTTCACCGGACTTTTGCTACAATATCATCACGTTGAGGTGCGTGATGCCAAAAGCGTTCATTATGGTGGATGTGGTGCCCGGTAGTGAGGCCGAGGTGCAAGAAGCGATTGCCAGGCTGGCGGGTATCCAAATGGTCCATCAGGTCACTGGCGAGCATGACATCATCGCCTTCGTGGATGCGGAGCCGTACGAAGAGTTTGCCGTCGTGCTCTCGACGATTCGTCAGTTGCGCGGCGTACGCGATACCGATTCGCACCTCGTGTTGTAAGGGGTCAGTGGCAGCACGTGTGCTCGTCAGTTGATTGCCCGAGAGTTTCCGCACTTGACGGACTCGCAAGAACCTGTGTAGGATAGCACCACGATTTCGGTTGAACCCCTAAGGAGGATCGCATGTCTTATGTGATTACAGAAAAGTGTCTCGGGGAACGTTACGCCGTCTGTGCGACCGTCTGTCCCGTGGAATGCATCCACCCTGGCGATTATAAGGGGCAGGAGTTCATGATCATCGACCCCGAGGTGTGCATCAACTGCGGTCTGTGTCTTCCCGAGTGTCCCGTCGGCGCGATTGTGGCCTCCGAGGATGAAGACAAGCCCTACGCCGAAATCAATAAAGAGCTCACCCCCAACTACAAGAACAATCCCCCAGCTCCCGAGCGGCCCAAGAATGATCCGCCCAAACGACCGGGCAATAAGCTCGTCAATTAGTCATCATTTTCTCTTCGGCAACAACAGAAAAGCCCCGCGATCCCCGCGGGGCTTTTGTGTGGTCCCAGATGACGTCTTGAGTTAGGTCAGCGGCTTGACCATATACGTTTCTTCCAAGGTGTATCCCAGCCGACGATAGTAGTCTCGGACTCCCACACCGGCGATGACCGCCACGCGATGCCGGCCAAACTCATCACGAGCAATCCGCTCAGCCTCTTGAATCAACCGCCAGCCGAAGCCGCGATGTTGCGCCGCTTCTTCGTGTCGGCTTTGGAGCGGCAGGTGTCGACCGTAGGTGTGCAGCTCGCGGATCAGTGCGGCGCCTTCCAGGACGCGAATTCCAGATGTGTTGGTGCGCTGCGATGTGGGAATGCGTAATCGTAGGAGGGAAGCTAGTTGATCGGTGGCAGGATTTTCGAAGCTGAGGAAGATCTCCGTGCCGCCTGAGGCTTCATACATTCGTTGGATGAGAATGAAGGTGCCGTCGGCCGAATCGCGGACCTGACGGCAGCGGATGCAGCGACAACGAAGCCCTTGCGCTCGCATCCGTTGGTGGATCGTTTCGCGAAGGTTGGTCGCTAAGCAACCGGCGCGGATCGACGTCGAGGGGATATCACGAATGACGCGCTCAATTCGCACGTAGGGCGGCACGAGCTGTTTAATCTGAATCAACAGCTGAATGAGGGTGTTGTCATCATACGGTTGATAGCGGCCCTCACGCCACCAGTCATAAATCTCAGCGGACTCCACAACGACACAGGGATAAAGTTTCATCGTATCGGGTTGGAAGTCGGGGTCGGCAAAGAGTTGCCGCGCACTTTCCAGATCACTCTGCGGAGTCGCCCCGGGTAAATTCGGCATCAGATGATAGGCGACTTTGAAGCCAGCATCTTTGAGCAGCCATGTCGCTTTGCGAACTTCGGCGACGCCGTGATCGCGGACGATGAGTGCAAGCACAGTCTCATCAAGCGTTTGGATCCCGAGCTCTACCCGCGTGACGCCGAGCCAGCGCAAACGTCGAATCTCCTCCTCGTTGATATAGTCGGGTCGCGTCTCAATCGTGATGCCAATGATGCGGCACGTTGCTGTCTCATTGACACGTTGCGCTTCGAGGAGAGCGACAGGCTGCAGGCTGCAGGCGGTAGGTGGTTGATCGTGTTGGCTTGTGGCTTGTGGCTTGTAGCTTGGAGCGAAGTGGTTGGCCGCCTCCAAGCACCGTTGGATGAATTCCTGCTGATACGGCTCCGGATAGAATGACCACGTCCCACCTTTAATGATCAGTTCGATTTTGTCCGTCGGGTGGCCGGTTTGGTCGAGCGCTTCAAGCCGGCTCCACACCTGACGGTACGGATCGTAATCGTTGCGGACCGCACGCCGCACTGCGGGTTCATTGGTGAGATAACTTTTTGGCGCGCGCGCTTCCGTTGGGCAGTAGACGCAGCGGCCAGGGCAGGCGTACGGCTCAGTGATGACGGTGACCGTGGCGATGCCGGACTGGGAACGGATGCCGTTGAGCGTGAGGATCTGCTCAAGGTTTCGGTTCGGTTGACGGACACCATTCGCGACCTCTGTCCGATAGCGAGTGAGCAGGACATCGTTTCGGATCAATCCCGTGCGCCCTTGAGCGGCGATGCCGACCTTGAGTTTGCGCAGCGCGCGACGGTCTTTCGGCTGGGTTGCCGCGATTTGATCAAGGAGAAGCTCGACGGTGTCCATGGGGTTGATGATAGACGAACGCAGAAGCCGTTGCAAGCCTGCGGTCAGCTTCCTATAATGAAGGCCTGATGTCGGACGCTATCGAGGTCCAACACGATCGTGCGAACTCCCGATTCCTTGCCAAGCTCGGCGGGTATGAGGCGACACTCATGTATCGGCTCAGCGGCAAGGAGCTCGATCTCTACCACACCTATGTCCCTGAGGTGTTTCGTGGCCGCGGTGTGGCTGAGACGTTGTGCAAGGCCGGCTTTGAGTATGCGAAAGCGAACCAACTCACCGTGATCCCGTCCTGTGCCTACATCTCCGACGCCTACCTCAAGTGCCATCCTGAGTACGCACCACTCACGAAACGCGGCGGACCCACCTCCAACCCGATTGTCTCCGGCTAATTGTATGTCGTCTCCTCGAGAAGTCTCTCTCCAACGCTGATGGCCATTCTTAAAGTTGCGAGGCTCGGGCATCCAGTGATTCGCACGCCCGCTGAGGCGGTGCCGAAAGAGACCATCACGTCCGCGTCGATGCAGCGATTTCTCGACGATATGATTGACACGATGTCCGAGTACGAGGGAGTGGGGCTGGCCGCGCCGCAGGTGTATGTCTCCAAGCAGATCGCGGTGATTGAGGTGCAAGAGAATCGTCGCTACCCCGGCGAAGGTCCAGTGCCACTCACGGTGTTGATCAATCCGAAAATTGTGACGAGGTCAAAAAAACTGCTTGAGGATTGGGAGGGGTGTCTAAGTATCAACGACTTCCGTGGCAAAGTGCCTCGTGCGGAATCGCTTGAGGTGGAAGCCTACAACCGCAAAGGCGAGAAGGTGCGCTTTCAAGCTCATGGATTTTTTGCGCGCGTCATCCAACATGAGTGCGATCATCTCGCCGGCAACGTCTTCCTCGATCGCATGTCCAGCCTCACCACACTGACTCACCTGCACGAGTTTGCTCGGTATTGGCAGGACGAGTAACTGAAGTTCCTAGTTCATAGTTGATAGTTCGTAGCAAACCCACGCGGACCACAGTCTAGAGACTTTCGATATTATTTCGGAGCAACCAGTGGACGCGTCGCGACCGTAGCAGCGATCCGTGTGTTCCCTCGGATCACCTCAACCGCCGTTCCCGGCTTGTAGCTCCCACGCTTGACGTAGCCCATCGCGATGGGACGATGCAACGCGGGTGAGTCGCACGCGCTTGTGATCGTTCCGACCGGCTGGCCATCACGAGTGATGGCATCTCCGGGCTCAGCGAGTTGTCGGCCGTCAAGAAGCAAACCCATTAGTTTCTTATTGGCCGACCCGTACGTCTGCATCCTCGCGACGATTTCTTGTCCGAGATAACAGCCCTTCGTCTCACTGGCCACCATGGCTTCAAGCCCAGTTTCCGGGAGTAAATTCGCCTCACTGACATCCACGCCGTACCACGGAATCCCCGCTTCGATGCGCGCAGTATTCAGCGCGTCCCATCCCACGAGTCGCAAGCCGAATGATCTGCCTCGACGTTGCAGCAGCTCCCACGCGCCTTCCGCCTGCGCAGCTTTCACAAGACACAGCAATCCAACACCGCCCGTGAGCGTGTGGCGAACCAGTCGGATCGGGAGCCCTTCGAGTGCATACATCCCGTGATCTCCAACGTGAGGCAGAGAGACGACGGTCTGACAGAGCTGCGTGGCGAGCTCGATGGTTCGTGGACCTTGCAGCGCGATCACCGCCCATGCGCGCTCATGGTTGATCTGTGTCACCTGCGCAGACAACACGTAGCGGTCGAGTGTCTCGACGACCATCGATGCGCGGGTGAGGTCACAGAGCAGCCAGTGGTGGTCGGAGTCGGCAAGCACGAGGAGATCGGCGAGCATCTTTGCGGTGTCGGTGAGCAGGGCAGCCCGGCATCCTTCGCCCGGCGTGAGCCGCTTGATGTCGTGGGTGAGGAGGCTGTGTAGGAAGCTGACTCGATCAGGACCTTGGACCTCAATGAGCGCTTGCGTGGAGTAGTCGATGAGGCCGACGCCGGTGCCGAGTGTTCGATACTCCTCCTCGAAGGAGTGAAATTGCCACGGGACGATCCAGGGACCGAACGGTTGGTATGTGACCGGAGGATTCGCATGCTTTCCGTGCAGCAGCAGAGGAATGACCATCGTAGCTCTCACTCTAGCTGCACCGGCCGGCACCGTCAAGTCACCGACGGCGGCGCGTGCTTGACGCTGCTACCCCTTTCCGATACCATGAGAGCCTTGCGAGGAACCTAACCCGAGGAGGTCCACATGGCTGTCGCAACCGCATCTGTCGCCACCCAAGAACGTCAGGGTGCGGCGAAGTTTAAGGGGAATCCGCTGACGTTAGTTGGCCCTGAGATCAAAGTTGGCGATAAGGCGCCGGAGTTCCACGTCCTCGCACAAGATCTCTCGCCCGTCACGTTGTCCAGCTTGAAAGGCAAGACCTTACTCATCAGCGTCGTCCCATCGCTGGATACGCCGGTGTGCGATGCGCAAACCCGTCGATTCAACGAAGAAGCGGCCACGCTGCCCAATGTGCAGATTCTCACCGTGAGCATGGATCTCCCCTTTGCCCAGAAGCGATGGTGTGGATCTGCGGGCATTGAACGCGTGAAGGTGGTCTCGGATCACAAGGATGCGTCGTTTGGAACAGCGTTCGGGGTGCTGATTAAGGAGCTACGGCTGCTTGGCCGATCCATCTTTCTCGTCGATACCACCGGCACCGTTCGCTACGTCGAGTACGTCCCTGAAGTCACGTCGCATCCCAACTACGATGCAGCCCTTGCGGCCACTCGCCAAGTCGCAACGTGACCCCTTGAAGCAGCTGGACGTTGGATGCTAGAAGCGGGAACACGACAGCACGCCGGCTATTCGAGCTTCCAACATCCAGTCTCCAGCCGCTGATCCCCATGTTGTGGTGCCGAATGGTGCTTGTGGCGCTGCGCCTCACGTGGCCCTACCTGCTGACGCCGTGGCGCTCCCCCCTCTTGCGCTGGCGGATTGAGACATATGGCCTCCTCGATGAGCACGGCCAGTTGCTGCATGCCAAGGAGATCACTCCCGCGCGCTTCTTGGCGTTTACCCTCCACCACCACCGTGCCCTCCGACAGTTCCTTCGCTGGGCGGCGACGTTCTAACGCTTCCAACTAATTCTTTCCCGCATTGTTGATCGTTCAACCCCTCAGGTATACTTGTTATAACGTGTTGTTAACACTGCTTAAAACCTCATGATGGATATTAGTGCTGAATCCACGCCAGCCCATCCCATGCCAGAGGGAGACTTCGCTTCGGCGACACCTCCACGGCCGGAAGCGGCGTCCGACGCAACACTCTCGTCGGGGCACGCGGGGCAGTGGGAGCTGCCAACCGCCCGACGAACGCTCTTGCGCTTGCTGCGCGCCTGGATCATCGGTCTTTCCGTCTTCGGCTACGGACCAGCATTTACCTACGGATGGCTCATCTGGCTCCTCAATCCGTACCAATGGTTCTGGGTCTACCTGATGTATTTCACCCTCGTGCCGCTCATCGGAGGTTTCTTCGTGGTCTTTCTGCCGTGGCAGTCGTACCGTCCGATTCATCAGGCGATCAAGGATTGGTCGCACGGGGTTCCTGTGGATCGACAGCGATGCATTATGGTATATGAACTGGCGTTGCGGTTGCCCTGGCGCATCGCCATCGGATCGTTCTCCACCGCGCTCATCGGTTATCTCATCGGGACCACTATTGTGCATTGGCAGTCGAATCAGCCCGTCATTGAGATGATTCCCAAAACGCTTCCCGCCATTCCGCTCGTTGGGGGCATGATGGGGGCGTTCTGCTATTTTGGGACTATCCGTGCGCTGCATCCCGTGGTCACATGGTGCAGTCTGCAGTTGCGCCATGCCCGTCCCATTCGGCGCGTTTCCTTAGCGACGAAATTTTTGATTACCACCTGTATCCTTGCGATCGCGGTGCTGTGTCTTCTCGTGCCGTCGGCGTATCGACTCGGCCAAGTGATTACCGAACGCGATCTTTCGGATCAAACGCTGACGCAGCTACGGACAACCGTGCAGCGAGCGATGCTCTTCGAGCGAATGGAGGATCGTCTGGGGCTGCTCCAGAGTGCCAAAGTGGGTCCCAATGGGTATGTCTTTGCGATCGATGATCAGGGACGTATGGTGACGACCCATCCGCGTGGCTACACCCGTCTGGCGCAAGAACAGTTCTACCACGTTGAGGAGCAGCTGGAGGGGCCTCAAGGGGCGTGGGTGGATCGCGTGGGGCAGCATCGCGTGGTCGCCTTCGTCCGAGCACACGATCCGTCATGGACGGTCTTTTCGGTCTCGTTTCCAACGGATTTTTCTCTGCCGCTGCAGCAGTTCGTGCAATTCTCATGGGTCGTGGTGGTGGAAGTGTTGTTCGTCGTGATTCTGTTTGGCCGCTACTACACCCGCGGGATCACGACGCCATTGGCTGAGCTGACGTTGGCGGCCCGACGCATCGCCGAGCACGGGGATCTGTCGCAACACGTTCCGGTGACGACCAATGATGAGCTCGGCGAGGTGGCCCGATCATTCAATCGTATGGTGGAAGAGCTCCAAGCCTCAAAAGCGGATCTCGTGGAATACACCAAACGACTGGAACGTTCGACGCGCGAGCTCTCCGCCTTGAATCTGGAGATGGAGGATCTCTTGCGTGTCGTCTCGCATGATTTACGCGCGCCGCTCATCAACATTCAGGGATTTTCCAAGCGGCTGGAGCCGATCATGCAAGAAACCTTAACGGTGCTGGATCAATTAGCGCAGCAGAGTTCCGAGAACGGCCTGCGCACTCGTGTGGATGCCGTGAAGGGCACGATGCACGCCCGATTTTCAGAATCCATGCGGTTTATCTCGAAGGGCGTGGAGAAGATGGACGCATTGCTCTCCTCGCTACTGGCGGTTTCTCGCGTGGGCCGCAAAGCGGATCCGGTGCAGCCGAATGATTTGGATGAGATCCTCGATGATGTGTTGGCGATGTTTGATCATCAACTGAAGGAGCAGGCGATCCAAGTCATCCGTCATCCGCTGCCGAAACAAGTTCTGTGCCGACGCAACGAGATCAACCAGGTCTTCTCCAACCTCATTTTGAATGCGATTAACTACATGGGTGCCAAGGGGGATCGGTTTATCGAAATCGGCGGGATCGAGCGTGACGAGAATGTGGAGTGCTACATCCGCGACACGGGCATTGGGATCCATCCAGATGATCACGAGCGCATCTTCCAGATGTTCACGCGGCTTCAGGCGGTTGATGTGCCTGGTGAGGGGGTGGGTCTGGCCTATGTGAAGAAGATTCTTCGTTCCCACGGAGGTAAGATTTGGGTGGTGTCACAAAAAGGACAAGGCAGTACGTTTTCGTTCACGTTGCCGACCCGCCCCCCAGCGCTGTTGCGACCGGTTGGGACCTGGACGGCGGAGAGGGGCTGAGGCGATGACCACACCGAAGCAGTCCATCATCATCATGTTGGTGGAAGACGATGAGGGGCATCTGTTGCTCATTCGAGAAAATCTCCGCGCGGGTGGGATTGTCAACGACGTCATCGAGATGCATGACGGACAGCAAGCCCTCGATTATTTGTTCCGTCGTGGGCAGCATCAGGATCCCGCGAAGTCGCCTCGCCCAGGGCTGATCCTCCTCGATATCAAGATGCCGAAAGTGGACGGGTTTTCGGTGTTGGAGCATGTCAAAGCTGATTCGCAACTGCGGCTCATTCCCGTGCTCATGCTGACGTCTACCGATGACCAGGCAGAAGTGAACCGGTGCTATACCCTCGGGGCCAACAGCTACGTCGTCAAACCGATTCGCTATGAAGATTTTCAGGCGCGCGTCAAAGCGTTAGGGTTGTTTCTCGACATCGTGCGGTTTCCTGAATAAGAGCCTCGCAGTGATGTTCTGAGTGGAGCGGTGACAGCCATGGCACACACACCAGTTTCAGTCCTTCTCTTTGAAGATGACGAAGGGCAGGCGCTGCTGACGAAAGAGGCGCTGGAGAAGGAAGGCTTTACCGTCGAGGTCTGCCAAACCGGACGGGAAGGGCTGGATCGCATCCTCACGAGCGACTTCCACGTCTATCTGATCGACATGAAGCTCCCTGACATCCAAGGGGTGGAGGTCCTGCGGCGCGTCAACACGTTGAAACCAGGGGCCATGTCCATCATCGTGACCGGCCACGGTGATGAAGTCGCGGCGGTCGAAGCCATGAAGCTCGGCGCGTATGACTACATTGTGAAGTCTCCGTATATGGGTCACTTGGCTGCGCTGCCGCTTGTGATTCGGGAGGGACTGGATCGAAAACGGTTAAAAGAAGAGCACGAGCAGCTCCAGGCGGAACTGTGGGAACACGCGCGTCTTCTGGAAGAACGCAACGCCGAGCTGCGTCGCATCAACGAAGAGTTGAAGCGGATGGATCAACTGAAATCTGACCTGGTCTCGATGGTCAGCCACGAACTGCGCACGCCGCTGGCGACAATCAAAGAGTTCACGGCCATCCTGTCCGATCAAATCGCCGGCCCGATTACGCACGATCAACAGGAATATCTCTCGATCGTGAAAGCGAATATTGACCGGTTAGCTCGCATCATTGACGATCTCCTCGATATGGCAAAGATCGAGGCGGGACGGGTGCTGCTCCACCGTGGATTTGTCGAGGCGCGTCCGCTTATCGATCATGTCGTCCAGTCACTTCGACCGTTAGCCGAAAGTAAACAGATTGAGCTGGTGGTCGAGGCGCCCAAGGTGTCTCCCGGGGTGTTCGCGGATTCGGATAAAGTCACGCAGGTGTTGCTCAATCTGGTGAGTAACGCCATCAAGTTTATCGAGGGCGCCGGCCGCGTGACGATCAGCGTTGAAGAGCAGTCGAGCGACGTGCAATTCAGCGTGCAGGATACGGGTGTGGGGATTTCGAAAGACGATTTGCCAAGGCTCTTCGAGAAGTTTCAGCAATTTCGTCGGATGTCCGGGGCGAGCGGATCGAAAGGGACGGGGTTGGGGTTGGCGATCAGTAAGCGACTCGTTGAGCTGCATGGTGGCCGCATTTGGGCCACGAGTGAAGAAGGGCACGGCAGTGTGTTTTTCTTTACGCTTCCGAAGTATCATCTTGAGGAAGTGTTCCGGGAACATTTGAAGCATGGGATCGAACAGGCCAAACTCAAGCATAGTCGATTCTCCATCACCATTGTCAGCTTGCCGAATTTCCAGGAGTTGAAGGCGCTCTATGGACTTGAAGAGACGAGCCGGTTGCTGAAAGAACTTGAGGTGACGTTGCGGGAGACGGTGCGTGAGGGGCGGGGAGATATCGTCATTCGCTGGCAGCGAGGGGAGATGGTCGTGATTCTGGCTGAGGCGGATCAAGCTGGCTCACGAGCCATTGCGGATCGGATGAAGCGGCTCATTGAAGGGCGGACCTTTTCCGTGGCGAACGTGTCAATTAAGGTGCCGGTAGTGACAGCGACGGCGACGTATCCCGATGAAGCGCTGACGGAGGACGAGCTCCTGAAGGTCGGAGAGGGTCGCCTCCGGAAATCCGAGGAGCCGAGGACGCGCATTTTGGTCGTCGATGATGAGCCGAAGATCCGTCAATTCCTTAAAGAAGCGCTGGAGCTGCGTGAATACGAGGTCCTGGCTGCAGCAAGTGGACCTGAAGCCTTGGAGCAACTCAAGAGTCACAAGGTAGATCTGGTCTTGCTGGACCTTATGATGCCGGTTATGGACGGCTACGAAGTCTACCACCTCATCAAAGAAGATCCGCAGACCAAAGATATCCCGGTGATTATCGTGACGGCAAAAGGCGAACGGAAGGATCGGCAGCTCGGGATGGACAGCGCAAGTTACAACTATATCGCCAAGCCGTTTCAATTGGAAGATCTCTTGGCCAAGGTGCGTGAGGTGCTCGTCCACCAGCATCGTGCGCGGATGCGAGCATGACTCCGCATATCCTCGTCGTCGAAGATGAGCTGGAACTGCTCCAGGCGCTGCGGGTCCGTCTCACCGCCTCGGGATTTTCTTGCGAGACCGCGGAAAACGGCAAGGAGGGTCTGATGAAACTTTCCACGTGCCAGCCCGATCTCATCATTGCGGATTTGCTCATGCCAGAGATGGATGGCTATGAAATGTGTCGGCGACTGAAATCGGATGCGCGCACCGCGTCAATTCCCGTCGTTGTGCTGACGGCCGTTCCTGAACGCGGGCTGGAGCGTCAGGTGTACCACCTCGGAGCGGCCTCCATCATGCATAAACCATTTGAATCGGGGGAGCTGATTGCGACGGTTCGTGATGTCTTAGCGACGACCACAGGAGGAGGGACGCCCAATGGCTGAGTCCAAGAAGATTCTCATTGCGGATGATGAGCAGCAGTTGGCGCTTGCGGTGAAGATCCGCTTACAGTCAAAAGGCTATGAGGTGAGGGTCGCCAACGACGGGCAAGCGGCGCTTGAGCTGGCGAAGCAGGACAAACCCGATCTCATTATCCTCGATGTCCTCATGCCGGTGATGGACGGCTATTCCTGTTTGCGTGAGCTCAACATGCGTTTTGGTCGGGGCAAAATCCCCATCATCATTCTCACAGCGCGTGACCGCATGAAGGATCTGTTCGAGTTAGAAGGCATTGAGGACTATATCGTTAAGCCGTTTGATCACGAGGATCTGCTCATTCGTATTGAACGGGCCTTTAAGCGTCGGACCAATCCAACGCCATCTTCCACTCCGGCGTCGTGACGCTCCAGAGAGTTTCCTCGCCGGCGCTGGATCTCGTGTGAGGCGAGCCAGCGAAGTGCCAGTATCCGTTTCCCACCCACCAACACATCGACGGCGATTGACGCCATCGAAGGGCTCTCCTACAATAACTCTACGCATGCCGACGACGCGGTACTCTCCAGGTCAACCCCGTCATTGGGCCACCCCCAACGCGTTGCTTCGTCCCGTGAAATGCGAAGCATTTCCGGGACTCAACCCCGGCCCCGCTGCTTGGCTTTGCGCCAAGCAAAGCCGCGGGGCTCGGGGCAACGCGACGCATGGGGGTGGGCCGCATGGTGAAGCAGGAACATGCGGG
>Ga0209515_10008172_pt1 | contig 12303 bp, 9 predicted proteins | sample Subgroupgradi54m_FD_187454 | JGI IMG/M metagenome (GOLD analysis project Ga0209515, IMG submission 187454) | Subsurface groundwater microbial communities from S. Glens Falls, New York, USA - GMW60B uncontaminated upgradient, 5.4 m (SPAdes)... ... | reverse complement strand
TGGCGGTTGACTCTGCTCGCCCCTTCAGGCCAGCGACGTCATGTGAGCATCCGGTCCACGAGGCCCAGCAAGGCATCGGCCTGGAATGGTTTCTCCAGGTTGGGGTTGGGCACGTCTTCCAGGAAGCGGCGCGCGCGCGTGGTGAAGGCGCCGCCGGTCATGAACACGATCTTGAGCGCCTGCTCGGGGGCGAAGTTCATGACCTCCTGGTAGAGGTCCATCCCGGTGATGTGCGGCATCATCAGGTCGCACAGGACCACGTCGAAGCGGCGGCCGTTGCGCAGCAGCGCGAGCGCGTCGCGCGCGTCGACCACGCGGGTCACGTCGTGCGGCGGTGACAGCACCCGCTCGATGGCGCTGCCCACGTGCAGCTCGTCGTCGATGACCAGCACGCTGCCCGAACGCTGCGGCATATCGCTCGCCTGCGGCCGTGACACGCTGAGATCGCGCGGCACGGTGGTTTCGCTGGCGGCCATGTCGTAGCCGGCGATGGCGCGCGCGTCGGCACAGGGCAAGATGACGCGGAAGCACGAGCCGCGGCCCAGGTCGCTCTCGACCTGGATCTCGCCGCCCAGCGCGGCGACGATGCCGCGACAGATGGCCAGGCCCAGGCCGGTGCCCTGCCCGATCGGCTTGGTGGTGAAGAAGGGGTTGAACGCCCGCCGCAAGGTCTCGGGCGACATGCCCACGCCGGTGTCGCAGATCTCGATGACCGCGCGGCCGCTCGTGTCGGTGCGCGTGACCAGCTTGATCTCGTTGGCCTCGGCCATGCCTTCGGGGATGGCCTGCGCCGCGTTGACCACCAGGTTGAGCAGCACCTGACCGAGGCGCGCCTCGTTGGCCTCGACCAGGGGCACCGGGCCGTACTGCCTGACCACGATGGCGCGGTGGCGGATCTCGTTGCCGGCCATGCGCAAGGTGGTCTCGAGCACGCCGCGCACGTCGAGGATCTCGAGCCGCTCGACATCGGGACGCGAGAACACCTTGAGGTCGCGCACGATCAGGCGCACCCGCTCGGCCGCCTCGCGCGCGTCACGCAGCGGATCGATGAGCTTGCGCGCCAGGGGATCCTCGGCGACCGCAGCCAGCTGGCCCGCCGCCCACTCGAGCGCGGTCGAGACCACCGCGAGCGGGTTGTTGATCTCGTGGGCCACGCCCGCGGCGAGCGTGCCCACCGAGGCCAGCCGGTCAGAGACCAGGAGCTGCGACTCGGAGCGCCGGCGCGCGATGGCGATGCCGGCCAGGTGCACGACCCGCTCGATCAGCTCGCGCGTGCGGATGTCGAGCTGCGCGTCGCCCGCGCGCGCGAACACGAACGAGCCCAGCGCGGTGCCGTCGGCGGCGGCGATGGCGGTTGCGATGGGTGCGGCGCCCTCGTCGGCGGCGGCGAGCGCAGCGGTGGTCTGGGTCTCGACCTCGCTGATCTCGAACCAGCAGTGCACGCCCGGCGCCAGGCTCTCGACCATGCGGCACAGCTCCTCGAGCACGGCCGCGATGGGCGCGTCGGTGGCGATGAGCTGCAGCGCGCGGCCTTCGCCCTCGCGCAACGCCTCGGAGCGCCGCCGCTCGGCCACGTCGCGCGCCACCACCACCACCGCGGGCGCGCCGTCGAACTCGACGAGCACGCCGGTCATCTCGGCGACGAACACGCCACCGTCGGCACGCTGCAGACGCACGTCGCGGGGCGGGCTGGGCCGGCCGGTCGCGACCACCTGGCTGATGCGCTGAGCGATGGTCGTGCGCAGGTCGGCGTGCACGATGTCGAGCACCGGCTTGCCCACCAGCTTCGCGGGGTCGGTCACACCCAGCATCTTGGCCATCTGCCGGTTGACGTAGATGAGGTTACCGTCGCGATGCACCAGCATGCCGTCGGGCGAATCCTCGATGAGGGTGCGGAAGTTCTGCTCGGCGACGCGACGCGCGTCGATCTCTCGCTGCAGCGCCTCCTGCTGCTCGCGCTCGCGCGTGATGTCGCGAAAGGCGATCACGCGCGCCGGCCGGCCGTCCCACTCGATGTTGGCGGCGCGCACCTCGTGCAGCACCTCGCGGCCGTCCTTGCACAGGATCATGCCGACCGTGGGCGCCTCGCTGCCCGAGCGGATGTGCGCCAGCGTTGCCGGCCACCGGTCGGGCGCGACCAGATCGGCCATCTTGATGCCGACCAGCTCGGTGACGGCGTAGCCGGTCAGGGCGGTGGCAGCGCGGTTGGCGAAGAGGACGCGCACGCCGTCGTGGACCACGATGCCCTCGCTGGTCGCTTCCGACAGGCGACGGAAGCGCTCCTCGCTGGCGCGCAGCGCGCGGGCGACCTCGTCCTCGTCGTGGATCTGGCTCATGGTTGGCGTGCGCCCCGATGGGTCAGACCGTACCAGGGCGGCCGGTTTTGCGCCGTCCGTGGCACCGACCCGGGATATCGGGACACATCCATATGGCCCCGAAAATACCACGCCCAGCTTACGAGAATGAAGCTCCGTGTCCGACCGGGTCCCGCAGGGCCCGACGCCTACGAGTTGTCGTTGGCGATGTAGACCAGGACGACCGTGATGTTGTCGTCGCCGCCCCGGTCGTTGGCCAGGTCCACCAGGAGCTGCGGGACCTTGCGGTAGTACGTCGAGGCCAGGATGCGGCCGATCTCCTCCGCCTCGATGTAGTTGGACATGCCGTCGGAGCACATGAGGAAGCAGTCGCCGGGCAGGACGGGCACGCCCAGCAGGTCGACGTCGACCTCGCGCTCGAAGCCGACCGAGCGCGTGATGATGTGCCTGAACTTGGACTCCTTGGCCTCGGCCTCGGTCATCACGCCCGCCTTGACCTGCTCGGCGATCCACGAGTGGTCCTCGGTGATCTGCTCGATCCGGCCGTCGCGGAAGAGGAAGGCGCGGCTGTCGCCGACGTGGGCCAGGTGCGCACGCTCCTTGTAGAACAGCAGCGAGGTCAGCGTCGTGCCCATGCCCGAGAGCCGGGGATCCGCCTGCGCGGCGTCGAAGATGGCGCGTCCGGCCACCCGGGCGGCGGCCCGCAGCACCGTCGCGGCCGCCGACTGGGGCGCGACCTTGAGCGGCAGGGTGTCCTCGCCCGGGGCGTAGGGCATGGTCTCCTTGGACGGATCGCGGGCGGCGCCGTTGCTGCCGTTGCTACCGGCGCCATTGCCGCCCGCCGCGGTGGGCGCGCCCGGCACGGTGGTGTCGAGCGGCGTCACCGCCAGCGACGGGTCCTCGGCGATGAGCTTCTGCGCCGCGGCCTCGAACTCGCCCGCCTTCTCGACCTCGCGCCGCAGCACCTCGACGGCCATACGACTGGCGTGGTCACCGCCCTGATGACCACCCATGCCATCCGCCACCACGTACAGCGCCAACTTGTCGTCGACGAGGAATGAGTCCTCGTTGTGGTCTCTTTTTCGTCCAACGTCAGAAAGCGACCACGAGATGCGCTTCACTTTGCCCTGCCCCCCCAATGCGATCAAAAAGCGCGACTACTTCGAAGTCCCTGTGGCTGCACCCGGGTACTCGGCCGACTTCTCCGAGTGGTCCCGCCCGTCGAACTTGAGCAGCTTCCCCTTGCCGTCGATGCGGGTCAACAGATTGACCGGCCGACGCCACACCCGCTGCAGGCTGCTCAAGCTGTCGCGCGCGTGGTCCAGCTTGAGGTCCACGCCCTCGTGGCGGTGGCGGATGAGCAGCTCGCCGCGGTTCTCGAAGTTGCCGTCGTCGACGTAGATGAACGGCTGGCCCGCGTTGGTCAGCTGGAAGAGCAGCCGGTCCTTCACCTTCTTGAACTCACGCGTCTCGATCTCGTAGTTGCCCGAGCGCTCGGAGAAGTTGAACGCGTAGAACTTCTGCTCGTGGCAGAACTCGAGGGTGAAGAACTCGTCGATGAAGGTCACATCGTTGTAGAGCTTGCGCACCTCGAAGACCTTCTGCCGGCCCAGACCCAGGCGCCGGTCCCAGTTCTTCTTGAGGGCCATGTCCTCGCACTCGTTCCATTCCTTGCCGTAGCGACCCTTGTTCCAGCGGTCCTCGATGTGGCGGAACAGCTCGACGCCCAGCTTGTAGGGGTTGAGCTGGCCCGGCCCGGTGGCCAGGATGCCCGCGCAGGCGTCGGCGTAGTCGATGATCTCCGAGGAGCGGCAGGCCTTCTCGGTCATGATCTTGGAGTGCCAGTAGGTGGCCCAGCCCTCGTTCATGATCTTGGTCATGGCCTGGGGCGCGAAGTAGTAGGCCTCGTCGCGCACGATCTCGAGCACGTCGCGCTCCCAGTTGGCCAGCGGCGCGGCGTCGACCAGGAACTGCAGGATGTCGCGCTGCGGCTCCTCGGGGAAGCGGCGCACGCGCTCCTTCTCCAGCTTCTCCTGCTGGCGCTTGCGCTGCGCCTCCATGAACTCGGGCGGGTTGATGTACGGGTCCATGTACGACTTGGCCCGTAGCTTGGGCACCTCGGCGTTCTCGCCGCCCGTGGTCTGCGTGTCACCCTCGACGCGCGGCTTGCCCTTGCGCGCGATGAACGGCGACATGGGATCGATGAGGTTCTCCAGCGACAGGCAGATGTCGATGAAGCTCTCGACGCGGTCGATGCCCTGCCGCTCGATATGGCGCCGCACCCGCGTCGAGTGGTTGGCCATGCCGTCGATCATCTTGCGGTTGGTCTTGCCGAAGAAGTAGTTGTTCTTGAAGAAGTCGACGTGGGCGAAGACGTGCGCCATGACCGTCTTCTGGTCCACGATCGAGTTGCCCTCGAGCAGGTAGGCGTACGAGGGGTTGGTGTTGATGACCATCTCGTAGATCTTCTGCAGGCCGTACTCGTAGCCCTTGGACAGACCCTCGTAGTCCATGCCGAAGCGCCAGTGCGGATAACGGGTGGGGAAGCCGCCATAGGCTGCCACCTCGTTCATCTGCTTGTACGAGAGCACCTCGAAGATGGTGGTGAAGAAATCGAGACCGAAGTCGCGCGCGTACTGCTCGATCTCGATCTGGATGTCACGCAGGTAGCCGGGCAGCATCGTCCGTCACTTGCCCTTTCCGAGGAAGTCCCGGATCGAGTCCATGATTGCTTCCTTGCCCTTGATCTCCGACACGGTCAGGTTGTCCTCGTCGTCGAAGTGCTCCTGCAGATCCTTGATGAACTGCCCCGAGCCATAGGGCGACTCGACCTGGCCGTAGCAGAAGAGGTTGACCTTGGGCAGGAGCTCCTTGCGCAGGAGGTCCACGCACGTGACCGTGTCGTCGACCGACCAGTTGTCACCGTCGGAGAAGTGGAACGGATAGATGTTCCACTCCGAGGGCGGGTACTCGGCCTCGATCAGCTTGGCGCACAGCTTGTACGCCGACGAGATCATGGTGCCGCCCGACTCGCGCGTGCGGAAGAAGGTGTCGCGATCGACCTCCTTGGCCATGGCGTCGTGGATGATGAAGCGGCTCTCCAGCCCCTTGTATTGCGAGCGCAGCCAGGTATCGAGCCAGAACGACTCGATGCGCACGATCTCCTTCTGCTCGTCGCCCATCGAGCCCGACACGTCCATCATGTAGATGATGACCGCGTTGGACTGCGGCTCGGGCTCGACGCGCCAGGAGCGGAAGCGCTTGTCGTCGCGGATGGGCACGATGATGGGGTTCTTGGGGTCGTACGTCCCCATGGCGATCTGACGCTTGAGCGCTTCCTTGAAGGTGCGGCGGAAGTGGCGCAAGGACTCCGGGCCGGTGCGGCGGACGCCGGTGTAGCGCTCCTTCTCGGCGATGATCTTCTGCTTGCCGCGCGGCTCGATGTTGGGCAGCTGCAGCTCTTCGCCCAGGATGGCGGCCAGCTCCTCGAGCGAGACCTCGACCTCGACCAGGTGATCGCCGGGACGGTCGCCCGCCTGGCCCGAGCCCGGCTTGGGCTCGCCCTGGCCGAGCGAATCGCCTGGCTCGCCGTCGCCCTGGCCGACGCCGCCCTGCTGCTTCTGCCCGTAGCGGAAGTGCGGGATGTCGATGGTGGGCAGAGGGATGGACACCAGGTCCTTGCCCTTCTTGCCCATCATCTCGCCCTGCGAGATGTACTTGCGCAGGTTCTGCTTGATCTTGCCGCGCACGATCTCGCGGAAGCGGCGATGGTCCTGATCGATCTTCTGCGACATGGTTAGAACGCTACCTCCGCCTCCACACCGTGCTCATTGCGGAAGAATAGCTTGCCACCCTGCCGGCGCATGCGCTGCGCCATCTCGAGCAACCCGAGCGCGCGCATGACCACCGCCGACGGGTTCGTCTCGCTCATCTCGCCCGCCAGCTTGATCAGCAGCTGCGCTGCCGTCGCGTTGAGGGTTATCGAGACCGGCTCGCTCACGTCTTGCCCTACTCCTTCACATCGCCGCGCGCAAAGATGGAGGCCACGAAGTTGAGCACGTCAGTCGCGCTCTCCTCGTCGTAGCCGTAGTTGCGGATGAGGCGGTTCTTGACCACGTCGATCTTCTCCTGCGTCTCCTTGTCGACGACGGCGGAGACCAGCGTGGTCAGCTTGATCGAGTCCTTCTGGTCCTCGAACAGCTTGAGCTCGAGCGCCTTGTGCAAGCGTTCGTTGGTGCGGTAGTCGAAGGTCCGGCCCTCGATGGCGAGCGCGCCGATGTAGTTCATGATCTCGCGCCGGAAGTCGTCCTTGCGCGACTCGGGGATGTCGATCTTCTCCTCGATCGACCGCATCAGGCGCTCGTCCGGCTCCTCGTCCTGGCCGGTGTACTTGTTCTTCACGCGTTCCTTCTGCGTGTAGGCCTTGATGTTGTCGATGTAGTTCGCGCACAGCTTGCCGATGGCGTCCTCGTCGGCGCTGATGGCACGCTGGACCTCGTTCTTGACGATGTCCTCGTACTCCTGCTTGACCACGGTCAGCATCTCGCCGTAGCGCTTGCGCAGCTCGTCGTTGGTGATGAGCGAGTGGTGGCGCAGGCCGGCCTCGAGCTCGTTCATGACCATGAAGGGGTTGACCGACGAGTCGGCCTTCTCCGACACCAGGGCGTTGGAGATCTTGTCCTGGATGTAGCGCGGCGAGATGCCCTCCATGCCTTCACGGTGGGCTTCCTTGCGCAGCTCCTTGATGTTGTCCTGGGTGAAGCCGGGCAAGGTCTTGCCGTCGTAGAGCTTGGCCTTCTGCAGGAGGGTCAGGTTGTGCTTCTTGGGGTCTTCCAGGCGCGTGAGCACGGCCCACAGCGCGGCCATGTCGAGCGTGTGCGGCGCGATGTGCTTGCCGCGGATGCGCTCCTTGGAGAAGTCCTTGCGGTAGATCTTCACTTCCTCCGAGACCTTGGTGATGTACGGGATGTCGATCTTGACCGTACGGTCGCGGAGCGCCTCCATGAACTCGTTGTTGAGCAGCTTCTTGTACTCGGCCTCGTTGGTGTGGCCGAGGATGACCTCGTCGATGTCGGTCTGGGCGAACTTCTTGGGCTTGATCTTGTGCTCCTGGGTCGCACCCAGGAGGTCGTAGAGGAAGGCCACGTCCAGCTTCAGGATCTCGACGAACTCGATGACGCCGCGGTTGGCGATGTTGAACTCGCCGTCGAAGTTGAACGCGCGCGGATCCGAGTCGGAGCCGTACTCGGCGATCTTGCGGTAGTTGATGTCGCCGGTCAGCTCGGTCGAGTCCTGGTTCTTCTCGTCCTTGGGCTGGAAGGTGCCGATGCCGATGCGGTCCTTCTCCGACAGGATGAGCCGGCGCACCTTGACGTGCGAGACCACCTTGGACCAGTCGCCCTTGTAGTGGAGCAAGAGCTCGCGGAAGATCTGCCGGTCGGCGGGGTTGAGGTCGCCCTCGATGAAGATGCCGGCGCGCCCGCCGCCACCGTCGAGACCGAGGTCCTGGAACGCGGTCTTGCGCCAGTCCGGCGGGATGAGCCGGATGGGATCCTCGTGCATGGGATTGGGGAAGGTGTCGTGGCCGCCGGCCAGGCGTGACAGCTCGCCGGGCAGGTTCCAGCTGTAGGTGTAGAGCGCGCCCTCGGGGGTGCGCGAGTACTCCTCGATGCCACGCTTGATGAGGCGCGCGATGGTCGACTTGGACGAGCCGACCGGCCCGTGCAAGAGGATGATGCGCTTCTCGGTGCCGTAGCGCTCGGCGGCGCTCCTGAACACGTTAACCAGCCGCATCAGCGGGATGTCCAGCCCGTAAACAGCGTCCCGGCCGCCGTGGTTCTCGTCGCGGAAGAAGTTGTAGCGAACAATCTTCTTCTTGTTGTCGATGTACTCCTCTTGCCCGTGCGACAGGACCATGTCGTAGGCGCGCTGGAACGCGGTGCGGCACACACGCGGGTTGTCGCGCACGAGGGCGAGGTAATCCTCGAACGAACCTTCCCAGTTCAGGTCCGCGTACTCCTTGTAGTCCTGCAGCGCGGCGATCTTCTCGGTAAAGTTCATGGGCTGCATCTCCATGGGCGTGCGTGTTGGGTCTGGCGTCGCCCAGGCTCTAGCGTAACACACCCGTGCGTACAGGCGCGACCGTGCAGGTCGTCCATCACTCCCCGTCCCCGTCCCTGTCGCGAGAGATCCGGACGGCGCGCCGGCTCGTACGGATGGTGCGGACGACCGCATCCGCACGCTCCTTCTGGTGGTTCGCGGGCGCCGACTTCCAGCATGTGAACCGACGAGCAGGAGTATACTCAGCCCGTGCTGCATGCCTCCGAGACGAAGCCAGCTCCAGCCGTTCTTGTCGTCGACGACGAAGAGACAGTTCGCAACCTGCTGTCCCTGATCTGCGCCCGCGCGGGCGCGCGCGCCGAGCTGGCCGAGACCGGCAAGCAGGCGCAGACCATGCTGGGGCAGAAGCGCTACGCGGCCGCCCTGCTCGACAAGAACCTGCCCGACATGACCGGCCTGCAGCTGCTTTCGCATATCAAGGAGCAGAGCCCGTCGACCGAGTGTCTGATCGTGACCGGCTACGCGTCGACCGACTCGGCCATCGAGGCGGTGCGACTGGGTGCATTCGATTACATCGTCAAGCCATTCGACGTGGTGACCGTGCAGCATCGGGTCAAGCTGGCGCTAGAGCGCCAGCGCCTGGCCAACGACCTCGAGGCCGCGGTGGCCACGCTCAAGCGGCAGTCGGGCGAGATGCTGCAGTCGCGCGAGGAGATCCGGCGCGCCTACCTCGAGTCGGTGGTCAGGCTGTCGCTCGCGGCCGAGTACCGCGACGAGCAGGCGCCGCAGCACGTCAGTCGCATCTCGCGCTACGCGGCGCTCCTGGCCCGCGGCATCGACGCGCAGGCCGAATGGGTCGAGGACCTGGCCCTGGCCGCGCCGCTGCACGACATCGGCCACGTCGGCGTGCCCGACACGATCCTGCGCAAGCCGGGCCCGCTCAGCTACGAGGAGCGCAAGACCATGCGCGAGCACGTCAGCATCGGCGCGCGCATCCTCAAGGGCGCGGCCTCCGACGTGCTCGCCCTGGCGCGCGAGGTCGTGCTCACGCACCACGAGCGCTGGGACGGCACCGGCTACCCCAACAACCTGCGCGGCGAGGACATCCCGCTCTCCGGCCGCATCGTCAGCCTCTGCGATGCCTGGGACGCCATGTCCACCGACCGCGTCTACCGCAAGGCGATCGGCATCGACGCCGCGGTGGCCGAGATCAAGAACGAGTCCGGCCGGCACTTCGACCCGGCGCTGGTCGGGGCCTTCCTCGAGCGCCTGCCGCAGTTCAAGGCCGTGCTCGAGGACCCCGGGGCGTAGCTGACCGCCTAACGACGGCCGACGCGGGCTTCGCCCGCGCCTGGCCGCTTCGCGCCACCCAACTAGACGATGACCTGGTTGCGGCCGTTGTTCTTGGCCTGGTAGAGCTTGTCGTCGGCGATCTTGATGAAGTCGACCGGGTTCGAGTTCTCCTGCGCGAGCGAGCAGACGCCCACGGAGATGGTCACCGGGATCTTGGTGTCCTCGAACTTGAAGATGGTCTTCTCGACCAGCTTGCGGATCTTCTCGGCGAACTGCCCGGCGTTGAACTGGTCGATCTCGGGCAGGATGATGGCGAACTCTTCGCCGCCGTAGCGGGCCATGATGTCCTCGCGCCGGATGCGGCTCTTGATGACGCCCGCGAGCTGCTTGAGCACGTAGTCGCCGGCCAGGTGGCCGTAGGTGTCGTTGATCTTCTTGAAGTGATCGATGTCGAACATGATCAGCGAAAGCTCGCGCCGGTAGCGGTGGGCGCGGCTGATCTCGCGCTCGAGCGTCTCGAGGAAGTAGCGCTTGTTGTAGATCTGGGTCAGACCGTCGATGGTCGTGAGCCGGTAGATCTCCTCGTGGTAGGAGTTCTCGATGTTGTTGCCGGAGAGGAACTTGAAGATCGTCCGACCGATCTTGATGAAGTCGCCGTCGCGCAGCACGTACTCGTCGATGAGCTCGTCGTTGACGTAGGTGCCGTTGGTCGAGCCCAGATCGCGCAGGATGATCGACTTGCCGGTGTTGATGATCTTGGCGTGGTTGCGCGACACCGACTCCTGGTCGACCTGGATCTCCGACTTGGACGATCGGCCGATGATCATCGCCGGCTGGTCCAGGTTGTACTTCTTGCCCAGGTCCATGCCGTAGATGACGACGACACACGCCTCCTTGCCGACGGGCTTCTCGGAGATGCGGCTGATGACCGTGACCACGGTCTTGTTGCGGACTTTGTCGTTCACGGGCGGCGCTTCGAGGATATCACCGCCGCGCCGGCCGTGAACAGCACGGCGAACGTCGCCAGCGCCCAAGATGCGATCACGCGCGCCGACGTGGGCGCAACGTCGATATGCGGCACGAGCGAGGCCTCAGGTAGGTCGCCGGCGACATAGCGGACATGGAGGCCGGGCTGGGCCACGCCCAGCTCGACACCGCCGCCCGCGCCGACGCGGGCGCGCGCGAAGGCCGCGCCAGGACTCGCGTTGACGAGCGCATCGCGCCGCTCCGCCGACGGATCGAGCGCACCGACCAGCGCGGTGTCGCGCTTCGGCTCCGCGGCCAGCACACGTCCGGCCGCGTCGCACACGAGCAAGCGCGCCCACTCGGGATACACCGCCGCGACCTCGGCGAGCGTGCGCGCGAGCAGCTCGGGCGGCAGCGCCTCGAGCCCGGCCAGGCGCGCGCTCACCGCGCGCAGCGCCGCCGTGTGCGCGCTCGTGCGTTCCTGGCGCAGCTGCGCCAGCACACGCTGCTCGGCGTGGTGGGCATCGCCGACGGCGAGCAGGAGCCACGCGAGCACCGCGCATCCGAGCGCTGCCTTGAGGAGCCCATGCGCGGCCACGCCCCGACGCTATGCCGGCGCCGCCCGGGGGGCAAAAAGTTGCCCCGGGATCGGCCAGGTACGAGAGTGTAGGTGTAACACCCATCCCATGCCCAAGGAGTCGTAATGATTCGATTCCCGACGCCGGCTCGCGCCGGCGGGTCACGCTCCGCGTGCCCGCGCGCTCCGCGCGCACGTGAAATCCCGGCCCTACGGGAACGACGAAAGCCGAATCACCGGGGTCGTCTCGGTCTCGCGCCGTTCGCGCTCTACGCCGTGCCCCTGGCCATCGCCGCGTTCGGAGGCGTGTCGCAGCTGCGCGCGGGCGGCGCAGCGCTGGCGCTGGCGGCGGCGGGCGGCGATGGCCCGCGACTGCCCTCGTCGCTGTTCGGCGACGCGCGCTTTCGCGGCCGCGTCGATCTGGGCCAGCGTGCCCTCGCTGCCGACGGCGCGGCCTTCGTGGTGCCCCTGGGCGACGGCAAGCACGCCCAGCTCACCCTCGATCCCGCGCTGCAGACGCGCGCCGAGGCGCTGCTCGAGCAGTCCGACGCGCCCTACGGCGCCATCGTGGTCATGAGCACCGACGGGCGTCTGCTCGCGCTGGCGACGCGCTCGAGCGCCGAGCCGGATCTGCCCGCGGGCAAGCTGGCACTCGAGCCGTGGGCGCCCTCGGCGTCGATCTTCAAGCTGGTCACCGCGACCGCGCTGGTCGACGACGGCGTCGAGCCCGAGACCGAGGTCTGCTACCACGGCGGGCTGCGCTCGGTCGAGGTCGACAACCTGGTCGACGACGCCGACCACGATGGCGCGTGCAAGGACCTGGCCTACGGCCTGGCCAAGTCGCAGAACGCCATCGTGGCCAAGCTGGCCTCGCGTCACCTCGACGCCGCCAAGCTGCGTCGCGCCGCCGCCGCGCTCGGCTACGGCAAGATGCCCGACTTCGCGCTCGCCGCCCTGCCCTCCACCCTCGCGGTGCCCGACGACAAGGCGGAGCGGCTCGAGTTCGCGCGCACCGCGGCGGGTTTCTGGCACAGCCAGCTGTCGCCGCTGGGCGGCGCGCTCATGGCCGCGACCATCGCCAACGCCGGCATC
>Ga0209515_10008171_pt1 | contig 12306 bp, 10 predicted proteins | sample Subgroupgradi54m_FD_187454 | JGI IMG/M metagenome (GOLD analysis project Ga0209515, IMG submission 187454) | Subsurface groundwater microbial communities from S. Glens Falls, New York, USA - GMW60B uncontaminated upgradient, 5.4 m (SPAdes)... ... | reverse complement strand
CCCCCGCCGATACGTCCACCAAGGCCGTCCGGGGCAAAGACGCGACGACGCCATCCGCGCAAGGCGCCGGCGGTCCCAAAACCGCGGCCGCCCCAAGCGCGGGTACGCCCGTCATGGGCGCGCTCGCTCCCGGCCTTTACGCCGAGTTCTACACGCCCAAGGGCAAAATAATCACGCAGCTGGAGTTCGAAAAAGTCCCTTTGACGGTGACCAACTTCGTAGGCCTGGCCGAAGGCACCAAGAGTTCGAACAAGCCCGCGGGAACGCGCTTCTACGATGGCTTGACCTTCCATAGGGTGGTCCAGGATTTCATGATCCAGGGCGGCGATCCGCAGGGCACCGGCACCGGCGGCCCCGGCTACCAGTTCGCGGACGAGTTCGACTCCACCCTCAAGCATGACCGGCCCGGCATCCTCTCGATGGCGAACGCCGGCCCCGGCACCAACGGCAGCCAGTTCTTCATCACCCACGTGCCCACGCCCCATCTGGACGGCCACCACACCATCTTCGGCCATGTCGTGACCGGACAGGACGTGGTGAACGCGGTGGTGGTGGGAACGACCATCGACAGCGTGCGCATCCAGCGCGTAGGCCCCAAGGCCAAGAAATTCAAGGCCGACGAAGCGGCCTTCCAGGCCCAGATCAAGAAGAACGCCGACCTGGCGGCCATAAAGACCAAAAAGGCAGAAGCCGAAAGGAAGAAGATGGAAGCCGCAACCGAAGAACTCATGAAGAAGGCCACTGCAACCGCGTCGGGCCTCAAGTACATCATCACCCATCCCGGAACGGGCGGCAAGCCCGCCCAGGGCGCATCCGTCAAGGTGCATTACGCCGGCCGCCTCACGGACGGCAAGGAGTTCGACAACTCCTACAAGCGCGGCCAGCCGATCGATTTTCGCGTCGGCACCGGCATGGTCATCCCCGGCTGGGACGAAGGCATCATGCTGATGCAGAAGGGCGAGAAGCGCACCCTCATCATCCCGCCCAACCTGGCCTACGGCCCGGACGGACGCCCTCCGGTGATCCCCCAGAACGCCACGCTGATTTTCGACGTGGAGCTGGTCGATTTTCAATAACCCCATGGGTTACCGGAACCGCCTGACAGGCATTTTCTGCGTGGCAGGCGCGCTGTCCGCGGGGGTTTGCCTCGCGGTTCCGTTGCCCCATCATCTTTTCCCGGATACCCCCTGCGCTGAGCGCCCGCCGGCCGGCGACAGCGCCTTCGTCGCCATCCATTCCGTCCCGTCTTTCTACGACGTCTTCATCAACGGCAAACGCGTCGGGGGCACGCCCATGGCGGAATGGGTCCGGGTCCCCCATGGGAAGGTGAAGCTGCGCCTGGCCAATCCGATGCGGAAACCGTTCGACACCACCCTGACGCTGGCTGCGGGCGAGCACCTGGAAAAGAAGTTCTGGCCCGATCAGTACCCGGACCAAGCCACGCGCCAGCCACCCCCTGGAACGGATCCGGATGAGAGAAAAATCGTTCCGCCGGGAAGCGCGTTCATCGAGGTTGATTGCCGACCCAACGGCACCGCCCTATTCCTCAACGGTAAGCCCTCGGGGGAATCTCCGAACTACCTGAGTGCGGTTCCCGCCGGGCTGGTCCATATCCGCCTGGTGCATCGCTGTTATCCGACCTTTGATACTACCGTCACCGTGACGGTCAACCAGCATTGGCATAAGACGTTCTACCTGGATCCGGATTCCGCAACCGCCTGGGCCAAGGAAGATTCCATCAGCATCTCCAACCGCAAAAACTTCTACCGGAAACACCTGTGAAAACAAAACTTCTTCTCTCCGCTCTCTTGCTGATCGCCACCGCCCATGCGGACAAGCTCAAGGATCATCTCTCCGTGTTCTTCGAAATGGAGCCCCAGGACTCCGTGGTCGCCCTGGAGCAGAAGTCCCCGACCCTGCTGTGGATCACCGTGGCCGATCCCGCCACCGGCTCCACCCGTGTCCTCAAGGAAGAAGTGGGCGCCAAGCCCATGGAGAAACTGCTCACGGAATCCAACGATATGGGCCTCAAGACCATCCACATGGCCTCGCCCGAGGACGCCGCCGACGCCCTTCCCGCGCAGACCCCGGCCAAAGCGGTGCAAGCACCCGCCAAACCCGCGGAACCCACGGTAACCCCCGCGGTACTCTCCGACGCCGCGCCCCCGGGCCGGACCAAGACGCCCCACAGCCTCAGCAGCCAGCGCAAGAACCGCATCGTGTACATGACCACCCAGACCATCGCATCCATCTACGTGTACGGCATCGCCCTGCCGTTCGCCTACGACAACGTGACCACCAAGACCCGCATCGCCACGCCCATGATCGTGGCCCCGTTCGCCTTCGGCGCCAACTTCTGGTTCGCCAAGAACCATCCCTTCGAGGACGCGCATCTCAAAGGCACGACGTACCTGAGCCTCGCCGCCCTGTATGCCTCCCACGTCATCCCCTACACCCTGATGGATTGGGACAGCAACCCCTATCGCGTGGTCGCCTTCACCTCCATGGCCGCCTATCCCCTGGGCATCTTGGGCGGGTATCAGTTGGGCGAGAAATACGTGGACAGTCCCGGCCGCATCGACATCCAGAGCAAGTTCGCCCTCGGCTTCGGCACCCTGGGGTTCTTTACTCCTTTCCTGTATTACCAACAGACCAATGGGCATGAGAAAGAGATTCTCCGGCTCGGCATGGGCCAATCCGTGGCCCTGGCGATCGCGGGGCACTTCATCGCGGATCAGTATCGCAGCGGCGAGAACATCCCCGACGGCGTGAATACGGGTATCATGGATCATACGGCCCTTGGCGCCATCGCGGGCCTGGAGGTGGCGGCCCTGAGCGACGCCTCAACCGTGAGGCCGTGGTTGGGCGCGGCCCTGTTGGGCGGCACGGTCGGGTTCATGGAAGGTCTGTGGTACTATCGCACCAGCTATGACAGCAAGGAGCGGGGTCTGTTCAACTCCCTGGGAGCCGGAGCGGGCACCTTGTTGGGCGCCGGCATCGCGGTCCTGGCGGTCGACGACAAGGACTCGGACTATAAAACGAAGGTCATGATCTCCAGCCTGCTGGTGGGCGGCACCTGGATCGGCTATCTGGCCACCAACCTTTTGACCGACGGGATGGAGGATCGCACCGGGAGCGCCAAGCCCACCTGGACCGATCGCCTGGCCGTCAACCTGGTCCCCATTCCGGAACCGGTGAGCCGGGATCGGGAGGTTTACCTCCGTTACCATGTCCAGGCCCTGACTTACCGGTTCTGAGATTTAGGGAATTGCGTTACGCCGACCCTATCTTCGACCATCGGCGGTAATCGGGCGCACTCCCCGAATGTGACGTAGTTTCGGAAGGTTCCGAAACCCGCTTACAAACGCGGCGTGGCGCCTCGGAAAACATTCTATTATATGGAATTAGCTAGGGTGCTACTAGGCTCCTGAGACCGGAAATTCGTTGTTTTGGATTTCAAGGATAGGGATGATTAAGACATGAACCTGGTAGAGGTCATCCAACCTACTCCGGACGTCATCCGTCTGTTCCTTGAGCCGCGGTTACAGGCCGGCAATTTCGTGCTTTCGCTCCTGCACTCCCTGGGCCTGGAAAAGGCCAACAACTTCACCCAGGTCAATTCCTACCTCGAATCCTCCTTGGGGGATTCCTACCGCACTCTGGAGGGCATGGGAAACTTCCAGTTGCAGCTGGAACAGACCAAGCCCAAATCCTTCGACAAGGCCCTGGAGGCGGACTACGCGGATCTGAAGGCCAAGGCGCAGAGCAGCCTGGTGGAATTGCACCGGGCCAAGATCAAGCTGAACGATCTCAAGATCGCCCTCTGCCGCTTCATCATCCAATACGAATCCCCCAACAAGGCGGGCCTCCGGGCCTATCAGTCCGTGGAAGAGTGGATGGACGCCGCGGCCCTGGCCGAAATGCGCCTGACGCGCGCCATGTCCCCGACGGTGGACCGCAACCTCCAGAAGCTGCTCGCCCTGTTCATGACCTTCCGCTCCATCGTCTGTTCTTACGATGGCCCGGCCGTCTACATCCGGCAGATCGAGAACTCCCTGGCCTCGCTCGACGCCATCTACGAGAAGATCCGCCTGGAGATGGAAGTCCTGAAGGCCACGCGCAACCTGGTGGAAACGCGTCGCGAGCTGTCCACGGCCAAGATCAATCTGACCAGCCTCCAGAACCAGCTCCAGGAGAAGGCCGCCAAGGACGAACAGCTGGTGCGGCTCATGGCGTTGCAGGAGAAATCCTCCTTCCCCCAGATTTTCATCATCGGCGTATGCCTGGTAGCGCTCTCCGGCTTAATCGGCTATTTCCTGATGCATAACGTGCAGGGCGGCAAGCGCGGCGGCGAAGTCTTGTCCCAAGGCTCCTGCCGGGACATCGCGCGCCAACTCGATCGCTCCCCGCGCTACAAATCCCAGGTGCTGATCTTCCGCAAGTTCGGCCGCGAGATCTTCTTCCGCGCCAACGCCCTCACCTGCGAAAAACTCTACCGCCTGGATTCCCTGCAGACCCGCTCCCTCGGGGACGTGCTCCAGGCCGATTACGACGCCGGCAATCAGGGCGAAGCTTCCTACAACGGCCACCGCGTCCTGCAGGTGAAGGACGTGGGCATCAACAAGCTGGTGATAAAACTCTCCAACCACACCGCCGGCAACATTCCATACAAGGTGAAGGTGCTGGAACGCGCGACCCAGATGCGCGCCATCCTGGAGCCGGACAAGACCGGCCAAAGCGAAGATCTGCTGATTGTGGATTTGTCGATGAAGCCCGCTGCCGAGTAGGAAGCTCGGACTCCGTTAAGCCAGCGGTTCCGTCTTCCCCAACACGCCCTCCACCGTAGCCCTCAGGGTTTTCAATTCGTAGGGTTTGCCGATCACGGCGACGAAGCCGGCGGATTTAGCCGCGTTCTCATCCTGCTCGGAATACCCGCTGGAAAGGATGCCCTTGGCGTCCGGATTTATGGTCCGGATCCGCTCCATGGTCTGGAACCCGTTGATGCCGACCGGAACCTGAAGATCGAGGAGGACCGCGTTGAAAGGGTGGCCGGCCTCGCTTTGGCTCCGGTAGAAATCGACGGCCTCTTCGCCGTTGCGGGCGAGGACGGTTTCGTACCCCAGGAACTCCAGCATCTTTCCTACCACGGTCCGGACCAGATCCTCATCGTCCATGACCAGTATCTTTCCCTTGGGCAAGCTCACCGCTCCTTTGCGTTTGTTCTCTCAATATAATTTTCCCTGGGCCCGGATCCCTTTAAATCCCCTTAAATCGCTCAAAAACGCTTGTTGTTGTCTGACTTTCATGCTTTTTTTCAATTATACCTTGTGCCGATGCCGGCTTCCGCTTATCCTTCCATCAGGCCCGGCCATGGAATCCATCTTCACCTATACCGATTACCGCCAATACCTTGCGGACTTCTTTGAAGAACGGAAGCGGCTGAACAAGCACTTTTCCTTGCGCATGCTGGCGGAGAAATCCGGATTCAAGGCGCGCGACTACCTGATGCGCGTCATGCGCGGGGACCGTAACCTGTCCCTGGAAGGCGCCGGAAAGTTGTCTGTCTTTTTCCGTTTTTCTGAAAAACAGGCGGAATACTTCCGCATCCTGGTACAATTCAACCAGGCCCCCACGACCTCGGAAAAGGAACAGTGCTATGCCCGCCTCTCCGAAATCCAGAAATACGGCGCGCACCAGAAGTTGCGCCAGGATCAATTCGAATACCTGACCGCCTGGTACCATAGCGCCTTGCGCTCCCTGCTTCCCGTGTTGGAGCCCCGGGAATTGCCGACCGGCAACGACGATTGGGACAAGGTGGCCCGCTTGCTTGACCCGCCCATCACGGCCAAGCAGGCCCGGGACTCGGTGGATTTGTTGCTGCGCCTGGGCCTGTTGCAGAAGGACGCCAAGGGCAAATACGCGGTCGCCGAAGCGGCCCTGTCCACCGGGGATGAAGTGGCCTCGCTGGGCGTGGCGGGCTTCCACCGCGCCACCATGGAGCTGGCCAAGCGCTCCATCGATCGCCATCCGCCCACGGCCCGGGACATCAGCGGCATCACCATGAGCATTTCCCAGGACGGATTCCGGCGCATCAAATCCGAGCTGCGCGCCTTCCGGAAAAAGATCCAATCCATCGCCTCAGCCGACATGGGCGAAGACATGGTCTACCAGTTGAACCTCCACCTGATCCCGCTTACGCGGCACCAAGGGGCCCAATAGTATGGCTCATCGCTCTGTAGTTCGCTGTGCGAACTCCACGCTCATCGCTTTCAAAAGAACCATGGCTCATCGCTCTGTAGTTCGCTGTGCGAACTCCACGCTCATCGCTTTCAAAAGAACCATGGCTCATCGCTCTGTAGTTCGCTGCGCGCTCATCGCTTTTTCGACCGCGGCCCTGGCATTCCTGCCCATGGGGTGCATGGACGGGCCTTCCACCGAAACCGGCAATCCCAACCTGCGCGGATCGCTTGTGGACTCCGATGGCCGTCCTACGGCGGGAACTGTGAAGCTGTTCAAGCTGCAACCGGCCGCGAACGCGGATAGCGCCGCCCTGAAGCCGCCCATCCTGCTCAAAACCTATCCCGCGGGCGCGGACGGAAAATTCCATTTCGACTCGCTGCCCCCGGCGCAATATGCCCTGGAAGGATCCGACGCTTCCGCACGGACCTTCTCCCTGGCGCCCGGCCTGGCCCTGCTCGCGGCCAAGGACACGCTGCAGCGGACCTTGATCCTCAAGGCCCCGGCCCGCCTGGTAGGGACGGTAACGCGCGGGCCCAACGCGCTGCCCGCGGGAGTGATCGGCAACGCCCAGATCCTGGCGCGGGTGGGCGGGGCGGATCGCTTCGCCTATTCCGATTCGGCGGGGCGCTTCGCCCTTGAGAACGTGCCCGAGGGGGTCTACCGCATCGCCTTCGCGGCGGCGGACGGACACTACGAGCCCGCGTTCCTGGACGGCGTCCGCGCTGAATCCGGGGTAACCTTGGAGATACCCACCGTGGAGCTGGCCTGGAGCCGCTTCCAGCCGCCGCCTGCACCGACGGGTCTGATCGCGACCCTCGATTCCGCCAACGGGACGATCCGGCTGCAATGGCGTTCCGTCAAGCTGGCCAACCTGGCGTTCTACGAGGTAACCCGCGGGGATTCCCTGGCAATCGGGAACAGCGCGACGTTCAGAACCAATGACACGGTTTACCTCGACACCGTCAAGGCCCTGCCCGCAGGGCACACCTTGATCTACCGCATAGCCGCCGTCAATGCCTTGGGCATCCGCAGTATCGGGCCGGCCCAGGCGCGGCCGATAGTGGTTCCAATCAAACCGGATACCGGCGCCAAATCGGGATTCCTCGCGGGCCTGGTCCGATACAAGACCGCTCCCCTGGCGGGCGCCAAGGTGATGATGTACGCGGTTCCCGCCGCGCCCGGATCGCCGGATTCCCTCCCCATTCCGGCCAAGCTTTTGGACAGCGCGGTCACGGGGTTGGACGGCCGTTACCGCTTCCGCGGGCTGCTCCTGGATTCCTCGGCAGGCATCCGCTATACCGTGATCGCGTCCCAAGGGGATCCGGTTTCCGGAAACGCCGCGGCCCGGATCGGTTTGGCGCCGCGGACGGATTCCGCCGCCCTGGACACACTCGATCCGCTTCAGCGGGGATCGGTTACCGGCCGCGCCTCGCGGGATTCCCTCTGGGTATCGGCTCCCTTCAAGGGGGATGAGAACATCCCCGTGAGCCTGGCGGGCGCGCCATTCGCGACCTTCACCACCACGGCGATGGATCAGACCGGAGCCTTGTTCAGTCTATCCGCCATCCCGCCCGGCCGATATAAACTGGTGATCCAGGCGACGCCCGTGGGGTATTTCCTTCCCGATACCCTGGATGTTACCGTGGCTCCCGGAGCCGCCACCACGCTTCCGGCCCCGGTCAAGGCGCGCTACAACCCTTCCGCGCCGCCGCCCAAGATCGCCTCCTTGCAGATCACGTCCTCGTCTCGCGCTACGGTGAAACTGGCGTGGACGGGCGTGTACCGGTATGCGCCGCTCAAAGGGTACCGGGTGCTGCGGTTGGACGCGGAATTGAAAGAGAGCGCGCGCTCGGAGGTGATCAACGCGACCACCTGGAGCGACGATGTGTCCGCCTTGCCGAGCGGGAGCAAATGGTCCTATGTGGCGCGGGTGGTGAATCAGGCAGGCATGGAAGGCGCGAACGGCGGCGACGGCGGCGGTCAGCCCATCCCGTTCATCGTGCCTTGATTCAGCGTCTTGCTTCAATTCCCGTGGAGCACTCCGGCTTCGGCGCAGGCGAAGGCCAGGACGATCATGATGACGAGGCCGGGCAAACGCACGAAGGCCCAGGCCCACTTGCTCCAATTGGCCGCGGCGTAGATGGTGAGCAGGGAATGCAGCACCAGCCAGACGGGCAGTTGGAAACTCAGCACCCGGAAGGTCTCCACCACGATCCCCTTGTCCAATTGCGGATTGGCAGCCACCAGCTTGTCCAGGTCCATGTATTTGTACGCCGCGTCCAACAGCATGGCGCGGTGGAAACCGTAGAAGGCGATCAGCATAACCGCGGCCTGGATGAGACTGATTACGGCGCCTTGGATCTTGAAGAAGAAATCGTCCTGGGCCCGGAGGGAGGCGAACACGCATACGGCGAGGATGAGGAAGGCGACGCCGCTCAGGTAATCGAGCGCGCCGAACACCATCATGGAATACCCGGTCTCGACGGTCCCCAGCACGAGCGCGCTCCACAGGGCCTGGCGCTTGCCTCCGAAGGTGTCCATGGCCAGGAAAGCGACCACGGGGAAGAATCCGAACCAGAGAAGGGATGTGTTCATTGTGAGGCGTTCCGGAAGAGCGGTCCAATATAGAAGTTAACCGCCGCGAGCGGTAACCGACCCTCCAGCTTCGCAAGTAGGGCACCGCGCGGGCACCGGAAAGAAACCGTGCGTTTGCGGTATACCGAAGGTTCCTGCGGGGCGCCTCGGATCGGAAGACCGGGGTAATGTTGCTATTTTAGCAACCTCAAGCCACCCCCGCAAAGGCCCATAGTACGGGTCCCCGGGCCCCAGGAGATCCGCCATGGTCAAGCCTTCCAAGTCCACGAAAGACACCATCCCCTCCATCGCCGACGTGCAGAACCTGGAAGACACCAGGCGCATCGACATCGACAAGGTGGGCATCAAGTCCATCCGCCATCCCGTCAAAGTGAAGGATCGCTCCGGCGGCGAACAGCACACCATCGCCAACTTCGACATGTACGTGTACCTGCCCCACAACTTCAAAGGCACCCACATGTCCCGGTTCGTGGAGATCCTCAACACGCGCGAATCCTCCATCACGGTGGAATCCTTCAAGGGCATGCTGCCGGAGATGATCGAGAAGCTCAACTCCGACGCCGGCAATATCGAAATGACCTTCCCCTACTTCGTGAACAAGGCCGCTCCCGTGTCCGGGGTCAAGAGCCTGATGGACTACCAGGTGACCTTCATCGGCGAGATCGGCAAGGCCGGCGCGTCCATGACCCTGAAGGTCGTGGTTCCGGTGACGAGCCTGTGCCCGTGCTCGAAGAAGATCTCGGACTACGGCGCGCACAACCAGCGCTCCCACGTCACGGTATCGGCCCGCATCGCCAAGGGCCCGCATTTCCTGTGGATCGAGGACATCATCGATCTGGTGGAGTCCGTGGCCTCGTGCCAGCTGTACGGATTGCTGAAGCGTCCGGACGAGAAGTATGTGACGGAGCGCGCCTACGACAACCCCAAGTTCGTGGAGGACATGGTGCGCGACACCGCCCACCTGCTCAACCTGGACAAGCGCATCACCCATTACATCGTGGAGTCGGAGAATTTCGAGTCCATCCACAACCATTCGGCCTACGCCATGATCGAGAAGGACAAAGCGCGGAAGTGACGGCTACGCGGAACTCGTGTCCTCCGAGGCGGAACGCGTTTCCCTAGCGGCGGAATCCTTGGCGGTCGCGACATCCCCGGCACCGGCGCCGCTGGGCGCGGCTTCCCTTGGCGGCGCATCCAGCACTTCGCGCACCTTGGCGGCGATGGCCGCGGGGCTGAAGGGCTTGCCGATGAAAGACGCCTGGGCCGTGAATACGCCGTGGCGGATGATGGCATCCTCGGTATACCCGGACATGAACAGGATCTTGACGTCCGGACGCAGGACCTTCAGGCGTTCCCCCAATTCTCGGCCGCTCATGCCGCCCATCACTACATCGGTCAGGAGCAGATGGATGCGCGTATCGCGGATCCTGGTTTCCATCAGTTCCAGCGCCTGTTCGCCGCCCGAGGCCTCGAAGACCTGGTAGCCGCCCACCTCCAGCACGTCCCGCACCAGGCGGCGCACCGCATCCTCGTCTTCCACCAGCAGGACGGTTTCCGTTCCGCCCGCCGAGCGCAAGGCGCGTTCGCGCAGGCGATCCTTTCCAGGCCTTTCCAGGCGCGAGGCCGCGGGGAGATAGATGGAGAAGTTCGATCCTTTGCCGAACTCGCTCTCCACGCCGATTCCGCCATTCGACTGCTTGACCGCGCCGTAGACCATGGAGAGGCCCAGGCCCGTGCCCTTATCCTTGGACTTGGTGGTGAAGAAGGGCTCGAACAGGCGCGACTGGGTGTCCGCTTCCATGCCGGTGCCGTTGTCCGCCACGCTCAGCACGGCATAGTCGCCGGCGGGGAATTCCACCAAGGCCTGGGGCCGCGCTTCATCCGCCAGCCGTAGCTTGGCCGTGGACACCGTGAGCTCGCCGCCGTCCGGCATCGCGTCGCGCGCGTTCAGCACCAGGTTGAGAATCACCTGCTCCATCTGGCCCGGGTCCGCGACCACTCTGGGCAGGACCGCATCCAGGCGCGTGTTGAATCCGATGTTCTCGCCGATGAGGCGGCGCAGCATGGTTTCCATGCCCGCCACCACGGCGTTGAGATCAAGTACCTGCGGGGCCAGCACCTGCTTGCGGCTGAAGGAAAGCAATTGGCTGGTGAGTTCCGCGGCGCGTGCGCCCGCCTTGCGGATCTCCTCGATGTGGATGCGCTTGGAGTCTTCCTTCGGCACCGACATGAGCAGTAGATCGCTGAACCCGTTGATGGCCGTCAGCAGGTTGTTGAAGTCGTGGGCCACGCCGCCCGCCAGCCGCCCCACCGCTTCCATCTTCTGCGATTGCCGCAGCTTCTCTTCGCTGGCCTTGAGGGCTTCCTCGGCGCGCTTGCGATCGTTGATGTTGCGGACGATGCCTTCGAAATAGGCGATGGTCCCGCCGCTGCGGCGGATGGGCCTGGCGTTGACCTCCACCCACACGGGACCCGCCTCTTTGCGTTCGAACTCCACGGTGAAGGTTTCACCTTTTTCGGTGTGGCCTTCGGCCAGGCCCATCGAGGGACTGGTTTCCTCCACGCCCGCCGGCAGCAGGCGCGGACGCACCGTGCCGACCAGTTGGCTCCGATCCGGATAGCCCAGCATGGCAACCAGCGCCGGGTTGGCATCCAGCACCGTCCCGTCCGGCGCGCAACGGTAGATGCCGTCCAGGGATCGCTCGAACAGGGTGCGGTATTTCTCCTCCGAGCGCCGCATGTCCCGGTAGAGCAGCATGGCCCCCAGGGCCGCGGCGATGCGCGAAGAGATGTCCTTGAACATGGTGAAGTCTTCGCTTTGCCAGGGCCGGGCTTCCGGAGAACGCAGCAGGGAGAGGATCCAGGGCCGCCCCGTCTGGGGACGCACGGAAATCGACTTGATGCAGCCGACGCGCAACTCCCGGCTCCAATACTCAGCATTGGGCATGGGCTGCTCGCGCCCGAGCACGACGGGATCGTCCGTGGCCTTGCAGGCCCGCACGATGGCGGCGAAACCCGCTTCCGGAGGAATGATTTCCAGGGACGGCGCGGATCCGGCCGAGAATTGGCACGCGGATCGCCCGCTCAAATGGCGCGACCAAATCCGAAAGGCTGATGCTGCGCGCGCGCGGCTCCCGTTTCAGGAACCCTTTCTTCTGGATCGCATCGAGGTGGGTGGTCACGCCGCGCAGGCTTTTGATGCCGAGCTTCTGGCCAAGCTCCCGAATGGTCGGCGGGTATCCGCGCTCTTTGATCCAAGCGCGGATCACATCGATCACTGTCTGTTGTCGCTTCGTAAGGAGTTTGGCCATTAAGCTATCCCGTACGTAGTCTACTAGACAATCGTCTGCCTGTCAAGGTGCGGCCGAAACAGTCCTCAGCGCCTCGACGGTCCCCTGTAGCTGCGCTTTGACCAGCTCCAACTGCGCCTGATCGAGAGGATGCTCGAAGAGCTTTTGCATCATCGTCACC
>Ga0209515_10008168_pt1 | contig 12308 bp, 10 predicted proteins | sample Subgroupgradi54m_FD_187454 | JGI IMG/M metagenome (GOLD analysis project Ga0209515, IMG submission 187454) | Subsurface groundwater microbial communities from S. Glens Falls, New York, USA - GMW60B uncontaminated upgradient, 5.4 m (SPAdes)... ... | reverse complement strand
ACGAAGGTTGAGGGTGGGAGGCTTTGCGAAACTGCGTCAGCCGTCCCTTCAGTTGCGGCGGCTTCGCCGGCGGTTCAAAGTTTCGTCATACCGGCCCTTCACAGGCTCAGGACAGGTACAGCCGGGTCATCCCGGCGAACGCCGGGATCCACTGGTGATCGATGCGCGCTGCGCGAGAGTGGATCCCGGCGTTCGCCGGGATGACGCTGGCGAACGCCGGGATGACGTGCTGGTGTGCGCGTCAGTTCAGCTTGAACTCCATCAGCTCGAAGGTCGTCGCCTCTTGCAGCAACGCGCCGATGCTGGTCGATACCGTCGTCTTCACGCTGCGCTTGACCTCGGGGGCGTACCAGATCACCTGTTCGGTCTGCACCGCGCCCGCGCGCCCTGCTGCGCGCGACTGCGCGTGGCCGCGCAGCACCAGCTTGATGGCGCGAAAGCGCCCGGCCGAGACGACCACGTCTTCCTCGCCCTCGACGACGGCGTGCAGAGGGATCACCCATTGCTCGACGCGGCGCTGCGCGTCGGCGATCTTCGAGCCGCCGCGCAGCAGCCCCGAGGCCAGCAGGTAGGGCGCGAACTCGGGCGGCGAGAGGGTCCAGCCGGGCAGCACATTGAAGCCCGGGCCGAGCGGCGCGAGCGTGGTGCGCACCTTGGCGTCGGAGGTCGTGGTCCAGATTTCGGTCACGCCCTCGGGCGTGACCTCGTCGACCTGGGCAGTGACGAACAGGTCGCCGATGCGGAACTGGTCGCGCATGCGGTAGCGCCAGGTGTCGCCGACACGCGGCAGCAGCTCGGGCCGGCTGCCCGGCAGCGGCGCGCCGCCGAGCTGCGTTTCGGTTCGCGGCGTCGCAGCCACGCTGGCGCTCGTGACGATTGGCGCGCTGAGCGCGGCGATGCGCGTCTGCGCCAGTTCGACGAAGCGCCCGCGCGGGTACTGGCGCAGGTAGGCGCGGTACTCGTCGGCGCGGCTCGCGGCCTGGATGCTGGTCCAGAACGCAAGCTCGCCGGCGTTGTCGGGGTCGGCCGCGGTTTCGCGCGCTGCCGAGCCGGGCACGAAGGCGAACTCGCCCTGCAGCGACGAGCTTTCCCACGGCACCTGCAGCTCGTGGGTCTCGCGCACCACCGCTTCGCGCACCCGCTTGAACACATGCTCGACCGGCAGGCCCGGCGTCAGCAGCTGCTTCGCAAGCTGGGTCGCATAGAGGCTGTTGGCGCTGGCGCCATCGGCCGCGAGCTTGCCCGGCGCGGTGGCGAAGGCCAGCAGCGTGCCCACCGGTGCGTCCATCTGCGCCAGGCCCTTGGGCGCGGCCACCGTGCGGCCGGCGAACGGGTTGTTGCGGCAGGCGTCGAGGATGACGATGTTGATGCGGCTGCGCGCATGCGACATGCGCCCGAGGATGAAGCTCAGGTCCATCCCCGAGATCGGGATCTCGTCTTCACTGCGGATCTCGGCATCGATGGGAATGAGGTAGTTGCGCTCGCGCAGCTGCAGGCCGTGGCCGGCGTAGTAGACGACGGCGATGGTGTTCTCATTGAGCCGGTTGCCGAACTCGCGCAAGGCATCGAACAGAGCCCGCCGGTCGAGGTTCTCGTGCAGCGTGACGTTGAAGCCGGCGCTGCGCAGCGAGCCCGCGACCAGGCGGGCGTCGTTGACCGGGTTGTCGAGCGGGTCGATGCGGTAGGCCGCGTTGCCGATCACCAGCGCGATGCGCTCTTCGGTGAGCGCGGTGCCGCGCATCTTCTGGGCGAGAGCCGGTTGGGTCAGAGCGACCCATAGCAACAGGCAGACGAGCCCCACGGCCCACTGCCTTGTCCCCTCTCCCCCTGGGAGAGGGTTAGGGTGAGGGCGAGCGGCAGTGGGGTGGCGGCCCTCGCCCTCACTTGCAGTGCGCGCCTGGGCTTGCAAGCCCAGGCCGCTCGGCGGGCTCGCCGCATGCGGCTCGAAAGCCCCGCCTCGCCCCCCGCCCTCTCCCAGGGGGAGAGGGAGTAATGCGGTCATCCCGCGCATCGCACACTCCCGCATGGCGTCAGCAAGGTCACGAACGATTCGGCCAGCGGCAGCGCAACCACACACAGGAATGGAGTCTCCGCGCCGGCGTCGTCGCACCACCAGACGCTGCAGTTTGCTGCCTCGCCGAACGGACGCAGCAACGCGCCGGCCAGCTCGTGGGCCGGCTCGCAGTCAGGCACCGGCGAGACCCCCGCCAGCGCGCCTTCAAGCTTGTCGATGCTGCAGTCCTCGTCGAGCACCTGCCGCGCCACGCCGTCGAGCGCGCGAAACCATTCGCATGCCGCGAGCACCGACGCCAAGCCGTCCGAAGCGCAAGCAATCGTCAACGGAAAGTGGCGCCCGACCCGATCGACGCTGGGCATCAGCAGCCCCGTCCAGCACGCAGCCCCCAACACCCCCGGGCCGACCCAGAAACGACGGATCGGCGCCTTGAGATAGGCACCCGACCACGCATCGCCCAACGCGTCGCGCGCCGTCGCCATGCCACGCTGCAGCCAGTCGTCCCACGGGCGGATGAATTCGCTCGGCAGGCGGCGCGACACGAAGTCGCCGAGGTTCGGGATCTTGCCGAACCAGCCGGGAACCGCGGCGCCGCTCACAGTTGATGCGGACATCGGAACTGCTCCAGCTCCTGGCGCTGCACCGGGTTCAGCGGCAGCGCGCTGCGGACCTCGAAACGCGCCTTGCGGCCTTCGACGTCGAACAGCAGCAACGCGCGGCCGGGCACCGAGCCCGGCTCGACACGCACCCGGTCGAACAATCGGAACAAGGCCCACGGCCCCTCGAACGCGTGGACCGAGGCGGCGCCCCCGCCCGCCGGCGTCAACTGAAGCTGGACCCGCCCCGAGCGGGCCGGCCCGGGCCACCGCACGCTCTGCGCGACGCGCGTGTCGCGCCGAAAACGCAGCACCTGCCCGTCGATGTCGAGCGTGAACTGGCTGACCGCCGGATCGAGCTCGACCAGCTTGAACTCCAGACCCAGGCCGAACCGGCCGGCGTCGCGGAAGAAGGCCTCGCGGATCGCCTGGGCGCGCTGGAACTGCTGCAGCGATTCGGCCGGCTCTGCGCTTCCCAAAGCGTCGGCCCGGCGGAACGCCCACGGCCGCGCCGAGGTGTCGACATAGGGCGCGAGCTGGCGTTGAAAGAAGCCGTCGATCAGCCCGCCGGCACCGAAGGTCCGCGCGAATTCCTCGCGCGACATCTCGTCGCTGCTCGAACGCACCAGCGGATAGCGCCCCGTCACGGCGCGGCTGCAAGGGCCGCCCAGTTCTGCCGCCAGCTGGCGCGTCAGCGGTGCGCGCAGCGCGGTGAAGGCCTGGCCCGTGCTCGCCGCGGCCAGCTGCACCAGCATGCCGCGCACCGGCTCGGGCGAGCGCTGCGCCGCCGCGGCCAGCTCGCTCGTCACGTCGCTGGCCGGCACCGCGATCTTGCGCCGCGCCGCGTCCTCCACGGCGCCCAGGTGGACGGCGAGCCGGCGCAGCAGCGCCTGCACGTCGGCCACCGGCGCCGGTCGACCGGCGACGAAACTGCGCAAGGGCTCGAAGCGCGGGTCGATGAGCGCGGCGCCGGCAGGCGGCCCCGGGCGCGGACCGACCGTGACTTCGCGAACCACCCCGCCGAGCAGCGCGACCAGCGGCGAATCGGCGCTGGCGAGCAGCCTCGCGGTCTCGGCGCTGCCGGCGAGGTCGGCCGGCGCAGCCAGGCGCAGGTCGTCGACGAAGTCGGCCCAGCGCCGCGTGTAGTCGGCGACATACAGGCGTTCGAGGTCGTTGACGAGCCGGGCCTGAGCCGCGAGCCCCGGTGCGGTGGCGGCCGACGTGCCGAGGACCCAGCCCTCTTCGCCCGCGAACTCCGCCAGCACAGCCTGCGCCCGTTCGTGGAACGACTGCTGGAACACCGCGCTGCTGTACAGCGCGGGCACGCCGCGCGTGAGCGGCTGCCGGCTGGCGCGCGCGAAGACACGCTGCCCGGCCGGTCCGGCGAGCGAGACCACGCTGGACTCGGTGGCGCCGGCTCCGGGCTCGAGTTGCTTCAGGCGGCCATAGGCCCGCTCGAGGAGCGGGACGCCGGCCACCAGGGTGCGCGCCTTCGCCACCAGCTGCGGGTCGGCGTTCGACGGCGCGCCGACCTCGCCGCCGGCGAGCAGCCCGTCGAGGTGGCGTCGCAACGCGTCGCGCTGCTCGGCGCTGACGCTGCTCGGCAGCGTCGCATCCCAGTCGGCGCCCAGGTAGGCGCGCAGCGCAGCGCGGTCGAAGTTCTTGCCGCCGAACAGCATCAGGTAGGCGCGCAGCGTTTCGTAGATCAGCTCGACGTGGTCCTGCTTGCCTGCGCGCAGGCGCTCCTCGAGCCGGGCGGCGATGCGGGGCAGGAAGGCCCGCTTCAGCAGGCCCTGGTAGGCGTTCCGCGCGGCCGCGGCCAGCATCTCGCTGCGGTCGAGGACCAGCCATGCCGGAGCGCGGCTCGATGCGCCGTTGCCCGACGGAACCAGCGATTGCATGGCGTCGAGCACCGGCAGCAGCGCGCCGAGATCGGAGGGTTCCGCGTCGCGGGCGCCGGCCACCTGGCGCGCCAGTGCGCCAAGCGGCTCGTGCAGCGCGGCCACCCGGGCCCGGGTGGCGTCGTAGCTGCGCCAGGCGAGCGCCGTCGCGACGGCGACGACACAAGCCCCGATGCCGATCGCGCCCCGGCGCAGCAGCACCCGCCGGCGTTCCCAGCCGAGGTGGGTTCCGGCAAGGCCCGCTTCGGCGAACACCAGCTCGCGCAGCAGCCGGGTCACGAAAAATGCCTTGCCGCTCGGCCGCATGGCCGGCATCGCGTGGCCGGGCAGCCCGAGGGCGCGCGCCACGCCGCCGAGCGCGCGGTCGATCGGCGTGCCTTCCTGCGTCGCGCTGGTGAAATACACGCCGCGCACCAGCGGGCCCGGGTCGGCCGACGCCGGCGCCAGCGCGACGTCGAGAAACTCGAGCAGTGCCGCACGCAGCGCGCACCATTGCTGCGGGAAGGCGTAGATGAGGCCGCGCCGGTCGCGGTTCGGTTCGGCCTGCAGCCGCTCGACGAGGCAGTCGTTCAGCCGGTCCTCCAGCACCGCGAACTCGCCGGCCAGCCGGGCCCGCGGATCGGACCGCAGGGCCCGCGCGTCGTACGGGAAGGTCGCACCCCAGACCTGCGCGCGTTCGTCCTTGTCGTAGTCGGCAAAGAACTCCATGAAGCCGGCCAGCAGGTCGGTCTTGGTGACGAGCACGTAGACCGGGAAGCCGATGCCGAGCTGCGCGTGCAGTTCCTCGACGCGCAGCGACAGTTCGCGCGCATGGGCGAGGCGCTTGTCGCGCTGGGGCAGCAGCAGGTCGCTCGCGCTGATGGTGAGCAGAACGCCGTTGATCGGCCGGCGCGGCCGGTAGCGCCTGAGCAGGCCGAGGAACCCGAGCCATGCCGCCTGGTCGGCCTCGCGCTGGCTGTCCTGGGTGGTGTAGCGGCCCGCGGTGTCGATCAGCACCGCCTCGTTGGAGAACCACCAGTCGCAGTCGCGGGTGCCGCCGACACCGCGAACCACCTTCTCGCCGAGCTTGGCGGCGAGCGGGAATTCGAGCCCGGAGTTGATGAGCGCCGTCGTCTTGCCCGCACCCGGCGCGCCGATGATCAGGTACCACGGCAGCTGATGGACATACGGCTGTCTTCCAAGCCGGGCCAGCAGCCCTGGCCCGGCGCCGACGCGCGAGCGCTTGAGCAGCGCCACGGCTTGCTCGAAGCGCCGCTCGATCACCGCGACTTCGGGCGAGGCGGCGGGCGAGACGTCGGACACGCGGGGCGCCGGCGCGGCCGGTGCGACGAGGCCCTCCATCAGCCGGCGGTTGCGGCGTTCGGCCTGCGCCGCATGCCACGCCGCATAGGCCGCCATCAGCGCCGCCAGGACCGCGAGGGCGGCCCAGCGCGCCGCCTCGCCGGCCAGCGGCGCCGCCTGTCCGATCACGAGCAACGGCCCGAGCAGCCAGACCAGCGCGCCTGCGGCGACCAGGCCGACAAGTGTCAGCAGCGGCCGCACGAGGGGGTTGTCGCGTGCGTGGTCCATCTATCGATCTTTACCGGTCACAGACATGCAAACCGTTCGGGCTATTCATGCGTCGGGCCGCGGCAGCAGCAGCTCGATCTCGATGCGCCGATTGCGCGCGCGCCCCTGCGGGCCGTCGTTGGGTGCCAGCGGCTCGACGTCGGCACGCCCCTCGGCACGCAGGCGCTCGATCGGGTCACCCTGCTGCGCCAGCGCGCCCAGCACCGCCAATGCACGTTCGCGCGACAAATGCCAGTTCGAGGGGAACTGCAACGACGCGGTGGTGGTTTCGTCGGTGTGGCCGATCACCACGATCTGCCCGGGCAGGCCCTTCAAGGCCTGGGCGATGCGCCGCAGCAGATCGACCTGTCCCGGCTCGATGCGCGCGCTGCCGGCAACGAACAGCGCGTCGGCCGGCAGCGTGACGACCGAGCGCTGCACCTCGTCGCGCACTGTGATCGCGCCGCTGTCGACATCGCCCCGCAGCAGCGGCGCCAGGCGCGGCTTCGCAGCGGCGGCGGTCCTGTCCAATGCCAGCGCCGCCGGCACGGCGTGGATCTGCTGAAAGACCGGCCGCGCCAGATCGTCGAGCCGCGCGTTGAGCCACAGGAAGCCGCCGAGCAGCAAGGCCCCGCCAAGCGCAAACGCCACCCACAGCGGCAGCACCGCCAGCGCCTTCCCGGCGGGCCGGGCGACCCCCTGCCAGCGCAGCGAGAGGGTGCGCGACGGGTGCCGATCCCGGGCCCGCCGCGTGACCTGCAGAACACGATCGGCAATCGCGTCGAGCTGGACCTGGCCGTTGGCGACGCCGCGATACCTGCCTTCGAAGCCGAGCATCAGGCAGACGTAGAACAGCTCGAGCAGGTCGACGTGGCCGGCGACATCCTCGCCCAGCCTTTCCAGCAGCTTGAAAGCCTTGTCGCCGCCCCATCGTTCGGCGTGGAACTGCTGCAGCAGGTTGTGCTCGGCCCACGCGCCGCTGGTGCCCCACGGGGTCGCCTCGATCACCTCGTCGATGAAGCTGCACAGCAGGTAGCGCGCGGCGTTGATCTCGGAGGGCGGCACGCTGTTCTCGCCGGCCAGCGATTCGAACGCCTTCACGGCTTCGACCAGCCGGCGACGCAGCGCGGCGGTGCCGGGGTGCGAGGTGGCGGCGCGCAACTGAGCCAGCGGCGCGAGCAGCAAGTTGGCGGCGGCGACCAGCGGGTTGATGCCGCCGGCCGGACGCGGCCATTCGGCCTTGGCATCGACGCCCGCATCGGCATTCCCGGCCGCCGTCCCGGGCGGCCGTTTCACCGATGGCGTCGGCCGGCCGCCCGGCCTCGGAACGAGGATCGTGCGGTCGGGGTCCAGTCCGCGCATCATCTCGTCTCGACTGCTCGCCATGGTCTCGACCCCGCGCTGGTGTGCGACGAATCTATACTCGCAATTTTTAGGCTGTCAATCGCCAGATCGTGGGCACTTCGTGATCGGGATCCGGGTCGTGTCGGTGGACGGTGCGGGACTCGACGGGCCGTTGGCAGCCACCTTCGGAGCCGTCGGAGGCGCCATCGGGCGCGGCCTCGACTGCACGCTGGTCCTGCCCGATCCCGAGCGCCTCCTGTCGCGCCGCCAGGCCCTCGTCGTCTGTCGCGACGGCAGCTACTTCATCCGCCAGATCGGCACCAACCTTGCCATCGAGCTCGACGGCGAGCTGCTGGCCACCGAGGTCGACTACACGCTGGCCGCCGGCGCCGAGATTCGCATCGGCCCCTACCTGCTGCGGGTCGACGGCCCGCCCGAGGGCGTCGTTGCCGACGACGTCCTGGCCGCCCTGGGCCCGCAGCGCATCACGCCGCGGCCCAGCGTCTTCGGCGATCTGCTGGGCGAGCCGGGGCCGCCCGCCGCGCCCGCATTCGGCGAGGCGCCGATCGCCGCGTTGACCGAGCTGGACCTCGTGGTCGGTGAACCAACCGGTGCCCGTCCTCGCGCGAGCGCCGCGCCGGCCACGCCGCAGCACGCTGCGGCCGGACCGGGGCATGACGTGGCGCAGGCCGCGTCCGCGTCGGACGACGATCCGGTCGCCGCCTTGTACGCCGGCCTCGGCCTCGCGCCGTTGCCTGCGGCGCGATCGGCCCGGCACATGCGGCTGGTCGGCGAGCTGCTGCGCGCCACCGTGCAGGGCGCGCTCGACCTTCTGGCGGCGCGCGCCGTTGCCAAGCGAACCTTCGGTGCCACCCCCACCCTGCTGCAGACCGTGCGGGCCAACAATCCGTTGAAGTTCTCGCCCGACGCCGATGTCGCGCTGGCGCATCTGCTCGGGCCGCCGCAACGCGGATTCATCGCGCCGCTGGAGGCGGTGGACGAAGCGTTCGACGATTTGCGCCGGCATGAGATCGCGGTGCTGGCCGGCACCCGCGCGGCGGTGCAGGCGGTGCTGGCGCGCTTCGACCCCGCCGCACTGGAGTCGCGCATGGAGCCCGACGCGATGTGGGACAACCTGTTGCCGGCCAGCCGCAAGGCGAGGCTGTGGGAGCAGTTCGGCCAGCGCTACGCACAAGCCATGCTGCAAAGCGAGGGCGACTTCGATTCGCTGTTCCGTCGCGCCTTCGTCAAGGCCTATGAGGCTCAGGTCGAAGAGCTCGAGGGTTTGGCCCCGCCCCACGAACCCGACCAGGCCTGAGCTGCGCATTCGCGCCGAGTGCCCGCCGCCACTTCAATGAATGGTGCTGACCTGCACTGCCGGCAGCGCAAATTCGCGTCCGATGACGGTGCGGGCGTAGAAGTACTCGAGGCGGCCGCGTTCGCTGAGCGCATCCATGTCCACGTGGCCTGCGGCGTCGCACGGGAAGGCCGGGCAACGTCCCTCGCTCGACAGCGAGCGAAAACGAAGTTCGTAGCGGCTGGCTTGATGCGAGGTCGACGGCGAGGCGTTCATGACATGGGCTCCTGTGCGGCTGGTTCGATGTCGCCCATGAGTTGCAGCATCGGGCCGGACGGTTCAAACCCGAACCGCAGGCGCTCGGCGTCCAGGGCCGCCCAGTGCCGCGGCCGAACCTCGGTAGCCTTGGTGCCTTCCGAATCAAACCGCCCATCGCATGCAACGTCGCCATTTCCTGCGCGCCAGCGGCGCCGCTCTGGGAGCGCTGTCGTCCGCGGTCGGCGCCGCCGCTTCCGAGACAGCGTCCGGCCTGCCCGATGGGCCCGACCGGCCGGCGCCGGCGTTTGCGACGGCGGCGAGATCGAGCAGCGCGAGTTCGTGAGCCCGCGCCAGTTCGCGGCCCTGCAGGAGAGGACGATCATCAACGCCACCGGCTACGGCGCACGGGCGCTGTTCGGCGACACGTCCATCATCCCGGTGCGCGGCCAGACCGCGCGGCTGATTCCGCAGTCGGACGTGAACTACGGCATCACCTACCGGGGCCACAACCTGTCGGTCGTGTCGCGCCGCGACGGCATCGTCGTGCAGGCGCAGGCGGCTGGCGACTTCGGCAATGCCGACATCGCGCCCGACCGTGCCGCGTCGGAGGCAGCGGTGGCACGGCTTGCCGCGTTGTTTCCGGGGTGAGAGGCTGAGAAGACGTTGTTCCGGTGTCACGTCATCCCGGCGCACGCCTGGCGTGCGCCGGGATGACGACGGAGAAACTCTTGGCCTCTTGAGAGGTCCTGATTGGCGACCATGTTCAGCTGCGCCCCGCATCGCCCCCTCAACGTATTGCGCCCTCTCCCGCTTGCGGGAGAGGGCTGGGGTGAGGGTGAATTCGTGGCTGAACCATGTCGCCAATCCGAGGTTGAGAAGACATCGCCCCCACCGCGTCATCCCGGCGCACGCCGGGATCCACTCTCGCTCCAGCGCGCATCGATCACCGGTGGATCCCGGCGTTCGCCGGGATGACAGCGGAAAAACTCTCCACCCTCCGATCTGAGCCCTCGGCGATTCACCTGTAGCACCACCGGCCCATGCATGGGCGCCCTCCCCCTGAGTCACGTCAGTTCGTGCCGCCTTCGACCGGCAGCGATTCAGCCCGCCAGCGCAGCATGCCACCCGCCAGGTTGGCGACCTTGTTCACACCCGCCTTCTGCAGCAGCACCGTGGCCTGCGCCGAGCGTGCGCCGGACCGGCAAACGGTAACCACCGGACGGTCGCGATCGATCTCGCCCGCACGTGCGGCAAGCTGCGACAAGGGCAGCAGGCGCGCACCGGGGATGTGGCCGAGCGCATCGGTGAACTCCCGCGGCTCGCGCACGTCGATGACCTGGATGTCGGTGACCCGATCACCCGCGATGCGCTCCTCGAGCGCCGTCGGTTGAATCTCCCACACGCCGCTGAAGGTGCAGGTCAACGGCGCCCAATCGGATTCATCGTTGCGCGCGCCGCGCGCGTCGGGCTGGCCGCAACGCAGGTTGGCCGGCACCGCGATGTCCAGCAGCTTCGGGTGCGGCAGGCCCAGGTTGTTCATGTAGCCGGTGAAATCCGCTTCGTTGACGGCGCCGCCCAGGCGCGGGTTGAAGCGCCTTTCCTCGGCCACGCTGGTCACCGTGAGCCCGCGGTAATCGTGCCCCGGGTAGAGCAGGCACTCGGGCGGCAGCGAAAGAATCTGCTCCTGCACCGAGCGGTAGAGCAGGCTCGGGCTGCCCTGCTGGAAGTCGGTGCGCCCGCAGCCGCGGATCAAGAGGCTGTCGCCGGTGAAGGCCATGCCGTGGTCGTCGAGCACGTAGGTCAGGCAACCGGCGGTGTGGCCGGGTGTCGCACGCACCTCGAGGTGGCGCGAACCGAATGCGACCCGCTCGCCGTGTGTCAGCAGCCGGTCGGCATTCGCCGCGGCCGAGGCTTGGCTCAGCAAGATCTGGCTGCCGCAACGTTGCTTCAGCAGCCATGCGCCGGTCACGTGGTCGGCGTGAACATGGGTGTCCAGCGTCGCGACCAGGCGCAGCCCGAGCTCGCGCAGCAAGGCGGTGTCGCGGCGTTCGTGCTCGAACACCGGATCGATCAGCACGGCCTCTGCGGACCGCGAATCGCCCAGCAGGTAGGTGTAGGTCGACGACGTCGGATCGAACAATTGGCGGAAGACGAACATGACGGACTCCTTCGAGTCTGAGCCAGCGCTTGTCAGGGCTTGAACGGCCGATCGTGCGCGACCATGCCCGCGAGCATCGCCGCCCCGAAGATCCAGGCGGCGCCGAGCCCGCTGCCCATCGCCACCAGCGCCGGCCCCGGGCAGAAACCGGCGACGCCCCAGCCGACTCCGAACAACAGACCGCCGACGATCAGGCGGCTATCGATAACCTTGCTGGTTGGAATCTCCATCGGGTCGCCGGTCCACGAACGGCTGCGCCGCCTGGCCACGGCGAAGGCGAACACGCCGACCGCGATGGCGCCGATCATCACCAGCGCCAGGCTCGGGTTCCAGGCGCCGAACAGGTCGAGGAAGCCTTTGATCTTCGCCGGGTCGGTCATGCCCGCAGCAATCAGGCCGAGACCGAAGACGAGGCCGCTGGCGAGTGCGATCAGTTGGCGCATGTTCGATGCCTCAAAGCGCGTGACGCAGCACGAACACGGTCACAAAGCCGGCGCCCATGAAGGCCAGCACGTTGACCAGCGAACGCAGCGAGAGGCGGCTCAGCCCGCACACGCCATGGCCGCTGGTGCAGCCGTTGCCCATGCGCACGCCGACACCGACGAACAAGCCCGCCGCAATCAGCGCCAGCGGGCCGACATCGACGCTGGACGCGGGCACCGGGCCGAAGAGGCGCCAGACCCAGGGCGCGAGCAGCAGCCCGACGATGAAGAGCAGGCGCGTCTGTTCCAGCCTCATCGGGGCTCCCGCGAGCAGGCTTCGCAGCGGGCTGGCCACGATGCCGGCGACGCCGGCGATCCGGCCGTTGCCGAGCAGATAAAGCGCCGACGCGAGCCCGATCAGCAGGCCGCCGACGAGCGCACTCCACGGCGTGAACAGGTTCCAGGCAATCGTCATTCGACGCTCCTCACAGGCGCTTGGTGTTCGCGCACAGCAGCAGGGCGCCATCCAGCGCATCTCCGAGCTGCGGCACCAGCACGCAAGCGTAGCGTGCCGACAAGTAGCGCCTGGTGGGTTGCGCAATGCCGCCCATCAGACAGATGCGTTTCGCGCCCGCTGCCATCAAACAATCGAGCATACGCTCGACCGCGGATGAGCTCGCCTGCACGAGGAGAGGGGGCACATCGTGGCTCCCTCTCCCCCGTACTCGGGGGAGAGGGTTGGGGTGAGGGGGCAACACCACCGAGTTCGG
>Ga0209515_10008167_pt1 | contig 12310 bp, 9 predicted proteins | sample Subgroupgradi54m_FD_187454 | JGI IMG/M metagenome (GOLD analysis project Ga0209515, IMG submission 187454) | Subsurface groundwater microbial communities from S. Glens Falls, New York, USA - GMW60B uncontaminated upgradient, 5.4 m (SPAdes)... ... | reverse complement strand
CAAGACATTCATGTTTCGTAACTACAGCGGAGTGGCTTGTTTTGCAGGCTACCTCATTCGTGCCCGGACGCTTCCGTGGAAACTCGACGCGCAATTCCTCTACCTATTCACCAAGACGCTCGCCTACGAAGCGTGGAAGAACCTGATTTTCACGCAAGCCACTATCCAGAATATCAGTGCCGCGAAATATAACTACCTCACGATACCCGTCCCACCTCTGCCTGAGCAGCAAGCCATCGTTGCCCACGTGCAGAAAACAGACGGCGAGTTTCGCAGACTCGCGGCACAAATCGAAGCCCAGATCGCCACCATCACCGCCTACCGCAAGTCGCTGATTCACGAATGCGTTACCGGCCAGCGGCGGGTGACGGAAGAGGATGTACGGCGCGCGGGGCGTGCCGGCAGCGTCCACCCCGTGGAGTACAGGCCATGACGAAACGAACATCAACCAAGCGAACTGGCGTAACCGTCTTGCCCGCCCAAGGGCCCACCGTGTTGCTGGCCGACGTGCGGGGGTTGATCCTGCAGGCGCGCGTCGGGGTGGCGCGGGCGGTGGACTCCGGGCTGGTGACGCTCTACTGGCACGTCGGGTACCGCATTCGGCAGGACGTTCTCAAAGAGAATCGGGCGGAGTATGGCAAGCAGATAGTGTACGCACTGAGTACACAATTGGAGCAGGAGTTCGGACGAGGGTTCGGAGTAAAAAATCTCCGGCGCATGGTGCAGTTTGCCGGAGTTTTCCCCGACCGGAAGATTGTCGTATCGCTGCTACGACAATTGGGCTGGACGCATTTTCTGCGGATCATTCCCATTGAAGACCCGCTCAAGCGCGATTTCTACGCCGAGATGTGCCGCATGGAGAATTGGAACACGCGGACGCTCCACCAGAAAATTCAGTCCATGCTCTTTGAGCGGACGGCTCTGTCGAAGAAACCAGACAAGCTCATCCGGCAGGAACTCGACGCCCTGAGGGCAGAAGACAAGCTCACGCCCGACTTGGTCTTCCGCGATCCCTACATTCTCGACTTCCTCGGTCTCAAGGACACCTATGCCGAGAAGGATGTCGAGGCGGCGATTTTACGCGACATGGAGTCCTTCATTCTCGAACTGGGAACCGGCTTCTGCTTTGTTGCCCGTCAAAAACGGATGCAGATTGACGACGAAGATTATTATCTCGACCTGCTGTTCTATCACCGCAAACTACGCCGCCTCGTGGCGATTGAACTCAAAATCGGGGATTTTAAGGCCAGTGACAAGGGGCAGATGGAGCTCTATCTGGCGTGGCTCAAACGGTACGCGTTCGAATACGGAGAAGAGCCGCCGCTGGGGATCATTCTCTGTGCGGGCAAGAATGATCAGCATGTCGAACTGCTCGAACTTGAAAAGAGCGGCATCCATGTGGCCAGTTACTGGAAGGAAGTATTGCCTAAGGCCGAGCTTGAGCAGAAACTACGTGAAGCCGTGCGCCTAGCGCGGGCTCGGCTGGATATGGGGAAGGACTGACTATGCCCAAGCGAAAGAAATCCCCCGAGCTGACCTTTCAGCAGCACATCGCGGATTTCCTCGTCCGCGAGCATGGGTATGGCGTGCTCGAACAGTCCGACATCACGGACGACGAGCATTTCATCGCTGAAGACCAGCTCTGGGCCTTCCTCACAGCCACGCAGCCCGAGGCGCTCAAGAAGCTCACGGACGACTACGGAACGGACGCGCGGGACGAGGTGTTCAAGGTCCTGCGCAAGGAACTGGAGCACACTCCGCTGTGGATGCTCCTCCGCCACGGGCTCAAGGTGCGCGGGCTGGAGTTCCGGCTCTACTACCCGAAGCCGCGCTCCAGCGAGAGCGAAGCGGTCAAGAACTACCCCAAGAACCGCATCACCTTTCGCCCGCACTTCTATTTCGGGGAGACGAATCAGGAGACTGATTTCGTCCTGTTCCTCAACGGCCTGCCCATCGTGGCGCTGGAGTTGAAGCACGAGGCGAATCAGAACGTGCATGTCGCGGTGGCGCAGTTCGCGAAGCGGGATCACGCGCGGAAGATTTTCCAGCACCCGTTTCTCTACCTCGCCGCCGACACCAGCGACGTGATGGCTGCCACCGACCCGTGCCGGGAGCAGAACTTCCGCTGGCACAACACGGGCCTGACGAATGCGCCGCAAACGGCGGGCGAATACCCGGTAGAGTTCCTCTACCGAGCAGTCCTCTCAAAAGAGAGGTTGCTGGAGGCGCTGGCCTTTTTCCTCGTGTATGTGCCGAAACGCGAGGCGGAGGACGACAAGCCGGAGCGGCCCGCGTTCACGCTGTTCCCGCGCTACCACCAAAGCCGTATGGTGCGCAAGGTGGCGGATGCGGCGGCGGAGCACTTCGCTGCGACCGGTGAAATCGGTGGCAAGCGCCTCATTCACCACTCCGCCGGCAGCGGGAAGACGCTCTCGATCTGCTGGCTGGCCGACCGGTTGCACAGCCTGTTCAAGCCCGGCACCAGTGAGAAGCTGGTGGATCTGGTGGTGATTCTCACCGACCGCAGATCGCTGGATAAGAATATCCGCGACGAGGTGGAGAACTTCGTCCACCTGAAGGACGTGGTGGGGCTGGCCCGCAAGGCGGATGACCTGCCACGCTTCCTCAAAGAGCGAAAGCCGATCATCGTCACGACGCAGCAGAAGTTCGCGTGGATTCTGAAAGAAATCGAAAGCGATCCCGATCTGAAAACGCGGCGTGTGGCGTTCCTGATCGATGAAGCGCATCGCTCGCAGGAAGGCAAGATGGGCGTGGCCATCCGCGTGCCGTTCCGCAAGGCGGATGACCCCGATGCCGAGGACGCGGCAGAGGACACGCAGGACGACGAAGAGCAGATTGCGAAGATCATCCGCGAGCACGACCGCAACCAGCTGTTCGTCGCCTTCACGGCCACCCCGGCGCCCGCCACCGTTACGCTCTTCGGCGAGCCATTCGACACGTATTCGGAAGCCGAGGCGATTACGGAAGGCTATATCGTGGACGTGGCGGCTAGCATCATTTCCTACAAGACGCTCTACCACCTCCATTGCCCGATCGTGCCGAAGCCGGATGAGGAGAAGCTGTATCCGGCAGGCGTGGTGGCGAAAGCGCTGAAGAACGTCGCGTTTCAGGACGACGGGCTGATCCAATACAAGGCCGAGGTGATGCTTCGCGTCTTCGAGGGGAACGTGAAGCCGCTCGTCGGCGGGCGGGCGAAGGCGATGATCGTGACTACCTCGCGCGTGGCTGGTCTACGGTTCTTCGAGGTGATCAAGGAGAAGCTCCGAGAGCGTGGGGCCAATTACAAAGTGCTCTATGCGTTCTCTGACTTCGTTCACCCCAAGACGAATGCAGCCATCAGCGAACACGCGGTGAACGAGTTGAAGGATGGCGAGGTCATCGAGGACCGGTTCGAGGGCGACGACTACCGGCTGATGGTGGTGGCGAACAAGTTTCAGACCGGGTTCGACCAACCGCTGTTGGCGGGGATGTTCCTCGATAAACCGGTCTTCGACCGCAACGCGGTGCAGACCGTTTCACGCCTGAACCGTTGTCACGAGGGCAAACAGGACGTTGTGGTGGTGGACTTCACCAACAACGCCAAGGGCATCCTCAAGGCGTTCGCAAAGTATCGGGAAGGCAAGTTGCCGTTTGACCCGGAAGAGCCGGACCAGGAGCAATGCGTCAAGCTGCACAAGGAGATTCTAAAGGCCGGCGTGTTCACGCAGGAGGACGCTCAAAGAGTCGTCACCCTACTGGCGGGGAATAATGACGCGCTGGTGCAGTTCACAGTCAATGCGCTGCGGGTGAAGTTCCAGAAAGCGTTTGAGGATTTCGAGGAACGAAAGGCTTTTGTCTATCTGCTCGCGCAGTTCGTAAAAAGCTACCATTTCCTCCGGTGCTTCTTCACCTACCCGAAGGAGATTCAGGAGTTTGCTGCGTTTGCGGAATACGTAGGGCCGCAATTGGTCAAGCAGGGCAGCGTCTCCGACCTGATGAAGCAAATCCGACAGACGGATGTCGTGAAGGCGTCGGTGCAGTATCAGGGCGAAGTGCGAAGCGGCGGTCCGGTGAAGCTCCAGAAAGGCAAGGGAAAGAAGGGTAGTGGTCCACCACCCAAGAAGGTATCTGTGCAGGAGATGATCGCGCAGATCCGCCAGCAGTGTGACATCACGGACGAGCAGGCCCTCTACATTCGGGAAGTGACCGAGGAGAAGATGAGTGATGCGGACATCACACAAACGGTGGAGGCGCACGAAGCCGACCTTGTCTATTTGGAGGAGGTCTTCAAAGGCCAGGTGAACGGGAAGATTCAAACCGCCTTCGAAGAACGCGACCGCTACGACGAATTGGCGGATCCCAAATACACCGACCCAGGAGCCATCTTTGACATCATGGCGTTCACCGTGATTCAGCAGAATCTCCATGAGTTGCAAGCGGCCTGATCCACGATGAGCAAGCCCATTGACCAGATTCCTGAGGAAGATCGCCCCAGGGAAAAGCTTCTCCGCAAAGGCGCACCGGCGCTAAGCGATCAGGAGCTGCTCGCGATCCTGCTGGGAAAGGGCACGCCTCGGATGGACGTGATGACTCTGGCGGGAAAACTAGCGCGGACCATCGATGAGAAAGGACTGCAAGTTCAGGCCGAAGACCTGACGCAGTTTGAAGGCGTTGGCGATGCGAAGGCCACCTTGATTCTGGCGGCGATAGAGTTTGCCCGCCGCCGCATCAAGCCGGATGGTGCGAAGATTGAAACCCCGTCCGATCTACTCCCTCACGTTCGGCACTACGCCGATCGCAAACAGGAGCACTTTCTCTGCGCCAGCATCAACGGCGCGAACGAGATCCTGAACATTCGTGTCGTGTCCATCGGGCTGATTGACCGGGCGCCGGTTCACCCGCGCGAAGTCTTCGCTGACGCGTTGTCGGATCGCGCCTCGGCGATTATCGTCGCACACAATCATCCCGCAGGCGGTCTTGAACCGTCCGCGTCCGATGTTGAAGTGACCGGTCAACTCAAGGCAGCAGGCTCTGTCGTTGGCATCGCACTCTTGGACCACATTATCTTTAATCGGAATGGGTATTACAGCTTCCTGGAAGCGGGACGCCTCTGACGTAATGATTGGGTCGCGGTACCGATGGAATTCCATAGGATTCCGCCCCACGGGCGCACCGAAAGGGACCAGGAGCTTCCCTCGACTCCGCTCGGGACTCCTTCAACCAGAGAGGGAACCCTGAGCAGGGTCGTGGTTCGACTTGGCGGTTGGCCTCGCTCACCACAATCCCGAGCGAGTGCAACGAGTCGAGGAATCGAAGGGCTGCCCGTGGGGCTCCATGGCCGACTATCGCTTCGTGACGCGCTGGCATATCCGGGTTTCCATTGAGGCGGTCTGGGAGGCGCTCTACCATGCGGAGCGGTGGCCGCAATGGTGGCGGGGGCTGCGCGAGGTCGTTGAGCTGCGTGCCGGCCAGGTGGAGCGCATCGGCTGCGTGCAGCGCTTCACCTGGCAGGGCTGGCTGCCCTATACGCTGGTCGTAGACATGCAGGTGACGCGGGTGGAGCGGCCGCGCGTGCTCGAGAGCCTCGCCTCAGGAGCCCTGCAGGGGATGGGCCGGTGGACCCTGTCCGAGGAGCCCGGAGGCACGGCGGTCCGCTACGACTGGTAGGTGCGCACGGCGAAGCGATGGATGAACTGGTTCGCCCCGGTCGCGCGGGCCGTCTTCCGCTGGAATCACGACGTGGTGATGCGACGGGGAGCGCAAGGGCTCAAGTGGCTGCTGGAAACGACCCCTCGACTCGCCCCCGCTGCTTGGCTTCGCCAAGCGAAGCCGCGGGGGCTCGCTCGGGATTCCACCCCATCCCTCGGCCGTCGGCCTCGGGATCGTGGTCCTCGGGAGCCTAGCCGAGCGATCCCGATCCACAGCGAGGGACGGGCGTCCAAGAAAGTGCCACAGGTTTGCCCGTGGGGCTCCACGAGTGCCGCGGGCTTACGGCTGGAGGGCTGCGGCGATGCGCGCCAGGAAGGGCTCCTGGACCAAACCGACGGCGAGGATGCCCAACACGAGGCCGGCCAGTGCGGCGCGGGTGAGCGCGCTCACTCGGATGGGTGAAGCGACCCGCGGCGCGTCTAGGTACATCCGTTTGACCACCATCAGGTAGTAGTAGAGCGAGATCGCGACGTTCACGGCGCCCAGTGCCGCCAGCCACACGCGATGGGCCTCCACCGTTGAGAGCAGCACCAGCAGCTTGCCCACGAAGCCTCCCAGCGGCGGCACGCCGGCCAGCGACAGCAGGCCGATGAACATCGTCGCCGCCAAGAGCCCCGACCGCTTTGACAGCCCCCGGTAGTCGTCCAGCGCCTCGCCGCCCAGCGCGTCCGTCGCAGCCGTCACGACGAGAAACACCGTCAAGTTGCTGAAGAGGTAGGCGAGCAGGTAGTACGCCACCGCTCTAGCGCCCGCCAGCGATCCGGTGGAGAGCCCCATGAGGAGGTAGCCGGCGTGGCCGATGGACGAGTAGCCGAGGAGCCGCTTGATGTTCGTCTGGGGGATGGCGGCCAGGTTGCCGTAGAGCAGGGTGGCGGTAGCGAGCACGGCGAGCAGGTCCGTCCAGAGCCAGGCGAGCGGCTGGAAGACGCCCCAGAGCAGACGCAGGAGTACCACCACTCCCGCCATCTTCGAGCCCACGGAGAGCAGTGCCACCACCGGCGTCGGCGCCCCTTCATAGACGTCCGGCACCCATAGGTGGAACGGGACCGCCCCAATCTTGAACCCCAGCCCCGCCAGGACGAGCAGCATCCCCGCCTGCGCGGTCAGCGGGGCGGGCCCAGAGGCGAGTGCGGCGTGGATCGTATTGCAGTTCGTGCTGCCCGCGAAGCCGTAGAGGAGGGCGATGCCGTAGACGAGGAAGCCGGAGGAGACCGAGCCCATGATGAGGTATTTCATCCCCGCCTCGACCGAGTGAGCGTCGGTCCGCAGGTAGGCGGCCATGATGTAGAGCGAGAAGGTCAGCAGTTCCAGGCCGATGAAGAGCAGCAGGAGGTCGTTGATCGAGGCCAGGACGAACATCCCGAGGAGGGCGGTCAAGAGCAGCAGGTAGAACGCTCCGGCGTGTTCGGAGAGGAGTGCCGTGGACTCGCGCGTCATCACGATGACCGCCGCCACGGTCAGCAGGAAGAGCCATTTGAAATAGATGCCGAATCGGTCCAGAACGAACATCGACTGGAAGGACCCGGTCAGGCCCGCGTGCTGCTGCGCACCGAGCAGGAGCGCCAAAACGGCGACGCCGGAGAGCGTGAGCACCCACAGCCACCGTTTGCGCGCAGCACTCAGGAGCAGGTCGGCGGCCAGGGTGAGCAGGATCCAACCGCACGCCGTCAGTTCCACCGCCAAGAGCGACCAGTCCGCTGTGAGGGTCATGGGCGTGATCCCTCGGCTGACCTAGCCGATCCCGGTCGGCCTCGGGACCCACCTTCGTCCGCCATCGCGGACGAAGGTGGGCGGACCTCCGCTGAGACCGACACGGAGATGGGCACGGTGATCGGCTGCCCTGACGGTTGATTCCGGCGCGGCGATACGCGCTCAATGAGCGGCCGAACGCTTGCGTCGATGAGGCTCAGCATCGGCTTCGGCCAGGAGCCCGTGATGAGCAGGGCCAAGATCAGCACGACGTAGGGCAGGGTCGCGAACGGGGTCGCCGCATCGCGCACGTGCGCGAACTCCTGCCTCGACTCGCCGAAGAACGTCCCCTGCACGACCCGCAGCATGTACACCGCGGTGATGACGACCCCGAAGACCCCGCAGACGATCTGGACCGGATACCGGTCCCACCCCCCGAGGAAGATGAGCAGCTCGGCAACGAAGTTCGCGAAGCCCGGGAGGCCGCTCGAGGCCATGGCGGCGATGACGCTGCAGCATGCGATGAACGGGATCTGGTGCGCGAGTCCGCCGAGGTCAGGCAGCCAGCGGGTGTGGGTCTGGTCGTAGACATGGCCGATGAGCGCGAAGGCGAGGGCGGTCATCAGGCCGTGCGCGAACATCAGCATGACGGCGCCGTCGAGTGCAAGCGGCGTCAGGCAGGCGATGCCGAGCAGGACGTAGCCCATGTGGCTCGACGAGGAGTAGCCGATGAGGAGCTTGAGGTCCTTCTGCGCCATCGCCACGAAGCCGCCGTAGATGATGTTCATCACACACAGCGAGGCGAGCCATGGCAGCCAGATGAGGGCGCCCTCCGGGAGCAGGGTGACGGCCAGGCGGATGATCGCGTAGGAGCCCAGCTTCATGAGGACGCCGGCGTGCAGCATGCTCACCGCGGAGGGAGCGGCGGCGTGGCCGATGGGTGACCAGCTGTGCAGCGGCCACATGGGCGCGATGACCCCGAAGCCGACGGCGAGGAACGGGAAGATCGCGCGCTGCAGCGACGGGTCCAGCGGCGTCCCGGCGAAGCGTTGCTGGAGCGCCACGAGATCGAACGTGCGCGCCCCCGAAGCGGCGTAGAGCCACAGGACCCCGGTGAGCGCCATGACGGCACCCAGCGTCAGGTAGATCGTTAGCTTCATGGCCGCGTACTCTTTGGAGAAGCGCACGACGCCGTGCTCTTTCACATCGCTGCCCCAGATGCCGATGAGTGGGTACATCGGGATGACCGCCATCTCGTAGAAGAAGTAAAAGAAGAAGAGGTCCAGCGAGAGGAAGACGCCGAAGACGCCGGTGATGAGGAGCAGGTAGAAGAGGTAGTACTCCTTCACCCGCTCCTTGATCGCGTACGAGATGAGGACGCCGGTGAACGCGCACAGCGCGTGGAGGAGCACCAGCACGACGCTGATGCCGTCCATTCCGAGGTGCAGCCCGATCCCGAGCGATCGGATCCAGGGCACGGCCAGCTCATGTTGGTAGCCGCCCGAGGCCCGGTTGTACGTGACCACCGCCCAGACCGCCCCAACCAGCGACACCGAGGTTACCGCGGCGGCGATGCGCCGGATGAGCACCGGGTAGTGCTCGGGCACGACCGTCAGGGCCAGCGCCCCAAGTGCGGGTGCCACGAGAATCAGACTGGAGAGGGGGATGGGCATCACCGGATCAGCACGAGGGTCAAGAGGCCGGCGACCCCGATGAGGAAGACGAAGACGTAGGTCTGGACTCTGCCGGTTTGGCAGCGGCGGAGGAGGAGGCCAGCCCCCCGCGTCAGCCAGGCGGTGCCGTTGACGGCCGTGCCGATGATGACGACCCGCTCGACCCAGGCGCACAGTCCGGCGATCAGCTTCTGCTGGACGGTCGCGACGTACCAGCTGTAGATCTCGTCGATCCAGTAGCGGCGCTGGAGGAAGGAGTAGGGCAGGGCGAGCGCCTGGACCACCTGCTGGGCCGAGACCGCCTGCCGCTTGTAGATGAGCCAGGCGAGCGTCAGCCCGATGAGCGCCGCCGCGATGGAGGTCGCGGCGACGTCCCAGTGGAACTCGGTGTGGGAGGCCCCGAGGAAGTGCGGGATGCCGAGGTAGCCGCCTGCGATGGAGAGTGCCGCGAGCACGAAGAGCGGAACGAGCATGATGGGCGGGGATTCCCCCCCGGCATGCGTGGAGGGCGGGCCGGGGGGGTGGGCCTGAACACCGTGATCGCCGCCCCCGGCGCCGTGGCGGGTCGAGAGCCGTGAGGAGCCGGTGAACGCGACGAACCAGGCCCGGGCGATATAGAGCGCGGTCAACCCGGCGGTGATGGTCGCCAGGACGTACATGCCGAGGTGGTGTTCGCGGGCGAGGACCAGGATCTCATCCTTGCTGAAGAAACCGCTCAGTCCGGGACAGCCGGCGAGCGCGAGGGCGCCTACGAGGAAACACAGGGACGTCCAGCGCATCGAGTGGGCGAGGCCGCCCAGCTTCCAGATGTTGAGCTCGTGCGTCGCGTGCATCACGCTGCCCGCCGAGAGGAAGAGGAGTGCCTTGAAGAAGGCGTGCGTGCCGAGATGGTACATCCCCTCGACGCGGCCGCCCAGCCCGACCGCCATCACCATGTAGCCGAGCTGGCTCAGCGTCGAGTAAGCCAGGATGCGCTTGAGGTCGTTCTCGACGAGTGCTAAGCACGCCGAGAGGAACGCCGTCGCTCCGCCGACCCACATGATCACGGTCATGACCTCGGGCAGTCCGGAGAAGAGCCAGAAGGCGCGACAGAGGAGGTAGACGCCGGCGGCCACCATCGTCGCGGCGTGGATGAGCGCCGACACCGGGGTCGGGCCCTCCATCGCGTCGGGCAGCCACACGTGGAGCGGGAACTGCGCCGATTTGCCCAGTGGCCCGCAGAAGAGGAGCAGGCCGATGAGGGTCAGCGTCCCGGCCGGAATGAGTCCGGCGTGGATCAGACTGGAGAGCTGCCGTTCGAGCGTCAGGAAGTGGAACGACCGCTGGGACACCGTCGGGCTCGACGCGGCCCAGAGGGCGAGGATCCCGAGCATGAAACCGAAGTCGGCGACCCGATTGACCATGAACGCCTTCTTGCCGGCTTCGGCCGCCGAGGGCTTCGCGTACCAGTGGCCGATGAGCATGTACGAGGAGAAGCCGACCAGCTCCCAGCCGATGAACAGCTGGATCCAGTTGGTCGAGAGGACGATGGTGAGCATCGAGAAGGCGAAGAGCGACAGGATGCCGTAGAAGCGGCTGAAGGCGTGGTCCTCGGCCATGTAGCCGACCGCGTAGATGAAGATGAGGCTGCCCACCCCGGTCACGATGAGCGTCATGAGCAGTGAGAGCGGGTCGATGAGGACGCCGAACGGAATGGTCAGGCCGGGCAGGGCGATCCAGGAGACCGAGGATTCGAAGAGCAGGGCGTCGTGGCGGCCGTAGGCATGGAGGAAGAGCCGCACGGCGCAGAAGAACCCGGTGAGCAGGCCGGCGATCGCCGCCGCCGCGCTCAGCTTGGGACGGTGAACGCCGGCGAGCAGGATCAACGCTGCCGCGGCCAGGGGCGCCAGGAGGATGGTCCAAGCAAGCGCTGAAAGCATCAGGAATGCGGAATGCGGAATGCTGAATGCTGAATGGGACGGTTAATACTCCACACTCCACACTCCGCACTCCGAACTTTCGGGGTAGTTACCATTTTAAAAGGCTGACCTCATCGGCGTTGAGCGTGCGGAGCTGGCGCGAGAGCAGGATGGCGATCGCGAGACCCACCGTCACCTCGGCCGCCGAGACGACGATAATGAAGAAGACGGCGATGTGGCCCCCGAGGTTGCCCCACGCGTATGAATAGGTGATGAAGGCGAGGTTGGCCGCGTTGAACATGACCTCGATGCACAGGAGGATCATGAGCACGTTGCGCCGGGTTAAGATGCCCGCGAGGCCGATGCAGAAGAGCAAGGCGCTCACGATGAGGTAGTGGGTGGGGCCAATCATGATGGGGTCCGGAGTTCGCCCGCCCCGGCCCGAACTGCGGTGGTCGGCGGGCCGGGGGGGTTCGCCCGCCCCGGCACGCCGGGTCGGGCCGGAGGGGTTCGGAGTGGCAATGGATTCATTCGGTCGGGGGCCGCTTGGCCAGCGTCACGGCGCCGATGATGGCGGCGAGGATGATGAACGAGGTGAGCTCGAAGGGCAGGAGGTAGGCGGAGAACAGCTCCCGCCCGACCGCTTCCACCGTCCCGCGCACCTCGCCGGTCCTCGGCTCGCCCATGGAGGCGAGGATCCTGGCCAGGCAGATGAAGAGGAACATCGCGGCCAGGGTGCCGGCACCCCGCAGCGTGAAGATCCGCATGCGTGAGAGCGCTTCGGGTGCGAGGTTGAGCAGCATGACGACGAAGAGGAAGAGGACGAGGACGGCGCCCGCGTAGAGGAGAATCTGGAGTGCCGCGATGAAGTAGGCGCCGAGCATGACGAACAGGGCGGCGAGGCAGAACATCACCGCGAGGAGCGAGAGGACGCTGTAGATCGGCTGCCGGTGGATGATGACCGACAGCGCGGCCAGCAGCATCAGGCCGCTAAACATATAAAAGGCAACCGCCTCAGCCATACGGTTCTACCGGGTGTCGATGGAGGCGTGCCTCGCGCGGCCGCGAAGCGCCGCGCTCGGCATGACTCGGCCCGACTCCTACCCGTCGGGCCGAGTCAGAAGTGTGTGAAAACAATCACAAACTATGGGGGCCATTATAGGGCTTCGGCCCCCAGCCTGCAAGCCTCAGGCACGAGTGGCACTGCCCGCATTCATTTGGGCGATGTCGCAGATGACGAGATGCGTTCGCCGATCAACCCAGCTGCCTACGGCGTCCAGTCCTCATCTTATGAAATCAACGAAAATCAGATACGGCCAGGGGAGGAGCAGGCTGCTTGAG
>Ga0209515_10008166_pt1 | contig 12311 bp, 11 predicted proteins | sample Subgroupgradi54m_FD_187454 | JGI IMG/M metagenome (GOLD analysis project Ga0209515, IMG submission 187454) | Subsurface groundwater microbial communities from S. Glens Falls, New York, USA - GMW60B uncontaminated upgradient, 5.4 m (SPAdes)... ... | reverse complement strand
AAGCCCGAGCCGTAGACGCAGAGGATACCGGTCTCGCGCAGCAGCGCGAGCACGTAGTCCTCGTCAGTCCGTCCCGGCGGCAGCGACAGCATCGGCATCGAGTAGAACGCCGCGTGCGAAGGGATGCATCGCATGCCGGGAATGGCGTTCAACGACTCGGCCGTGACACGTGCGCGTTCCGCCAGCGCGTGCCGGAATGTGATCTGATGCGAGCGATCACCGGTCAGTGCCGCCGCAACCGCGTACTGCATCGGACCGGGACTGCACAATCGTCCGTCGGCCAGCTTCTTCATCGCGGCAAGCGCGTCGTTCAGGCGCGGCGTCGCGCTGGCGACGAGCCATCCCGTTCTCCATCCGGGTGCAAGATACGCCTTCGAGAGACTCGAGAGCGAAATGACCGCGGCATCGCGATCGAGCGTGCCGAGCAGCGGCACGGGACCGTCGAAGCCCAGCTCTCCGTACACTTCATCCGCGAGAATCGTCAGCCCGTGTTCGTCCGCGATGTCGAGCAGCGCGCGGCGAACGGCGGGCGGATAGACCGCTCCCGTCGGGTTGTTCGGATCGATGGTGACGAGCACGCGCGTCCGCGGCGTCACGAGGCTGCGCAGATGATCGATGTCCGGCTGCCAGTCCCGATGCGGATCCGTGCGGTAACAGCGTGCCTTTGCGCCGATCTTCGCGATGACCGCGGTGTAGAGCGGATAGGTCGGCAGCGGCACAAGGACCTCGTCACCCTCGTCGGCGAGCGCGCTCAGCACGAGATCGATCGCCTCGGACGTGCCCGTTGTGATGAGGACCCGATCAGGCGAGATTGGAATGCCCTTGGCCGTGTAGTCCGCCGCGACGGCCTCGCGCGCCGGCGCAATGCCCGGCGACGGCAGGTACCCGTTGTGGCCGTCGCGCATGGCGCGTTCGACCGCCTCGATCATGTGTGCGGGTGTCTGGAAGCCGAACGCCACGGGGTCCCCGATGTTGAGGTACCGCACGCGCGTGCCGCGGGCCTCCACAGCCTGCGCTTCGGTGACGATGTTCCGAATCGCATAGGAAAAGCGGTTGACGCGGGAAGCAACTGGAATCGACCTGGTGGCCCTCGAAATCGGCATTGAACCCATCTTATCGCTCTTACACAGGTTCAACAGTATGTGATGTAAGATTTACACGCGCCGCTCGACGAATCGTTGATAATTTTTGAAACGGCGATTAATTGTTCGAGATTTCGAGCGGCCAGCAGTGGCAAGGGCATTGATACACACCGCCGCGTGACGCGGCTCCCAGTCGCATTCCTCGTGCTCACGACGGCGCTGGCGTTCGGTCCCAGGGACCTCTACGCGCAGACATCCCCGACGAACACGCCGATTTCGCAGACGCCGGCCGCGACCTTCAAATCGGGCGTCGAAGTCGTCACCGTGACCGCCGCCGTGCGCGACGGCCGCGGCCGCGTCGTCCGCAACCTGACCAGGTCTGATTTTCTCGTCCTCGATTCCGGCTCTTCGCGCCCCATTCAGGACTTCTACGCGGGCGAATCGCCCGTCAGCGTCGCGATTCTGCTCGACATCAGCGGCAGCATGGGCGTCGGCGGAAACATGGATCGCGCGCGCGAGGCGGTGCGGACCGTGCTCACGCACCTGCACGCGCGCGGCGACGAAGCGGCGCTTTACACGTTTGATTCGAAGCTCCAGGAGGTCGTGTCGTTCACGACCGACCTCGATCGCATCAGGGCGCTGACCCTCGCCGGCCGGCCGTGGGGGATGACGTCGCTCTATGACGCGGTCGCCGCAACGGCCAGAGCCGTTGCCGACCGCGAGAACCGCCATCGCGCCGTGCTCGTCATCACTGATGGCGTGGATACGGGAAGCCGCATGAAGGCGCCTGAGGTCTCGGGCATCGCGAGCTCCATCGACGTGCCGGTGTATCTCCTCACTGTCGTCAACCCCCTCGATCACCCCGGCGGCGAGTACTCGGTGGTCGACGCCGCCGGCGAACACTCCGATGTCGCGACGTTGTCCGACCTCGCGCGCTGGACGGGAGGGGACATGCGGATCTGCAGCATGCCCGAGCACACGCTCGCCGCTGTTGACGACCTGTTCGGAGAGCTGCGTTACCAGTACCTCATCACCTTCGAGCCGGGTCCGAATCCTGGTTGGCACCCGCTCGAGATTCGGACCAGGAAGAAGAACCTTGTCGTGCACGCGCGAGGCGGGTACATGGCCGCGGCGCGCTAGATGTCGTTCAGGAGGAAAGTCACAATGCGTAAGAGTCTTATCGCAGCATCGTTGCTGTCACTCACCGTGGCCATGGCCCCCGCGTGCGCCACGAAAAAGTACGTTCGGACGGAAGTCGGCGGGGTCAACTCGAAAGTCGATACGCTGAGCGGGACCCTCGAGCAGACGCAGGGCCGCATCCAGCAGGACGAAACGCGCATCGGCCAGAACGAGACGAAAATCGGTCAGGTCGATCAGAAAGCCGAAGCCGCCGGACAGTCGGCGCAGGCTGCGCAGAACACGGCGACCGCAGCGCAGCAGGCGGCCCGCCAGGTGAACACGCGCGTCGATCAGGTCGCCGCTGACGTCGCGGCCGGACGCAAGCTGGTCTACGAAGTCACCCTGAGCGAAGACCAGGGGAACTTCAAGTTCGGAAAGACCGAGCTGCCAGACGAAGCGAAAGCCCGCATCGATCAGGTCGTCGGTCAGCTGAAGGGCCAGCAGGGGAAAGACGTCTACATCGAAATCGAAGGGCACACCGACAACGTCGGCACAAACGAAGGGAACTATCAGCTTGGTCTCGAGCGCGCCGAGGCGGTGAAGCGGTACCTGTACGCGCAGCACCAGATTCCGCTCCACAAGATCAGCGTGATCAGCTACGGCGAAGAGAAGCCGGTCGCGCCCAACAACACCAAGGATGGCCGCGCACAGAATCGCCGCGTCGTCATCCGCGTGCTCTCGTAACCCCGTTCGCCGGGCCTGACAAGGCCCGGCCTCCAGACCGCAGGAGGGCGGGTCTTGTTAGACCCGCCTACCGAAGGCGTCCGAAATTCACGGACGCCTTCGCCACATCCTTCCCGCTTTCCTTGATCACGACGACGTACGTGCCGCGCGCGTCGAGCGCGGCGCCATCGAAGGTTGCAATCACACTCCCACCAAGCAGCGGCTGGCTTCCCTGGCGCGCAGGGGGACCGGTGACGTACGGATAGGGCAGTCGCGTGCCCGACAAACGGGGACCGAAGCGCGGGATGCGGCTGATGCCACGCGGCTCGAGGGGAGAGCCTCCCGTTGGCACGAGGTTCACCGTATAGTCCGGTACTCCGATGAAGTTGTTCAGCGGATGGAACGTGAGCTCGACGACGAGGTCAACGCGCGACGGATCGTCGCCAAGCGTCGCGAGCGCCTCGCGTTGTCCGTACAGCCGTTGGCCCGCGCGTGCGTGCGCTTCCGCATCGAGCGCGATCCGTCTGAAGGGCGTGACGACCTCGATGTAGTCCACGGGAGGCTGCACGACCTCGATGCGATAGGGCGCATGAAAGCGCGATCGCATGTCGTCGATGCGGCTCTGTCCGATTTCGATGGCTTCGGCGAGGGCTTGCGGATCGAGCGACTGCTCGAAGGCGCCGGCGGCCGAGGTGCAGGCGACGAGTGCGGCGAGAACGAGGCCCGTGCGCGCCATGACCGCATGGTAGCGCACAGGGGCGTTTCGGATACCCGCATCGCGGATCATCAACGCGCGTAAGAGGTTTACGTGCTCGGTAACGCTTCGCGCACGGCGAGCCGCAGTTGTCTGGGGATTTCTCGTGGCGCGGCTCTTGCCTATAATGCGCCGTGCCCGATCGCATCAGATGGTGGAACGCGTGCGCGTCGCTCGCGGCCATCATCGTCGTCGCCCCCCACGCCGCACTTGCGCAATCGACTGCCACTCAGACGCCTTCGGGCGCGGGCGCCTCGCGGCAGGCCGGCATCGTCGCCTCCGATGAGGATGACGACGCGGTGTTGCGCCCGCTCCAGCCGGACTTCACGCTGATCAACTTGCCGACGACATTGCCGCTGCCGACGCACAAGTCGAACTTCCGGCTGACGCATCGGTTCAACGGTAACCTGCGGCTGGGTGGCTTCGGCACTCAGGCGGGTAACCTGTTCGGCCTCGACGAAGGCGCGACGGTCGGGTTCGAATACCGCTTTGCGGTCGCAAAGCACGTCGAGCTGGCGGCATACCGCACGACCTTCAATCGATCGACTCAGTTCTACGGAAAGTACGACGCGTTTCATCAGAACGCACGGACACCGGTCGGCTTCTCGACGATTCTGAGCGTCGAAGGCACGAACAATTTCCGCGGGCAGTACGCACCAGCCATCGGCGCGTCGATTTCGCGCGACGTTGCGAACGTCACGGCGCTCTACGTCGTGCCGATGTGGGTGCACAACTCGGCGGCTGCAACCGGCGTGATCCGAGAAACCGTCATGGTCGGCCTCGGCGCCAGCATACGTGTGCGGCCGACGCTCTTTCTCGTGGCCGAAGTGACGCCGCGCGTCGGCGGGTATGTGGGCGGTGATCCGGAATACGGCTTCGGTCTCTCGAAGCGCGTTGGCGGCCATGTGTTCGATCTCACGTTCACGAACACCACGCAGGGGACAACGTTCGCGCAAATGGCGCGCGGCGGGTTCCCCGACAGCCTGTACCTGGGCTTCAACCTCGCCAGAAAATTCTTCTAATAAGGAGTAATCCCCGATGACGCGTGCATCCTTTGTTGCGGTCGTTCTCGCGTCCCTCGCCGTTGGCTGCGCCAGCTCGTCGACCGCGCCGACACCAACCGCGCCCGCCAAGCCGACATTCTCAGCGCAGTTGTCACCGGCGAATGAAGTGCCGGCCATCACGAATGCGGAATCGGTCGCGTCCGGCAATGCGACGATTACGTTCGACGTGACGAGAGACGCGTCGAACACCATCACGGGCGGGACCGCCACGGTCGTCGCCAACCTGACAGGGTTCCCGGCAGGTTCGACCATCACGGTCGCGCATATTCACACGGGGGCATCCGGCGTCGCCGGAGGCGTCCTGGTACCGCTCGTTCCGGCCGCGGGCTCGGTGACGTTGACCAATGGCGCAGGTTCGTTTACGCAAACTTCACCCGCCATGGACGGGCCGACCGCGACCGGCATCATCAACAACCCCGCGGGCTTTTACTTCAATGTCCACACGGCACTCAATCCCGGCGGCGTGATTCGCGGCCAGCTTGTGCGCACGCAGTAGATCGATTCCGAGGGTCGTTCTCCATGAGCACGTCAACGCGCCGCGCCGCGGCCGCCGCATCAGTAGGTGCGGTGTTCCTGCTCGCGCGCGCGTTGACGATTGCCCAATCGCCGGCCGCCATCGTCGCTGCGGCAAATGCGGCCGGGTGGCAGATTCCTGAGAATGCGGAACAGGAAAAGAGTCCGCTGGCGCCGACCGCGGCGGTGCTCTCCACGGGTAAGGAGTTGTTTTCGTCGAACTGTCAGAAGTGCCACGGAGCCACGGGTCGCGGAGATGGACCGTACGCCGATCCGGAGCACCTTCCCGCCGACCTGACGGCATCCACAACTCCGGACGGCGTCATGTTCTACAAAGTCTGGGACGGGCGAAAGGCGCCCCTGATGCCGTCTTTCAAATCCGCGATGACCAAAGACGAGATCTGGGCGGTCATCGAGTTCGCGAAGTCCCTCCGACCGGCGAGCTCGCAGCCCGCGCGCGTGTTCGACAGCGGTATCACCTTTGCCCAGTTCCTCGACCGGGCAAAAGCACAGCGCGAGGTCTGGCTGAAGAATGCGTCGATAACCGACGTGCCGCCCGACGCGGTGAATCGCCTGAAGCGCGTGCGCGAAGGGCTCCGCGTGCTGATTGTGGCGGAAGATTGGTGCGTCGACTCCGTTCACACCGTGCCGTACATCGCGAACGTGGCGGCGGCCGCGGGAGTGGATGTGCGCATCGTCGATCGCGCGGCCGGCGAATCGGTTGCGTCGGCCCATCGGGCGCGCGACGGACGGCCGGTCACGCCCATCGTCGTTCTTCTGAGGAACGATCGCGATGTCGGCGCATGGGTTGAACGCCCGGCGGCGCTGCAGGAGCTGTTTTTGGCGATGGTCACCAGCCCTGAGAACGCACGCCAGTTTGCGGAGCGGGCCACGTGGTACGACGACGATCGCGGGCGAACGACGATCGCGGAGTTCGTCGCGCTGGCTGAACGGACCGCGCAGAAGTAGGCTTAGTGATGGTGACCGGCCATCGTCGCATGCGACGCGCCATGCCCCGCCATCGTCGCGTTCCACATTCGATCGGTCAGCGACGCCCGCGCAATCCGCAAGAACACATGAAACGACACCGGGTGCGCTTCGTGCGTGACCTGAAGTAAGGGCGGCAGGCGATAGAAGGTCACGTCGCCGCCAAGGCCCAGCGAGAGTGCCTTCCCGCGCGCGATGTCGCGAACCGTTCCCGCCGTGAACGCGTCGATCGGGTCGACGAGCTCACCTGGATGCGGCCTGTGCACGATCTCGGGAAAAAGCAAAATCTCCGTCTCGACCCTCACGTGTTCGAATCGGCCGTAGATCGAAGTGGCGCCGACATGATGCGTCCCCTCGACGAGTACGGCGTGGACCGTGCTGAATTGTCGATCCGTCCAGCCGACCGCCGCGGTCATCGCCGAGTAATTCGATTCGCGCTCTCGAAACCACGAGACTGACGCATTCGTCCGCCGCTGATTACCCGGCTCGAGCTGCTCGGGCTCGTGCAGAAATCCGTGCGACGCCTGGATCGTCCACGCGGCGGAGGGCCGAAGCCACACGCGCATCGACCACGAATCGAGCGCGCCGAGGTCCACGTCATAGCGATCTTCGTCCGGCTCGCGACCGCGGAAAATCGACGCTTCCACCGACACCGGCCCTCGGTCGACACGCCCGAGTACGACGCCGGTCGTGATGTGCGTCGAGTCGAAGATGTGATGCGACAGCGGCGCGGTCGGATTCTCTGCGCTCGATGCGCGATGCATGAAGGCGACCGGCCCGAGCGCCACTTCGCCGACCGGACCGGCGGCAAGTGTCACTGCCGTCCGATCGGTGATCGGCACGCGCCATGCCGCCGCCGCCTGCATGAGCAGATCGTGGGGATGCTGATGATCCGTCACCTGCAGCCGGTGATATGCCTCGCCCACCTGACCGATTTCTGAATAGCCCGCGAGACCCACGGTCAATGGTTCCACCGTCGCCATGCCCGACAGCGTCAGCGTACCGGCCCCTAGCGGACGCGTCGCCATGCCCATCAGCCAGTTTTGAGAGCGCAGTTCGGCGTCGCCACGTGGACCGCCCTGCCGATTGAACGTGATGAAGGCCTGGCCGTCGACGCTGGTGGTCCAGCCCGGTGGAGGGTTGTCTTGAGAATCGGCGCATTTCGGCCACAGGACGAACAGGCCGAGAACACACAAAGCGCGGATTCGCGCGCGGCTATCTGCGCTCAACCTGTTGTACAGGATTAAACAGTGTGGAGAGCTTCGCCGGAAAATTCGCAATGCACTCTTAGCGATGGAGTGTAACCACGATGCCGGTCGGCAGATCGCCAACGCAGCTGCCGACAGGATTGAGACTCGTGCCCGTCAACCGAATCGCGCTTTGGCTCGCACGGCCCGACACGGCGCCCGTCGCGTTACACTGGCCGCCGCCGCTTGCCGATCGCTCGAGGGAGACAAAGCCCTCGAACGCGTCTGCTGTCGCGAAGCCGCTGATGGCGCCCCTCCAGTCGCCCGTCGAGCTGACCCAGGCGCCATCGACGCAGTTGGTGGTCTGTGCGACGTTCACCGTGATCGTCCTGGTGGAAAAGTTCGCCGATTCGATGGTTCCCGTCCACGCCCCCGAGAGGTCGGCGAACGGCCCCGCGGGCGTCGTTGGCGAGGGCGCGCCAGACATCGAGCCGCCGCACGCGCTCGCCACGCCAGCCAGGACGATCGCGCCCGCGAAAAGGATGCGGCTCAGGACCACCAAGGACGCAGAAACTTTCGCATCGAGGTCAGGACGCGAGCAGGAACCAGACCACCGCCGTTCCACGAAGGCTCTACAGGATAGGGCGGATCGGGGGGCAAGACCTTACGCCGCCCGAAATCGCTTTCGGGACGCGGCAGGTAGCCCCCCTTCGGAAAGCCGATAGACTGGCGCCGTGGAGCTTACCGACAAGGTCGCCTTGATCACTGGCGGACGCCGTATCGGCGCCGTGGTCGCCACCGAGCTCGCACGGAGGGGGGCGCATGTCGCGATCGTCTATCGTGCGTCCCGCGTCGAGGCGGGGCAAACGGCGACGTCGCTTCGTGCGCTCGCACGCCGCGCATTTGTTGTGCAAGCCGACCTGCAGCAGCCCGAGGCGTGTCGCCGCGTTGTCGAGGAGACGGTGGCCGAATTCGGCCGGCTCGACATCCTCGTGAACATGGCGTCGATCTATCGCGAGAAGGCGCTGGACGACCTCACGCTCGAGGACTGGGACACGCAGATGGCGGTCGATCTCCGTGCCGCGTGGCTGTGCTCACACGCGGCCATCCCACATATGCGGCGCACGCGTGGTGGAGGACGCATCATCAATTTTTCGGACTGGGTGGCGCGCAGCGGCCGTCCCCGCTATCTCGGCTACCTCCCGTACTACGTTGCCAAGGCGGGAGTGATCGCGCTGACGGAAGCGCTGGCGCTCGAGGTGGCCGCCGATCAGATTCTCGTCAACGCCATCGCGCCCGGACCGGTCGTTGCGCCGCCGGGCACGTCACCTGCTGATTCAGCGGCGGTCGAGCGCGCGACGCCGCTCGGACGCTGGGGTGGCGAAGGGGAGATCGCGAAGGCGGTGCTCGCGCTCGTCGACAGCGATTTCATCACGGGCGAGATCATCCGCGTCGACGGCGGCCGCCACCTCAAATAACGATCACGCGCCGTCTATGCCTTGGCGCCGATGCGGTCGAGGATTTCGGCCAGCGTCGCCGCCGCCGTGTGCAGCGGCAGGTTGCTGATATAGAAGTGGCGCGCGCCGACATCCATCATCGCGCGCATCGTCCGCGCGCAGATGTCGACCGGCGTGGCCCCAGCGGCGAATTCGCGCGACAACCCTTCGACCGGCACAGGAAGAAACTGACTCAGCGCGCCGAGCGTTCTCGCGTTGGCGCTTCGATAATAGAAAACGCCGAACATGCCGGGCTGGCTGATCCCACGCCGCCGCGTCTCCTCGATGAAGCGCGCGACCGGCGCGGCGTTCAGGTGGCTGACGATCTGCGTCAGGTAATACTCCGCATTGAAGCAATCGTCCGTCATGTACTCGACTTGACGCGCCGCGTCGGCATACGGGTTTGCCCATCCGCCGAGCGTCAGCCGCGGCTCGCGCGCGCGAATCTGCGCGCGCAATTGCCACGCGTGATCGACGCACCGCGGCCGGCCGACGCTCTTGTCACCGCCAAGGACGACAAGCGAAGGAAAGCCGTGCTGCCACGCCTGCTCCGCGTACGAGAGACAGAACTCGAGTGAATGCTTCGACGTCAGGAACGGAATGACGTGATCGCGCGCGACGTCGCGCCCGAGGTTGGCGACGAGATGGCGGAGGTTGTTCTCTTCCTGCGTCCCCACGGCGCTGTCGGTCAGGAAGACGCGCACGTCGCGGCGGGCCAGGCTGCGAACGGCGTGGTACATGTCAATCCACGCGTCCATCCCTTCGCTGGACCCAAGCTCGGCGCGCGGCGGACGCAGTTCCGCCGCAATCACCGCGCTTCCGGATTTCAGCGCAACCGAAAGGGACATCGAGCAGTATTGTATTGGGAGTGAGTGAGACCCGGCAGTATCTCCTCGAGCGCATCGACGATGCGGCGGTCGTGCAGATTTACGCGGACGGCTTCAGCGCGCTGCCGGTGCGCGACAGGATCCTCGTCTGGCATCTCTACCTCGCCGCGCTCGCGGGGCGCGACATCTATTACGACCAGCGGCACGCGCTGAACCTCGAAATCCGGAACCTGCTCGAGGCCATCCTTCGGCATGGCGAACAGGTCGATGCCTCCGCGCTCGCGGAAATCCGGCGCTACACGAAGCTGTTCTGGATCAACACGGGTCCGTTCAACAACCTCACCGCACGAAAGTTCGTCCTGAACCTCTCGCGCGAACAGCTGGCAGGTGCGATGCAGGCGGCCGCGCGCGCGGGCGCGACCTTCGCCGGTAAACCCGACGCGCTTCTCGATCGCCTCTCGCCGATGCTCTTCGACCCTTCGTACGATGCCGTCGTGACCAACAAGACGCCCGGCGCCGGACGCGACATCCTGGAGGCGAGCGCCAACAACATGTATGTCGGCGTCCGCATGTCGGACGTCGCGCAGTTCCCGGAACACTACGGGTTGAACTCGCGCCTGGTCGCGCGCGATGGCCGTCTGGTCGAGGAGGTCTACAAGATAGGCGGCAAGTACGACCGCGAGATCCGCGCGATCGTCGGTCACCTCGAGAACGCGGTCCAGTATGCGCCGCCTGGACTCGCCGCATCGCTCCGCGCGCTGATCCACTTCTATCGGACCGGTGAAGAAGGCGATCGCATCGCGTACGACATCGCATGGGTGAGCGACCAGGAGTCGCGCGTCGATACCATCAACGGCTTTGTCGAGGTCTACATGGATCCCCGCGGCGTGAAGGGCGCGTGGGAAGCGCTCGTCTACATCGTCAACGAGGACAAGACGCGCAAGATCCAGACGCTCGCGGCCCATGCGCAGTGGTTCGAGGACCACATGCCGTTCGCGTCCCGATACCGGAAGCCCAGCGTGCTCGGCGTCACCGCGAAGGCGATTGAAGTCGTCGTCGAAACCGGTGATTCGGGTCCGCTGACGCCGGTCGGCATCAACCTGCCGAACAACCAGGCGATTCGCGAGCAGTACGGCAGCAAATCGGTGTCGCTCTTCAACGTGAACGAGGCGTACGAGGAATCGACGCCCGAGGGGATGCGCACCGAGTTCGCGTGGACCCCCGAGGAGGCGGCGCGCGCGAAGAAGTGGGGCGCCTTCTCGCTGGAGCTGACGACCGAGATGCACGAGGTCATCGGCCACGGCTCGGGGCGGATGGCCGACGGCATCGCTTCGCCGCATCTCCTGCTCAAGGAGCAGTACTCCGCGGTCGAGGAGTCGCGCGCCGATCTCATCGCGCTCTACTTCCTGCCTGATCCGAAGCTCGTGGAGCTCGGTCTCATCGGCGCCGAGGACCACGCGCAGATCGTCCAGACTGCATTCGAGTACTACGCGCGTAATGCCCTTGTGCAGCTCCGCCGGATCCGCGAGGGGACGACGATTGAAGAAGACCACATGCGGAACCGGCAGATGATCGTCGCGTGGCTCATCGCGCAGACCGCCGCGATCGACGTGCGAACCCGCGACGGCAAGACGTACTACGTCATGACCGACGCCGACGCGTTCCGCGAGGGGATTGGCCGCCTGCTTGCCGAGGTGCAGCGGATCAAGAGCGAAGGCGATTACGACGCGGCGAGGAAATTGTTCGACACTTACGGCGTGCATTTCGACCCCGCGCTGCGCGACGAGGTCGTGGCGCGCGTCGATGCGCTTCAGCTCCCTTCCTACACTGCGATCGTCATGCCGCGGCTGACGCCGCGTTATCGTGACGGCGACATCGTCGACGTCGACGTGTCCTACCCGTGCGACCTGGAGACGCAGATGCTCGAATATTCCGCGTTCGCGCGCTCCGCCGATGCCCTCGCGACGCCTGCCGCCTCACGCTGATCTCAACGCGCTGACCCGGGCTCTGGCGCAGCGGCGCGCCGATGGCCGGCCCGTCATCGACCTGACCGAATCGAATCCCACGCGTGCCGGCTTCGCGTATCCATCCGGCCTTCTCAGGGAGCTGGCGTCGGATTCCGGGCTTCGATACGAGCCGCACGCGTTCGGCATGCGGTCTGCTCGCGAAGCGATCGCCCGCGATCATGTCCGCCGCGGCGTCACGATCGATCCGGATCGCATCGTCGTGACCGCCAGCACGAGCGAGGCGTACACGTGGCTGTTCAAGCTGCTGTGCGACCCGGGTGATGCGGTGCTCGTGCCGCGTCCCAGCTATCCGCTCTTCGACCATCTCACCGCGCTCGAGGGTGTTCGCGCGGTTCCGTTCAACCTCGAGTACCACGGCCGATGGGAGATTGACTTCGCGACGCTGGAGGGCGCGCCCGCACAGACGCGCGCCGTCATCGTCGTGTCGCCGAACAACCCGACCGGCTCGTACGTGACGGCGCGCGAGATCGAGCGGCTCTTCGCGATGTGCCGCGATCGGAAGTGGGCACTGATCGCCGATGAAGTGTTCGCG